>ERZ808051.2-NODE-2-length-326788-cov-7.771070_pt1 | contig 326788 bp, 262 predicted proteins | sample MGYA00380199_ERZ808051 | MGnify/ENA primary metagenome ERZ808051 (study PRJEB31490, sample SAMN06133391) | mouse gut metagenome | isolation source: J11 | host: mice | place: China: Chengdu | collected 2015-05 ... | reverse complement strand
GACGATGACCACATCGGGTATGAAGGATTAAGAGAAGGAGGGGCAGGATGAAAAGAAGAAAGCAAATGAAGAAATTGACAGCCTCTCTGTTTACGGCAGCGGTGCTGATGACGACAGCAGGAGGAATGGATGCGCACGCGGAAGAGCTTCCCTATGACACCTATAATTATACCTATTGGGAAGACATTGCGCTGACACCGGCCGCGTACGTGCCTACTGTCACGGTCACGGGTTCCAGCGTAGGAACAGATGAATTTGCCGAACCGCAGGACTTGTGCGTATCGCCGGATGGTCTTGTCTATGTGGCGGATACGAAGAACAACCGTATTGTCGTATTAAATGAAAAGCTGAGTGAAACCGTGCGGGTTATCGAGACCTTTAACAGGGACGGTGTTGAGGATAACTTCGATGCGCCTACCGGCGTATGCGTTTCCGAACATATGGAACTTTATATTGCGGATTCCAACCACAAGAGAATCGTGGTTCTGACTCCGGAAGGTGAATTTGTCAAGATTGTAGAGAATCCGCAGTCGGAGATTCTGGAAGATAATTTTGATTTTATTCCTCTCAAAGTAACGGTCGATTATGCGGACCGTGTGTATGTCATCGCTAAGAACGCTTTCGAAGGTATTCTCGTGTTTGAGAGCGACGGGCAGTTTACAGGATATTTCGGAACCATTGACGTCAAGATATCACTTTGGGAGAAATTCTGGAAGAGGCTTGCCAGTAAGGAAGAACGTTCCAAGCAGATGCTTTATATTCCGACGGAATTTACGGGAATCGATATCGACAGCGACGGATTTGTCTACGCATCCAATATTGATTCTGACGGCGTACAGGGAGTGAGACGCTTGAACCCGAAAGGTGAGGATGTTATCCAGAAAGGTGAGAATGAAAACCTCGGCGGAGATTTAATTGTAGGAATGTTCGGGACTTATGCGGGTCCGTCCGAGTTTACCGACGTGACTTACAGAGGAAAGGGAATCTATTCGCTGCTTGACCGTAAGCGAGGCAGAATCTTTACCTATGACAAAGAAGGCAATCTGCTCTATATTTTTGGCGGTCTTGGCAGTCAGGAGGGGACGTTCAATACGCCGGTAGCAATCGAATCCATCGGTGATCAGATTATTGTGCTGGACGCCTACAACAGTTCCATCGTGAGATTCGGTGAAACGGAGTACGGGTCTTTGATTAATGATGCGGTAGGTCTTCGGTACGACGGTGATGAGACGCAGGCAATCGCCAAGTGGCAGCAGGTGCTCAGATTAGATGAGAACAACGAACTCGCCAATACCGGTATCGGTAAGGCTTATCTGACAGCAGGAGATAATGAGGCGGCGATGAAATATCTGGAACTTGGTATGAACCGCAAGTATTACTCTATTGCATGGAAAAGACACCGCAATGAAATATTGATCGAGAATATTAACGTCATTATGACGGTTGTGATCGTACTGATCGCACTTCGCGTCATCTATAAGAAGTTTCTCAAGCAGAAGATGATGCAAAAGCGTGGTGTGAAAGGACAGAAAGGAGGGCTTGCCTGATGAAAGGATTATTTTCTAAGGATAAATGGAAGTATGCGTTTTACACGGTAAGCCATCCGATGGACGCTTATTATGAGATCAGACACAGAGACAGGGGAAGCGTTCCAGTGGCAGTAGTTCTGGTAATGCTGTTTTCCTTCAGTTTTTCTATTAACCGCATGGCGGCAAGCTTTGTGGTCAACAATGTATATCCGCTGTCGGTCAATGCGTTGACGGAGTTAGTCTCGGTACTTATGTTATATCTGCTCTTTTGTGTGGGCAACTGGTCGATCACTTGTCTGATGGAGGGCGAAGGAAGACTGAAAGATATTGCGATAGCGGTAGGATATGCTTTGACGCCCATTATCGTGTGTTATAACATTGCAACCATTGTCAGCCGGTTTGTGGCGGCTGACGAAGAAGCTTTCTACTGGGTTATCCTGATTGCGGGCATCGCCTATGGGCTTCTCATGATGCTGATGGGAATCATGCAGGTGCACAACTACACGCTGGGAAAGACGTTAGTCACGATTTTTTTAACTTTTATCGCAATGTTTATCATTATATTTATTGTATTGTTGTTCGTTGACTTAATCACGCAGGTATACAGTTTCTTTTATAGTATTTATCAGGAACTGATCTATAGAATGTAGGGGGAGGGCATAAGATGCGTACAAGTAAAAAAATTGTGGTCGCAGCCGTGAGCCTTGTCCTTGCAATCGTAGTGATCTATCTGGCTCAGTGGCTGATCCGGTATCAGTTTTATAACGAATATAGGAAAGACTTATCTTCTTATGAGTATGAGGAAGGTAAAGAGTTCTCGGCAATCAAAGAATCAGGTTCTGATGTGAACGGAATGGATTTGGCGGCAGAGAACGATACGTTGAAATTGTATGTGGATACCAAGATGGGTAATGTGGCCGTGGTAGATAAGAGAAACGGTCAGATTACATATTCTAATCCGGTCGGGTTGGAGCAGGACGGTATCGCTAATGAAGCGAATAAGAATTATATGAGATCGCAGTTGGTCGTAGATTACTTTAATGCTTCCAGAACCGTCGGAACCTTTGATTCTTACAGTTATGCCGCAGAGAAAGAACAGATCGAGGTGGAAGCGATTGATAATGGCATACGCTTTATCTATACGTTAGGAGACTTATCCAGCGCGACGGGTATTGTTCCGCAGTATATCAGTCAGGAGACGCTTGATCAGGTGACTTCGGCGTTGTCGGAGAGCGATGCAAAGCAGGTTACGAAGAAGTATGTGGAGAGCGATATCAAAGAAGGATGGCTGGAGCTGATGGAATCTACCTTAAAGGGCGCTTCCCAGCTTCGTAAATTAAATAAGTATTTTGAAGAAGCAGGATTTACGGAAGAGATGTATGTGATTGAAATGGAGAACTCCGGCGTGGAAGGAGCGGTTCCGATTTCCTTCACGATTCCGCTTGAGTACCGTTTATGTGACGATGCGGTAGAAGTATCCATTCCTATGAGCGGTGTAGTGGAGAACGGCGGAGGCGCGATTTTCCGCATTCAGATGCTTCGGTATTTCGGAGCGGCGGGAATCGATGAGAACGGATATCTGTTGGTGCCGAACGGTTCAGGGTCTTTGATCTATTTCAATAACGGAAAACAGACGGCGGATGTATATTCCGAGTACGTGTACGGTATAGACCCTCTTTCAGCAGAGTATACGGTCCGTGAGAACACGGAGAATGTGAAGATGGCATTATACGGGATTTTCCGTGACAACAGCGCTGTTTTTGCAACGATAGAGAGTGGAGCATCCTTAGCCAATATCGGTGCATGCGTGTCGGGTAAGGTCAATGAGTACAACAATGTATATGCCACGTTCCTTATGAGAGGTAACGATAAGCTGTCAATGTTTGGTACGACAGGTAACGAGGCAGATATTCCGATTGTGGAAAATCATTTCTATGACGCCAACCTGACGGTACGCTATACAATGCTGACGCAGGAAAATGCAACTTATGCCGGTGCGGCAAACTATTATAGAAACCGTCTTGTGGAAGAAGGTGTTCTGACGGCGAAGACGTCGCAGACGGAGGATATCAAGTTTTATTATGACACGCTGGGCGGTGTCATGAAGACCAAATTTATTCTGGGTATTCCGTATGACGGAATGTATGCCATGACAACATTTGAACAGGCGGGAGACATCTATAATGATTTGAAGGCAAACGGTGTGACGAATCAGGTCATGAACTATCAGGGCTGGATGAACCGGGGTTACATGCATGACGTGGCGGACAAAATCAGGGTGCCTCATATGCTGGGCGGCAAATCAGAACTGGAAAGCTTAAGCGCGCTGATGTCGGCGGACGGCAACGACTTCTATGCGGATACTGCATTCCAGAAGGTTACTTACGTGAGCAAACGTTATTCTTATAATAACGAGACTTCCCGGTACTATGGCGGAGGATATATTGCGGAGTTCGGTCTGGTCAATCCGGCGACTTTAAGACAGACGTCGGGACTTGGATATGGTGAGAATCATTTCTTCTTAGTCTCACCGAAATTCCTTGTAAGGTATATTGATAAATTTACGGATAAGATTGCGAAATATGATATTAACGGTATCTCACTTAGAGATTTAGGAGATGAACTGCACTCCGACAAGAAGAGAACCAATGTGATCAATAGGGAAGCGGCCCTAGATGTGGTAAATGCATCGCTTGCACAGATTGACGGCGTTGGCAGGAAAATCATGCTGAATGACGCGAACGACTATGCTTTTGCCTATGCGGACGATATCATCAATGTGCCGCTGACGGACAATGATTACTATATGGTGGACGAGGCGGTTCCGTTCTATGAGATGTTGATTCACGGATATATTGATTATGCGGGCGGTACAATTAACTTGAGCGATACCTATGACAGAACGGACATTGTGCTGAACTTGGTGGAGACGGGCGCATCGCCGCACTTTATGTTTTCTGCGGAGAACTCCAGCGATATCAAGCAGACCGGTTTGAACAGATTCTATTCGACGACTTATGAGAACTGGAAAGATGATGCGATCGCAATTTATACCGAAGTAAACAACGCGCTTAAGTTTGTGCAGAACGCAAGCATTACGGATCACCGCATTCTCGACGCGGATTTGCGGACGGTGACATATGATAACGGCATCACGATCTATATTAATACGGGTTACAGCGATAAGACGGCGGACGGCATGACGATTCCGGCAAGAAGTTATCAGATAGGAGGGATGTGAGCATGAGCAGTGATAGGAAGAAAAAGAAAAAAATGTCCCTTTCCAAGAAACACGGTCTGATGGGTTATCTGTTTATTATGCCATGGCTGATTGGTTTCATCTGGTTTTACCTGCGAAGCATAATCTTGTCGTTGGAATTTTCCTTCAGTAATCTGACCGTCAATCCGGGCGGCGGTTACTCTTTGGAATTTGTTGGATTGCAGAATTATATCTATGCATTCAGAGCGCATGCCACTTATAAGCAGGTGCTGACTACCTCAATCGGCAATATGCTGATCGACGTACCGTTAATTACTTTTTTCAGCTTGTTTATGGCGATGCTCTTAAATCGTAAGTTTAAGGGAAGAACTTTGGTGAGAGCCATCTTCTTTCTGCCGGTTATCTTAAATTCCGGGGCGATCATGGATGCTATGGCGCTTGCAAGAGCCATGATGAGCGGCGGTATCTCGAGCGCCAGCGCAGAGATGGCGCAGGCGGCATCGGGCAGCGGAATGGGCGTCATGTATTATATGCAGATGTTCGGTTCGCTTGGTATTCCGGAATTTGTTATTGAGTATCTGGCGGGAGCGGTTGGAAGAATCAGTGATATCATCAATGCTTCGGGCGTGCAGATCATCATCTTTATTGCGGCGCTGCAGTCTATTCCGGGTTCCATGTACGAGGTGGCGAAGATAGAGGGCGCAACGGCATATGAGACTTTCTGGAAGGTGACTTTTCCGATGATTATGCCGCATATCATTACCAATGTGGTCTATACCGTGGTAGACAGTTTTGTACAGTCTGACGTGGTGGAACTGGCATATGATACGGCTTTCAGTGAGATGAATTATGGTTTAAGTTCCGTGTTCAGTCTTGTTTCGACTGTGATTACATGTGTGATTCTGGTTGTTGTCTGCGGCTTAATACAGAAGCGGACATTCTACTACAATTAGGAAAGGAGGAAAAAGATGAAAGCAAAAAGAATGGACTTAAGGTCAGGATATGAAAGCTTAAAAGCCGACAAACAGTTTGCAAATGACAGGATACGCTGGATGGGCAATCTGAAAGGCTTTATTCTGGGGTTGTTCCAGATCGTCATCATAGTCGGTATCTGCTATGTCATATTGGGACCGATCATGGGTATTATCAGCAGCTCTTTTTTCTCCGATGCGGATAATTATAATCCGATGGTCTATCTGATTCCGCAGGAGCCTACATTAGAGCGGTATAAGATAGCGATGCAGTATTTAAATTACTGGAAGACGATGGGCGCGTCGCTTATTTATTCGGTGACGTTGATGATCATACAGGTAATCATCTGTTCCATGGTGGGATATGGGTTTGCCAGATTTGATTTTCCACTTAAAAAAGTGCTATTTGCCTGCGTGGTGGTGATGATTGTCGTTCCGACGAACACGATTATGCTTCCGCTTTATATGACTTTTGCAAAGTTTGACGTGCTCGGGATCATATCACTGGTGAAAGGGTCGGCGGTCAATCTGCTGTCCACACCGATTCCGATGTACATTATGACGCTGCTCGGCTGCGGACTCAGATCCGGACTGTACATATACATATTTAACCAGTTTTTCCGCGGTCTCCCTAAAGAGATTGAGGAAGCGGCATTTATGGACGGTGCGGGGACGTGGTATACGTATTTTCGTATTATGTTGATCAACGCTCTGCCGTCGGTAGTTACCGTGGCGATTTTCTCCATGGTATGGCAGTATAACGACACGTTCTATGCGAAATTGTTCTTAATCAGCGACAATATTGTAATCAGTAAGAAAATATCCACGATTGAAGCGTCGATTTCCAACGTGGAGAAGATTCTCGACCCGAACATACTGGAATTATTCTTGGATGCAGGTATTGTGCTGATTATGATCCCAATTGTTATTATTTATGTGGCGCTTCAGAAGCAGTTTATTGAAGGCGTTGAGAGAAGCGGTATTGTTGGATAGGGCAGTATGGAAATCCATTCAATATATATCAAGAATTAAACAAAAAGGAGGAAGAAAAAGTTGAAAGCAAAAAAAGTTTTGGCATTGTCACTTGCTGCGGCTATGACATTCGGTTTAGTCGGCTGCGGCGGCGATACACCCGCAAACAGTGATGCGGTGGCGACACCGGAAGAAGACGCGGCAACGGAAGCCCCGGCAGAACCGGCAGAGGAAGCGCCGGCAGAGGAAGCGTCCGGGGAGGCGAAAGAGGCAGAACCGGGAGAGGCAAGCATTGACTTTGAAGACGGCGTATTTGGATTCGTAGGAGTTGATAAAACGGTCAATTCCGCAGGCGATGATTCCGTAATATCCGTGGAGGACTATAACGGTTCTAAAGCGCTCAAGGTCGTTTCACAGGGCAAAGCATCATATGTCGGTATTCAGGCGGATGCGCTTCTCGGCAGCAGCGCGTCTTCATTAAAGACAATTGAGTTGACAATCGGTACGGAGAATCCGGACGGTGAGTTCGGTGCATGTTCCGGTAAGATTTATGCTTTTACAGGAGAAGACAATACGAGGAACGAGGGACCGTGGTCCGTATATCTGGAGAACGACAACCCGAAGACAGCTGCGTTTGAGATTCCGGAGGGACAGACGTTTGGTGAAGGCAACTATATCGTAGTATCTCTTGAGACGGATACAGCAAAAGATAAAGGTGCGACGCCGGCGAACTTCTATATTGACAATATTACCTTCAAAGATGCCTCAGGCAATGTTCTTGCGGCGGACACTTCCGTAGAATATGTATCTGCATCTACCGGAGCAGACAGATCGAATCTGTGTGCGCTCACAGGGGCGGTAGAGTTTGAAGGCTTTGCGGTTTCCGGTGACGGCTGGGCACAGAACGGTGTAGCGATGACGCCTGAAATTATTGAAGCGTTAGTACCCGGCTCTGTTGTAGAAATCACATACACAAGTGAGACTGGCGATATGTGGATTGTCATGAACGAGGCAGAAGCAGGCTGGATGAGAGTCGCACAAGGCGATGCGGACGGAAGCGGTTCCGATGCCGCATACATCAACAATTCTAAGAATACGGCGCAGATTACATTCGAACAGATTGCAGCGCTCTGCGGTGACGATGTATCTAAGTGGGGAAGCACAATGCAGTGCGAAGCTTCCGGCGCATGGGAAGTACAGAGTGTGAAGGTCGGACAGAAGGCGCCCAGCTATGCACTTGCAAATGCAGTAGAGTTTGAAGGCTTTACGGCTTCGGGTGACGGCTGGTCGCAGGCAGGTGCGGCGATGACGCCTGAAATCATTGAAGCGTTAGTACCCGGTTCCGTAGTGGAAATTACATATACGAGCGAGACGGGTGATATGTGGATTGTCATGAATGAGGCGGAAGCAGGCTGGATGAGAGTCGGACAGGGCAATGCGGACGGAAGCGGTTCTGACAGTGCAGTGTTTGACGGTAGCAAGTGCTATATTACATTCGAGCAGATCGCAGCGCTCTGCGGCGATGATGTATCTAAGTGGGGAAGCACAATGCAGTGCGAGGCTTCTGGTGCATGGGAAGTATACGGCATCAGAGTAGGTACTGCTAATGAGTTCAAGATGGTTAATAAGTTAGTACCCTTTGAGGGCTTTGCAGTTTCAGGCGACGGCTGGTCACAGAATGGCGTGGCGATGACACCTGAAGTGATAGAAGCATTAGTACCCGGTTCCGTAGTAGTCATCACATATGCGAGTGAGACAGGTGATATGTGGGTTGTTATGAACGAAGCGGAAGCAGGCTGGATGAGAGTCGGACAGGGCAATGCGGATGGAAGCGGCTCTGACAGCGCGGCATTCGACGGCACGACATGCCAGATTACTTATGAGCAGATTGCGGCGCTTTGCGGCGACGATGTATCTAAGTGGGGAAGCATGATACAGTGCGAGGCTTCCGGCGCATGGGAAGTATTCAGCGTGGCAGTAGGTCAGGCAGCGGAATAATGGATGGCGTAAGTTGAAACGAAATAGTAAATAGTATAAGGAGGATTATATAGCATGAGAAATTATAAGAAATTACTTGCACTTGGCTTAAGCGTAGCAATGGTTGCAGGACTTACGGCATGCGGCGGCGATTCAGCCGCTCCGGCTGCTACAACGCAGGAAGGTAACGACAGCGCGGACGCTGCAGATACCGGAGACGATTCGGTTGATGAGGGTTCTTCCGACGCGGGAGCTCTCTATAATGAAGGCGAGACAAGAACAATCAAGATTGGTACTTGGTACGACCATTACTATGACAGCACAAATACAGACATTCACGACGATCCGAGCGTATCGGACGAGGAACTTGCGCAGGCACATTTTGATATTGTGAAAGAAGTAGAAGATAAATATAACGTTAAGATTGAATTTGTCAATCTGACATGGGACGGTACACAGGAGTCGATCAATACCTCTATTCTGGCAGGCACGCCTGACGTGGATATCTATGAGGTGGATTTAAGTTTCGGTATTCCGGCAGCGTTGAATGGATTTGCAACGAACTTAGAGGAAATTCTTCCGTCTGATTCAGATATTTTCAATGACCAGATTGTATTTACACAGGTAGACGTAGGTACGGAAAGTGGAGTATATCTGTTCCAGTCCAACCATGCGGAGATGATGCTTGCCAATACTTATATGCTTGCTTATAACAAGCAGATGTTAGAGGACGCTGGATTAGAAGACCCGAATGCGCTCTATGAGAAAGGCGAGTGGACATGGGATAAGTGGAGAGAGTATATGCTTGCGCTGACACAGGATACGGATGGCGACGGCGTGACAGACGTATACGGTTACGGTTCCAGATGGGACTTCTTGGTATATAATCTTACGATGAGTAACGGAACAGGTATTGCGATGTCCGATACGGAGACATTGTCCAGTCCTGAAGTTGCAGAGGTTCTCGACTTCATTTACAATATGTATAATGTAGACCATGTGGCACGTCCTTGGGACAGTGAAGACTTCGACGCAAATCAGAACGCCTATATTGATGGTAAAGTTGCATTCTGGATTGATGCAGCATGGATTTCCGATTCCAATAAGGATTCCGAACTCGGATTTGATATTGTATGGTGCCCGTGGCCGATCGGACCTTCCGGTGACGAAGCAACAAATAAGTTCAAGAACGTATCTTCCGGCAATGCATGGATGATTCCGGCAGGCGCGGATAATCCGGAACTAATCTATAATGTATTCTATGACTGGCAGAACTGGTATCATGGTGACGTAGATCTTCGTGACGGCGATCTGACATGGTGGGAAGACTGTGCGATCACGGAAGAAAACTATGCAGTTATGGAATATATGGGAACAAGAGGCGCGTTTGACTTGTGGAATGCACTTGGACTCGACTGGGATTGGTCATTGCTGTTAAACGGTGAGATGACAGCGGCTCAGTTCTCTGAGACATACAAGCAGAGCGTACAGGATGCGCTGGACGGCTTCTATCATTAATAGACATAAGACTGTCGTATAGGGGAACCGGAAATATAATCGGACATGACAGCAACAAGAAAGAGACCGGAATGAGACAGCTTCATTCCGGTCTCTTTTGTGCGCCTGCAGTGCATGTTAAGGAGATTGGTCATTCATTGGGATTCAAATTTGGGATTCATAATGAGGATTCTGTGTTTACGGAACAAGAAGCAGGCGGTATGATATGAATATAGCCTTGGGAATAGGTGATGAACGTAAAGAAAGGGTCAGGGAAGCTATGAAAATATTCAGCAGCGACAGTGCGTTCAGCAGATTTATGAATCTGTTGTCGGAGATTCTGTATGTGGGAATTCTGTGGATTGTATGTTGTATTCCGCTTGTCACGGCGGGGGCGTCCACCACAGCGGCATATTATGCCATGGCAAAATGCGTCAGACATAAGACCGGATATATTGGTAAGGAATTTGTTCACTCATTCAAATCCAATTTTCGTCAGATCTTGCCGTTGACGCTGGCATTCGGGGCGGTTTCCGGAGTGCTGGCAGTGGATTTGGTATATGTATGGAATCACGAGGGCAAATTGAATAATACACTGTTTGTCATATTGGTATTCATGTGTTTTCTGGTGTCCGGGTTGACGGTTTACATCTGTCCGCTGTTGTCCAGATTTCGTAAAAAGAATACCGAATTGATAAAGACTGCGGCTTACGTTATGTTTAAGTTCCTGCCGCTTACACTTGCCATGCTGGTTGTGTTCGCGCTTGCGTGCGCGGCAGTCTATCTGATGCCGTGGGCGGTTTTGGTCCTGCCGGGGGTGTACCTGTTCGGATTATCGTTTCCAATGGAATATGTGCTTAGAAAGCTGATGCCTCCTGTGGAGGAGGACAGCGAGGAAGCGCAGAAGTGGTATTATCAGTAAATTGAGAAAGCGGGATAAAAGTAATTTCATATAAAAATATTACTAAAAAATCAATTCAAAAAATCAAATAAAATTCTGTTGACAATAAAGCAGTACTGGTATAAGCTAACAATAGTGTTGCTTAAATTGTTAAAATTATTAGAGTAATCAGATTAAAATTGAGAAACAATTAAGCAAAATAAGAAGTAATATGTGAAATCGAAATAGAGGAAAGGAGGCAGGCATAATGTTTAAGAATATCAAGACAAAGAATGACGCGCATATGACGTACGGAATGAACAAAATATTATGCAAAATTACCTCCGCGATAGGAACGCAATCGGCATGAAATAGATGACTGATTGGGTCAATATATTGTAAGGCTTATTCAAAGGCTGTGGTAATTTTACCACAGCCTTTTTTGACTGTGCTGGCAGACCATAAGGGTAGAAGACACGTAATGAACTATTTACAAAGACGGCAGAATGGGGGAACAGGTTATGAAAAAAATATCAAGTTACATATGGGAATACAAGATTCCTTATCTGATTGCGATCGTATCGCTTCTGATCGCAGTCACGCTGGACATGATGGCGCCGAGACTGACGGCAAGAGTGGTGGACGATGTAATTGTGGGCGGCAATATCGGCGAACTGAAATATCTGCTGCTGGGCTTTCTGGGAATCGGTCTGGGAAGATGCGTGTTTCAGTATGTGAAGGAATACACCTTTGATAAGAACGGTGCGAAGATTTCGGGAGATATGAGACGTGATCTATTCCGTCATATTCAGGGACTCAGCGCAGATTTCTTTGATAAGACAAACACCGGTGAACTGATGGCGCGCGTCAAGGAGGATGTGGACCGCATCTGGGACGCGATGGGATATGTCAGCATGCTGCTGCTTGAGGTGATCTATCATACGAGTATTATTCTGGTGTGTATGTATATGCTCAATTGGAAGCTGGCGCTGCTTCCCACGGCGGCAATGCTTTTGTGCGGTTCTTTTGCAGTGATCATGGAGCGCAGGCTCGGCAAGGTCTATGAGGAAATCAGTGAAGAGAATGCGGCGCTCAATACGGTAGCGGAAGAAAATCTTGCAGGTGTGCGCACGGTGAAAGCGTTTGCTCGAGAGAAATTTGAAATAACCAAATTCCTGTCGCACAACAAAAGATACTATGATTTGAATATGGAACAGTCGAAGGTGTTTGTGCGCTATTATCCGTGTTTCACTGTAGTGACAAAAGTACTGCCGCTATTGACTATACTGGTCGGTGGAAAGTTTGTCATAGACGGAGAGATGACGCTCGGGCAGATGACGGCATTTGTGGAATACTCAGCTAACATCGTGTGGCCGATGGAGATGTTGGGATGGCTGACGAACAGCTTCTCGGCGGCAGTTGCGTCCAACAAGAAGATTAAGAAAATCTATGAGGTAAAACCGACGATCACAGAAGTGACCAATACGGTCAAACTAGAAAAAGTAGAGGGAAAGGTATGTTTTGATCATGTATCTTTTCATAAAGAAGATATGTATGAGATACTGCATGACATCTCGTTCACGGTGGAACCGGGTAAAACGTTGGGGATCATGGGCGCTACCGGCGCGGGTAAGACGTCTATTGTTCAGCTATTGCAGAGAATGTATGATGCTACGGACGGTGCAATTTACTTAGACGACGTGAATATCAGGGAACTTTCTCTGGAGCAGCTTCGCACGAGCGTAAGCTATGTGATGCAGGACGTTTTCCTGTTCTCGGATACGATTAATGACAATATTAAGCTCGGCAAGAAAGATTACATAGACTTTAAGACGGTGAGACGCGCGTCTACGCAGGCGCAGGCGAGCAGCTTTATAGAACGCATGGAAGATACATATGATACGGTGATCGGCGAGCGCGGCGTGGGACTTTCCGGAGGACAGAAGCAGCGGATCAGCATCGCGAGGGCGCTTGCCAAGAAAGATCCGATTCTTGTACTGGATGACTCAACTTCAGCGCTTGACATGGAGACGGAGCATATGATCCAGCAGACGCTTAAGACGCTTGAAGGCACGACGAAGATCATTATTGCGCACAGAATCAGCGCAGTGCGTTATGCCGATGAGATTCTCGTGTTGGAGAATGGTGCGATTGCGGAGAGAGGCACACACGATGAGCTGATTGCGAAGCGCGGACTATACCACGAGACATACGAGTCTCAATACGGACAGTTGACCGAAGGGGATAATATGTATTCAGAGAATATGACATAGAATACGACAATCATGTCGGAGCAAGTTGACAATATTGACAAACATCAAATTAAGGAATAAGGGGTGAGAGCATATGGCAGTAAATTCATATAAAGACGATGAGTTGAGCGTGGAGCGCAGCAAAGTGCAGACGCTGATGAGGCTCTTTCGGTATCTGCTTGCCTATAAATGGCAGATTGTATTGGTGTTATTGATTATGGGTTACGGTGTATTGATCAGTCTGGTCAATCCGCTTATTATGGAATCTGCGATCGACGACCATATCGCGGTGAAAGACTTGAACGGATTGTATAAATTACTTGGTTTTGCGCTGGTAATCAATCTCGTGTTAGTAATCACGGTCAAGCTGCGTATGTATATTATGGCGAAGGTTTGCAATGAGATACTTCTGACGATCAGGCAGCAGCTCTACACGCATATACAGAAACTGGACTTTAAGTTTTTTGACAGCAGGCCGACGGGCAAGATTTTGTCGCGTATCATAGGCGATATCAATTCCCTCAAGGATGTATTGTCTAACTGTGTGACGACGCTGATTCCGGATGGACTGACAGTGATAGCCGTGGTGGTTATCATGGTCTGGAAGAACCCGAAGCTGGCGCTTGCTTCCATGATGACGATCCCTTTTATGGCGGTGGGAACCGTATTTATCCAGATTAAGGCGCACCCACGCTGGCAGATATTCCGCAAGAAGTCTGCGAACTTAAACGCTTTTATTCATGAGGATATGGCGGGAATCAGAATTATCCAGAGTTTCCATGCGCAGAAAGAGACGGAAGAGACGTTTGACACGTTGCTTGCCGAACATCGGACTTCGTTTTATGATGCGGTGCGCATGAGCGATGCTTTCGGATCGGTGATTGACCTTTCGTGGGGTGTAGGCTGTATTCTGCTGTACTATACGGGTATCGTGGTTCTGGGGGTGGATCAGGTTTCGATAGGTACTTTTATCGCCTTTGGGACATATCTGAATATGTTCTGGCAGCCGATTCACAATATCAGTAATTTCTATAACCAGCTTGTGACCAATATTGCCGGAGCGGAACGTATTTTTGAGATACTGGATACACCGCCGGGGATTGCGGACGCAGCAGATGTTACACAAATGCCGGAGATAACGGGTGAAGTGACTTTTGAACATGTGAATTTCTCTTATGATGATAAGGTCAAAGTGTTAGATGACGTCAGTTTCCGTATTATGCCCGGTGAGACGATTGCGCTTGTGGGTCCTACCGGAGCCGGGAAATCAACGATTGTTAATCTGATCAGCCGTTTCTATGATGTGCAGGAAGGCGTTGTGAAGGTGGACGGACATGATGTGAAAAAAGTTTCTATTGAGAGTCTGCGCAGACAGATGGGCATTATGACGCAGGATAATTTCCTGTTCTCGGGGACGATCAAAGAGAATATCAGATATGGAAAACTGGATGCTTCGGACGAAGAGATTATTGCGGCTGCCAAGGCAGTGAATGCACATGATTTCATTATGAGGCTGGATAAAGGTTATGACACGGAACTGTCAGAGCGCGGCGGCGGATTGTCCATCGGGCAGAAACAGCTTCTGGCGTTTGCCAGAACGATGGTTTCCAATCCGAAAATATTAATTCTGGACGAGGCGACTTCGAGCATTGATACGAAGACGGAACTGCTGGTACAGGAAGGTATTGAGCATCTTCTGGCAGGGAGGACTTCTTTTGTTATTGCACACAGGCTGTCAACGATTCAGAAAGCGGATCGGATTTTCGTAGTGGACGACGGCAAGATCATAGAAGAGGGCAATGCACGTGAACTGATGGAGAAGAAGGGTGTGTACTATCAACTGTATATGGCACAGTTTTCTATATAGATTTTTTAACGGAATTATGTTGACTTTGTACTTTTTTACTTTATAATTTTATGTGGGGTTAGTTAACTTTAAAATATAAGAAGCTGTTCAGAAATCAGTTTGGAACAGCCCTTAAGTAAGAAGTCGAGGAAATCATGGCTAAATCAGTGAGAATGGCAGATATTGCCGAGGTGATGGGAGTCAGCACCGTCACGGTATCGAAAGCCCTGTCCGGTCAAAAAGGGGTTAGTGAGGAACTGCGTGCCAAAATCAGGGATAAAGCGGAAGCAATGGGATACCGTACGGCATCCGCTTTTGCTCAGGAGCGCGTAAGACGGAATGTCAGTTATACGATCGGCGCCATTGTGGCGGACCGTTTTCTGGATAAATACGAGTCGTTTTACTGGAAACTGTATCAGGAAGTTGCTACGGTTGCGGTACAGAAAGGCTGCTTTACGATGCTTGAGGTGCTGCAAAGTGAAGATGAGAAATATATGATCATGCCGAAACTTTTGCAGGAGAAGAAGACAGAAGGGCTGGTCATTATAGGACGTCTGCAGAAGGAATATCTGGATAAGCTGATGGAATACGCCGACGTCCCTGTGTTTTTTCTTGATTTTTACGGGCGGAACGGGCAATGTGATTCGATTGTGTCTAACGGATATTTCGGTATGTATACCATGACGAATTTCTTGTTTGATATGGGACACCGGGACATTGCTTTCATGGGAAACGTACTTGCGACGGACAGTATAACGGACCGTTATTTCGGCTATGTGAAATCATTGTACGAGCATGGCATAGAAGTGAATAAGGAATGGATCGTCAACGACAGGGATCCGCAGACAGGCAGGTCAGACGACGGGTTTGCAATAAAGCTGCCGGAGAAGATGCCTACGGCGTTTGTATGCAATAATGACGCGGCGGCAGCGATGCTTGTACAGACACTGGAAAAGCACGGATATAAAGTGCCCGAAGATATATCGGTGGTTGGATATGACAATTATCAGCCGCCGGGACTGTGCGATATCGGGATTACCAGTTACGAGGTAGATATGCATGAGATGGCGGAACGCACCGTGAAGAATATGATTGGCAAGATATCGGGGGCCTATTATAAGCAGGGCGTGTATATCGTGAGCGGGCGCATTATCTATAAGGACAGTGTGAGAAGAAGGATGACGGAATCTTAGGTGGAACCCCGGCACGGTAAACCGGTCATGCGGTAAGGAAGCGTTTAAAGTGAATATGGCATAGAATAGAACAAGGGTTAAAGTACGGACGTAACAGTCGTGCTTTAACCCTTATTTACGTCTCTGAAAGCCTGAGGTGTAGTGCCTTTCTCGCGCTTAAAGAGATTGATGAAGTGATTGGTATTGTCAAAACCTACGTCCATGGCAATTTCATGGACATGTTTATCGGTAGTAAGGAGCAGCTGGACAGCCGCATTCAATCGTCTGGCGTTCAGATATTTCAGAGGCGGTGCGTGAAAGGTCTTGGAAAATTCATGGCAGATACGGTATTTGCTTATATGATAGCGTTCTTCCAGATCTTCCAGATGAAAAGGCTGTGCAAAGTACATGTCAAGATACTGTTTGATTTCCAGCAGATACGGCGCACACTTGGGTTCCATTGGTTCAAGCTGATAGGACTCGATTACCAGAGTGGTTGCGATGTCCTGCAAAAGCGCGGCGTCGGACAGCTTATTATACAGGCTGGCGGTGTGGTCGTTGCCAAGAAGCCGTTCCAGACCGCTTAAGACAGGCGAATAGCCGGATAGCGAGTGCACAAGGAACACATCAAAAGGAACGAGGGACAGCAGATGCGTAAAGAAACTGCCCTGAATCAGAAAGACGCTGAAACGCCAAGGGATGTCTGCTGTTTCTATCGTATAAGGAGAAGCGCTGCAGTCCATGCAGAGAAGTTTCCCCGGTTCTAAAGCATGTGTCTTGGACTGTATGCGCAGAGTGCCTTTTCCGATGCGGGTGTAGAGCAGCATATAGCAGTTCAAGGGGGCAAAGGAAAGCGTGTGCGCTGAGGTGAGTTCCACGGTACCGCCGCTTAGAACCGTCGGAAAGAGATCGACAGTGTCAGGAAGAAGTTCGTAGAAAACACCGGCAAAGGAGTGTGCAGGAAATGCCGGAGGCAGAGCTGGTCTGACGGATAAGGACTGTAAATATTGTTCTTGAAATGTCATTGCTTTCCATCTCTCCTTTCCGACATAGTTAGACTAATAATTAAATTAACTCAACTTTATTATTTAACTATCAAGTTGTCAATAATAAGATTAAATATTGTTGTATTGTACAAAAAATAACTATAATAATTGTACAAAATATAAGAAAAACACAAATTGAGCAACAATAATATACAATTTGCAATAATGAGTGATGATTAAAAAATAAAGTGATATATACTTAAATTAAAGTTATAAATTAACTTGCCAAATTCGTAAACAGATTACGGAACTGGTGAAACAATAAGGAGGATATCATTATGAAACTGAAGAAAGTGACAGCGCTTACATTGGCGGCGGCCATGACGTTCTCATTAGTAGGATGCGGCGGCGGTGATACACCGGCAGAGGCACCCGCTGATACGACAACGGACGCACCGGCTGAAGAAGACAATGCCGATGATGCGGCAGCAACAGACGATGCGGCAGACAGCGCAGACGATGTGGCAGACGCGGCGGACGACGGCGCGGCAGCAGGGGGACTTACCTATGCATCTGTCAAACTTGGCGAAGACAACATGGATATTACAACGACGATTAAGTTTATCCATCATAAGACGGACCGTGAAGAGGACGGCACAATGGCTGATCTGATCAACAAGTTCAATGAGATGTACCCGAACATCACGGTTGAGACAGAGGGAATTACGGATTATGCGGAAGACGCGCTGCTCCGTCTCTCTACAGGCGACTGGGGTGACGTTATGTTTATCCCCGCCGTAGATGCGGCAGACCTTTCTACATATTTTCTGCCTTACGGAACGGTAGATGAGATGAGCGAGCTTGTGAACTTTGCAGACCAGTGGAAGGATGCGGAAGGCAATTGTTACGGTGTCGGCTACATGGGTAATGCACAGGGGATTCTCTACAATACAAAGGTATTTGCGGATGCGGGCGTCACAGAACTTCCGAAGACTCCCGACGAGTTCATCGCAGCGCTTCAGGCAATCAAGGATAATACAGATGCGATTCCGTTATATACCAACTATGCGGCAGGCTGGACCATGGGCGGACAGTGGGATGCTTTCTTGGGAGCGATCACGACAGGCGACGAGACATGGTTAAACCAGAAATTTGCGCACACGGCAGAGCCTTTCAAGGATAACGGTGACGGCACAGGCGCATATGCACTTTACAAGATTCTTTACGATGCTGTCGCACAGGGGCTGATTGAGGACGATTATACGACGACGGACTGGGAAGGCTGTAAGGCAATGATCAACAACGGCGAGATTGGTACGATGGTACTTGGTTCATGGGCGATCGCACAGATGAAAGAAGCAGGCGACCATCCGGAAGATATCGGTTATATGCCTTTCCCGATTACCGTGAACGGACAGCAGTACACAACAGCGGGTCCTGACTACTGCTATGGTATCAATGTAAACGCATCCGATGATAATAAAGCGGCGGCTATGACATTCGTTAAATTCATGGTTGAAGAGTCCGGATGGTGTGACATTGAGGGCGGATATCCGATTTCCAAGACAGCGCCGACATCATTCGTATTTGATGGCGTCAATGTTGTAACGAACGTGACCTCTCTGGCCGGAGAAGAAGATGTGATGAATGAGATGAACGCTGAATCCGAACTTTCCTTCAATGCAGGCGGCGACGCTAAAGTTCAGGCGATTGTAGAAGCAGCGGCAACAGGTTCTGAGAGTTACGAAGATATTATGGCTGACTGGACGCAAAGATGGAATGCGGCGCAGGAAGAACTTGAAATTGAAGTTCAGTATTAATTGCAAGCTGTGAGGGTGAGTAGTTACATAATATAGGTAATAAGTGATGCAGGTATAAATATGTGATGTTCGAGTCGGGGAGAACTTCCCCGACTCGAATTATCAGAAGGTTAAGTAAGGATGGAGGATAGTATTATGGCGGCACAGGCAAATACAGTAGGGACACAGAATAAAGGCTTCCTACAGTGGGCTAGGAGCAGAAAAGGGCAGCAGGCAATTATAATCGTAGCTTTTATGGTTATTCCGCTTGCTTTATTATTTACTTTTACATACCTTCCGTTCGGTAAGATGGTAGGATACAGCTTTATGAAAATGAAGTATGCCGGCGCAAGGAAATTTGTGGGCTGGAAAAATTACGCCAGCGTATTCAGCAGAAAAGATTGTTTCAGCGCGTTAAAACTCAGTTTGTATTACATGGGCGGTTCTATCGTACAGTTGGTTCTGGCGCTTTATCTGGCAACGATTCTGAGCTTTAAAGTGAAAGGCGGCAATGTTTTCAAAGGTTTCATGTTCTTTCCGTTTCTGATTAACGGTATTGCGATTGGCTTTATCTTTAAATTCTTCTATACAAGAGGGTTCGTGTTTGATACCGTACTTCAGTGGTGCGGATTTGAATTAGACAATCTGCCGTACTGGTTGAAGGACCAGAGCATCAATAATATATCTTTGGTAGGCACTTCCGTATGGAGGTATTTTGGACAGAACATGGTACTGTTTATCGGAGCCATTATGTCTGTGGACGCCGAACTGTATGAGGCGGCGATGCTTGACGGTGCGAATCGCTTTAAACAGTTTATCTATATTATTCTGCCGAGCATCAAGACAATTGTAACGTTGAATGTGATTCTGTCGATTACCGGTTCGCTGAGTGCATTTGAGCCACCCTATGTAATCACGGACGGTGCGAACGGTACGGCAACTTATTTTATCGTTATGCATGATATCGCGCATACCCAGCAGAAGGTAGGACTGGCGTCGGCGATGGCGGTAGTGCTCCTGATCATTATTTTCATAGCGACGATTCTACAGAAGCTATTCTTTAAGTATGTATTCAGAAATGCGGAAGACGAGGATTTCAACGCAACTAAGCGTCGTGACAGGAAACTTGCAAAATATGCGTCGAGAAAGGCAGGGAGATAAATGACAGCGTTACACAAAACCGGTAAAATTTTACTTACAATTTTAAAATATTTTTCACTCGTATTTTTTGCTTTTGTGGCGGTACTTCCAATTGTATCATGTGTGATTACGGCGTTTAAGACAGAGACGGAGTATGCGCAGACCAATGTCATGGAAATGCCTGCAAGCTGGCTGAATTTCCAGAATTTTATAGATGCATTTCTCAAAGCGAACATGGGAAAAGCATTTTTGAACTCACTGATTATTCTGGTGAGCGTGCTGACAATATCGGTGCTGATCGGCACGTCGCTTGCGTATGTGCTGAACCGTTTTCGATTTCCGGGTAACGGCATTATCAGAAGCCTGTTTTTGTTTGCAACGCTGCTTCCCGGTGTGGCAATGCAGATTGCAGTGTACGAATTGATGTTTAAGCTGCATTTAATCAATTCGCTGGCGGGATATATTATCCTGATGTGCGGTACGGATGTTATTGCGATTTACATCTACATTCAGTTTTTTGAGAATATCAGCGTGTCCTTAGATGAGTCGGCAATTATTGACGGCGCATCTTATTTCAAAATCTACTATAAAATATTGTTACCGCTTCTTCGCCCGGCAATTGTCACGGCATGTATCCTGAAAGGAGTCGGAACTTATAATGAGTATTACTGCGCAAACCTTTATTTGCAGAACAAGAAAATTTATCCGACGGTGGCTACCTCGCTCTATACCTTCGTGGGACCGCTTGGAAGCAAGTATAATTTAATCTGCGCGGGTGTTATTATATCCCTTTTGCCGGCGCTTATTGTGTTTATCCTTTTCCAGAAACAGATTTACAGCGGTATGACGGCGGGGTCTGTCAAGGGCTGATACAAAGAGAGTGGCAGCAAAACTTTTTCGTGGAACAAAAAGTGTAGTGAAGTTGAACAAAAAAATTTTTTAATTTGGGTAAAGGTGACAGTTTTACCGATAGTCTGTTGACAATATTGGGATTTACTTTATAATTTAGATTAAGTTACTTAGTTTTGAAGCCTTTTTTAACTAAAATTAAGTTTAATACAAAGTAAAAACGAAAAATATATTTTTAATACTATCTAAAAAGAAACATTGGCTGTCATGGAAGACAGAGTAAATCAGAAAAGGAGGGCAGCAGACAATGATGGTAGAAGAGATTAGAAGTCACCTGAACGATTGTATCATTCCGTTCTGGAAGAAATTGCGGGATGACGAGTACGGCGGTTACTACGGATACATGGATCATGACTTGCAGGTGGACAAAAAAGCTGTCAAAGGATGTATTTTGAACAGCCGCATTACATGGTTTTTTGCAAACGCATATTTGACTTTGCGTGATGAATCGTTGCTGGAAGAGGCACGGCACGGATATGAATTTATGCAAAAGTACTGCGTCGATCAGGAAGAGGGAGGCGTATACTGGTCCGTTGCATATGACGGCACGCCGGAAGATACGACGAAACATACATACAATCAGGCGTTTTCCATCTATGCACTGTCCTCCTATTATGATGCGTCAGGCGATAAAGAGGCGCTGGATACGGCGATGGAACTGTTCCGTATCATAGAGGAGCGGTGCATGGATGAAATCGGTTACAAGGAAGCGTTTGACAGAGCGTTTCATGAGGTGGAGAACGACAAGCTGTCGGAAAACGGTGTGATTGCAGCAAAGACCATGAATACACTACTGCATGTGTTCGAGGCGTATACGGAATTGTATAGGGTGAGCGGCAACGCTGATGTAGAGAAACGGCTTAGGTGGATTCTTGATACCATTGCCGAAAAAATCTACAATCCTAAACTGCACAGACAGGAAGTATTTTTTGACCGTGAGATGAATTCCATCTTAGATCTGCATTCATACGGACATGATATTGAGACGGCTTGGCTGATTCAAAGAGGAACCGATGTATTAGGGGATAAAGTATACGAAGATAAAATGCTTCCCATCGTACTTGACTTAACGGGTCAAGTATATCAAGTGGCATTCGACGGGCATTCTTTTGCGAACGAATGTGAAAAGGGCGTTGTTGACCGTAACAGAATCTGGTGGGTGCAGGCGGAAGCGGTAGTAGGTTTCTTAAATGCATACAAGCTGGTGCCGGAGCATACGGAATACATGGAAGCGGCAAAAGCGGAATGGAATTTTATCAAGGAACATGTCATTGATAAGAGAGAAGGGTCCGAGTGGTTCTGGGATGTGAACGAGAAAGGCGAGGCAGTGAGCGGCAAGCCGATCGTGGAGCCGTGGAAATGCCCGTATCATAACGGTAGAATGTGTCTGGAAGTGATAAGGAGGAGCGGAGATGTTGCACGGTAATTATTATGTGGAGTTGGAGAAGTACAATAAGCTGGTGAACAGAAAAAATGTGAAATCAGCGATTTACAACGGTATCTATGACAGATACGAGTATCCGGTGTTAACCAGAGAGCATATTCCGCTTTCATGGAAATATGATTTGAATCCGGAGACCAATCCTTATTTCATGGAGCGGCTCGGTGTGAATGCAGTCATGAATTCCGGCGCGATTGAACTTGACGGTAAATTTTATCTGGTGGCGCGTATCGAGGGAAATGACAGAAAATCTTTCTTCGGTGTGGCGGAGAGCGACAACGGTATTGACGGCTTCCGGTTCTGGGATTACCCGATTTTACTGCCGGATACATGCCCGGAAGAGACGAATGTGTATGACATGCGTCTGACGAAGCATGAGGATGGTTATATATACGGAGTATTCTGCTCGGAGAGCAAGGATAAAACGGTGAACGACTTATCCGCGGCAGTTGCGGCGGCAGGTATCGTGCGGACAAAAGACTTAAAGACTTGGGAGCGGCTTGACAATCTGACGACACTGCGGTCCCCGCAGCAGAGAAACGTTGTGCTCCATCCTGAGTTTGTGAACGGCAAGTATGCATTCTATACAAGACCGATGGATGATTTCATCGAGACGGGTTCCGGCGGCGGTATCGGCTTCGGACTGTGCGACGATATCAAACATGCGGTGGTAGACGAGGAGAAGATGACATCTCTTCGCAAGTACCATACCATTACAGAAGCGAAGAATGGTGCGGGCGCGACGCCCATTAAGACAGACAAAGGCTGGATTCATATTGCGCATGGTGTCAGAAACACGGCGGCAGGACTGCGCTATGTCATCTATGCGTTTGCTACTGACTTAAACGATCCCTCCAAGGTGATTGCAGAGCCTTCCGGTATGTTGATCGGACCGAGAGAAGGAGAGCGCGTCGGTGATGTGTCCAATGTGGTATTTACAAACGGCGCTATCGCGAGAGACAACGGTGATGTATATATTTATTATGCTTCCAGCGATACGAGAATGCATGTGGCGACGACAACGATTGACAAGCTGATTGATTATGTATTTCATACACCGTCGGATCCGCTGCGTTCCGTAGAGTGTGTAGCGCAAAGATGCGATTTAATCAAGAAAAATTTAGAATTTTTATCTAAACAATAATACAAGGACGTGAAGCTGAAAGGAGCAGAGGAAGCAAAATGAGTGAAGTGAAAATGATCAGCCCGGTCGTAAAGAACGTGCCGTGGCAGGAGAAGCCCGCAGGTCTAAAAGGCGCGCCGATTTGGAGATACACGGAGAATCCTGTTATCGGAAGAAATCCGGTTGAGGGTGTGGCAAGAATCTTCAATAGCGCGGTTATGCCGTATGGAGATGAATTTATCGGTGTGTTCAGAGGCGAACAGACCAACGGTATTCCCTATATTTATCTCGGACACAGTAAGGACGCGATTCATTGGGAGTTTGAGAAGAACAAAATTCCGTTCAAGGATCAAGACGGAAACGATTTCATGCCGGTATATGCGTACGACCCGCGCCTCGTTAAAGTGGAAGATACTTACTATATCATCTGGTGTCAGGATTTCTACGGCGCGTCAATCGGTATGGCGAAAACGACAGATTTCAAGACATTTACGAGAATTGAGAATCCTTTTATTCCTTTTAACAGGAATGCGGTATTGTTCCCGCGTAAGATTAACGGCAAATTCATGCTTTTAAGCCGCCCTTCGGATTCGGGACACACGCCTTTTGGCGATATATTCTTAAGTGAGAGCCCGGATATGGTATACTGGGGCAGACACAGACATGTGATGGGAAGAAGCTCCGAGTGGTGGGAGTCAGTGAAGATTGGCGGAGGCGCCGCTCCGATTGAGACAAGTGAAGGCTGGCTGTTATTCTATCACGGCGTAAGCGGAACATGCAACGGATTCGTGTATTCCATCGGCGGAGCCATCCTCGATATCGATAATCCTTCGAAGGTACTGTACAGATGCGAGAATTTCCTGCTGACGCCTGAAGAGTGGTATGAGGAGAGAGGGTTCGTGCCTAATGTATGTTTCCCCTGCGCGACGATTCATGACTCTGAAAGCGGCAAGATTGCGCTGTATTACGGCTGTGCGGACAGCTATGTAGGACTTGCGTTTACGAAACTGGATGAAATCGTGGACTATATCAAAACACATAGTCATGTGACGGAGTCCGATACGGAAATCGGAATCAGATAAGCGCCGGACAAGGTGAAAAGGGTTTATGGCGTCCGACAGCCGTAAATATAAGAACAGAAAGAGTAAATGAAATGCGCCGGCGTGCATATGGAATGAACTGTATGCAAACGCCGGCGTTCTTTGTGTCATAGGAAGTGTACGCTGGAATGTAAAGAGGATAAGCAAGGAGGAATAGGCTATGTTGGTCAAGGCGGATCATTCGCTGTTACAGTATTCGGGGAGAATTGACTGGTCGGATCGGGAGGCGCCGGTTTTGGTATTTCCGTGTAGTTCTGTTAAAATGAAATTTACTGGAACAAGCGTAGCGGCGGCGGTGGAAAATCATCAATCGTATTTTAGCGGTTTTTTGGGATATTTAATTGACGGAGAACAGAAATGCGTCAGGATAGCGGACAGCGGCAGGGAAACAATTGTGCTGGCAAAAGGGCTGGCGGACGGTGAACATGAAATAATGCTCTTTAAGAGGATGGACGCCTGCCATGCTTTTACTTTCTACGGCTTTGAGGTAGATGACGGCGCGAGGATTTTGGAACCGGAGGCAAAGCCGGTACGCAGAATCGAGGTGTACGGAGACAGTGTCTCGGCAGGGGAGGTTTCCGAAGCGGTTGACTATATTGGTCAGACCGATCCTGTACACGACGGCGAGTTTTCTAACAGTTATTATTCCTATACTTGGATGACAGCCAGAAAGCTAGGTGCAGAAATTCATGATATTGCGCAGGGGGGCGCGGCGCTCCTCAACGGGACAGGATGGTTTGCAGGGCCGGATTTCATGGGCATGGAAAGCTTCTATGATAAAGTTCGGTACTATCCGGAATCAACCGATACGGTCAATTGGAATTTCGATTTGTACCGTCCGCATATAGTGATTGTTGCTATCGGACAAAACGATGCGAATCCGGACAATTACATGGCAACGGATTATGAGGGAGCAAAGGCGGAACATTGGCGTAAGTCTTACCGCGCATTTGTCGAAAGGCTGCGCGAAATATATCCGCAGGCGGAGATTATTCTGGCTACGACGATATTAGAGCACGATGCAAAGTGGGATCGGGCAATCGGGCAGGTGTGTGATGAGATGGCGGACGGGCATGTTCATCACTTCTTGTATCGCAGGAACGGCGCAGGGACACCGGGGCATATCCGAATCTCCGAGGCAGAAGAGATGGCGGAGGAACTGACGGCGTTTATTGAGTCGCTGGGAGACGGAATTTGGGAGACTTGTTAAATCTTGCTAAATCTTGCCTTGTGGGATTGCATGAACAGTGGTACAATAGATGCAAGTTAAACGGTAGGCATGTTGGGTTGCGGATTATAGCAGGATAAGCTGTCAGGTTGGCAGGAGAGGGAGAATTCAATGGAGAAGAAAGAGTTGACAGGAAACACGGCGGTAGCACAAGTGCAGGATAAGGCGGCGGAAGCAGTTGTAACTGTAACAGAAGAGAGCGCAACGGTTCAGACGGCATCTGGCAAAGAGAAGACAGATGAGAAGCAGGCGACAGAGGCCAAAGAAGCCTTAGTTCAGGAGACAATACCGGAAGTGTTCTTGCAATATCGTGAGTATGAGGTGACAATGGAGGCGGTGACCAAGCGGGTCAAAGCACATTATTATGCCAAAGGATATAAAGAAGGCTCCATTGAAGACATACAGATTTATGTGAAGCCGGAGGATTTCACGGCATACTACGTGATTAATGACGGCGTTGTGGGTAAGGTAAATTTGTTCTGATGTTAATATTGCTCTGACGGTGATATGGTTTATATGGAAGTGGTTGATGAACGGCTTGCTTAGGCAGGCCGTTTTTCTGTGGTAAAAATTATTACTCAAATTTATTCATGAAATTCAAACCGTCATGGGATTTTTCAAACACATATGGTATCTAATGTATGTAGGGGAGGACGGAAGACGATAATATTCCGGAACATCCCGCGAGGCTGCGCGCACAGGAGGAAGGCTTCATGAAGGACAACGAAATTGAGAATCTTGTTAGAAAGGCGAAAAGGCGTGAACCTGCTGCATTCACAGAACTTATGCAGTTTTATCTGAATGATATGTACAGGGTGGCATTGGCGATTCTGGCAAACGACGAGGATGCGGCGGATGCCATTCAGGATACGATACTTGTCTGCTGGGAGAAACTTGATACGTTAAGACAGATTTGTTATTTCAAAACGTGGATGACAAGAATTCTGATCAATAAGTGTTATAGAATCAGAAAGTCAATGGAAAATATAGACGGTCTGGAGGAATATGAAGAACCGGCGGTATATGATAAATACAACCTTGAATTGAAGGAAGCGCTTTCTATTCTGGATGAAAAATACCGCATTGTCATGACGTTGTTTTACAGTGAAGGGTATCATATCGATGAGATTGCGAGAATACTGAAAATTCCTAAAAGTACGGTACAGACAAGACTGAAAAGAGGTCGGGATAAGCTGGCAAAAGACTACTATGGGATTGAGAGGATGGGGTGAATCTTATGGCGAAAAGAAATGTTTTTCTCTGTGATGTGGAACTGCCGGAAATTGTGCAGGAGAAAGCGGATGAGGCCTTTTCGATGATTATTGCGGAAGGGAAGAAAACAATGAAGACAAATAAAAGCTTAGAAAATGTGACAAAAACAAGTGAACAAAGAAGAAGCGTGGAGATGCGTGTCGGCAGAGCGGTCAAAGCGGCAATGGCAGGGGCGGCAGCGATAGCGGCCTGCGCTATAGTTATTGTAGGAAAGGATGTTTTGACGGGAGGAGAGAACGGGTTTGACAGAGACACGGAATTGTTTTCTGATACAAGAGTGACAGAAAGCAGTGAAGGAGCGATTCTTTCAGATGAGGATACAACAGAAGGTAGTGACGGGACGATACTTTCGGCGTTTGATAACATGTTTACTCTGCGGGTGAAAGCGGCGGAAAGTCTTCCGGGCGGACAGGAGGGTCAGGCTGAAGGTGGACGGCAGGATGCACGGTCAGAAGAGAAGTATGTTGTATTGGAGGCCGGACATCAGATTCCGCTTGTCACGGGCAGTCTGGCGCAGAGTTATGTCCTTGGCGGCGATGAAGAAACGGGACAGGTAGATTACTGTATTAGCATTCCTTTTTCCTGCGAGGGAGAAAATATTGAGAAGATCGTTTACAGTATCAATAGAGGAGCGTTTCAGATTGTGCAGGCACAAGGAGAGAGTATTATAGTTGAAGGCGAGGCTTATGAGGAAGATGACAGAATCAACAACATGAATTGCGGAAGTATAGGGGGAAAATACAGCGATGATGAAATGGGGCTTCCGGAGAAACCTATTGAGACAAAGTACTACAAATCTTTGACACTGAATTATCAAAAGCAGTCGGATGACGATACGTGGATTAATATTGTCGATAATGTGCCGGACAGTAAAGAAGCCTTTGATTTGATCTGGGGGAGGGATGATTTACAGTCTTTTAACAGTGGGTTACAGAAACTGTTGGAAAACACAGTGATCACTTGTACCGTCTGGTATACGGACAATACATCGCAGTCGGTTGACATTAAAGTGGGCAGCAGAATCATGACATACCGAGAGGCGGGAGAGCCGGAGGCGTCCGTAAAGGGGGACCCCGATGAGGAGACGGTATATATTACTTTTGAATTGCAGAAGTAGGAAAAGACCGTGATGGGGCGACGCAAATTTGCTAGTTGCGCCGCCTCATAGTATACTGTGTTAACATCATATGAAACGGGTGCTTAAGAAGATAAAATTTAATAAAATTTCGAAAATAAATAATTGACAGACAATTAATTTTGTATTAAGCTAGTTACATCAGAGAAATTCTACATAGTGTGCATTTCGCACATTCAGACAGTTTCTGTCGGATTTTCTAAACATTAATTTAATAGGACAGGAGCTGGATGATATATGTTCATATCGGGTTCCTGTCGGTATATGGGAGGATATGATATGGAAAGAAACAGAAAGAACAGGAATAACAGAAGGTTCAGGATGCCATGGCAGAAGAAGGTTCGGCGTAACGTTAAGGACAGACTCTTTCGCTTCTTGTTTGAAAAGGACAAGGAAGCGCTCTTACAGTTATATAATGCATTGAACGGGACGGATTATCGGGATGCCAGCGACTTGCATGTCGTGACCATTGAGAGTGCAGTCTATGTAGTCATGAAAAATGATCTCGCATTTGTGTTTACAGGAACATTGAGTCTGTATGAGCATCAGAGTACATATAATCCGAATATGCCTGTACGTTTTTTGATTTATTTGGCGGAGGAGTATCAGAAGCTACTTGAGCATATTGAGGTGAGTCTCTATGGTGCAACGAGGATTAAGCTGCCGACACCACAGTGTATTGTATTTTATAACGGGGAAGCAGATATGCCGGATGAAGAAGTTTTAAGACTTTCGGATGCATTTATAAATAGAGAGCGGCAGGCAGATGTAGAACTGAGAGTCCGAATGCTTAATGTCAATTATGGACATAATAAAGAATTGTTGGACAAATGCTGTACATTGCGGGAGTATGCCGAATTTGTGGAAATTTCCAGAAAGTATATCCGTGAAGGCTTAGAATTGCAGAAGGCGTTAAATGCAGCGATAGAGTACTGTGTGGAACATCATATTTTATATGATATGTTAAGAGAATATCGGTCGGAGGTGCTGGGGATGATGTTGGAAGAATTTGATGTTGATAAATATGAGAGAACGATTAGAATGGAAGGAATAGAACAGGGAATAGAACAGGGAATAGAACAAGGAATAGAACAAGGAATAGAACGCGTGAATAGGTTGACACAGGTTCTGCTGGAGCAAAATCGAATGGAAGATTTGGAGCGTTCTTTGAAAGAACCGGAATATCAGAAAACGCTGTTCCAAGAATTTCATTTATAAGGAAGCTATATCACGTCTTGTCTTGCGCACCGCGATAGTTCAGCACCACGATTGCGCCGACGATACACATGATTCCACAAAGCGACATGAGCGTCAGATATTCGTGAAAGACGACTACCCCGATTAGCGTGGCAAACATCGGTTCAATGGTGGCAAGAATCGCTGCGCGGCTTGCTTCTACCTGCTCTAAGCCCAATGTGTAGAGAAGAAATGGTATAACGGCAGTGACTAATCCGGTCAATAGTATAAAAAAACACAGATACGGTTTGCGTGAGCAAACCGTAATTTTATGCCACAAATCGGGTAATGAGCAGAGGAACAAGGAACCGACGGCGGCGATTATAAAAGTGTAGGTAGTGACTGTATATGTCGAATACTGACGAAGCGCTATCGTTCCAAGAATACTGTAAAGCCCGTAACCCAGTCCGGCGCCAAGCCCGATCAGTATACCGATGAGAGTGACGCTGCTTTGGTCGGACCCCAGTCCGGAAACAAGGATACATCCGAGGAAAGAGAAACTGAGGGCAATCAGTTTTCTTCCGGTCAGTTTTTCCCGAAAGAACAGGATTGAAAGTAACATGACCCAGATTGGCGAGGTGTAGAGAAGGATTGCTGCCATAGATAACGTCATCATGCGGATTGCGGCAAAGTAACAGGCAGTAAAAAAGAGGACGCTGCCGATTCCCAGACCTAGGAAGAGCGGGACGTCTTTCATACGGATTCTGAATCCCCTTGGGTTTTTTGTGAACAGTATGAGCGTAAAAACAATCGCTGCAACAGTCAACCGGAGACTGACAATCTGGATAGAAGTAAATCCCGCAAGGTCTGTCAATCCGCGCACAAAAATGCCCATGCTGCTCCAGAAGATAGCGGCAAGAATGATAAGAATGGTTCCGTTCGGTCTGTGATTCGTGTTCATAGTGTGTGTCCTTTATACTTTCTGTATTTACTGTAAGTTATATCAGTACATTTTATCATTTGGGACGTATTATGGAAAGACATAAATAGATGTAAAAATATGGTTCTCTTAAAATTTTTCTAAATATATGTTGACAAATAATATTATATGTCATATAGTATCTACAGAAACAATATTATACATCATATAATATTATAGAATATAACAATATTATAACGTCTAACATATCACGCATATAGTTAAACAATGCGAGGGACAGTCTTTTTATATATAAAGTGCATGGAAACAACAAGCCGATATGATGGACGGGAACGGATGATTTGCTATGAAATATGTAAAAAGCAGGAAAGGAGTTTATCGCATGGTTTTTAACACAGGCGCGGCGTTACTTGATGCGATCGTGTTAGCGGTGGTTTCCAGTGAACTGGAAGGGACATACGGCTACAAGATTACACAGGAAGTGCGGCAGGTAATTGAGATTTCAGAGTCCACGCTGTATCCGGTACTCAGAAGACTTCAGAAAGACGAGTGTCTGGAAGTCTATGATATGGAATGCGCGGGACGAAACAGACGATACTATAAGACGACGGAAAAGGGAAGGGCGCAGCTCAATCTGTATATCAGTGAATGGTATCGGTATTCTGCCAAGTTAAACAGTATCTTTGAGGGAGGATTGAAGCATGAATAGAGCAGAATTTATGAGGCGTCTGACAGAGCTTCTTGGCGATGTATCACCGATGGAGCGGGATGAAGCCATCCAATATTATAACGATTATTTTGATGATGCAGGTGTGGAGAATGAGAGCGGCGTCATTGCATCGCTCGGAACACCGGAGGAGCTTGCACGGACGATTAAAGCAGGATTAAGTGATGGCGGAAACGGCGGTGAGTTTACGGAAACCGGTTTCAGTGGATATACGCAGGCACACAGAGATGAACTGATGAAGACTGAAGGCGTGGGCACATCGCGGCAAAGCGGTGCAGAGTGGTCCGGCGGTCAGGAACAGCAGTCAGATGCTGGCAGAAGCGGCGGTGCAGGAAACGGCACGCAGAGCGGCAGCGCATACTATCAGGGCGGCTATTATCAGAGAAGCGGCAGCGACAGTGTTTACGGCGGCAGAGAGGATACGAGAAGGCATGATAATCCCTATGAGAAGACAAACACCGGTAATGCATCCGGCAGCCAGTATACGCAGCCGAAGACCGGTATGTCCGGAGGCAACATTGTACTGATCGTAATCCTTGCAATACTTACTTCACCAATCTGGATCGGTCTGCTGGGCGGATTGTTCGGATTGGCGGTCGGACTTCTCGCAACGTTATTTGCAATTTTTGCAGTTTTTCTCGTTGCAGGCATCGGGCTTATTATCGTGGCATTTGCGCTTTTGATTGCGGGATTTGCAGTGTTGTTTGTGGCGCCACTCGGCGGAATTTGTATGATTGGTTCGGCACTGATCGTTTTTGCCGTAGGACTTGTGTTTGTATGGTTGATGGTTTTAATGGCTGGATTGGCAATACCGGCATTCGTAAGAGGAGTTGTTTCTCTGTGCCGGAGACTTTTTGGTAAAGGAGGTGCAGCGGCATGAGTAATGGAATGAGTAAATTTACAAAAGGATGTCTGATCACGGCGCTTGTTACGTTTATCATCGGGCTTCTCATGTGCGGTATAGGAGCATTGATGGGTGGTTTCAGGATGTTAGACGGTATGGATATTGAAGGTATCACAGGGATTCCGTTCAGATATCACAGCGGCGTTAACGGAGGTGTCGAGTATGGATTCGGCTGGGATGACGGATGGGACGATATCGACTGGTCGGAATATAAGAACTGGAGCAGCTTAAGCCGCAGTAACAATAAGGTGGAACTTGACCTGACGGCAGATACGCTGCACAATCTTTCCATGGAAATGGGCGCATGCGATCTGTATATTGTGGAAACTGCGGATGAAAAGGCAGGGATTGAAATAAGTGGAGACACAAAGCATTTCCGATATCTGGTGAAGAATGACGGAAGTCTTTGTATGGTGCACAGGGCAGGGCACGGTTTCTGGAACTGGACACATCACAGCATCACTCCTGCAACGAAAGTAACACTCTATCTGCCGAAAGGAGTCGAGCTTAGTGAACTTGATATTGATTTAGGAGCCGGCAATATGGAATCTATCGAACTTCGCGCACAGAATATCAGCGTGGAAGTGGGCGCGGGCGAATGCGAAGCAGATGGTTTTACGGCGAAAGGGGAGATCGACCTTACGGTCGGAGCAGGACAGATTACTTTAGATTCCCTGCATGCGGGAGAACTGGATATGGAAGTGGGCGCAGGTGCGTTGGACATCAAGGATATATGTGTTGAGAGAGACACAGATTTAATTCTCGGCGTCGGCAACGCGAATCTGGAAGGATTGTTTCTTGGCAATATGAGTCTGGAATGCGATATAGGAGATGTGACGCTTAATCTGGATGACGCGGAGGAGGACCATAACTATGAAATAGAATGTTCCCTCGGAGACGTACGCGTAGGAAGCAACAGTTATACGAGTCTGGCGAATGAAGTTTATATCTCTAACGGCGCAGACAGCACATATGACATTGAGTGTTCTTTAGGAAGTGTAAGTTTTAAATTTGTAAGGTAAAGAAATGTGAATGATCAATATGTTTTGACAGGAGGAAAGAATATGGGTAATGACTATAAGAAATTGAGGCGCTCTTCAACAAACAGGACAATATGCGGTGTGTGCGGCGGAATCGGAGAGTACCTAAATGTAGACCCGACATTGATTCGTCTGCTGTGGCTGCTCTGTTCGCTTGCAAGCTGTGGAACAGGGGTGGTGGTTTATCTGGCAGCGGCGTTGATTATGCCGGAAGATAACAATGTAGTGGGATAGGGGGGAAAGTCAGAAATCGCATACACATATAAATCAAAACAGCAGGCTCGTTACGAAGTCTGCTGTTTTGACTTTCCTATGGTAAAGAACAGTCCTGATTTTTTTAATGCAGGGCGAAGCGCCATGTACACTGCGATGGAGACGATGGTGGAAGTCACGGCATTGATGGAGGTGGACGCCACGTTCCATGCCAGCGTCAGTTGTGCCGCCGGTTTGCCGAGGATCAACAGCTTATAGAAGTAACCGATCAGCGGGTCGAAAATTACATTGAACAGAAGACCGCCTACAGTGGCGGCGATTGTCCATTTCAATACTTTACCGTTGTCTTTTTCAGAGGAAATATGTCCAAGTCTGTGCGCGATTACGCCGGTAATCAGACCGATACAGAATTTCAGGACGAAAGTCTTGGGGGCATAGACGACATAAACGGGGTCGAACAAATCTCCGATTGTCATGCCGATGGCGCCGCCGAGTCCGCCGTATGTGCCGCCGATTAATAAAGCGCCGAGCACGCACACGGCATTGCCTAAGTGAATGGATGTAGCGTCGCCGCCCGGCAATGTAATTTTAATCTGCAGAAATGTAAATACAACATAGGATAACGCCGCAAAGACGCCTGTCATGACAAGTTTCAATAATTTTTCGTTTTTCATAATAGCCCTCCGATATGATCCGTCATATGATTATGAAATAACTATAACTCATAATGGCATGTTGAAAAGTGCCAATTCAAAATTTTGCGACCATGCCAGATGAAATTCGAATCGAGGAAACAGAATAGAAATTTTCCAAAGTATCATACTAAATAAGGTACAAATCGTGCGGCAGACCGGAGGAATCCTATATATGAAATTTATCAAAACTGGTTATATGAAAGAGGATTTTATGTATTATGTGTGGCTGTTTTGTCTGTTGGCAGTCTTCGGATGGATTTGGGAAGGGTTTCTGTATCTTTTCAAAGATGACACATATGTCAATCGTGGTTTCCTGACAGGACCATGGCTGCCAATCTACGGAATAGGCGGAGTTTTGGTGGAATTGCTGTTTCATAAATGGCGTGACAGACCGGTTATGATATTCGTGTCATCTTTGGTTATCTGCACGTTACTAGAGTATCTGACAGGGTGGTATCTGGAATTGACTTGGGGAGTCAAATGGTGGGATTACAGTGGAATGTCATTAAATCTGCATGGAAGGATATGTTTCCTCGGCAGTGTGATGTTCGGAATAGGCGGGATGCTGTTGGTCTGGGTAATCAGCCCTTTATTTTATTCGTTGTACTGTCAAGTGCCCGTCAGACTAAGAAACGCAATCGGACTTGTTGTAATCCTGCTTCTGGTGGCAGATGCAGCTTACAGTGCAATCATCCCGCACTATGGTGCAGGAATAACTTATTAGGACGCGCATATAAACAACTGTTGACATATATAAGTGAATGGACAATATAGACAATTTGTACTGCTTAGATTTGTACGATATTACAATAATGGACATCTGTTGAATAAAGTCAGATTATGGTACAATAAACGCAAGCCCGGCGGCTTGCGTCACAAGAATTACTGTGTAATTCTTGTCTCAATGGTTTAGGTTGTGGCATTTATTGAATGATAGAATAAATACGTGAAAAGATAAATACCATGGGGATGGTATAAGGGTCTGAAGAAGGAAAGCGCGAGGGGAATATTGTGATTTGGTATTACATATGGTATGGGCTTGCTGCCGTGTGTGCAGTAATCTATGCCGTGAAAACTTATAAGCAGAAAAACCGTCTGTCCGTATTTGCCGGAAATATGTTTGTGGCGGCTGCGCTGGTAAATATTACTTATGCTGCAAGAATCGGCGTGAGTTCGTATTTTATGGCGTCGCTTTGCACAAGCATTTATTTTGTGTGCTTGGATTTGCTGGTACTTGCGGCATTACAGTTTACGGTTGAGTTTACGGAATCGAAGATTACGGCGATCAAATATAAGAAATATATTTATTTGCTTTTGAATTTACTGGTATTTGTTGACGTCATTTTTCTGATTGTCAATATTTTCAATGAAATAGAACTGCGTTACCAGTATAACATGTACAGCAGTTATGCGATTAAATATATATATGTAGAAAAGCCGGCGTTTCGTTTTCATATAGGCTTTGTATATCTGCTTGCAGCGGTAATCGTTTGTCTTCTGATTAAGAAGATATACAGTGTGCCGAAAATCTATAGCGCAAGATACCGCAACAGTCTGATTGCGGTTCTCTTCATTATGGTGCTTACCTTTGTTTACATTACCGGAAGAATTAAAATCAGCATAGACCTTGCGGTTCTTGTATACGGTTTCTTGTGTCCGATTATATATTGGAATATACTGGACTATACATCCAAAGGAATGCTCAACACGACACGCAAGATGATATTGGAGTACATGGGCACACCGATGATTTTGTTCGATTACGAAGGATATGTGGCGGATACCAATCAGGATATGCGCAATCTTTTTCCGATGCTGAACAATCAGGAACGGAAAATCAGCATGATGGATTTCATGCAGATAGCGTCTTTCAAGGGTCTGCAAAGCACCGCCACGGATCAGGTGTTCGAGTGGTGCAACCCTAATGATACCGGAGCAAAAGTGTACCAGTGCAATTTTACGTGTCTGAAAGATGAAAAGAACAGAAATATCGGACAGCTTCTTATCATGAAAAATCTGGAAGTGGAGCGGGATATGCTGACCCAGCTTTATTCCAAAGAAAGCTTTATGTCCAGAATGGAAGCGGTGGTGAATCAGGGTGAGTACCCGATTACCGTCGTGGTATGTAATACGAACGGAATCGGACTGGTCAATGACGTATTCGGCTGGACGAAAGGAAATGACATGCTCCGCCTGACTGCGGATCTGATGCGTGAGAACCTGCCTAAGAACGCTGTGCTTGCGAGGCTGAAAGACGGAGATATGGCGGCGGGACTTGCGGAGACGGAGCAGGAATACGCTGTCAGACTTTTTGAAAATATCAGGGAACAGTACCAGAGACATAACGATACGGGAACCAATACGGATTTGGAATACGGCATAGCGGTAATCAGAGATAGCAGTAAGGGTATTGAAGATGCTTTGAAGGAAGCGGAAGGCAGTATGCGCACGAAAAAACTGATGAATGAGACGTCGCAGAAGAGCTCACTTCTTGATTCTCTGACGCAGACTCTGACGGAGAGCGATTACGAGACGGAAGAGCATGTGGAGCGGACAAAGGAGATGGCGGTCAGACTCGGCAAGGCGTTGAAGCTTTCCGACGCCGAACTGGGTAAGCTGGCGCTTCTTGCCGTATTGCATGATATCGGTAAAATAGCGATTCCCCATACGATTCTGTTAAAGCCGGGTAAACTGACAGAGGAGGAATGGGAGATTATGAAGACGCATACTGAGAAAGGATACCGTATTGCCAGCGCCTCCAAAGAACTACAGTCTATTGCAGAATATATACTGCATCATCATGAGAGGTGGGACGGTAACGGGTATCCGGGCGCTCTTGCCGGTGAGGAGATTCCGCTGCTGTCAAGAATCATTACGGTAGTGGATTCCCACGATGTCATGGTGCATGACAGACCGTATCACAAGGCGATGAGCAAGGAACAGGCAACGGAAGAACTGCTCAGATGTTCAGGTACGCAGTTCGACCCGCATCTAGTGACTGTGTTTTTGAAAGTGATCAATGACGAAGCATAGGCAATAACCATATAATGATCTTTTAGGAAGCATTATTCAAGTTTTTACGAAAGCAGGGAACCTTTTCCCTGCTTTTCTTATCTTACTTTATAGAAGTACTTCTGATACGGATAAGGAGGTGGCTGTGTGTCTGGTATAGGACGGGATACATTTGAACAGTATATACGGAATTATGCGCCGAATATGTATCGTTTGGCGCTTGCGATGCTGCATAGCAGGGAAGATGCGGAGGATGCGGTCGGCGAGGCGGTACTGGCAGCTTATGAGAAACGTCGGACGCTTCGAAGTCAGGACAGCTTTAAACCGTGGATCATGCAGATAACTGCAAATGAAGCCAGAAAAATATACGGGAAAAATAAGCGGATAACACCGATGGAGGACGTAGAGGCATATATGCCGGTATTTAAAGATGAACGGCATGAGTTGTGGGATGTGGTCGTGCAGTTGGCGCCGGCATACAGGGAAGTGATCATACTCTATTTCTACGAACGGTTTTCTGTTAAAGAAATCGGGAAAATCCTTCATGTGCCGGAGGGAACTGTGAAGTCCAGATTGTCCAGAGGCAAGAAGGCGCTTAGAGGTATGTTGGAGGAATAAGCTTGGAAAGGAGATTAACATGAAAGACAAATGGGAAGAAACATTATTTCATATGGCAGAACAAGAGCAGATCATTATGCCGGAGTCGCTGTCGGATAAGATAGAATTAACGTTATGTAAACTCCAAAATGGAAAATTTCATATGAATATTCGGAAAAGTCTGATTCTTGCGGCGGCGCTTATCCTGCTCTGCTCGGCTACGGCCATCGCTTCGGTCGGTGCGTTTAGAGAGCGCATGGAAGCTATGAACAGAGAGAAGATGGAGGAATATTTCACGCAGGTATATGTGAGCAAAATTGGTATGGATAATTATAACAGACCCTACTATGATACCGAGAAAGAACGTATGGAAACGCTGAGGGCAGCATACGAAAATGAAGCGTGTTTTCCGAAGGGAGAACTTGCCATGATAGAAGAGGCGAAAGAGTATAAGGGCAGAGGCGTCGCGTTTCTTGGTGAAACAAGCAGCTTCTTCTTCCCTGCACAGGAAATGAGCGATGAGGAACTTCTGCGTATAATCGATTTCATGTACAAGAGAGATTACAGCCTGCAGAAGATGAATGAGATGATTGATACCGGAGAAATACAGATACCCGCCATGGATGAGGAAGCAATCGAGGCAACAGACGAAGAGATTTTGACGTCGGATGCAGTCTATGAGCCGGAACAGAAACTGACGATTCCATATACAGGCAGTCTGGAAATGGATATGACGATAGCCGCGGGCAGAAACGAATTGTTCTTGGCAGGATATAATGCCGTGCACAGGATGGCAATCGGCAGCGGTGATTCAGAACTTTTCTTTGACGATTTCGGTGTGGAGACGAGAATTCTTGCCATGTGTCAGGACAAGAACGGAGACGTCTACATGGCGCTGTGGCAGTGGTTCGATGAGAATGATGCCGAGAAGCGGACAACGTCGGTATGGGTTGTAGATAAAGAAGGAAAACTGCTTCGCAAGATGGATTTGTCGTCTTACATCGATCCGGGGCGACAGGGATATACGAGAAGAATGACAATTGATGATAAAGGATTGCTGTATCTGAATACAGCGGGATTGAAATCGTTAGGACAAAGACAGGAATGCGGAATCCTTGTGCTTGATAAGGAGGGTAATCATGTTGCTACGATCACTTCGGATGAATATGCCTTCAGACTGCTCGGCGGATTAGGTGTGGGAAAAGACGGCAAAGTCTATACTTATATAGAGAATTTCTATGACCCGGATAACCAGCAGAAAAACATTATGGGCATTGCATCCTTGGATGTCGGGAAAGGGACGCTCGACGAAATCTATTATGATATCATGCCGGAGAACGCGATGATTATGATCGATGTCATAGCGCAGGGCGCGGAATCGGATTTCGTGTTCTGGGGATATGACGGTATCTTTACTTATAATCTGGGGGATGAGTGCGCGGTAAATGTTGTGCCGCCGTACGAAGCGCCCTGCGACTGGGAAGGCGTAAGATGCTGTGCACTGCCGGACGGCAGAATCGTGTTTGCGGACATCGGCGACTACCGCATCGAGGAACATCCTTTAGGGAAAAGATTTCATGGGGTTCCGGAGAAAACGTGCTTCTATTATGTTCCGGGTATGTAAATTCTAAGAATCGTGTGAATGACCGAGCGGCATAAATTTTAGCAAAAAATATATAGTGTTTACAAATTCCTTATGCTATTATAATATAGTTGAAAAGTCGGCATTTCTTATGATAATATAGGGCTGTTGGACAATGAAGTGTCGGAAGCATGAGGAGGCTTGGTTTCAGTGAACGAAAGACAGAAGAAACAGACCATTACATCTGCCGTAGTAGGAGGAGTAATCATTGCAGCGATTCTCCTTCTTACTACGATATGGGTATCAAATAGCGCAAGGAAAAGTACGAGTCAGGCGGTAAGCCGGGTTAGTGATTTCTATCTGGAAGAACTGGCGGGACGCAGGGCGCAGGTAGTTGCCGAGGAACTGAGAAAGGGATTTGGATATATAGAGAATGCTTTGTATATTATGGATGCGACGGATTTAGAGTCTTTGGATTCCTTACATAAATTTTTCCGGAGAGTCAAAAAACTCTGCGGTATCGACAGATTTGCGCTGGTTGACGAAAACGGGATTGTTTACACGGAATTCTATACGGAATCAGGAATCGGCAGATATAATTTCCTTTCTGAAGAATTGACCGGGCCATTGATCAGTACGGAGAAACCCGACGGTGTGAGGAAACAGGTGGTTCTTGCGATGCCGGTGGACAATATCATATTTCAGGGCGCAAGAATCGAGGCGTGCTTTATTCAGCTTGATATCGAGTCGATGTTGAGTTCTCTGACGGTGCAGACGGATTATAATGAAAGTTATTGGAGCCTGTATCATCGTAACGGTGAAGATTTGGCAAATAATGATTTCGGCAATCTGAAAGCGGGAATGAATCTGCTATCAGAATTGGAGAACGCGGATATACAGAGCGGATTTAGTTATGAACAATTGGTAGACGATTTTGCCAACGGAAGAGAGGGGCAGATATCTTTCCGGTATATGGGTTCACAAGAGAATCTGTGCTACATTCCGGTGGACGGAACGAACTGGATGCTGACGGTGCTCATTCGGGACAATGTTATTACCGATCAGATCAGCTTTGTCAGCAATGATATGATGAAGCGTAGTGTGATACAGATTATCATTACAGTTTTTGTGATGTTGATCGTATTCTTCATACTCATCAGACAGATCAGGCAGAATGCGAAAGTGCTTCTGGAGCAGGAGAAAGCGGACGGCGATAAGATCCGTGCGGCTTATGCACGGATTGAGAAAGAGCAGATGTCAATGGATAATATTCACGCTGCAATGGGATCAGGTCTTTGGGGAATGGAGTTCAATGAGCAGGCAGAGATTAAGTATTGTATGTGGTCGGATACTTTCCGTAAAATGGTTGGATACGATACGGAAGAAGAATTCCCTAATGAGATTGAGTCGTGGATCAATCTGTTATATGAGGAAGACAAAGAACAGGCGGTTCAGGAATATTGGGATACCGTTATGGACTATACGGGAGAGAAGACTTACGATGTAGAATACCGTCTGCATACAGGGAAGGCAGGACTCAGGTGGTTCCATGCCGCCGGGCGGTTATCCAGACGGGAAGACGGTTCGCCGATTAGTTTTACGGGACTGTTCATTGACATTGACGACGAGAAGAAGATGGAAGAGCAGTTGGAGCGTCAGAAGATAGATTTGGAAGATGCACTTGCGGCTGCGCAGCATGCCAATAAGGCGAAGACTACGTTCCTTAACAATATGTCACACGATATCAGAACGCCGATGAATGCGATTATCGGTTTTACATCTCTCGCGGCGGCGCATATTGACAATATTGAGAAGGTACAAGATTATCTGGCGAAAATCACCACGTCCAGCAATCACTTGCTTAGTCTGATCAACGATGTTCTCGATATGAGCCGTATTGAGAGCGGTAAGGTTAAGATTGAAGAGAAGGAAACGTCTCTTCCGGAAATTATGCATGACTTAAAGACGATTGTGCAGGCGGATGTCACATCGAAGCAGCTGGAATTCTATATAGACACTGCGGATGTAGTCAACGAACATGTTATGTGTGATAAGCTCAGACTCAATCAGGTGCTTTTAAACCTGCTGAGCAATGCCATGAAATTTACGAAGCCCGGCGGACTCGTGGGCGTCCGCATTGTACAGAAGGGAAATGCGCCTGAAGGCTGGGCGTCTTATGAATTTGAGATTAAGGATTCCGGAATCGGAATGAGCAAAGAATTCCTGGAGCATGTATTCGAGCCGTTTGAGAGAGAAAGGACGAGTACGGTCAGCGGTATTCAGGGAACCGGTCTGGGAATGGCTATCACGAAGAATATTGTGGATATGATGAACGGTACGATTACCGTTGAAAGTGAAGAGGGCAAAGGAAGTACGTTTACGGTTGCATTGCAGTTTAAGACCTGCACCAGTTCGGTGCGGCAGGAAGTGATTCCGGAATTGAACGGACTGCGTGCTCTTGTGGCTGACGATGATTTCAATACGTGTTCCAGCGTTACGAAGATGCTGTCGGTGATCGGTATGCGTCCGGATTGGACGACTTCCGGTAAGGAGGCGGTGCTTCGTGCGCAGCTTGCAACGGAGCAGAGCGACGAGTATGCGGTATATATCATAGACTGGCTCATGCCGGATATGAACGGAGTCGAGGTGGTAAGGCGCATTCGTAACATCATCGGGGAAGAGAAGCCGATTATTATCCTGACGGCTTACGACTGGTCGGATATCGAACAGGAGGCGAGAGAGGCGGGCGTCACGGCATTTTGTTCCAAACCTATATTCCTCTCAGAACTCAGAGAGATTCTGGAAGCGCCATTCGTGGTTCAAAATACGGTGGACGATACAGAGGAAGAAGCGATATCATTTGAAGGAAAGAAGATTCTGCTCGTGGAGGACAATGAACTGAATCAGGAGATTGCAGTGGAGATTCTTGGCGAGACCGGTTTTGTAATTGATGTGGCTGATGACGGCGAAGTGGCGGTGGAGAAGATGAAGGAAGCACAGCCCGGGCAGTATGACTTGATTCTGATGGATATTCAGATGCCGAAGATGAACGGTTACGAGGCTACGAGACAAATCAGGGCGATGGATAATCCGGATATAGCGAGTATTCCGATTATTGCCATGACAGCCAACGCTTTTGATGAAGATAAGAAAGAGGCATTAAATGCCGGAATGAACGGACATATCGCGAAGCCGATTGATATTCCGGTACTTTTGGAAGTTCTTCATGACATATTGAAATAATGATGAATCGGCGCTGCGATGGATTATGGCAGCGCCGATTCATATAACGGCAGGGATATGGTAAAGACGCTGCCTTCTCCTTCTTTGGAGGCGGCATCTATGTTACCGCCATGCTCTAAGACGATATCGCGCGTGATGGCAAGTCCTAATCCTTGTCCGCCTTCTTTGCCACGGGTGGTATAGGAGCGTTTGAAGATATTCGGCAAGTCTTTCTCAGATATACCGCAGCCGGTATCAGTGACGCGGATATACGCAAAAGATTCGTCGGAAGTCAGAGACATAGTAATCTGTCCGGCAGGAGGGGTAAAATCAGCCGCATTGTACAACAGATTCTCCAAAGCACGGAAAAGCTGGTCCTGATTCGCCATAACACGGCATGGGCGGGCACATAATTGATTCAGGAAATTAGGTCCGTAAAGTTCTATGATTGGACGGTAGTTGCGGTAAAAATCTGTGAGGAAGTCATTTAATACAATCGGCTCCATATGAATCGGACTGCTGGTCCGGGAAGTTATTTCCTGAATAGATTTCAGGCGTTCTGATAGAATGCTGCACTGTTTTTCGATGTGCAGTATTTTTTTGTGCGTATCCTCATCTAACATAATATTATTCAAATGGATGATTTGCGCCATGTTAGAGAGTGAGGTCAAAGGCGACTTCATATCATGCCCTAACTCTGCAATCAACTGGCTTCTCTCTACGAGCAGGTTTTGTAAATGCTTCGTTTTTTGTGCAACTTCCTCTTGTAAATGCTGATTAAGTTTTATGTTTTCTTCCGCCATAGCCCGGCTGCGACGTACCATCAGTACGGCAAATGCAATGACCATGCAATAAGAGCCGTATTCTTCGGGGTATGCGCCGACAAGAGGTTCATAATAACCGATTGTCAGCGTACCGTAGAGCAGGCAGAGTCCGTTGGCAGTGGCGGCACAAAGAATCGGTATTGTATAGGGCAGTCCCATGAAACATCCATAGACCGTCAGACTGATGAGCAGACCGGATACGAGTATTTTGTAGCAGGAGATGAAGAATCCATACCATAGTACAAGATTCGGAAGGAAGGGCAGCACACCAAGCGGAACAATGACGACTATGGAGCACATTGCAAGAGAGAGTATACGAAACAATTTATGGAGACGGTATTTTTCCGGCAGGAACAGCTCAAAAGCGATACGCAGGGCGAAATAAATGCCGAGGAGCGCGGCGGCGTCCTCCACTGCATAGAGCGTGCGCACAAGAGGCGCTCCAAACATCCGTATGAAGGGATAGCAGATGCGCATGGCAAAGGAGAGACATAGCATGCCGAAGCAGAATAAGACGGAATCATTTCTGCCCGTTTTGTGTCTCCAGAGTACGATACAGAATAGAGAGAGCGTAAGCGATGAAGAGAAAAGATATCCGTAGAGTATCATGCGGAATGCAATTATCCGGCTTATGCAATCCGGACTGCCGATTACGGGAGGATACCAGACGCCACCGTAATAGTGGGAATAGTTGGCAGTCTGAATAATCAGTTCCGTTTCGCTGTCAAGTGCAAAAGTGAAGATGCCGTCGCGGACATGGGGCGTATAATTATCTGGTGAAACAGTTCCGGACGCCCCGAGAAGCTGTCCGTTTACGTATATTTTGTACGCACAGAGAGGCTCCTGCAGATAGAGCATGACGGAACCTTCTCCCGCAAGCAGCATCCGCCATGTGGAGATACCGTAGGGATTATGGTCGTCATGAAATAAAGCAAGGTTAGGATATTCTCCTGCCCAAGTACGATAGCAAGGAAGAGAACTATTGGCCAAATCTTCAGAGGTAAGCAGCGAATCTGGATAAAGTTCCCATCCGTCTACAAGAGCGTAGCTGCCATTTTTCGGAACTATAGCAAGATTATCTTGTGTAACCGGCGCCTTTGTTATATATTTATTATCATAACTTGTAATGCCTGACAAGCAGAGCATGGTTAGGATAACTGTGCCGGTGAACATAAGAAGCGGGCAGAATATGGATTTGGATAATTTAGATTTCATTGTTTGCTTCATAGCAATTCTCCGTAGAGGAATGATATTTATACGATATCTTACAAATAAAGGAAGAACCGTATGAGTTACAGAAGAACATTTGTATTGCCGATTATTTTAATCATGGTCTTTATATTATATCTGTCTGACGATGCAGTTGCAATGGCTGTATTACAGTCTGACGCAGTTGTGCCGGCGGTGGAGCAGGAAATGGCGGATTCCGTTTCTGATAATCATACAGTTTCGGATAATCATACAGTTTCGGAGCAGACAGAAGATACACACCCTCCAGCGGAGTCGGGCGCGCCGGCTGAACCGGAAGAGACGGCGGCTATGATTATGACTCCCGTTACGGAACCGCAGACGGATTATGTGTCTACCGGGGAGGAACTTATGGCATGGATGGAGGAACACAAGAATTCCGGCGGTTCGGTTCGGCTTACGGACCATGTATCCATGGACCATGCCTATGTGTTTGTTCCGACACAGATACAGTCTGCGGGGAATCTGGTTGTGGATACAGCGGAATATACCATTACCGTGACGGACGAAATAGAGTTGTGGAGCAATGGACGGGTCACATTCACGGGAAATGCGAACGACCGTGGTATATTTCATGTGGCGTCAGGCGGTATGCTTTACATACAAGGCATTAACGTGGAGAACAGACAGAGCGGGGGAGAACAGCCGCCTGAAATGGCATCACGCTATATAATGTGGCAGGAAGAAGGCGCAGGACTTGCACTGTACAATTGCCGTATATCGGGGGATATCCATTATGCGCAGACTCCTTTTGTAATGTATGAAAATTCTGTCTATGCCATCGCCGAGAAAGGGCAGACAGCAATCGATGTGCTTCCCTCGCAAATTAGCTGCGATGTGATAGAGCAGGGAACGATCAGCGACAGACAGATGCCGGTTTCGTGGAACATGGAAGGAACCACGAAACAGCAGGAGGAAAGACTGCGGTTTACGGTAAAGGGGACTTTTGTGAACGCCGCGTCCGCCCATCAGCCTGTATGTACGATGATATATAACGATTATCCTCTGACCTTTACAGATGTAAAAGCAGGGGTAGGAAACGGATATTACTCCTTCAGGGGCAGTTATACAAGACCAAAAGAATACGTGCCGATGACAATAACGACCGAGTACTCCTTTGACGGTGACAACTGGTTTGTAGATGAAGAAACGAAGGTGTCTGATGCGAATGAACCGACGAATTTCTTCATTGGATTTCAGGACATGGTACGCGGTACAAGGACGCGTTCCTATGTGTATATCCGCTTACGGGGAGAGTATAATGACACTTGCTATTTATCTAATGTCCTTCGATATGACACGGATAATCTTGCCGTGACGGAGGAAATAGGAGGGGGCCGCGGCGGCGGGACTTCTGTTGTCAATCCTTCTGATACACCGGAGAAGGAGCCTGTTTATGTGACTTCAAAACAGCCTGTAAATAATGCGGAAGGAAGTACGGGTGTAAATGCAAACGGAGACGGTATATCCACCCAAGATACCGGCAGCCAGAATGCAGCCGCTCCTGACGGAACGGCAACTATCACAGATTTAGATGTCCAACCTTCCTCACAGACATCATCTGATGCCAAAGAACCCTCAACGAATCCGTATGTGCAGGCATCGTCCGGAGCCAAGTCATCTGCAGCCGGTTCCTATGATGCGGCTGCATCCGATACGGAGTCAGTGCAAGCAGGACAAATTACGGCAGAATCTACGGACACGTATCCGGAAGAGAATGGGGACAATGACGTTTTGAACACGGAACTGGTCCATGCTCACAACATGCAGTTGCCAGATGCTGCACAGGAGGAAAAAACGAGTCGTGAAGAATCACTTCAAGAGGTTTCTGTGTCAGTTGGCAATGCAGCACTGGTGTTTGTGACGGTATCGTTTCTTGTAGGGGCAGCAGCATTCAGCATTCGTTCCGGTATCTTCCGCAATGTAATCTGTGCGCTTAAGAAGGCAGGGTTTAAGTAACGGAAGTCTATTCGGGAACGAACAAGTATCCTTTATACCGCTTTGTCTGGATATAGTCATGGTCAGGACAGAGTTCATAGAGTTTCTTGCGGATACGTCCCATGATGACTTGAAGAGACTTCTGTCCTTTATTGATCGGCGCATTCCACACCGAGTCGTAAATCTGGTCCGGAGTAAAGATTTCCCCGGGATGCCTTGCAAGGAAATACAGTACGTCAAACTCATAGGATGAGAAATCGACGGAACGGCTCTGGTAACTTGCACTGCATGTTGCCGGGCTGATGCAGAACGAACCATAGGTAAGATTTCGCGGCGGTTCGGCAGCCCTTCCGGCACGTATGCGCGCCTGCACACGCAGTTCCAGTTCCCTTAAGCTGTAAGGTTTGCATACATAGTCGTCACCGCCCACGGTCAATCCGCGGATTCGGCTTTCTTCTTCCGTATAGCCGGAAAGAAAGACAATGGGAATCCCGGTTTTCGTACGGATTTTCTCGCATAATGAAAAACCGTTTCTGTCCGGCAGGTCCACGTCAAGAATGACGCAGTCCAACGCGTTGGAGAGGATGATTTCTTCCGCGTGCGCCGCTGTGGACGAGCAGATAACATCATATCCCATTGTACGGAAAAAAGTCTGATTGTCGTCTAAAATGGCAGGGTCGTCGTCTACCACTAATATTTTGTACATATCTGTTTCCCCATTTTTCATTCTGTATCGCCCAAGCCGGCGACTGGTTTCCAAGATACGAAGTATGGAAGGAATACTTGTAATCTCGTGAAAGAACTTGTTCGCTCTTATTATCTTATAATAGCATAAATTTTCTTCTGCATAACCCGCTAACCGCATTTTTTTGCTTGCGAAAATAAACGTCAGGTAACAACCGCAGCCTGACACTTTTTTTGTCGGAAAATCCATGTAAAATAACGTTAAGAAAATAAAGGAGAATGTTCGGTGTATCGGATAGCGCTGTTGGATGATGAGACGGAAGAACTGAATAAGACAATACAAATACTGGACAAGTATGAGAGCGAGCATGCTGAAAGTTCTTTTGAAGTAGAATGTTTTGAGAGTGCGGATAAGCTTCTTGACTGGGTAGCAAACGAACAGTATGTGCCCGACTTGATTATTATGGATATTTATATGCCGGATAAAATGGGGATTGACGTGGCGAGGGAGCTGCGCGGCATGGGGAATCAGTGCAAGATTATTTTCCTTACAACGTCTAAAGAACATGCACTTGATGCTTTTGCGGTGGAGGCGACGCAATATCTGCTGAAACCGGTATCGGAAGAGAGGATCTTTCCAGTGCTTGACCGTATTATGGAGGAAAATGAGGAGGCGCGAAGAAAATATCTGCTGCTGCGGGTTGAAGGCAGAATACGGCGTGTCGGCGTAAATGATATTGCATATTGCGAAGCACAGGGTAAAATGCAATATCTGTATTTTGCCGACGGAAGTAATTGTGTGTTGCGAGTCACTATGACGGAGATTTATGATCAGTTGTCGCAATATCATGAATTTGTGAGGGTCGGGATAGGTTATATTGTTAACTTGGAACATATAGAAAGTCTGAGCAGGCAGGAGGTGCGGATGGATAACGATAAAGTACTTTACCTGCCCAGAGGATCCTTTGCTCCGCTTCGGGAAAAATATTTCTCATATTACTGTGAGGAAGAAAAATAGTAGAAAGAAAAAATGACGCTATGAAATCAATACAGAAAGATATATTTCAAATAAACGAAGAAAAAGCGAACCGCTACACGGCATACTGCATGGTGATCGCGGCAGTGGTCACTGTTTTGATGTGGCTTTTAAACGTTCTGGGTTTCTTTATTGTGGATCAGATGCTGATGAATATTGCCATGCCTATCGGGGTAGTGATGTTTCTGTTTCCGTCTCTGTTAATAAGGATATGGAAAAGGGAGGAGTGGCTGCTCAAGTATGTTATTATGGGATGTTTTCTGCTTGGCGTGGCGATTCTGGCTTCGGCGTTGACGATTCAGCTGGTAATGGCATGGGCATGTCCGATTATTCTCTCCTGCCATTATTACTCTCCGAAATTTACGCATTTTACACTGGCAGGGGCGCTGTTATGTATGCTTTGCGCGGTGTATATCGGCCTCTATTTCGGTGTGTGGGACTCTAATATGATGCGCTGCGTGGATACGCCCGGGAACGCCGCTTTCCGGGCGGAGTTTATCGTGCAGGCGACGGCGGCGGGCGACAATATCATTCTGCGGGTTTTTAACTTCTATTACATTCCGCGCGCCGTCATTCTGATTGTGGTGTATCTGATTGGCATTACGCTCTCCAAAAGGACTCACGGATTGTTAAAACAACAGGAGGCGGACAACCGGGAGAAGGAGCGTATTGGTGCGGAACTGCATGTTGCGACGCAGATTCAGTCTTCGATGCTGCCTTGTATCTTTCCGGCATTTCCGGAATATCAGGAGTTCGATATCTATGCCTCCATGAATCCGGCGAAAGAGGTGGGAGGGGATTTCTATGATTTCTTTCTCGTAGATAAAGACCATCTTGCGCTCGTGATTGCCGATGTGTCCGGGAAGGGTGTACCGGCGGCGTTGTTTATGATGATATCAAAGACTTTATTGAAAAATGCGGCGCAGGCTGGTCTTTCGCCTAAAGAGGCGCTTCAAAAAGTCAATAACCAGCTTCTGGAAAGCAATGAGGCGGAAATGTTTGTCACGGTATGGCTGGGAATTTATGAGATTTCTACGGGCAGGCTTACTGCCGCCAATGCCGGACATGAGTATCCTGCGCTTAAACGTGCGGGCGGTAAATTTGAATTATTCAAAGACAGGCATGGGTTTGTGCTTGCGGGCATGGAAAATACGCGTTATCGGGAATACGAGATACAACTAAACGAAGGAGATATTCTGTTTGTGTATACCGACGGTGTGGCGGAAGCAACAGATAATGACAATCAATTATATGGTGCCGAAAGGATGTTGGAAGCATTAAATAGGAGGGCAGATGCAGGGCCGAAAGAACTTCTGGAGGAGGTGAAGTCAGATATTGACGGATTTGTCGGGGAGGCGATGCAGTTTGACGATATCACGATGATGGCGCTTAAGATTAGGCGTAAAAAAAGCAATAAGATTTAAATGAGTCGAAAGGAGAATGGTTATGACAATCAACAAAAATGTAAACGGAACGGAACTGACACTTGCAGTAGAGGGACGTCTTGACACGGTAACGTCGCCGGAACTTGAGTCGGTATTAAAAAACTCGCTGGAGGGTATGACAAAAGTCGTATTTGACTTTGCCGCGCTGGAATATGTATCATCTGCAGGATTGCGTGTTCTGCTTTCCGCACAGAAGATTATGAATAAGCAGGGAGAAATGGTCATTCGGAATGTCGGCGAGACGGTGATGGAGGTCTTTGAAGTGACCGGATTCTCAGATATTCTCACGATAGAGTAAACGATGCGTCATTACAGTAAGACGGTGGCGATAAGTAGAATGAGGATAGCAGAGGGACGGCATGGGAACGGCATGGGAACGGTAATCAAAGGAGATCTTTGTCCATAGGGGCATAAGGGGGACATTACATGAATGAATTGACAGTGGATGCGGTAGTGGAAAACATAGAGAAAGTTACGGCTTTTGTAGACGAGCAGCTCGAAGAACTGGGCTGCCCGATAAAGGCGCAGATGCAGATAGATATAGCAATAGACGAACTGTTCGGGAATATTGCGCACTATGCATATAATCCGGATGTGGGTCCGGCAACGGTACGGGTGGAGGTGGTAGAGGAGCCGCTGTCTGTTGTGATTACGTTTATTGACAACGGCGTGCCATATGATCCGCTTGCCATGAAAGAACCGGATATTACACTTTCCGCGGAGGAACGGGAGATTGGCGGACTGGGGATTTATATGGTAAAAAAGACGATGGATGATATCGTTTATGAGTATAAGAACGGACAGAATATTCTAAAAATCCGGAAAAACATATGACGTCCCACAAAGCGGCAGTACGCCGCTTTGTTATCTTAGAATGTATGTGTCATTTCAGACGCCTATATATTTGATTCGCACATCGGGATAATCTTTGTATCCTTCGTGCAGTTTCGTAATGTTCACTTCGCAATTGCCCTTGTTCTCAATCAGATACTCGTTGTAAGCGCCCTCACGGTAAGCGAAATCCTCGCCGTTGTCATGGTAATGGACATAACTTCCTTCGCCCGGCCAGACTTCCAGAATCAGTTCGGGGTCAGGAATCTCACCCACATACATCTGGGAAGGAGCCTTCGGTATGACAGAGCCTGCCTTGACGAATATCGGGCAGACGTCTAAAGGCGCGTCTACGGGATAATAGTTTCCACCCTGATATTCTTCGTGCGACCAGTAATCGTACCAGATGCCTTCCGGGAGGTAGACGAGCCGCTTGGTGACGCCTTGGTCAACGACCGGAGCGACCAGCAGGGATTCGCCCGCCAGAAATTCATCGTTCATATTTCTGACATTAATGTCATTCTCATAGTGCAGCACGAGCGGGCGGATGATGGGAAGACCGGTCTGCCCGCATACTCTGCACAAGTCGTAGAAGTAGGGCAGCAGGCTGTAGCGCAGTTCGACATATTTCCGGTAGATGGACAACACTTCCTCCCCGAACAGCCAAGGCTCCTGATTCATGCTGCCTTTGGCGCAGTGATTGCGGAACAACGGTGAGAAGCATCCGGTCTGTATCCAGCGCGCCATCAGTTCCGGGGTAGTGTCCGCACCGAAGCCGCCGATGTCCGTACCGACATAAGCCATGCCGCTTAAGCCAAGATTGCACTGCTGGGGAATCGCCATCCTAAGGTGCGTCCAGAGGCTCTGGTTGTCGCCGGTCCAGGCGGTGGCATATTTCTGTGATCCCCCGTAGCATGCACGGGTGATAACGAAAGGACGCTTTCCGGTCAGCGCTTTCCAACCTTCGTAAGTGGCTTTAGCCATGTTGTGTCCGTAGACGTTGTGTATTTCGGCGTGGGTGGTCTGTCTGCCTTCGTCCGTGAAGACAACGTCATCGGGAAGCGGACCGTTGAAGCTTGCCGGCTCATTCATATCGTTCCAGATGCCAGCAACTCCAAGCTCTGTATAAAATTTCAGATGTTCGCCCCACCATTTGCGCACGGCGGGATTGCCGAAGTCGGGATAGACTGCATCGCCGGGCCATACTGCATTGACGTATGTCGCACCGTCCGGCGTCTTGGCATAGTAGTCGTTCGCTATGCCTTCTTCGTACATGGGATAGTCCTTTTCCACTTTGACACCGGGGTCAACGATAGTGACGGCTTTGATTCCCTGCTTCTTCAAATCGGAGAGCAGAATCCCGGGGTCTGTGAAGCGAGAAGTATTCCAAGTAAAAACTTTGTACCGCTCCATGTAGTCGATGTCAAAATGGATGGCGTCGCAGGGAATCCGGCATTCTCTCAGTTTAGCGGCAATCATGCGGAATGTTTCCTCGCTGTCGTAACCCCAGCGCGACTGATGGTATCCGAGCGTCCACCTCTGGGGCAGCGGCATCCGCCCGGTCAGATAAGTGTAACCGCTTACAATGTCCGGCATAGAACTGCCGCCGATAAAGTAATAGTCCAGATTGCCGTTATCGCTGCCGAAGCTGTAATACCCGTCGTTTTCTTTGCCGAAATTAAAGTAACTCTTATAGGTATTGTCGTAGAAGATTCCGTAAACACCCTTTTCTTTTAATGTGATAAAGAAAGGAATGCTTTTGTAGAGCGATTTGAAACTGTCCTCATGAGGGTCGGGAATGTCGCTATTCCAGTTCTCATATTCATAGTAACGTTTATTCAGGCTGCCTGTCTTGTCTCCAAGACCATAGATACAGTCGTTTTTATCAAGTGTTTTGACACATTGTACGGGGTAATCCGTGCAGTGTGTAAGATGGACGTCGTGTCCTTCCTGCTTCATCAGTTCGATCAGGGATTCCTGTATGGTAAAACGCGGTATTCTGCTTCCGCGATAGTCTGCGCACAATAGGGCGCCGTTTTTGTCATAGAAATCCAGCTTGAAATCGTCGCTGATGCGGCATGAAAGAAAAGGGGTAGTTAACATAACACCGCCAACTATCTTTTCTAATGTGAAGGAGACAGTTTGTTCTTTGTCGCCTTCGATGGCTTTGGAGCGGTGCTCCTTGGAAGCATAGGGGACAAATACATTGATAATCTTATCTGTCAGAACATGCAGGTATGCCGTCTGTTTCTCGTAACGTAAGGTAATAAGCTGTCCCTCAGGGGAGTAATCCAGTAATTTTCCGAACATAGTCGCATTCCTTTCCTTTTTACAGTTATTATGCAGTCAGTTTATCATATCCGGCGTGCGGACCGCAATGCTGACGGGACAAAAACAAAGGATATTTTATGAATGGAAAAAATCGGTGATAACTCATGAAGATTCGTTGAGATTGGCGGGTAAATATGATAATATTATGAGAAGAACGGAAACTGTTAAGGAGACTTCAATGGAACGTATTTTAGTTGTGGAAGATGACCTTGCCCTGAGTACCGGTCTGTGCTTCGAACTGGATCAGACAGGCTATGTGACGCAGGCCGCCTACAACTGTAAGAAGGCGAGATATTTAACGTCGAAAGAAGATTTCGAACTGGTGATACTTGATGTGAATCTGCCGGACGGAAGCGGTTTTGAACTGTGTCGGGAAATCAAGAACGCGAATCCGGAGATTCCGGTGATTTTTCTTACCGCCAATGATTTGGATGAAGATGTGCTGCGCGGCTTTGACTTGGGCGCAGAGGACTATATTACGAAACCTTTTCATATGCAGATACTTTTAAGACGGGTGGAAGTGGCGCTGCGCCGCGGCAGTGCTATACATGAGCGGCAGGAGGAAAGGGAACTTTACAGGGACAATTTCTTACAGATAGATTTCGATGCTCTTACCGCGGTCCGCGGAGGAGAGAAGCTGGCGATAACGCCCAATGAATATAAATTGTTGAAAGTATTGACGGCAGGCGCAGGCAGAGTTGTCACACGTCAGATTCTGCTGGAGCGGCTGTGGGATGCAGACGGCAACTTCATAGACGACCATACCCTGACGGTGACTATGAACAGACTCCGTGCCAAGATTGAAGATGAAGAACATGTCTACATCAAGACGGTGCGTGGAATGGGATATGTGTGGCAGGGACGGCAGAAATAGCGTAAGAAGAGCGGGTGAGTAAGATTATGGAACTGGCAGAGAGAAAGCAGATAAAGAAGCCTGCACGCAGCCATGCAGGAAGCCGGATGGTTGAGAGAATAATGATTGCTGCGGGAGCAGTGCTTTTGCTATTGTTCCTGTATGTTCTATGGATATGGGTTCCGCGCAGCGGGGTGCGATATACTTTGACGCTCCTGTGTGGAGGAATCTGCCTTCTTGCCGCCGCGTGGTGCGTCTGGCAGCGCAGACAGGTTTGCGGCTTTGCAGAGGATTTATGCCGGACGCTGGATGAATTGATGGAAGGACACGAGCCGGGAGGATATGAGCCTTATGAGGACACGCTGACGGCAAGAGTGCAGGGAAAATTCCTGCAATATTATGATTTGATGAGTGAAGAACAGCGCCGCAGTATGCAGGAGAAACAGACGATACAGGAACTGGTAAGCGATATTTCTCATCAGGTCAAAACGCCGATAGCCAATCTTTCGATGTTTATCGGTATATTACAGAAGCATCAGCTAAACGCTGAGAAGCAGTCGGAATTTCTGGAGACCATGTCACGGCAGATTGACAAGCTTGATTTCCTAATGCAGTCTCTTATTAAGATGTCACGACTGGAAACAGGGACTTTTGCAATGCATGTGAAGGAGACAAGCCTCTATGATACGATCGCGCAGGCATTAAACGGTGTTCTGGCGAGAGCAGAAGCTAAGAATATCAGCCTTTCTGTGGAATGTGATGAAAATGTTATGGTGCGGCATGACGCCAAATGGACGGCAGAGGCGTTCGGCAATCTGCTGGACAACAGCGTCAAGTATACGCCTGAGGGCGGAAGCATTCATATCAGAGTCCGCCCGTGGCAGTTTTATACACGAGTGGACATTACGGACACCGGAATCGGTATACCGGAGGAACATTATCATGACGTGTTCAAACGTTTCTACCGTGGGGAGGATGCCGCAGGCCTTGAGGGAGTTGGGCTAGGACTCTATCTGGCGCAGGGAATTATGACCAGACAAAGAGGTTATATCAGCGTTAAATCGAAGCTTAACGAAGGCAGTACCTTTTCCGTGTATCTGCTGAATCAGTATACTGGTACAATGTAGTAAGAACAACTTGGAAACAGATAGTTTGGCGAAGGGAGAATTCAATGAAAAATACAATTCTGGTTGTGGACGATGACAAGACGAATCTGGCGCTTGCGCAGAAAATTCTTATGCCGCGTTACCGTATTGCCGCTTCCAATTCCGGCATGGGCGCCTTGAAATATCTGGAGAGTCATCACCCGGAGTTGATCCTGTTAGACATCAATATGCCGGATATGGACGGATATGAAGTGATGGAGAGGCTCAGGAGGCAGGAAGAGACGAAGACGATTCCGGTCATTTTTCTGACGGCGGATAATCTGGCGGAGACGGAAGTCAAATGTTTCCAGATGGGCGCCATGGATTTTGTCACTAAGCCTTTTGTGCCGGATATTCTGCTTAGCCGTGTGGATAAGACGATAGAGCTGGACCAGTATCGGCATAACTTGGAAAATATGGTCAAAGAGCAGGCGGACAAGATTATCGAGGCTTCCAGCCGTATCAGCAAGATTCAGGATTCCGTCATTGTCGGTATGGCAAATCTGATTGAGAGCAGGGACGGAAGCACCGGGAAGCATGTCAAGAATACGCAGATGTATGTGCGGATGATTGCCGACGAACTGCGCAGACGCAGTCTGTTCACGGAAGAACTGACGGAAGAATACATAGAGGATCTGTGTAAGGCGGCGCCGCTCCATGATGTGGGCAAGATTAAGATTCCGGATTCTATTTTGCAAAAACCCGGCAGACTCACGCCGGAAGAATTCGATACCATGAAGCAGCATACCGTACATAGCAGCACGATTATCCAAATGATCATCGGAGATGTGGAAGACGAGCATTATGTGCGGATTGTGGAAGATATCGCCATGTACCATCATGAGCGGTGGGACGGGACGGGATACCCTACGGGACTTAAGCAGGAAGAGATACCGCTTGCCGCACGGATTATGGCGGTGGCGGATGTCTTTGACGCGCTTTACGAGGAGCGTTGCTACAAACCGCCGGTACGTCCGATTGAGAAGATCATGCAGATTATGCTGGACGGAAAAAGCACGCAGTTTGATCCGGTGATTATTGATGTGTTTATGGAGATGCTTCCGATGTTAAAGGAAGTTTTGGATATCAATTAGGGAAGACGAAGAAGGGTAAGGTAGATTACTTTGGACGAGAGACAGTTTAAGAATGATAAGATGGGAAGAAAACTGGAGCAGATTGTCTTAGGATTTTTTACGGCGTTCTCCTTCTCTATGTTTGTCTCATCAATATTGTTAGAATGGAATTTGATTTTCAAGGAAATCATAATCGGCACGATTGCAGCGGGATGGATCGTGTATCTTAAGCGGTATCGCAATTATATGTACCGCGCAAAATTTCTGGCTGTCATATCATGGGTAAATTTTGTCGTTTATGCGATACAGGCGAGCAGCTTTACTTCCATGCTTTCTACGATGCTTGCTTTGATCGTTCTGCTAGGCATTTTCGGCATCATTGACATTGTGTATCTGGGTGTTTTCTTTACAACCGTGATCATTGCTTATCATGGATTTATCTTACGGACAATTACGACGGAGTCAGCCAATGATATACTGCGTATTGTTTTGCACATCATATCGGCCTATGCGATTTCATTAGTCACATGGATTACAATCCGTACAAGGCAGGAAACCAATGAACAGTTAATTGATAATATACGTGAACTGGAAATCGTTGAGAAGAGTAAAGACGACTTTATGGTCAATATTTCTCATGAGATCCGTACGCCGATCAACGCGGTATGCGGTATGAGCGAGGCGATATTGCAGGAGGATATTCCCGTAAATGTAAGACGGGACATTATAGATATTCAGACGGCAGGGCGCAATCTTCTATCCACAGTCAGCAATATTCTGGATTTCTCCGAACTGGAGAGCGGCAAGATGGAACTGGCGGAGGAAAGTTACAATATTACTTCTACAATTACGGATATCATTAATATGGCAGTGACGTTGGAGAATGGTAAACAGCTCGAATTAATCGTTGACTGCGATGCGAATCTACCTAGTAATCTGCTCGGGGATGAACAAAAGCTTCGCCGCATTGTTATGAATCTGATAGAAAATGCCATCAAATTTACGAAGGAAGGCGGTATCATTCTGCGTATCAAAAGCCGGAAAGAAGAGTATGGCATTAACTTGATGGTCAGCATTAAGGATTCCGGTATCGGCATGAAACAGGAAGATCTGGAGAAAATTTTCGCCAGCTTCAGTCAGGTCAATTCCGGACGCAACAGAGAAGAAGGCGGTGTTGGCTTAGGGCTTGCTATCGCACAAGCGTTAGTGCGTAATATGGGTGGTTTTATCAGCGTTGAGAGCGAACTAGGGAACGGGACGGAATTCAGAATGACAATTCCGCAGAAAGTATTGGACGAAAAGCCGATCGTGTCTATCAAAAACAAGAGCCGTATCTTCGTTGCGTGTTATATCAATATGGATAAATACGATTACTCCGTGGTGAGAGAAGGGTATGAGAAATGTATGCGTCATATGGCGGAACAGTTCGGCATTATGTTCCGCGTTTGCAGGAATCTCTCCGAATTGAAGCGGCGCATGGAGAACGAGAATTATACGCATATTTTTATCGGTTGGCAAGAGTACGGCGAGGACAGAGAATTCTTTGAGAAGGCGTCTTTGGAACTTAAAGTAGTGCTCATACTGGATTATGATCAGGAACCGGAAAGCGGAAGCAACATGCTTCGCATATATAAGCCTTTTACCGTGCTATCCATAGCGGCCGTGCTAAACGGTGAGAAGGCGTTTCAAAATGAAGAGCATCACAAGAGATATCGTTTTGTTGCACCGGAGGCAAAGGTTCTCGTGGTGGATGACAATGCCATGAACCTGAAAGTTATGGCAAGACTTTTGCTCCCGTACCAGATTAAGGTAGTAATGGCGCTTGGCGGACAGGAAGGCTTGGACAAATTAGGCAGTATGGAGTACGACTGCGTATTCTTAGACCATATGATGCCCGATATGGATGGAGTGGAGACGCTGCACAGAATACGGCAGAAACCGGGAGCATATTTCCAGACACTTCCGGTGATTGCTTTTACGGCGAATGCCATAGGCGGCGCAAGGGAAATGTTTATGGAAGAAGGGTTCGATGATTTTATCGCCAAACCGATTGAACTGAGCGTATTGGAGAGGATGCTGCAGCGCTATATTCCGAAACAGAAGCAGGTAGAAGTGGAACGGCAGGTACAGGAAGAAAAGACATATTCCGGCGATGATATGACGCGCGCGGTTACAGACAGTGCGCTTTCCGGAATGGACGCCCAGACGGAACAGCCGCCGGCGGGGGCCTCGCCGGAAGCGGAAGGCTTGGAGGCTCTTACCCGTGCGGGCATCAATATCTCGCAGGGTATCTCGTATTGCGGAGACAGAGAGGGCCTGCGGGAGATCATCGCTATGTATCATGCGCAGGGCGCGGGGCGGAGCAGCCAGCTTAAGCAGCTGTTTGAAGAGCAGAACTGGAAGAACTATGCGATTACCGCACATGCTCTCAAAAGTAACTCAAGAGGAATCGGTGCAAACGATCTGGCGGAACTTGCCTTCGGTATGGAAATGGCGGGCAAGGAGAACCGGATAGAATATATCTTAGAACATCACGCGGAGTTCATGAAGAAACACGAAGAGCTTCTGGAGGCGCTTGCCGATAATTCTTTTATCTATCCTGATGGATATTACGCCCCTGAACTTCATACAGAGGAGGCGGTGCAGGAGATAGAGAGCGAGCGGCTAAAGGAACAGTTTATGGTGTTGAGAGAGAAGCTTGACAATTTCGAGAATGAAGGCGTGGAGGAGATTTTGAAACAGTTGACTCCTTATGCATATCAGGGGGTGAATTTGAGCGAGATGACAGCTAAAATCAGGCAGTATGTGGAAGAGTTTGATTTTCTCGAAGCCATCAATGTATTGGATAACTGGAACGGGAAAATTGCAGGAAGCCGGAATGGAGGCAGCTATGATCAGGAGAATACGTAAATTTATGCGGTCTCTGCTGAATAAGAATGAGGATTTTCAGACGAGACTTATCAGAATTGTTCTGCTCTTGGCATTCGCAGCATCCATCATAGGGATGGGGCGCGTTGTGCTGGGGGCGGCGCTTGAAGTACTGTATGCCCTCATACCGTTATGTATCGTATCCGGAATCGCGCTTTATATGGCAGATGACAGGCGTAAAATTAAAAAGGCGGTCAGGCTGCTTGTATTCACGTCGAATCTCATTTTGTTTCCGCTTATTTTCATTATGAGCGGCGGTGTAGACAGCGGTACGCCGGTCTGGTTTGTGTTGGGACTTGCTTATGTATTCTTGCTTTTTGACGGCAGAGAGTTAGTGATTACATTCCTGATGTCTGCTGCCGCTTTTCTGGTGTCATATGGATTTGCGTACAGGTATCCTCATATGGTTCCTATAGGGAGCCGTACATACAGCTTTGCCGATTCCTATATTACGATGGTGGTAGTGAGCTGTTTCATTGGTCTGCTGATGAAGATTCAGGCGCGTACATATGATGAAGAGCAGAAACTGGCGGAGAAACAGAAAGAAGAAATCGAGCAGATCGCCCGTTCCAAGGACGCTTTCTTTGCCAACATGAGCCATGAAATCCGTACGCCGATCAATACAATCATCGGTTTGAATGAAATGACGCTTCGAGAAGATATTTCCGATGAGATTGCCGAGAACGCCATCAATATACAAAATGCAAGTAAAATGCTGCTCACTACTATTAATGATATTCTGGATTTATCCAAACTGGAGTCCGGCAAAATGGAGATTGTACCGGCTCAGTATGAGATCAGTTCCATGTTCAGCGATTTGGTGAATCTGATCTGGATTCGCGCTCATGAGAAAGAACTTGAATTCAAAGTAGATATCGATCCGGAAATTCCGTCTATGCTCTACGGCGATGAGGTACGAATCAAGCAGGTGGTCACAAATATATTGACTAACGCAGTCAAGTATACGACGGAAGGTTCGGTCACCTTGACGGCTAAGGGAGAGAGAGTCGCGGCGGATCAGATTCTGCTGCGCGTTTCCGTGACGGATACCGGTATGGGAATCCGCAAGGAGAGTCTGGACGATTTGTTCAGTTCCTTCAAACGTGTGGATGAGGGAGAGAATCGTAATATCGAAGGAACGGGACTGGGACTCAATATTTCCAAGCAGTTGATAGAGATGATGGGTGGCAGGATTTATGTGGACAGCGTGTATCATAAGGGTTCCACATTCACGATAGAAGTCAGACAGAGAATCGTTAACGTGCGTCCTATCGGTATGATTAACTTTGCGGCGCAGAAACAGCTTAATAACCGCACAAAATATAAGCAGAGTTTTACGGCGCCGGACGCCAGAGTGCTTGTTGTGGATGACAACGATATGAACCGCATGGTGGCAATCAAGCTGCTGCGGGGTACAGGAATCAAGGTAGATACGGCTGACGGCGGCAGAGAGTGTCTGAAGCTGACGGCGGAGAATCTATATCATGTGATTTTGATGGATCATATGATGCCGGACATGGACGGCGAGGAAACAATGAAAGCAGTGCGTGCCCAGACGAAAGGATTCTGTCAGAAATCGCCGATTGTCGCATTGACTGCCAATGTTATGACAAACGCTGAGCAGGTCTATCAGAATATGGGGTTCGACGGATATCTTGCCAAACCGATTAACGCCGCGCTGTTAGAGGCGAGTCTGTTAAAGTATCTGCCCCCGGAACTGATTGAGTACACAGTGCAGGAAGAGGAGGACGAGGCGGAAGAGGCGACGGCGGTTAACCGCGTGACCAGCGCAAGGAAGCGGAAAGTTGCCATCACAGCGGACTGCATCTGTGATCTGCCTAAGAATCTGCTGGAGAAGTATCAGATCAGGCTGATGTATTGTTATGTCCATACGAAAGAGGGGCGTTTCTGTGATCTATTTGAGGTGTCTTCCGACAGTCTGTTGAATTATTTGCAGACAGAAGGAAATTATGCCCATTCTTCCACGGCGCCGCCCGCGGAATATGAATATTTCTTTGCCGATACGTTAGAGTCGGCGGAACATGTGATCCATATTACGGCGACGACAGATTTAAGCGGCGCATATCCGAATGCGCTGCAGGCGAGCAAGAGTTTTGATAACGTTACGATATTGGATTCGTCGCATATCAGCAGCGGACACGGGCTTATGGTATTATATGCGGCTGTCATGGCGGAAGAGGGAAAAGATGTTGTGCAGATATGCGAAGCGTTAGACGGGATGCGTGAGAGAATATGTTCTAATTTCCTTGTACCGAGTACGGCTGCTCTCTATCGCAACGGGAAGGTCAGCGCGCCGGTGCACAGAGTTTGCAGTGCATTGAATCTGCACCCGGTTCTGCGTATGTCTCAGAATGAATTGAAACTCTGGAAGATTGAGACCGGCAATATGACTCATGTACGCCGTAGATATGTGAAGAATCTGCTTCATCACAGTAAACAGATAGATCCAAGTATTCTTTTCCTTACTTATGCAGGCTGTTCGATGCATCAGATTGAGGAAATACTGGAAGAAGTGAAGAAATATGTGCATTTTGACAGAGTCATCACCCAGAAGGCTTCCGCGACAGTATCAAGCAATTGCGGCGTGGGAGTGTTTGGTCTGATGTTTGTGCGCAAGGAGAAAGAAGAGTAAGTCAGGATTGGAGAAAGAAGTACATATATGATTACGGTTCGAAACCTTAAGAAATATTACGGGCGCGGCAATAGTCAGGTGAAGGCTCTCGACGGTATTGATCTTGACGTCGCAAGAGGAGAGTTTGCCGCCATCGTCGGCGCATCGGGCAGTGGGAAGACGACGCTTCTCAATATCATAGGAGGCCTTGATATTCCGACAGAAGGGGAAGTGACGGTGGACGGTGTGAATCTTGCAGGTCTGAGGGAAGAGCAGCTTGCAGTTTTTCGCCGTAAGAAGATAGGGTTTATTTTCCAGAACTATAATCTGGTGCCGACTCTGACGGTGAAGGAGAACATCTTATTTCCTTTGGATTTGGACGGCTCGGTAGTCGACCATGGGCTTTTTGCGGAGATTGTAAATCTACTGGGACTGGAAGAGAAGATGCAGGCTTATCCAGCGGCGCTTTCCGGCGGGCAGCAGCAGAGGACGGCGATTGCCAGAGCGCTTATTTCCAAGCCGTCGGTCATACTGGCCGACGAGCCTACGGGAAATCTTGACTCGCGTAACGGGCAGAATGTGGCGGGACTTTTGAAGATGACGGCGCATCTTTACCACCGGACGCTTGTGATGATTACCCACAATCAGGAATTGGCGCAGCTTGCAGATCGGATATTGTATATGGAGGATGGGAGGATTGTTAGCAAATAATAATCTCAAGATATGCCGCAGACTGATGTGGCGGGAGATTTGGTTTCATAAGGGACGCAGCATGCTTCTTTTGATAGCGGTTACGCTGGTGAGTATGTTGTGTACCTTTTCTTTTGCACTCGGATTTATGGTTCGCGACGGACTGATATACAGTTATCAGATTCGGTACGGCTCTACGAGCCATATTCTGTATTACGGACTCAACAGCGCACAGGCGGCTTCCGTTGCAAGACATGCGGATGTGAAGAAGACGGTTCGTATAAAGGCGGTGGGACTTCTATCAGACGACATGATGGAGTATCGCAGTGTGAAGCTTGCAGCAGTGGACAATGAGTGGGCGGCGGCAACGGAGGCTGTTCCGGTAAATGGGAGAATGCCTGAGGCTGACGACGAGATCGCGATGGATGAACTTACTTTGCAGTCGTTGGCGATTCCGCGTAAAGAGGGCGCTAAGGTGCAGATCAGATGGACGCCGGCGGATGGCGGTGAAGAGCGGGTGGACACATTTCGTTTGTGTGGGTGGTGGAATAGCGCTATGGGATATACGGAGACTTGTGCGTGGATCACTCCGGATGCCGCAAAGAAACTGTGCCCGGATGCGCCGGACTATGTGACACTGGGCGTAACGCTGTACCGGCCGCGCAATTTGGATGTACAGGCGCAGGAGATGCTGCGTGAACTGGGTGTTGATCAGGTTTCTTATACGACGAATCTTGCCTATAACAAAGCCAGATTGCAACGTCTGAGCGAAAAGACAATACCATTTTATTTGATCAACATCGCGGTAGTGGTGTGCGGTATATTAATGGTGTACAATATCGTGCGTATTTCTGAAACTCAGAATATGAGATTCTATGGGAGAATAAAGAGTCTGGGAATGAGCCCCAGACAAATCCGCAGATTTTCGTCCGGGCAGGCGGCATATTTATGCCTGCCGGCGATTCCCATCGGCTGGCTGTCCGGATTTGCGCTTTATGCTGTGGCGGCGCCGTATGTGATTCTTGGCACGGGAGGATATAATCCGGCATTTTTACTTCTCAGCCCAGTACCATTTGTGTGCAGCGCGCTGTTCACATGGTTTACGGCATATACGGCATATACGGCATGTACGCTTCCGGCGCGGCTCGTATCGGGAATCAGTCCGGCGGAAGCGATGAAGCTGACTGACCTGGGAGAGAAAAACGCGCTGAACGGCGGCCGTAATATCGGACGCGCTAAGATAGGCTGCAATATCGGACACAACAAGATAGGGCGGGAGCGCAAAAGAAGTCATCGATACGGGGAGGGTGAGCGCCGCTTACGAGTGCCGCTTACGGCATTGTCCGGCGTGAAGCGGAACAAGAAGAAATCCATACTTGCGGCGGCTTCGATGCTCTTATCATTGACGTTGTTGTGCGGCTTTTGGACGCAGTATATCAGCACGGATGAAGAGAAGTATATGCGGGAAATCTCTTATTGCGATTATCTGATCGCGGACGCTTCCGCCGCCAGTAGTTTTCAGCGTTATAATCCCGCAAGCCATAGTATTACGCCGGAAATTATGGAAGCGGTCGCAGGGCATGAAGCCGTGACCGGGACGGGAACGATTCGCACAATGGAAGTTCCGATGTATGCGGACGAAGAAGAGCGCGCTCTCATCGTGAAGAATTTCGAGAGTGTGAATGAAGACGGTATAATTAGAAAAGAGTTTATGTCCGGCGAACCGGACTGGATGACCGGATACGAGAAATTCCGCGCGTCAGGGAGGTATATCGGTATCGTTTCCGGAGTAGACGGACTGGCGGCGTCTGTGATGCTGTCTGAGGGGGAATATGTTGAAGGAACTTATGACGAGGAGCGTTTTGCAACGGGCGATTATGTCATTGCGGCGGGCGCGAGTACGACATCATTTGTCACCACACCGCCGATAGGGAGCAAGGTAGAAATAGGCGGCCGCTCTTTTGAAATCATGGCTTCCGTTTCGTATCAGGGGAATATTATCGCTGGTGCGGACAGCAGAGAGGCGGTATTCAATATCTCTTACTATATGCCGGCTCAAATATTCGGGGAATTGTTTCCGGACAGCGGTATCAGGAATGTACTGGTAAATATTGACTATAACAGTCAAGAAGAGTTTGAGAAATTTCTATCGGAGACGACAAGAGATACCGGTATTGCGGTTACGATGCGGAGCGATCAGCAGTGGGGGTTCAAAAATGCGCTATTTCATAATTATGTGATTCCCATGTTTGTGGGGGCAGTGCTGCTTCTGATTGGCATACTGAATTTCGGCAATGCGCTGGTGACGGGAGTGCTTGTACGTAAAAAGGAAATGGCAGTGTATGAGAGTCTTGGTATGACGCGTTTGCAGATTCGCAGACTGCTTATCTGTGAAGGGATGATGTATGGCGGGATGATGGCGGTCTTTCTCGTACCTGCGGTGGCAATTCTGACATGGCTGTGGACGGGATGGTGGGCAGTTTATTCTGCCAGTGCATGGTGCGTTACATGGCGGTATTCTCTTCTGCCGATGTGGATTACGCTGCCGATACTGCTTGTGCTTGTGCTGATAATCCCGATTTGCTGCCTGCATGCGATCATGAGGGAGAGCGTTACACAGAGACTGCAGGTGGCGGAGTGAACATCGGCAGATAAAATGATTTCTACTGTTTTAGTGCGGCGCTTATGCAATGCGACTTGAAATAAACAGTAGATTTATTCTTAATATTTTGTTATAATAGCAATAATACGCACAGTTTTACTGTACTGAGAGTCTATATGTATCGTGTTGTTTGATAGGAAACGGCAGCGCAGTAAAACTGTGGGAAGTGTGGAGTGTAGATATGGTGGATAATATAGATTCTGGTACAAAACAGCAGGAACTGCATTTTCCTATGATGGAGAATGACGAATATCAGAGAGCACAGAATCATGAGATCAAACTTGGCAAAGAGGAAGGACTGGACGTATCTATATATGCTAATCCGCAATTTAGCTGGCTGCAGATGGAACAGATTCGTATGGGGCTTAAAGACGGTTTAGATGCATCGGTATATGCCAATCCTTCCTATAATTATGAGACGATGAGACAAATCAGGCTGTCTCTGTATTCCGCTATGGATCTTATTCCGTATCTTAAAAGAGGATTTGCGGATGATGATTTGGGGGAAATAAGGCTTGCACTTCTGGATAAGCTTCCCATTGACGAATGGCTTCAGGATAATATGTGTGCACCACAGATTCATGAGATACGAATCGGTTTGTGCGAAGGTTTGGATATTTCCGTATATGCTGATTGCGGGTATAATTGGATGCAGATGCAGGAGATTCGTCTGGGTCTGGAGAAGAAATTGAATGTAAAGATTTATGCCAATCGCCTGTTTAATCATGCACAGATGCGGGAAATCCGTCTGGGTCTGGAGGCTGGTATTGATGTGTCTTCCTACTGCACGCTAGTCTATTCTGCTACGGATATGAAGGAAAAACGACAGGGAATTATCAATAGGATGAAGGCAAGCGGATCGTTTTCGGAGGAGAGCAATGCTGTCAAAGCAGAGGAAGTGGAAGAACTTGTTAAAGTAAATAGGGTCGTAAGAAGAAACAATGCGAACACTACAAATAAAGAAAGTGAAAAGAGTAAGAAAACAATTGCCGATTCTTTCCGCAAAAAGGAGTTTGTGATTTCCGTAGAAGAAAACGGTAATAAAGCATACGCCTATATACCGTGGGTTCCGGGAAATGTAGTTACGAAAGAAGATATCTATCAGGATTTGGAGCGCAGAGCGATTGTCTACGGAATAAAGCATGAGGCTATTGCAGACCTGATTGACCGCAAAAGGTTGAACGAAAGAGTGCTGATAGCAGAAGGAATTCCGGCGAAGAAAGGTAAAGACGGCTGGTTTGAATGGTTTGTTAGATTGGATTTGCCCCGTATTCCGGCGCCGCTTCCGGATGGTGGCGTTGACTATGTGAATATAGAAGCTTTTGAAATGGTTGATGAAGGAGAGAAGATAGCCTTTTATCATCGTGCGCAGGAAGGTTCCGACGGGAAGAATATATACGGCGAGACGATACATGCCGAAAATGGTATTGAGAAAAAGCCTTTACGAGGCATAGGATTTACCATTGAGCCAGACGGCGCCACTTACACATCCAAGATGAACGGGAAATTTGAGTTTACCGGCGGGAGAATCATTATATCAAATATGCTGATTGTTCGGGAAGATGTATCATCGGTTACGGGTAAGCTGGAGGTGGACGGTTCCGTATATGTAGTTGGCAGTATTTATTCGGGCGGATATATTAAAGCTACGGGAGACATTATTATTGAGCATAATGTCGAGGCAGGCAAACTGATTGCTGGTGGAAATGTCATGATTAAGAAAGGAAGCTGCTCGAAGAACGACTGCTTTATTGAAGCGGGCGGCGAAGTTTCCGGAAGCTTTTTTGAGGCGGCTAATATCAATGCGGGAGGCAATGTTAAAGCCAATTATATTATGAACAGCACGATCAATACGATGGGCAGGGTAATTGTATCGGGCAGCAAAGGCGTTCTGTTGGGCGGTAAGATCAGTGCCGTAAAAGGTGTGGATACTTATAATCTTGGTAACAGGCTGCATCTTAAGACCACTTTGGACATAGGCCGTAATGAATTGTATGAAAAGGCGCAGACAGATTATGTTGAGCGAAGGGAACAGCTTCTAAGTGATTTGGAGGCTTTGGAAAGAGAATGGAATAAAATTACGTTAATGTATTCTATAGGCAAAGAAGTTCCGGAAGAGATGCAGCGTAAGATATATGCGGCGATTGAAGTACAGAAACAAAAACTGGCGGAACTGGACGGCGAAGCGTCTAAGCTGGTTAATTTGACGGAGCAGACGGCAAAAGAACCGGTCAGCGTCAGAGGCAGGGCATATGAGGGCAGTACAGTCATCATTAATGGCATTAAATATATGTTGACGGCGGAAGTGCGAAGAGTTATTTTCAAATTGCGCAACAAGCAGGTAGTGATGGTCGCTTTATAAATGAAATGCAAAAGCAGAATGTAAGAGGATTATCGGCAGGTGTGTAATGTTAATGAGAAACAATATGTAACAAATGGCAGCTCTATGGATCATAACATGGAAGAAAATATAGAAAGCATGGTAAGAATATGAAACGCGACACAATTTTAATATTTGAAGATAATGCAATTGACCGCTCGATTCTGGCAGAGTTATTCCGACCGGAATATAAGATTCTGGAAGCCGAGAACGGTAAGGAGGGCATAGCGCTTCTAAATAGTCACATTGCCTCCATAGCCATTGTACTGCTGGATAATATTATGCCTGTAATGGATGGCTTTGCAGTGCTGGAATGCTTGAAGGAGAAAAACATTCTGAACAAGATACCGTTCATCATGATTACGGGAGAAGATACCCCTGAGCTGGAGAGAAAAGGTTACGAGTACGGAATTGTGAGTTATGTCAAAAAGCCATATCAGCCGGAGGTAGTGAAGCAGGTAGTCCACAATGCAATCGGCTGGTTCAAATATAAGATGCAATTGGAGTTGATGGTCAAGAAGCAGAACATCAATATCCAGAAGCAGAATAGTGTACTGCGGCAGCAGACCAAGAAGTTGAACCATGTGAATGAGATTCTGATTGATTCCTTAAGTAATATTGTTGAGTTCAGAAATATGGAGTCTAAGCAGCATATCAAAAGGATACGGGAATATTCCTTATGTCTTGGTCAAAGCGTTATGAAGCTGTACCCGGAATATGAACTGACGGCTGAAAAACTGGTGCAGATTGGCTGGGCATCTTCACTTCACGATATCGGGAAGATTGCGATTCCGGACAGTATTATCTTAAAACCAGCCAAGCTGACGGTTGATGAATTTGAGCTGATTAAATCCCATACCACGAAAGGCGCTGAGATTATACAGCATAGAGTTCGTTTGAATGACAGAGCGATATTTGAATATGCATATGACATTGCAAGACACCATCATGAGAAATATGACGGAAAAGGTTATCCTGACGGACTCAAAGGAGATGAAATCAGCATAGCAGCGCAGATTGTTTCTCTGTCGGACGTGTATGATGCACTTACTTCCAAGAGAGTTTATAAAGTGGCTTATGATTCGGACCGGGCATACCAGATGATTCTGAATGGGCATAGCGGCACGTTTTCTCCTAAGCTGCTGAAAGCGTTTACGGAAGTGAAGCCGAGGTTTGAGAGCATATTGTCCATGTATCAGGATGAAGACTGATTGAACGGTAAGTGGGAAGTTAACGAATAGAATGAATGGGAAAGAGTTATTGTAAGACGGATTGTGCCAGAAGGTGCAGTCCGTTTTGTTGTTCTATCCGGTAACTTAAAACAAAATTGAGCGAGCCCCAATTTATGGTCACAAAAATGTAACTTTACTGTACCCTGTCTGTAACTTACGGCTGATAGAATATCCTTATAAGAATTTATGAACCGGCGCAGGATAACGCGCGGGGAAAGCATAGAAAGCGGAGAAGAAAGGCGGGAAGTGATATGGATGCAATCGTAAAGGCTGTGGGTTTAAAGAAATACTACGGGGAGGGCGAGGCGCTTGTAAAGGCGCTCGACGGTGTGGATCTGGAGATTGAGCGGGGAAAATTCACCGCGATAATCGGTACAAGCGGCAGCGGGAAGTCTACGCTGCTCAACATGCTTGGAGGTTTGGACGTGCCCAGTGAAGGCAGCGTCAGAATCGGGAATCGGGAACTTGCCAAGCTGAATGCGGAGCAGGCGACGATTTTCAGGAGAAAAGAGATTGGATTCGTGTTTCAGAATTATAATCTGGTGCCCGTACTGACAGTGTGGGAGAATATTATTTTTCCGATTTCGCTTGATAGGGGAAAACCGGACCGTAAATTTATCATGGAAATCGTGAATCTGCTCGGGCTGGAAAGTAAGTTAGACAGTCTTCCGAATCAGCTTTCGGGCGGACAACAGCAGAGAGTGGCGATCGCCCGTGCACTGGCGACGAAACCGTCGATTATTCTGGCGGATGAACCTACCGGTAATCTGGATTCCGCGACGAGTGACGACGTGATCAGTCTGCTTAAGATGACGAGCGAGCAGTTTCGTCAGACGATTGTGATGATTACACACAATCCGGAGATTGCGGCACGCGCCGACAGGGTGATACACATTGAAGACGGGCGTATTGTGACAGGAGGTGACAGGAATGATTGCAGTAATCAGTAAACGCACCTTTCATCAGAACAGAGGTCGTAATCTGGTGGCGGTACTTGCTATCATACTGACGACATTAATGTTTACCACGCTTTTTGTCTTAAGTCAAAGTATGAATAAGAACATTGTCGAAATGACTTTCAGACAGGTCGGTTATGATGCGCAAGTATCTTTTTACTCCATTGCCGAAGAACAGGCGGATAAACTGGCGGCGCATCCGGATGTGGAAGAAGTGGGACACGGCGTTGTGGTCGGACTGGCGGAGGATAACCGTGTGGCAGGACGGCAGGTGGAACTGCGCTGGGCGGACGAATGTTTTGCCAAACATTCCTTTGCGCTGCCTTCTACAGGCAGACTGCCTGAGGCGGAAGATGAGATCGCACTGGATACGATGGTGCTTGACAGACTGGGCATTGCCCATGAATTGGGGGCGCCGGTAACGATTCAGTGGATAGCGGATTTTGTGTCAAAAGAGGTGCGGACTTCTACATTTAAACTCTGTGGTTTCTGGGAGGCCAATGAAAACAGTTATGCCAGTATGGCGTGGGTGAGCAGGGAGTTTGCAGATCAGGCGGTGGAAGACATCGGCGGACCGAATCCGGAGACGCGTATAGGAAGTCACAGTGTGCAGGTCAGTCTCTATCATGACAAGAATATTGAGAAAAGTATGGACCGCATCTTAGCGGACTTGGGAATGAGTGGTTTGGAGTATAATGTGAATTTGGCGTATTCTTCCGAGATGACCCGGATGGCAGCGCAGGAGAATCTGCCTATGTATCTGGGAATGGCGCTTGTCTTTGCGGCAGGTTATCTGATCATTTACAATATTTTTCAGATATCCGTCACGGCGGATATACAATTCTACGGCAGACTGAAAACACTGGGCACCACGAAGAAACAGATTAAGAAGCTGATTTATGCGCAGACTGGGAGACTGTGTCTTATCGGAATTCCGATTGGTCTTCTTCTCGGTTATCTGCTCGGGGCGGTTCTTGTTCCGGTACTCATTAGCTTTCAGGCGGGAAGTGTATCGGCGAGTCCGGCTATTTTCATCGGTTCTGCACTTTTTGCAGGATTGACTGTACTAGTCTCATGTATGCGTCCGGCGAAAATGGCAGGAAAAGTATCACCGATAGACGCACTGCGATATAATGATACTGTACGAATCGGACGGGGCAGAAAGAGGAGACATAACAGCGCGTCGTTGGCTGCGCTGGCATGGTCCAATCTCGGGCGAAACAGGAAGCGCACGGTTACGGTAATCTGTTCTCTTACGCTGGGGCTTACACTGATGAGCTGCTTCTATGCGAAGAACGCGTCTTTTGATATGGATAAGTATCTTGAAGGATTGACGATTGCAGACTACCAGATTGATGAGATTACGAGTGAGGCATATATGACAGGGTATGACCCACAAAGCGATACTTTAGAAGGAGAATTGCTTAGTCTGGTCGAGTCAATGGACGGACTGGAGCAAATGGGACATCTCTACAGCCATGAGACACAGATTGCACTCAGCGAACAGACCATAGCGAATATAGAGGGATTTTATACGGACGATATACGGGCTTCCTGGGCGTCATACGACCCTGCGGGAGTCGAGGCATTGCAGGAAGCGATCGGAAGGAAGCAGGCTGGTTCCGTAATTTATGGCATAGACGGTATTCCGCTGGATATATACAGTAAAGAAGAGTACTGGGTAAACGGAAGCTTTGACGAAGAACTGTTTGACACGGGCGAATATGTGCTGGCAATCGGTCCGGGTGTGGAGCCCGGCATAAAAGAGCAGAATATGCCAACAGTCAGCGTAGGCAGTCAGGTAGATATAGAAGGCAGGAAATATACGGTGATGGCTGTACTGAACAGTTTGCAGCCGGTGACTGAGGGGGCGGTAGAGGATATCTCACAGAATGTTTTCTGTCTGAATTTTGTAATGCCGGCAAAGACGTTTCAAGAAAATTGGCCGGAGAATAAACTGCGCAAGTTGTACTTCAACGTCAGCGACGATAAGAACGGCGAGGCGCAGGAGAAACTGGACGATTATTTTAGCAGGGCTGGAATGACTCTGCCGGTCACTTCCAGAGAATCCATGACAAGACAGTATGAGAAAGAAACACGTTCCGGCGCCGTCATGGGAAATGCCATCAGTATTGTAATTGCGCTGGTGGGCGTCCTGAATTTTGTTAACTCCATGGTCACGGCAATTGTATCGCGCAAAAAGGAATTTGCCATGATACAGAGTGTAGGCATGACAAAGACGCAGTTATGTAAACTTCTTGTCTTTGAAGGTTTAGATTACGTTGGATTGACTCTAATAGTCACTTATATTTGCAGTGCATTGAGTGTAGGCGTCGGGGTGCGTGCGATGATTGCGGGGGGATTTACGACGTTTCGATTTACATTATTACCGCTTGCGGTGTGTACGCCGCTTTTGCTTGTGCTTGCCACGCTGATCCCGTACCTTTGTTTTAAGAATCTGGAGAAAGACAGTCTGGTGGAGCGTCTGCGGGCAACAGACTGATGGAGCGTCCGTGGGCAACAGACAGATGAAGCGTCTGCGGGCAACAGATTGATGCGGTGACTGATATGATAAAATGCCGGGAGACATGTTAGGTTTCCCGGCGCTTTATCACATGCAGAGAGCCCTTTGACCAGCCGATTTTATTTCCTTCGAGCAGATATTTCTTCATATTTCTCTGTAGCGATGTTTCTTCAGGGAGTTCTTCCGAAACTTTATCAAATCCCGGGAATACCCAATCTAATACGGCCATGCTCTCATAATCGGTTTCATTAATGTCGAAGAGTTTTTGAAATGCCAGAATATTGGAATCGGTGCGCAGTACATTGCTTAATGCAGGGGAGAGCATCCAAGATTCACACTGCATTTCCATTTTCTCCCATTCGGGATAGTATTGTCTGCAGAAAGCTTTGAATCCGGCAAGCGACTGCATGACAGATTGTGGTGAGAGGTCTGCATCCGACGGGATGTGGATGCTTATGCATTTTTCGTCATTTAGTTCGTATTCTAATGCGCCGATTCGGAATTCCCGCAAAGATAACTGGCGGGGGAACCACCAGCCCCATACATAACGGTAACAGCCGTGTGTTTTGTGATATTCTGATAAAAAGCGCGTGCAGAACTTCATCGTATCAGCGAATATGTGCGTTGGAATCCCCTTCTGCCGGTATTTTTCATAAGACTGTACCGCGATATTTAATTCTTCCCACAGAATTTTGATTCCCTCCGGGTCTTCACCGACATAATCCGCAATCAGTTTGTCAAGTGTCTGTATCAGTTCGTCATGCTCTGTCAAATCGTCTAACGTAACAGAGAATGTGTTTTGTTTGCTATTGCCGTATGCGTCTAAAGCTTGTACGACTTCTTCCGGAAGTTCCAAGAGTTGATACAATTCGTTATGGTTCATGGTGGGTTCCTTTCTTTATATGGAATGGTTAACTTAAAGATTGAATAACGCCATAGGCTTAATGCCGGGAGTTGGTTTATTTTATCATAAACACTCAGGATTGTCATTGTAATATCTTATGCCGGCGGCTATAATGAAAATGTGTTGTCCATGCGTTACTTGGATAGAACAGAAATGTATTTGCGGAAATAAGCATAGGCAGCCCAAATAAACGTCGGATTGCCGGCAAAGAGAGGAACGATATATGGACAAATTCAAAAATAGGTTTAAGAAAGATATACAGCGGTTATGTGAGACACTGGAGATGGCGGTTGCGTTAGTTGTGCTGACGGGCATCATTCTCACGATCCTCAGTCTGTTGAGCGACTTTGAGATTTTCCGTTCCATGCTGGAGGACACGGCACAGTTTAAGCCTTTTCTGGAAGATATTTTCGTGATCGTCATCGGAATCGAGTTTTTGCAGATGCTTTGCAGACCGAATTCGGATAATGTCATGGAAGTGCTCATATTCCTTGTGGCGCGTCATATGATCATTGGTGATACGTCGCCCTATGAAGATTTTGTATCGGTTATCAGTATCGGACTTTTGTGTGTGGTGCGCAGATTCTTACATAACGCGAAAGAGAAGGAGAAAGAACGGGAACGCGAGAGGGAGCGGCAGGAAGAATTTGCCGGGGCGGAGCAGCTGAAGCATGAGTGAAAGCAGGTGGCATTATCTTGATGCGATATGCCGCCATATATCCTCCCATATCTTGTTATGAAGCGAACGCATATAACGCTCCATAAATCCCCAGTCAGGGATATAGCCGTGCTCGGAATACGCGTGTGTTTTATCAATCACCGGGGCGCCGTCCGGATGACACAGAACAGGAAGATTTATTGTATCATTGCCGTATTTTTCTTCCGTCACTTTACGCCCGTATGCATATTTGAATCTGTTGGCAGTCAGCACGGTTTGCAGGAACAGATATTGGTTTCTGCCCGGATTTTCATTTTTTAATAACAGAATCTTGGCGGAATCGCCAGCTACGCATCCTGACGGCTGGTAGGAGACGTATCCGGCGCAGCCGCTTCTTGCCACAGTCAGACATTGCTGTTCCGACAGCGTATAGTTCATGGATTTGCAGTAATTTATGTCTATTTTACCCAGTACGCCGTTATTTTCTTCACCGCTCTGGACTGCCGGAAAGGTTCCGGGATTCTCGTCTATCTCTTCTTTTGTGATGCCCTTACCGTTATGAATGGAGCAGACGGAGGCGATTTTAAATTCTTTCCAATCGTTTATATTAAGATTCATGTTAATCTGCCTTCTTTAATCATATACGCGAGATAATTGTTTAATGTCTGTCGGAAGTCTGCTTCAGTCAGAGCGCTGTAGTCAGTTTTCATATAGGCTTCGCAGAGCCATTCCGAATCGCCGTTTATAACCGCCAGAGCGGATAAACCGTCAACAGCGATTCTGTTGCGGTACAGGCGGAGCCATTCTTTTTCAATTGCCTTCCACTTGCTCTTCCCTTCCGAATCGAATTGTTCGATGCGTCCGAGATTCTTTTTCTTCTTGAAGCCGTCTTCCTTACAGTAGCCGAAGAAGGTTTCTTTCGCCGTGCCGTCTGCACCCACATGCGGTCTTCCCAGCGTGAAGAGCATGCAGCAGGCAGAAGCGGAAGCGCCCGGATAGAAGATTTCATTCGGAAGTGTAAAGACTGCTTCCAATGTATTGTCCTGAAGCATTGCCTTTTTGGATTCGGTGAGCAGTCTGCTTGTTCCGATGGCGGCTGATACGGGAAGAAGTACGGCAAGCTTTACTTTTTTGCGGGATGTTCCCTTTTTAACACGTTCTTCATTCATGCTTTTTACAACGTCCGAAAGAAATTGGATAAACACGAATCCTTTTGTGGGGTCTTCCTTACCGTCCTTTGCCTTGCCCCATGAGGATTTGTATGAGTCGGGAATGCCGATCGGTTTGGCATTGTAGGGCGGATTCATCAGGATGATATCGGGGTCCGCCGCCCTGATAAAGTCCTCGCAGTCAAAAAGATTTGCCAGTTTCAGGTTACTGTTGCCGTCGCCGTGAATCAACATATTCGTGGCGGCGAGTCCATATGCGTTTTCGTCTGCTTCGATGCCGTAGATATGCTTGGATGTGACAAGCTTTTTGAACAGCTTTCTTTCACTTTCCGATGTGTTTCTGTGACAGTCGGCAAATTCTTTGACCATAGCCTGCACCAGAAAGGAACCGCTTCCGCATGTGCCGTCAAGTATGACCTTGGTTTTGTCAACTTCCGTCAGGCAGCACATGAATTCCGTGATGTGGTCGGGCGTAAAGGCTTGGTTTCTATCTGCTTTTCCGATGTACTTGTTAAAAGCGATAAAAAACATGTTAAGGATATCCTGTCCCTCCGAACTGTCGGCGTCGATATACTGATAGATATCCATTAAAACCGTATCTAAAATCTCAATCCAGTTGTCAAGCGGCAGCTTCTTGATTTTCTGGTTGTTTAAGACATTATTTTGGAGCAGCTCAATCTTCTTTACTTTGTTGTCCGAGTCGCCGAGCAGTTCGTTCAGAGCGCCCTTGACCGCGGCGATGATTTCTTCGCCGGAAGTCATCCGCCAATGAGCGTTCAGTTTGTCGCGAAGGGCGGTATTGATTGTGGGCGAGCCTTCGTTTCGCACCATTTTCTTGATATAGAGAAGGATGGTGCCGATAAACTGGCTGCGCAGTTTCTCATCAATGTCCATCTTGTGAAGGAGTTCGTTTAAGGCGTATGTCTTCTTTAGAACCGTTTCGCGGTCGTTTATTTTATTCATATAGAATAGCGCTTGGTAGTGCGCCATGTTTTGAAGAACCGTTTCTTCGGAGAGAAAATGTTCACGGTCAATCTCGGATTTCCATACTTTTATTTTGTCATTGATGGTGTTTGCCATGATACATATGATTTTATTCCCGTAGTGTAAGGTGCGTTCAGCCAGAAGATACTCCCGAAGCTGGTCTTCGTCGGAATCGGCAGCTTCCTGTTTCGTCTCAACGAGTATGACGGTATCCCCTGCCTGAAAACGGAGGTCTATACGGTAATGCTTGGGGATATGTCCGCCCATGGCTTTGATGAGGTTCTTCTTAGAGCCGGAGGCTTGTATGTAACTGTATTCACCGTTTTCGACATTTGCGGTGTGGTACTCGTTTCCGATTCGGTTGACGATAGAGGTTCTGTCCATTTGTGCGATATCCTTTGTTTGCCGGTCCTTTTCTTGCATGTGGGGTATTTGTTTTTGTCGTCCTTATGAATAATGAAAACAACAAATTGATGTTTATAATAATATTATACCACAAATAGAATATAGCATTGGAAATGAAAACTTTCAACAGTAATCGCTAAAACAGGACGGACATAGGGCGATATGATATATGAAAAAGACGGGCGAAAATCATGTTTTTCGCCCGTTTCATAATATAAATGGAGATAGGATTCTTTACTGCGCGTTAATTGTCTCCACAATCGACATTTCGCGAATCTTTCTGATGGGACCGCGGATTGCCAGTATCACGGAGCAAACAACGATGCCGACAATGATAACAAGCTCGGCAAGCGGCAGGCTCCATTGTTCTCCCCAGCGGTTGGTAACCAGAAGTTCAAACAGCTTTTTGTTGAGAGACAGTCCCAGAAGCACGCCACAGAGTAAGCCTGTCGCAGCGTAGGTTGTTGTTTCTGCGACGATCATCTTCGCAAGCTGTCTGCCGCTTAATCCGATGGCGCGCAGACAGCCGTATTGCTTCATTCTGGATTCTACGCTCATGGCAACGCAGTTGATAATACTGCAGATCGTTACCATGGCGATCAGAAACAGAAAGCCGTAAATAAACAGCTTAAAAGAATAATTGGCGCCAAGCACGCTTTGATTGTCCATGCGCAAATCTGAGAAAGTATAGTCGGTTCCGACGAGGGTGCGGATGGCATCTACATCGTCGTCGGTGGCTTTCCGCGTAAGCTGCATATCGATAATGGTATAGTCCTCGGTGCCAGTCAACTGCCTAAAGGTATCTTCCGAACAGATGATGATATCGCCGGCATCCGTATTGAAGGGACATTCCGATACTGCGCCGGCAATCTTGATATCCGTGTCTATTCCGTCTATGGTGAGCGTCACGGTATCGCCGGTCTGCATGGCACTGTGATTGTTATACTGCGGAGCCAATACGATCAATCCGCATCCTGTCTGTTCCTGTACATCTTGTAAGGAACCGTTTATCAAATATTTCTTCGCCCACCCGAACTGGTTTTCTTCATAAGAAACCAACATAACTTTACCGGATTGTCCGTTTGCCGAAGCGGGAAGGTCATAGGCGCACATCCTGCCGTAGACTTTTCCAACGGCGGGATTATTTTGCAATTCTGCAATCAGTGAATGATTTACCGTGCAAGTGTTGTCCCCGCTTACAATGGAAATGTCCGGCGACCACGGACTGAGCGCCTTGAGGGCATGTTTCATGAAGTCCGTGGTGGTGGAGAAGGATAGAAACAGGATAATGCTCAGGGCAAAAGAGCTTACCACTAACAGAAAGTTCTTGCGGCTCTCTTTCGCGTGGTGGATGCCCAGCGCCGTATCTATTTTGCAAAAGAACGTATTTGCAGCTTTGCGCACAGGCGTGAGGCGGTTGGTATTTCCGCATACCGCGGCTAACGGAGAAGCTTTGGAGGCTCTTTTCGCCGGCGCGCGGGATGCCAGAAGCACGGTCAGGATGCCGATGATGATTCCGGCGGCGATACTCGGTATGCTGACGGCGAAGGCAGGCATATCAGAGAAGTATTTAGGACTTAGGAAACGCAGTACGGCGCACAATATCCAGATGACAACCGCACTTAAGAGGATGCTTGCGGGGATGGCATAGGTACACAGATAAAGTGCTTCCTTGTGCACCAAGCGTATGATCTGCTTCGGCGTGGCGCCGATGCAGCGCAGCATTCCGAAGAATTCCGTTCGCCCGGCAATATTGCTGTTTAAGCTGCTGGCTATCATGAGAATGCCTGCGGAGAGGACAAGCACGGACAGAACCGCGGCGACGCCGTAGATTGTCATCATAAACAGATTGCCCTCGCCGCTCTGCCCGAGAAGCCCAAGTAACATTGCCTGTTCGCCTACTTGGTCGTCTGACAGGCGGAATTGTGTCTTAATATCGTTGATTGTGCCGCGTATATTGTAATGGTCATGAAATTGAACAAGGAAGCAGCTGCTATAGTCGTCCGGTTCGCCGTCTGTAATGCCGGGATAGAAGCCGCGGAATCCGGCAGTGTTCATGAATACGCCGTAGATATCTTTACGCAGAATCATCGGAAGGTCTTCGGCAAAACCGGATATGGTATAGGAGGATTCCGTTCCGTCTGCATTGCAAATGGATATTTGGTCGCCGATGGAGGCCTGCAGTTCCTTTTTGACGTTGCCGGTTACGAGTATTTCGTTTTCGGATCGCGGGAAAGCTCCTTCAGAGATGGTGTCAGCGTAGATGTCTGTCAGATGCGCTTCGTCTGCGCCGCAGATTACGACGTCCTTGCCGGCAATCGTATACCCCATATCCAGACGGTAATTTAGAGTGCCATAGCAGGAGAGTGCCTTGACTTCCGGACGGGCGGCAATGAGTGCGGCGTCCTCATCGCTGATTCTTGACAGCGCAATGTGCCAGTTCCCGTCCTCCCGTTTCGTTTTCAGAATCATGCTTCGGATATACATATCCGCCATGCCGAATATCGTGGCGACTAGAAATACCGACAGAAAAATGCAGAAGACGGACATGCGATTTTGCTTCTTATGTGTTTTCGTATAGAGAGGAACGAGTTCAAGATAATTTTTCATCCCGGAATCCCTCCCTTCTGGTGCCAGTCTGTCCCATATCCGTCAGACATCCGTCTGATACGCGAAACACTCTGTCCGCGGACACCGCCAGATTATTGTTATGTGTAATCATGAGAATGGTCTGCTGGTAGTGGCGAGAGGCTTTCATCAGCAGGTCAAGCACCTCCTGACTGTTTTTGCTGTCCAGATTTCCGGTAGGCTCATCGGCTAAGATAAGTTTCGGCTGGGTGATCAGCGCGCGTCCGATAGCGACACGCTGCTGCTGACCACCCGATAACTGGTTCGGAAGGTGATGACGTCTGTCCGTAAGCCCAAGGATTTCAAGCATTTCTTCAATGGCGGACTGTTCCGGCCTGCGATAGTCCAAGAGAAGCGGGAAACTGATATTCTGTTCCACGTTAAGTTCCGGTACTAACTGAAAAGCTTGGAAGATGAAGCCGATGTTTCGCCGTCTGAATATGGTGCGTTCTTCCTCGTTCATGGTAAAGAGGTCGTTTCCGTCAATGAGAATCTGTCCGGAAGTCGGGACGTCGAGCGCGCCGATACAGTTGAGAAGCGTACTCTTACCGGAGCCGGATTCGCCCACAATTGCGCCAAATTCCCCTTTTTCCAGATGAAAACATACGTTCTTTAAGGCGTTGACCTGCGTTTCGCCCCTGCCGTAAGTTTTACATACGTTTTGTACTTGTAAGATATTCATGATACAGTGTCCTTTCTTGTTGTTGCCCGGGTTCGCGGGACGAAGCCCGTAATTGTGTGAAACTTAAGTTTACTTCATGGTATCAGGCGCATCTTACAGACAAGTGAAATTCAGCTTACGATTTTGTAAGGTGAAAACAGCAGCGTAAAAACAGTTTCCGCATGTGGTGTGCTCTGCACGGAAATCGTTCCGTCCTGTCCCTCCACGATAGATTTGGCGAGAGGCAGTCCAAGACCGATTCCCGGCATATCCGAAGATTGATTGCTTCGATAGAATCTTTTAAAGATATGATGGATGTCTTCCGGTGCGATGCCTTCGCCGTTATCGCAGACCCGTATTCTCGTATGGAGAGGGGAACTATCCCATATAATACGGATGGTGGCGCCGGAGCTTGTATGATCCAATGCATTTTTTACAAGGTTGCCGATGGCTTCTGCTGTCCATGAGGGGTCGCAGAGAAGCGAAACGTCTTCCGGGCCTTCCGTAAGGAGCAGTTTACCCTCGTCGTCGGCACGGGTGGTCAGCTCACTGACTGCCTGTGCGATTAGCTGGGGAAGAGGACAAATCTGTTTGGCGAAAAGGATATTTCCGGCGTCCAGACGTGTGATTTTGAGCAGGGAACCGATCAGTTGTTCCATACGTCTTAAGGCAGCCCCGGCTTTAGCCGCAAATGTCCGTATCACAGCAGGCTGGTCCGGTTCGTTTTCCATAATTTCCTGATACATGGAGAGCGCAGCAAGCGGCGTCTTCAGTTGATGAGAGACATCGGAAATCGTATTTCGCAGGAAAACTTTGGATTGTTGTGCAGCCTCGTTTTGTGCCTGCAGCATGGTGGCGAGCCGGTCTACGGAAGAAAACATCTGATAGACAGCGCCCTCGTCCGTCTGCGGCAGACGGCAGGAATAATCGTTGGCAGTGTAGCGGTCTATGATAGAAGAAGCGTGAATGTATAGTTGTTCCCTTTTTAACAGAAACAGAAGGCTTACACAGAGAAGAAGGAGACATATGGGCAGGATAGCAGTTATGGAAGAATACCCGGCTTTCATCTGAAAAAGACGAAGAGGCGGCAGCAGCTTCGTCTCAAGAGCCGGACGGATACCGATTTTCAATAGAAGGTCGGCGCCTTCTTTTGTGTTTGGCGCAGTTTCCGTAAGCGCCGTGGCAATCACGCTTTCCGGAACGCCCTGCGTAAGCAGCGAGGAAGCGACCGATTGGTCATGGTCGAAGAGCATGGTTTTAGCGGCATTTGTCATGCTATAGCTCAGCAAAATGGCAGCGGCAATCAGCAGGAAACAGGAGAAGATAAGAAAAGTGAAATATCTTCTGAACTGACGGTCCTGCATCAGACTGGAAGTGGCTTTTTTCATGATGATCTCCATTCCGGCACAAATGGCCATGTATAGAATTCCTGCGGTCGGCAGCAGTCAGGCTTCCCAACGGTATCCGAACCCGCGGACGGTAATCAGGTGTTTCGGCTCTGAGGGAGTCGCCTCAATCTTCTCACGAAGCCTCCGTACATACACGGACAGCGTATTGTCGTCCACGTAATCACCTGCATTGTCCCACAACTCGTTTAAGATGATCTCCCTTGTGACAATTTGTCCGGTATTGCGGACAAGCAGCGTGAGCAGACGGTATTCCGCTTTAGTCAGGTCAACGGGGGTGTCATTCAACGTTACACGGTTTGACGCAAGGTCGATGGTTAAGACGCCGGAGTTGATGGCAGTTGGCGGCAGGTCAGAGGACGGGGAGGAGGCTGACGTCTGTGCGGGAAGAGAAGACCTCCGCATCAGCGCGCGGATTCTGGAACAGAGTTCCCCGATTTTAAAAGGTTTTGTAATATAATCGTCTGCGCCGCCGTCAAGTCCGCGTATGATATTTACCTCTTCGTCGGAAGCGGTGAGAAAGATGATGGGAATCTGACTGTCGTATGTCCGCACTTTCTCGCACACCTCGAAACCTGTCCCGTCGGGCAGGGTCACATCGAGGAGGAGCAGATTGTAGTGACTAATAGAGTTAATAGCAGGCGCAACAGAAATGTCTTCCAGCGTAACCGATGCAGTCATGCCGCGCAAAGAAAGACGGTTCATGGCTTCGCCTACGGTGCGTACGGTTTCTACTTTAAATCCGTTTTTTTCCAGAGAATATTCCAGCCCGTCTATGAGACTGCTGTCGTCCTCGAGCAGAAGTATTTTTGTTGTTGTATAATTGTTTAATGGCGTTTCCAAACTGACTTCACTCCTTTACGAGAACAGAATACCACACAGGATGTCAGATGCCTACTGTAAATTTTGAGACGCGCCGTCTATTGTAAATAGTGAGACATCTCACAGCATTACAAACATATTTCCGGACATTTGTATTGTGACCGTATGATGGGAATGGTAAAATATTAGTTTTAAGTAGGAGGTGTTCCAATGATTTCTGTTGCAATCTGTGATGACGAAAAATATATGTCGGACCAAATCGAAAAATCTGTGTCGGACTTTTTCCATGGGAAAAATATGGAAGTGGTAGTCAGTCAGTTTCCATGCGGAGAGGAACTGTTACGATATGACAAACCGATAGATCTCTTGTTTCTGGATATTCAGATGAAGGAAACAGACGGTATGACGGTTGCAAGGAAATTGCGGAAAAGAGGGTTTAGGGGCTACCTGATTTTCGTAACGGTTCTTAAGGAGATGGTGTTTCAATCCTTTGAGGTGCAGGCGTTTGATTATCTGGTAAAGCCGATGGAGCAGAGGAAGTTTGACAAAACGATGGAGCGTTTACTTGCGTCCATGCAGAATGCCGGCGAAGCGAATCTGCTTATCCGAAGAGGGTATGAGAGCCATATTATTGCATTGGATGATATTGTTTATTGCGAAATCATTGACAGAAAAGTGTATCTGCATCTGATTTCCTCGAAGATTATTGATTATTACGAGCGGATTGAAAATCTGGAAAGCAGACTGGACGGCCGCTTTTTCCGGTGTCACAGAAGTTTTCTGATTAATTTACAATATTTGAAAAGTTATCAGGACCAGACGGCGTATATGGAAGACGGTACGCGCATACCGGTGTCAAGGCTGCGCAGTAAAGAGTTTTCCGGGGTGATTTTACGGTATATGCAGGAATGGAGGCGGTGAGGTGGTTGACTATATGGATTTTTTTAATCGGGACGTTATGGGAATCGTGCAGGTGCTTACCGGATTATATTTTTTCGGCAGGCTCTTACAAAAGAGAGGGAAAATTTACTTCTATGTACTGGCGGCGCTCATGTGGCTTGCCGTAATGAAAGCGCTGCCGCCCGGAAGAGCCATGGAGTTTCTTGCGTTTGTACTGTTGCTTGTATTAAGCGGGACGGCGGTATATCGCGCGGACCTTAAAGCTGCCGTATTATATGCGGCGCTGACGGTTGAGGTGATGCAGCTAAGCTACGGAATCGTGAATAATCTGTTGGGCATCTTATATCCGCATATGTCTTCTTTTGACCCATATGTTGTGGGTACTGTATTCGCGGTTTTCGGAAATGTCGCCTTGTTGCCGGCAGTGCTTTGTTATCGCGCGATATGCCGATATTTCTCTTACTATGAAATGATAGAGAAAAGATATGTGTTGACGGTTCTCATACCGATTCTGATGATATTTCTGATGGGAGAATATATCAATTATGTGATGGTGAACGACTTGGGGGTTGCAGAGGGCGGCGGTGGATCCGTTTATCGCAATCACTATCTGATGCTTGTGCTGCAGCTTTTCGGGATAGCGAGTCTGTTCTGTGTGATGTCCGCCTATAAGAAGCTTTTGCAGAATTTCCTCCTGCAGACCAAACTGTCGTTGTTAGAGCAGGAAGAGCATTCGCTGAACCGGTATGTGGAGGAGGCGAAGACGAATTATGAGAAGACGAAAGCGTTCCGACACGATATCCGGAATCATATGACCGTGATGAAGGAACTTCTGTCCTGCGGGCAGTCAGAAGAAGCATTACGTTATATTACGGATATGGAGGGCATGACGGAAGAATTGTCTTTTCCGTGCAGTACGAATAATCCGGTAGTGGATATTCTGATGAGAAATAAACTGGGGCTGGCAAAGAATATGGGGATTGACGCAGACTGCCAGCTTGTCCTGCCTTCCCCCAGTCCGGTGCGCGATATTGATCTGTGTGTGATCTTATCGAATGCGCTTGACAATGCCATTCATGCCTGCAAAAAGATGGATGATGATGCTGAACGATATATCTGTGTGGCAGGGCATATGCAGGGGGATTTTATGCTGCTGGAAATCGAGAACAGTTATGACGGTCAAGGCTTCATCCGACAAGGAACCGGACTGTCAAACATCAAAGCGGTGGCGGAGAAATATCAGGGTACGATGAGCATTCAGACGCGGGGGGCGGTGTTTACATTGAGTGCGCTGCTTATCATTAAACAGCATTTAGATGACAGTCCACGGCAAAAGACTTCATCTGTTAATGCGGGCAGTCGAAAGAGAAAATGAAGGGCAGAGGATATGTTCTGTCCGACAGTAAAAAACATAAGGAGGTGGGTCTATGTCAATGGAAATTAACGGAAGCTACAACCGCGCCGTGAACGATTATGCAAAGCGGGTGGAAGAAGAACAGCCTCTTGACAGGACTGACAAAGAAAAGGAAGTAAAAGGAACGCGAAATGACGTAAAGGTATCTGATCAGGCATCTGTTCAGCAGGATGAGTATGTGAGCAGTGAGAGATCAGGCGTAAAGCCGAGCGGTCTGTACCGTGTCGGGCAGGATGAGAACGGCAACAAGAAGATTTTCTATGATGACCCAAAGAAAACCGGTCAGCCGGACGGGCAGCCCAAAGTAAAACAAGGAGAGCCGGAAGATTCTGAGGAGAAGTGTGTCGCAAATACGGATCAGGTCGAGAAAGAAATCAGGGAACTGAAGGCGAAGAAGAAGCAGTTAGAGCAGCAGATTCAGGCGGCGGCAGGAGATGAAGGCAAGGTGAAAGAACTGGAGAAGGAGCTTTCGCAGGTAGAGAGCGAACTTAGTCGGAAGGACAATGATACTTACAGAAGGCAGCATACTCGGGTTACGGAGCAGTAGGAAACGGGTGTCAAAAGGTGTCTGAGCAAGATTTACAAAGCGCCTTTTGACGCCCTAATCTGTTATAGGAAATTAAGACAGTTGAAATCAGATTTTCTTTTTTGACGGCTGCTTAAATGTGCGATATAATTATAAAAAGTCTTATCATTCGGATGGAGAAAAAACGATGCTTTCAAATAAACTCGGCATAACCGATTCCGCCCAACTTGCACGGATGGAGGAGAAAATCAGTAAGAAGAAAGCGTACAGATTGTTCGAGGACGGTATGCTGGACGAAATGATGGCAGGAAAATTTGACACACTTTGTGAAATCCATAAATTTTTGTTTGAAGATATCTATGATTTTGCAGGAAAGGTTAGAACAGTTAATATTGCAAAAGGGAATTTTCGTTTTGCACCGGTGATGTACCTGCAGGCGGCGCTTGCGCATATTGAGGAAATGCCGCAGTCTGATTTTGATGAGATCATTGAAAAATATGTTGAAATGAATATTGCACACCCATTTCGGGAAGGTAATGGGCGAAGCGCACGGATATGGCTTGATTTAATGTTGAAGAATGAAATTGGGCAGGTGATTGACTGGAGCAGGGTTGACAAGGAAGAGTATCTGCTTGCGATGGAGAGAAGTCCGATTAAAGATATTGAGATTAAGCATATTCTAAGAGCGGCGCTAACTGATAAAATCAACGATAGACAACTTTATATGAAAGGGATTGACATCAGTTATTATTATGAGGGCTACAATGCCTTTAAAACAGATGAAATAATATGATTATAATAAGCGTCCATGCAGAAACAAAGTAAGAATTTCTGCATGGATGCCTGTTATTTACGTGTAGTTCCCCCATACGCATAGCTGACGGGAAGACAGACAAGCGGCGGTTTTGTGCGCATATTTTCCTGTAAAAGAAGTTCGACGCACATTTCCGCCATCTCCGGGACGGGCTGGACGATGGTGGAACAGTGGTAATCAATGTTGCCGAAGGAACGTATTCCGTCAAATCCTATGAGCTGCACATCTTCAGGAACGCGCTGGTTCAATTTGTGCAGCGTGTCAAGAACAAGATAGGCAAGGCGGTCGGTTACACAGAAAAGCCCGTCGAAAGATAATTTACCGTCGTGCATATGCTCCGACAGAAACTGTTCAAACTCTTCATAGGGCGCGCTGTCGTCCAATATTTTCATTTCATAGGAGAGTCCGCGTGACAGACAGCCGTTCTCGAATCCAGCTTTGCGCTTATTCGGCTCATTGTCGAGGGAAGAACCGTTTCTGAGAAAAGCCACATTCTTACATCCCAAATCCGCCAGTTTCTCGGCGGCAAGTTGTCCGCCGGCAAAGTTATCGCAAGCAACACAGGGAATTTTCGGACCCATTGAGCGGTCTATGGAGACGAAAGGCGTATTTTCTTCCACGGTGAGAGTTGGGTTGTAGGTCAGTCCGATGATACCGTCCACTTTATTTTGCTGTGCCATGGTGACATATTCCTGCTCTAATTGGGGATTGGAATCCGTGGTACAAAGGAGCATCCGATAGTGCCGCTTCATCAGTGAGATGTTGATATAGTATGTCAGAGAGGCGAAGAATGGGTTGATTGTATTCGGTATTAACAAGGCGGCGGTGTAGGTTTTACTCGCCTTCAGCCCTTGAGCGTAGCTGTTCACCTGATAATTCAGTTTGCGGATGGCGTCTTCCACCCGTACGCGATATGATTCTCCGACAGGCAGTCCGTTGACGACTTTAGATACCGTACCAAGAGCAACTCCGGCTTCTTTTGCCACGTCTTTCATTGTCGGAGCTGAAGTTTCTTTTTTTATATTCATATTATATACCCCTTCTTAATTCTGTAATTCCCAAAATGCCGTGAAATACTATGAAATAGCGTGAAATACTGTGGAAAAGAACACGAGATTATTCTGACCTGTTTCATAATAAGGCGCAACATAATAGAATTTAAATGATGTCGTTTCATGTATTACTTATCATTGATGATTATTATAATGCCGCTCAGCGTTCTTGTAAAGCATAAAAAGAGTTATTCGTGAAACGTTACATGAAATTATGATGTAAAAAACTAACAAAAATGCATAAAATAATTCGTATAAAATAACAGAAAATATAAAAAAGAGCAATAAATACAGCGAATAATATTGACTTGCGTTGCAAAATGGTGATAAAGTGTGATTAACAAGAAATAACGTTTCATGAAATGGCATAAAAGTAGTGCGGAGGGAGAGAAGGAAAATGAGTAAGAGTAAGGCAGCAGTTGCGGCAAGGGCTTCACAGCCGGGTGGCAAATCGCTAAAACAACGAATGCTGGACAATTGGCAGTTATATCTGATGCTTTTGATTCCGGTGGCATTGACGATTATCTATAAGTACATACCCATGTATGGGATTCAGATAGCGTTCAGGGATTACAAAGCAAGCAAAGGATTTACAGGGAGCGAATGGGTCGGATTCGAGTGGTTTTTGAGATTCTTCAGCGCGCCGACATTCTGGCGCATGATCAAGAATACGGTACTGCTCAGCCTGTTCAGTCTGTTATGGGGATTTCCGATTCCTATTATCCTTGCCTTGATGATGAATCAGATGCGGTTTCACAGGTTTAAGAGGATTACGCAGACGGTTTTGTATGCGCCGCATTTTATTTCGACGATGGTTATCTGCGGTATGATTCGTATCTTCTTAAGTCCGTCAGGAGGGCTGATCAATCTGATTGCGGGAACCTCCATAGACTTCCTGACAGAGTCTTCCGCATTCCGGACGATCTATATCGCGTCGGGAATCTGGCAGGATGCGGGCTGGGGCATCATAGTATACATGGCGACGCTGGCAAACGTGGACACGGCACTCTATGAAGCTGCCAAGGTGGACGGAGCGTCTTTGTTTCAGAGAATCATACATATAGATATACCGGAACTGACTTCTATTATGGTGCTGAACCTGATTATGAGCGCAGGCGGCCTCATGAATGTGGCTTTTGAGAAAGTGTGGCTCTTACAGACAGACTTAAATAAGGCTGCAAGCGATGTCATCGCAGTATATGTTTACCAGCAAGGTATCGAACGCGCCAAGTACAGTTACTCCACTGCGGTCGGACTGTTCAATACGGTGATAAATATTATTTTGTTGATCGTGGTAAATAAGATAGCCGGTAAAATATCGGAAGACACAAGCTTTATATAGGAGGTGCGGTATGAGAGCGAATACAAAATCGGGAAAGCTGACGGGACTTTCCGAAAAGAGCAGCGACATTATTCTGGTGGTTTTCTGTTCGATTATCCTGTTTATTGTGGCTTATCCGTTATATTATGTGCTGATAGCGTCTGTGTCAAATCCGTATGACGTGTATGCCGGTAAGACATTTTTACTGCCGAGTCAGTTTACATTGGACGGATATAAGGCGGTATTTGCCGACGCGAATATTCTGATCGGACTTTTCAACAGTTTCAAATACACGATCATCGGTACGATTTTCTCTGTTGTTGTGCTTTATCTGGCGGCTTATCCGCTTAGTGTAAAGGACTTGCCGGGAAGGAAAATGATCAGCATCTTTTTCATTATAACAATGTATTTCGGCGGCGGTATGGTTCCTACCTATCTGGTAGTGAAAGAGACGGGACTGATCAACAGTATGTGGGCGTTGTTTCTGCCGGGCGGTGTAGCGGTTGGCAATCTGATCATCGTGAGGAATTTCTTCGAGAACAGCATTCCGAAGGAAATGATCGAGGCGGCGGAAATAGACGGTGCATCGAAATGGACCACGTTTATTAAGATTGTAGTGCCGCTCAGCCGTTCCATCATGGCGGTCATGGTGGTATTCAGCATGGTGGCTTACTGGAATGACTGGTTTACGGCGATGATTTATCTGCCGTCGCCGAATAAAGCGCCGCTTCCGCTTGTACTGAGAAATATCCTTATCAAGAGCTCCGCCAGCGCAAGTCAGGCGAGCACCATATCCGGCGGATTTGCCGAACTGAATAAGATGACGGAGATGATTAAGTTTTCATCCATCATTATTGCGGCGGTGCCGATGTTGATTATTTATCCGTTCGTACAGAAATATTTTGAAAAGGGCTTTATGGCGGGAGCAGTGAAAGGCTGATCGCAGAAAGGAAATCATATTATGAGAGAGTGGAATATGTGTTATAATAATGGAAAAAAATTCCTGTCCTGTATGCTGGCTGCGGGGATTGCACTGTCTATGACAGCCTGCGGAAATAAAGATTACGGGCACCATGAAAAAGGTGTTGCCAATACGGATACTTCTCAGACACAGTTTGCCATTATGGGAGCTCAGAGTGCGCTTAGTCCGGGGTATGATGATAATGTGGTCTTAAATCAGTTGCAAGAAGATGCCGGAATCAGTATTGAATGGACAACAATGAGCGAATCCTTGGCGGAACAGGTCAATATCCGTATTGCGGGTAACGAGCTTCCGGATGCATTTATGGGCGTCGGATTCAGCAACTATGATATTTCCCGTTATGGAGATGACGGTACATTCATAGACCTGACTCCCTATCTGACGGAAGAATATATGCCGAACTTAAGCAAGATTCTTAAGGATAATCCTGATATCCGCAGTGCGATTACCATGGATGACGGTTATATCTACGGACTTCCGGCAGGTGAACGCATGGGAACGGCAGGTATTGGTGCGGCGGAAGACTACAGTATTTATTCCATCCCACAGTTTGCCATGATCAATAAGGCATGGCTGGACGATTTGGGACTGGAAGTGCCTACGACGCTAGATGAACTCCACACTGCCCTGAAGGCTTTTAAGGACAATGACATGAGTGCCAAATACTACGGCAATGCGCCGGGAAGCACGATTCCCATGAGCACGGGATTTGACCAGTGGTGCTGGGGACAGAATATCTTCTATGCAGGTTTCGGATTCACGAACTGGCCCAATGACGTATGTAACGATCTCGTGCTGCGCGGTGACGGCACGGTGGAATTCATGTGCGTGACAGACCAGTACCGTCAGGCGCTCACGTATTTCCATGACTGGTATGCGGAGGGTCTGATGGATGTGGAGATGTTCAGCCAGTCCGATACACAGTTGATTTCCAAATGCTCACAAGGGTATGTAGGCGTTTCTACATGGTGGTATATCGAAGAGCTGATGGGTGATTATGCGAAAGATTATGTATTTCTGCCGATTCTTGACGGACCGGACGGTACGCACAATGTGACGATCCGTACCGGCGGGGGGATTAACAGCGGACAGCTTAATATCACGAAGGCATGTAAGAGCCCGGCAAACCTGTTGAAATTCTATGATATGTGGTATGCTCCGGAAATTGTGATGCAGCTTCAATATGGACCGATTGGTACATATTTCACGGAGAAGGACGAGGACGGCGTATGGCTGAGCATTCCTAACGAGGAAAGCCTTGAGAAATACGGGAAGGGAGCCGGAGAATTGAAAGGCGAGTGTGAGGTGGCAGGTCCCAAGTTAATTCTCAGCGATTACTATAGGACAACTTTCAAGATGGAAGACCGCGCCATTGAGCGTCTGACCGATTTATATGATTTCTGGATGCCTTATGTGGACGATACCACCACCTATCCGGTAGACTGTGTGTTTACAGGAAGGGAACTGGATGACATCGACTGGTATAAGGGGAACTTTGAGAGTGCGGTGTCCGAACAGGAAGGTCTCTGGATCAAGAACGGCGGACCGACCGATGAAGAGTGGGAGGCATATATTGAACATTTGCGGGATAAATGCGGGATGGATAAATTGCTGACCGTATATCAGAATGCGTATAACCGTTATTCCGGTATGGAATCAGACTAAGAGAAAGGCATGGGTATAAGATTGAAAATTAAAATTTTCAATCGCGAGATTTGTGTCTGCGCGCTGCTTGCCACAAACTCGTTTATGCGCAAAAAGCAGCGCAGAAATGGAGTTAAATATGATAAGTCAGACACTGCGTGATGCGAGAAAATACGAAGAGACTATGGAGAAAAAGATTGGCAGGGAAGCGAGACCGGATTTTCATCTTGCGACCCGCGTGGGCTGGATGAACGACCCTAACGGATTTAGCTATTATAGAGGGGAATACCATCTCTTTTATCAGTATCATCCTTACGATTCCCATTGGGGACCGATGCATTGGGGACACGCAGTCAGCAAAGATTTGATGCATTGGGAGTACCTTCCGGCGGCGCTTGCGCCTGACAAAGACTATGACAGAGACGGTTGTTTCTCCGGCAGTGCGTTAGTCCTTCCGGACGGACGGCAGCTTCTTCTTTATACGGGAGTTTCCAAGGAGACGCAGCCGGACGGCAGTATGCGCGATATACAGACGCAGTGCGTCGCGGTTGGCGACGGTGTAGACTATGAGAAGTATGAGGGCAATCCGGTACTCACACAGAAAGACCTGCCCGACGGAGGGAGCAAATTTGATTTCCGCGATCCGAAGATGTGGTCCAAATCCGACGGCACATACCGCTGCGTCGCAGGGAACTGCAACGAAGAAGGAGACGGACGGATTCTTCTCTACAGCAGTCCGGATGGTCTGCACTGGCAATATGAGAAAATTTTGGCGGCGAATAATAAGCGCTTCGGTAAAATGTGGGAGTGCCCGGATTTCTTTATGCTGGACGGCAAAGCAGTATTGTTGACGAGCCCGCAGGATATGCTCCCGCAAGGATTTGAGTATCATAACGGCAACGGCACGCTGTGTCTGCTTGGTTCCTATGACGAGGAGACGGACACTTTTACCGAAGAACAAAATCAGGCGATTGATTACGGCATTGACTTCTATGCGCCGCAGACGATTCTTGCACCGGACGGAAGGCGTATCATGATCGGATGGATGCAGAACTGGGATACCTGCAACCTGCATACGCCGGATCAGCCTTGGCTTGGACAGATGAGCCTGCCCAGAGAACTTTCTGTGAGGAACGGACGCTTATATCAACAGCCGGTGCGGGAGTTGGAGGCATTGCGCGGGGAAGAAGTACGGCATGAGAATGTTGCCTTTACGGATGTGATTAAGCTTGCAGGTGTGGAAGGGCGTAAGGTTGACATGGAGCTGCGCGTCCGTCCGGCGGACAGAGAGAATATTTATCGGAAATTTGCGGTCAGATTTGCACAGAACGATACATATCAGACGTCGGTCAGCTTCAGACCGTATGAATCAATCGTCAAGATAGACCGGAAGTTTTCCGGTTCCAGAAGGGCGATCATTCATCAGAGACGCTGTCTTGTAAACAGTAAAGACGGCAGCGTCAGAATGAGGATTATTCTGGACAAATTCAGTGCGGAAATTTTTGTTAACGACGGCGAACATGTGCTCACCGCTACCATGTATACGGATCTTGCAGCGGACGGAATTTCATTCTATGCGGACGGAGACGTGGTGATGGATGTGGTGAAATATGAGTTGGATTAATGCAATAAGAGATTGAAAGGGGCGGACGGAATGAAGAAATATGACGTGGTGGCATTAGGAGAATTGCTGATTGATTTTACGGAGAACGGAATAAGCATACAGGGCAATCCGGTTTACGAGGCGAATCCCGGCGGCGCGCCCTGCAATGTGCTCGCCATGCTGACGAAGCTGGGCAGGAAAACGGCTTTTATCGGCAAGGTTGGGCGGGATATTTTCGGAAGCCGCTTGAGAACTGTTCTGGAAGAAACCGGGATTGATACATCCGGTCTGGTGACGGATGATGATGCGAGAACGACGCTTGCCTTCGTGGAGACGTTTCCGGACGGCGACAGAGATTTCTCCTTCTACCGCAATCCCGGTGCGGATATGATGCTGACGGAAGACGAGGTGGATATGGAACTGCTGAAAGACACGGAAATCTTCCACTTCGGTACATTGTCTATGACACACGAAGGTGTGAGAAACGCCACGAAGAAAGCAATTGCCGCGGCGAAGGAAGCGGGAGCAGTCATTTCCTTTGACCCGAACCTGAGAGAGCCTTTGTGGAACTCTTTGGATAAGGCGAAGGAGCAGGTGGCTTACGGGCTGTCGCAGTGCGACGTCTTAAAGATTTCTGACAATGAGATACAGTGGTTTACCGGAGAGGAAGACTACGATGCCGCGATCAGCAAGCTGAGAGCGCAGTATGATATTCCGCTGATCGTATTATCCATGGGAAGAGAGGGGAGCCGAGCTTATTACAAGAACCTGCGCGTGGAAGCGGCGCCTTTTTTGCAGGAAAACACCATTGAAACAACAGGAGCAGGAGATACGTTCGGAGGATGCTGTCTGAACTATGTTCTGGAATGCGGTTTACATAACTTTGACAAAGCGAGGCTAAAGGAAATGCTGACCTTTGCCAATGCGGCGGCGTCCATCATTACCACCAGAAAAGGTGCGCTGCGGGTGATGCCGGAGGAAGAAGAGGTGAGAGAACTTATTTCGGCACGGAAAACAAGTTAAAAGATTGTGATTAGGGAGCATCTCAAAAGGCTCTTGACAAACCCTCTGCAAGTTACTATATTAGTTATAATGTAGCAAAGGTGATGACAAAGAGGAGTACATGACAACCGCCGTCAGAGAGAGCCGCCACAAGCTGAAAGGCAGCTTCGGAAGAGGAATCATGGAAGGTAGCTTTGGAACCGGGACGCCGAACAGGAACGTTATTATGCGTATCGATGATAAAGAGGGCATCGACGGTAAATGCGGCAGAACACAGTAAGCGTCCACGCCTGATCCCCGTTAGCGGATTAAGATTTCTGTAAAATGCGCGGCAGGAGAGCCGGCGTCGGACTGCCATGATTGGGCGGCGCAGGAATCGTTGAGTGAGAAACTAAGGTGGTACCGCGTATATGCGCCCTTTGTCAATCGGAAGGATTGGCAGAGGGTCTTTTTTTGCGCGAACGAGGAATGTTTACATTCCAAGTTTGCAGATTCAAAGAACTTTATTAAGTAAACAGGAGGGATTGCCATGAGCAAAGAATTAGCCAAAACCTATGACCCCAAGGGCATAGAAGACAGACTGTATCAGAAATGGATGGATAAGAAATATTTCCACGCAGAGGTTGATGAGACGAAGAAACCCTTCACGATTGTTATTCCGCCGCCGAACATCACGGGACAGCTCCATATGGGACATGCCCTCGATAATACGATGCAGGATATCTTAATCCGTTATAAGAGAATGCAGGGTTACAATGCCCTCTGGCAGCCCGGAACAGACCATGCTTCCATCGCGACGGAAGTGAGGATTATCGAGAAACTCAAGGAGGAAGGGATTACCAAGGAAGACTTGGGACGCGACGGCTTCTTAAAGCGCGCATGGGAGTGGAAGGAGGAGTACGGCGGACGCATCATCAGCCAGCTGAAGAAATTAGGCTCTTCCTGCGATTGGGACAGAGAACGCTTTACGATGGACGAAGGCTGTAATAAGGCGGTTACGGAAGTATTCTGTAAGATGCACGAGAAAGGCTGGATTTACAAAGGCAGCAGGATTATCAACTGGTGTCCGGTCTGCAATACGTCTATCTCCGATGCGGAAGTGGAGTACGAAGAGCAGTCAGGTCATTTCTGGCATATCAAGTATCCGCTCGTGGATGAGAACGGTCAGCCGAGCAGGACGGAGTTTCTGGAGTTTGCAACGACCCGCCCGGAGACGATGCTTGGCGATACGGCGGTAGCGGTAAACCCGAATGACGAGAGATATACTTATCTGAAAGGAAGACAAGTATGGCTTCCGATTGTGAATAAGCCGATTCCGGTCGTAGAAGACGAATATGTTGACATGGAGTTCGGTACAGGCGTCGTTAAGATTACGCCGGCACATGACCCGAACGACTTCGAGGTAGGCAGACGGCATAATCTGCCTGAAGTCAATATTATGAATGACGACGCCACTATCAATGCAAACGGCGGCAAATATGCGGGACTTGACCGTTATGAGGCAAGGAAGCAGATCGTGAAGGAGTTGGAAGCGGAAGGTCTATTGGTTAAGATAGAGGACTACTCGCATAATGTAGGAACACATGACCGCTGTAAGACGACCATCGAACCGATGATTAAGAAACAGTGGTTTGTGAAGATGGATGAACTGATTAAGCCTGCGGTGGAAGCGGTTAAGAAGGGTGAGATCAAACTGATTCCGGAACGTATGGACAAGACGTACTTTAACTGGACGGATAACATCCGTGATTGGTGTATCAGCCGTCAGTTGTGGTGGGGTCACAGGATTCCGGCATATTACTGCGACGAGTGTGGTGAAGTGATTGTAGCCAAGAAGTCGCCGGAAGTATGTCCGAAGTGCGGCTGCACACATTTTGCGCAGGATCCCGATACGTTAGATACATGGTTCTCTTCGGCGCTGTGGCCTTTTTCTACGCTTGGCTGGCCCGAAATGACGGAAGATTTGAGATATTTCTATCCCACGGATGTGCTTGTGACTGGCTATGACATCATCTTTTTCTGGGTTATCCGTATGATTTTCTCGGGATATGAACAGATGGGCGAGAAACCGTTCCACACCGTTCTGTTCCACGGTCTTGTGAGAGACTCGCAGGGACGCAAGATGAGCAAATCTCTCGGCAACGGTATCGATCCGTTGGAGATTATTGATAAGTACGGCGCGGACGCACTTCGTCTGACGCTGATTACGGGTAATGCGCCGGGCAATGATATGCGTTTCTACTATGAAAGAGTGGAGGCGAGCAGGAACTTTGCCAACAAGGTTTGGAACGCTTCCCGGTTTATCATGATGAATATGGAACAGGCGCAGGAAAAGACAGGCAACCGCGGCTGGGAGGTATCATATGATGAAATCAGAGAGTATCTCGAACCGGCTGATAAGTGGATTTTATCGAAACTGAATACGCTCATTAAGGATGTGACAGATAATATCGACCATTACGAGCTGGGTATTGCGGTGCAGAAAGTATATGATTTTATCTGGGATGAATTCTGCGACTGGTATATTGAGATGGTAAAACCCCGTTTATACCAGAAGGACGTGGACGGACAGGAGAGCAACAATGCGGCGCTGTGGACGCTGCAAACCGTTCTGATTGACGCGCTCAAGCTGCTGCATCCGTATATGCCTTTTATCACGGAAGAAATCTTCTGTACGATGCAGAGTGACGAGGAATCCATTATGATATCAAAATGGCCGGAATATACGGACAAGAGAGCATTCGGGGAAGAAGAAAATGCAATCGGGCTGATGAAGGAAGCCGTTCGCGGCATCCGCAATATCCGTACGCAGATGAATGTTGCGCCCAGCAGAAAAGCGGCGGTGTTCGTTGTCAGTGACGGTGCGGATGTAAGAAAGATTTTCGAGGAGGGCAGTCTGTTCTTTGCGTCGCTTGCAGGAGCGTCCGAGGTGACGGTGCAGGATAACAAGAGCGGTATCGCCGACGACGCGGTATCGGTTGTAATACCCAGAGCCACGGTATACATTCCCTTTGCGGAATTGGTGGATATTGCGCAGGAGATTGAGCGTCTGCAGAAAGAAGAAAAGCGCCTAAACGGTGAACTTGCAAGGGTTAACGGTATGTTAAACAATGAGAGATTTATGTCCAAAGCGCCGGAAGCCAAGGTGGCGGAAGAGCGCGGGAAATTGGATAAATATACCCAAATGCTTACGCAGGTGAAAGAACGCTTGACACAGCTTACAAAGTAGGTTAATTTTATTGAATGGGGCTGGTAAAGTCCGTAAAGATAGTGTAAAGTAATACTAGAATATTATGTTTTATAATAACCGCGGAAAGAGAGGTGAGCCATGTGAGCGGAATCAAGTTTTCATCAGAGCAGATGAATAAACTGAAAAATGCTATGAACAGAGCGTCAATGCCCGGTACGGGATCGGTAGAAACGGCGATGTCAAGCACGCATACTGCGTCAGGAACCGAGGAAGGCGACGGCTGGGATGCTGCGGGAACGAATTTAGCGAAGGGCACATATCTGCGCGTTGAGGAGGATGAAATGGCGGCGTGGCTGTATCTTGCGCCTCCCGACGATGGACAGATTTATTCGAAGAAAGAATTGATCACGTATCTGGAGCACAACGGAGTGGTCAAAGGATATCACAGTTCTAATTTGTCCGCGATGATCAAGAAACAGGTCTATGACAGAGAAATTCTGGTGGCACAGGGAGCGGAGTGTATAGAAGGAAAGGACGGCTATTTTGAATATCTTTTCTCTCCTGAAGAGTACGGCGTGCCCAAAATCCGTGAAGACGGAACGGTGGATTACACGAATGTGAGCGCACTCCAGAATGTGCGTAAGGGCGATAAAGTAGCGGTTTATCATTATGCGGTGCAGGGAACGGACGGTTATACGGTCCGCGGCGCCGAGATGAAGGTGAAACCGAGCAGAGACCTGCCGCCAATGCGAGGTAAAGGAATTTTACGGGAGAATAATATTTATTATGCCCAGTCCGACGGTAAGATTGAGGTGAAGGACGGTAAGGTAGACATCCAGAATGTTCATGAGATCATGGGCGATGTGGATATGATCATCGGCAAAGTGGAATTCTTTGGCGATGTGATCATAAACGGCAATGTGGAGAGCGGCGTTACGATTCGTGCGGGGCGAAACATAGAGATTCACGGAACGACCGGAGGCGCTACGCTTTTTGCCGGAGGAGATGTGGTGTTAAGCCGCGGCATTCAGGGCGGCGGTAAGATTTCAGCCAGAGGCAGCGTGTTTGCTGACTTCATAGAGAACACCACGATAGACGCCGGAGGAACGGTACAGTCAAATACGATTCTGAACGCGCAGATTAATGCCAAAGATAAGGTGATTACGACAGGCAAGAAGGGCGTTATCATCGGCGGCTATACGCATGGACTGAAAGGTGTTGAAGTCATGGCGGCCGGTAATGACGTGGAGGTTAAGACGATACTTCACTGCGGATATGAACCGGAGGCTTTCGAAAAGCTTGTGGATGTAAGACAGAGAGAGCGAGAGACGAAAGACAAGATTTCTGAACTGGTTGAGACGATGACCGAGGCACTGCGTGAGAAGCGTATGCGCGGAGCGAGTACACCGGAAGCGACAGAAGCGAAACTGTCCTTGTGGAACAAGCAGAAAGACCAGTATTTTGAAGAACTGGATAAGATCGGCAGAGAGAGAGAAACGCTGGAAGAGATCATGGAGGAGAGCAAAGGGGCAGCCATCAAAGTTGACGGCAATCTGTTCCGCAATGTGATCATCAGCGTCAATGCCGAGCAGATGGTGATTGACAAGAATACTTGCTTTATGAAATATGCCGCGCCTAAGAATATTATAGAAGGAACAGTAATTGTTCATAATTAGCGGGTATGGAACAAATTATGATAAGACAAACGAATACTTATGGTGAGGCGGAGGATTATATTAACAGTATTCCTAAGTTCACCGGGAAGAGCAGTATGGAGGATACCCGGAAGTTTTTGATGCATCTGGGTAATCCGGCGAATAATTGTAAGGTGATTCACATAGCAGGCACAAACGGAAAAGGTTCCGTTTGTGCTTATTTGTGTTCGGTACTAAAGGAAGCCGGAATTTCAGTGGGAATGTTTACTTCTCCGCATCTTGTTTCGATGCGGGAGAGAATCGTAGTAAACGGTGAGACGGTGACGGAACAGGAGTTTCTGTATGCGTATCATTATGTAGCGGACAGGCTTTCCGATCTGCCGGCAGACCTTGCAGGGAAAGACTATCATCCGAGTTTCTTTGAATTTCTCTTTTTTATGGCAATAGTTTTGTTTGAACGTGCAGGTGTAGAGTACGCTGTGCTGGAAACAGGGCTTGGCGGCAGGCTGGATGCTACGAATTCGGTGGAGCATAAGAAACTGTGCGTGATTACTTCCATCGGCTATGACCACATGGAATATCTGGGCGATACGCTGTCGCAGATTGCGGAAGAAAAAGCGGGGATCATACGGGCGGGCGTTCCTGTAATCTATCCGGACGATCGTGGCGAGGCGGCTCGGAAAATAGAAGAATGTGTCAGACAGACAAGGGCTGAGGCAGTACCTGTATCTGAACATGCGATAAAAGAAATAAAGATTCGGAATAAAACGATTGATTTTTCTCTCCATTTAAACTATTATGATTATATTGGTTTTACTGTGTCCACTTCAGCCGTTTATCAGATTGAAAACGCTGCGCTGGCAATTAAGGCGCTGGAGCGGCTTTCAGACGAACGGATTACGGTTCCCGTTATGCAGGAAGGAATCCGCAAGACCGTCTGGGAGGGCAGGATGGAAGAGATTGCTCCTGCGGTATATATAGACGGCGCCCATAATATAGACGGGATACGTGCTTTTATGGATACGGTAAGAACACAGCCCTGCCACGGGAAACGGAAATTATTGTTTTCCGTCGTGAAAGACAAACAGTATCAATCAGTGATAGAAGCATTGGCTTCTTCGGGGCTGTTTGATGAAGCCGGCGTTGTGGCGCTTACGAGTGAACGCGCGCTGCCGCTTGCTATTTTGGAAGATACTTACAGGCAGTATACAGAAATAGAATGTAAAGCTTATGACAGTTTAAGTACGGCGTATAAAGAGCTGATACTTGATAAGGATGACGGGGATAATGTGTATATTGTCGGTTCATTATATTTGGTGGGTGAAGTAAAAGCCCTTTTAAGGAGTCTTAAGCATGATTAATTTTGAAGAAGAGTTAAAGAAGTTTCATCCCAGTCTGGAAGTGGAAGATGCAGAAGAGGCTATTTATAATCAGGATTTAACGGATATGGCGGACTTGATGGTCAAAATCGTCAAGGAATCGAAGAAAATGGGCGTAGAATAGAGGATTGGCATAGATGATTTGTTATCAGTGTGGATGTAATCTGTCCGAGCATGATTTTTGCACGAGCTGCGGTGCCGATGTAGCCCTGTATAAGAAGATTATATATATATCCAACCGTTTTTATAATGAAGGCTTGGAGAGGGCAAGTGTCAGAGACTTGACAGGCGCAATTACCAGTTTGCGACAGAGCTTAAAATTTAATAAAAATAACGTGGAAGCCCGTAATCTGCTCGGACTCGTGTACTTTGAGACCGGTGAAGTGGTAGCGGCATTAAGCGAATGGGTAATCAGTAAGAATTTAAGACCGAAGAAAAATATTGCAGATGATTATATAGATATGATTCAGACGAACCAGAATCGTCTGGATATCATCAATCAGACGATCAAGAAATATAATCAGGCACTCACATACTGTAATCAGGACAGTCTGGATCTGGCTGTGATACAGCTTAAGAAAGTGCTTTCTTTAAATCCGAGATTTATCAGGGCGCATCAGCTTCTTGCCCTTCTGTATATCAACAATGAGGAGTGGGAGAAAGCCAAGAGAGAGCTGATGAAGTGTATCGATATCGATACGAACAATATTGCAACGCTGCGGTATCTGAAAGAAGTAGACGAGATGCTGTTACCGGAGGAAGGAGTCAAGAATCCTCCCAAGAAAAAGCATAAATCAGATGATGTTATCAAATACCAGAGCGGTAACGAGACGATTATACAGCCCGTCAACGTGAAAGAAGGCAGGGGCGTCACATCACTGCTCAATCTGGGAATCGGTATTATCATCGGCGTTGCGATTGCCGTGTTCCTGATTTTGCCGGCGAGGGTGCAGACAGCCAAGGCGAGTATCGACGAAGAACTGCGCAGGGTGAGCGAGCAGTCGGACGGTAAGTCGGCTACGATAGATGAATTGCAGCTTCAGATTAACGAACTGACGGAGAATAACAATAATTTACAACAGGATTTGGAAGCTTATCTGGGTACGGACGGTACGTTACAGTCAGTGGACAGTCTGATGAAAGCGGCATGTGCGTATTTGACGAATCCTGAGGAAGTTACGGTAGTTGCTGACTATCTCGAAGAAATCGAACAGGAGGACGCGGAGGAAGAGACGAGTAATTCGGAGGCGTTTGAAAATCTTTATAATACATTGTTAGCGCTTGTTGGACCGAGTATTGCAGAATCGTATTATGATGACGGATATGAGGCATACAGGCAGGAGAACTACGAAGATGCGATTCCGAATCTGGAGAAGGCATTCAAGTATGACGCTACGAACGGAGAGGCGCTCTATAATCTTGCCAATGCATATTACCGCATAGGAGAAGAAGATAAGGCGAGAACCACTTACCTACAGATTATCCAGTTATTCCCGGGAACAGAGAAGGCAAGTAAGTCAGAAGCGTTCTTAGAGGAAATGGGTAACGCCGAGTAGGCGCTGATAAAAGATAATAAAGACACGAAAGAGAAAGGACATGACGTAAGTCATGTCCTTTCTGTGCGTCTGCAGACGGAGAAAAAATTTACGATTCCTGATCGGTGTAACGACAATATTGGAAAGGGGTTTACATAACATGGAAGAATTTAAGTTGATTGACAATTACCTTATGATAAGACTGCCGGATGAGATAGATCATCACAAATCGGTTAACATAAGTGCAAAAGCAGACCGTTATATTTTATCAAAAAAAGTGGGAAATGTAGTTTTTGATTTTGAGAGGACAACCTTTATGGATAGTTCGGGCATCGGAATTATCCTTGGCAGGTATAAGAAGATATCCTGCTTTGGCGGCAAAGTATATGCCATCAATGCCGATAACCGGATTCGCAGAATATTGTTGATGTCCGGGCTGCAGAATATCGTGGAAATAGTGAATCCGTAAAGAAACGGGATCAGACAGAAAGAGACAGATAATCTGTTAAGAAACAGAAAAGCTGCATGATAAAGGAGGACAAGATGATAGAGATCATTGAAAGTAAAGAAACGGGACGGGTTACGAATGAAATGAGGATTGAGTTTGCGGCGATATCGGACAACGAGTCTTTTGCAAGAATGGCAATCGCGTCGTTTATTACGCCGCTTAATCCGACGCTGGAAGAGCTGTCAGATGTGAAGACTGCCATCTCCGAAGCCGTGACGAATGCAGTCATACACGGTTATGAGAATAGGGGAAGTCTGGAAGACAAAGTGCGGATGAACTGCAGACTGTTCGGCGACGTGCTGGAAGTGGAAGTCACGGATAGAGGCGTTGGAATAAGCGACATTAAGACGGCGATGGAACCGCTTTATACCTCCAAGCCGGAACTGGAACGTTCAGGCATGGGATTTGCGTTTATGGAAGCGTTTATGGACAATTTGGAAGTGCAGTCGGAGCCGGACGTTGGGACAAGCGTGAAGATGTATAAGAAAATCGGCAGCAGTGCATGGATAGACAGCGAGGAATAGCCGATGGAAGAGACTGCCGTATTAATTGAACGTTCACAGGCAGGAGATAAAGAGGCAAGAGAGAGACTGATAGAGGAAAATCTGGGACTGGTCAGACATATTGTAAAGCGTTTTGTCGGACGGGGTTATGATATGGAGGATTTGTTTCAAATCGGATGTATCGGATTGATGAAAGCGATTGACAAGTTTGATCTTAAATATGAAGTGCGTTTTTCTACCTATGCGGTTCCCATGATTCAGGGTGAAATCAAAAGGTTTTTGAGGGATGACGGCATGGTCAAGGTCAGCCGGACATTGAAAGAAAACGGCTGGAAGGTGAAACAGGCGGCGGAGCACCTGTCACAGGAGTACGGCAGAGAGGCAACGTTACAGGAACTGTCGGAGGCGACGGGATTATCTGCCGAGGATATTGTGATGGCGCTTGACGCCAATGTGGAAGTTGAATCGATATACAAGTCGGTTTACCAATCTGACGGCAATGAGATCTATCTGGTAGATCAGGTAGTCAGGGGAAGCGGTCAGGGCAGCTTCGGCGTCGGACAGACGGTAACCGGCGTGGGCGGTGACTGTGAAGATACGGAGAAAGAGAAGGTATTGAATCACATGCTGCTCGAACAGCTTTTGGGTCAGCTTGGTGAGAAAGAACGCGAGTTGATTCATATGAGATATTTTCAGGATAAAACGCAGGTTGAGGTGGCCAAGTATATGGGCATCAGTCAGGTGCAGGTGAGCCGTATGGAAAAGCGCATTTTATTGCAGTTGAGAGAGGAAGTATACTAAAATAATGAGGGCAGACGGATCATCATGTCCGGCGGCAGGAAAGTTAGAATCATTCACATGAATCTGAGGATGACGGCAGATTCATGTGGATGATTTTTTATATACAAATTATGAATAAAATATTTTTATGTATAAAGTATTTTTACGAATAAAAATGGAACAAAATAAGATACTAACATGGAAAATAGTGTGAGAAGTACTAGATTTGAGTCACAACAGAGGTGTAAGTTATGTCAACCAATAGCACGACGATATATATCAATGCACAACAGAATGTGGAATTACAGTCGAAAGACGTCTATGTGAAAGATATCGGAAAGCTGACGTGCAGCGATGCGCATATTCTGGCGAAAGTCAAGGCAATCAAGCTGCACAGTTTTAAGAAGGGCGAAGCGAAAAGACAGGTAATCAGTCTGCTAAAGGTTATTGAGGAGATTGACAAAATCTGTCCGGGAGCAAGTGTTGAGAGTATCGGCGAAACGGCTGTTATGGTGGAATACATCAATGTTAACAAGCATAAAGGTCCGGTGCAGATGCTGAAACTTGTATTTGTGGCAATGATCAGTTTCTTTGGTACGGCTTTTACCATTATGGCATTCCACAATGATATCGGAATTAACGATGTGTTCGCCAAGGTCTATGAGATGGTCATGGGGCAGCCGGGAGACGGCTACGGTATTCTGGAACTTGCCTATTCTCTCGGACTTTCCATCGGTATCATCGTATTCTTTAATCATATCGGCGGCAGAAGAATTACGAAAGATCCGACGCCTATCGAAGTGGAAATGCGCGTCTATGAGACGGACGTCAATAAGGCATTGATCGAGACGGCAGATCGTGAAGGGAAGACGATGGATGTACAGTGAAGATGCAGACAACAGAAGGAAAAGGAAGACGGTAGATGTACGGCATCAGTGTGGAAAGGAATAACGCATGATATTGAAACAGTTACTTCTGGGAATCATCGGAGTCAGCAGTGGCCTAATCGTGTCGGCAGGGGTATTCACGGTATTGATTTCGGTAGGTTTGATTCCAAGATTTGCGGGGAAGATGCATGTAGCGAGGAAAATATTTATACTGGAAGAGATGGTGGTCTTCGGCACTCTTTTTGGTGGATTCTTTAGCATATTCAGCGATTGGGGAATGGTTGGAGAGTTTGTGAAGAAACACCGAATATTTGGAGAAGGCGCGACGGAAGGCGTATGGAATCTGATCGGAACGCTGTTTCTGCTTATGTTTGGCGTCTTTGCAGGTATTTTCGTGGGATGCCTCGCACTTGCGATTGCGGAAATGCTCGATACGATACCGATTTTTGCAAGGAGAATCGGATTCCGCCACGGGTTGGGAATTGCAATTCTGGCGGTGGCGCTCGGAAAGCTTACCGGCAGCCTGATATATTTTACGCAACAGATGTTTTTGTATGGCGGGTAAATCTTGTATATGCGATATGGTAAGACAATATTTTGAAAGCAGAAAGGAATGGGATATATGGCACAGAATCAGCAGAAAGCAGAGACAATGCAGGCAAAAAAAGAACAAGATTACAGAAAACATGTCGAACAGGTGACGCCGAAATACAGTCTGACTGTTCAAATGATCAAAGCATTCATAACGGGTGGTATTATATGCCTGCTGGGACAGTTCATCTTAAATTATGCGACAAATCAAATGGGAATGGATAAAGAGACGGCGGCTTCGTGGTGTTCTATGCTGTTAGTGCTGCTCAGCGTAGTGCTCACTGGTTTCAATCTCTATCCCAAGCTGGTGGAGTGGGGAGGCGGAGGCGCGCTCGTCCCGATTACGGGTTTTGCCAATTCCGTAGCGTCCGCAGCAATTGAATACCAGAAGGAAGGGCAGGTATATGGTATTGGATGCAAGATTTTTACAATTGCCGGTCCGGTTATCTTGTTCGGTATTGTGACAAGCTGGGGGCTGGGGGTCATTTACTGGATTGGTAAACTGCTTGGAATGGCGTAGATAGATAACGCTGTCAAGGAAGTAGAAATAATAGGATAGTATAAATATAGGATAGTATAAATATAGGATAGTATAAATATAGAATAGTATAAAATAGGATAGTATAATGCGAGGTTATAGATTATAATGATTGAAAGCAGACTCGTAACTTTAGGGGCGCACTGCGGAAAGTAACAGGGGATATGATATCGGGATACGGGAATAGAACAGAAGCGTACGCTTCGGAACGGGGGCAGGTATGGAACGGGAAATGACAAATGGGGAATGGATGAATCACAAAGAGACGCCTCAGGAGCAGACAGGGCGGCTGACTCTTCCGACGGACGTAGACATGGTCGAGGAGACGCTCCGTCTTAAGGAATTGCTGGGGGCTGACGCTCTCAGGGACTGTGACGGTACGAATATGCCGGCGGAACTTTTAAGTCAGAATGCCAAGATATATGCCACGTATTATACGACAAGGAAAGACAATGAGTGGGCGATGCAGAATCCTGAGGAGATACAGCAGGAATATTTGATCAGCGACCGGCTGACGGCGAAGGGAGAGAGCCTGCGTATAGAACTGATGAAGGGTTTTCATACTGAGCAGCTTAAGGTCAATACGATCGACGACCCGAAACGATGGTGGGAGGTTGTAGACCGGACGACGGGAGAAGTGGTTCCTACGACTCAATGGGAATACGATGAGAATACCGGAGAGGTAGTCATTGAGACGATTCCGTATCATCAGTATACCGTCAGTTTTCTTGCGTTTCTGATATGGGATCCGGTACATATGTACAATTTCATTACGAACGACTGGAAGGATGCGCCGCATCAGCTTACATACGATGTCAGGCAGCCTAAAACGCAAGTCTATGTGAAGGAGAAGCTTAGGCGGTGGTGCGAGGAGAATCCGGATGTGGACGTGGTGCGTTTCACGACGTTCTTTCATCAGTTTACGCTCACTTTTGATGATAAAAAGCGGGAGAAGTTCGTGGAGTGGTTCGGCTACAGCGCCAGTGTCAGCCCTTATATCCTCGAACAGTTTGAGAAGTGGGCCGGCTACAAATTCAGACCTGAATATATTGTGGATCAGGGATATCACAATTCTATCTTCAGAGTGCCGTCCAAGGAATTTAAAGATTTCATCGAGTTTCAGCAGATAGAAGTATCCAAGCTGGCGAAGGAGATGGTCGATATTGTACACAGTTACGGCAAGGAAGCGATGATGTTTCTCGGCGACCACTGGATCGGTACGGAGCCGTTCGGCAAATATTTCAAGGATATCGGCTTAGATGCGGTAGTCGGTTCCGTTGGAGATGGTGTAACATTACGAATGATATCCGATATTAAGGGTGTAAAATATACGGAAGGAAGACTGCTTCCATATTTCTTCCCGGATGTGTTTACCGAGGGAGGAGATCCGATCGGGGAGGCGCAGGATAACTGGATGAAAGCGAGAAGGGCAATTCTGCGCTCACCGCTCGACAGAATCGGCTACGGCGGTTATTTGAAGCTGGCAAGCGAGTGGCCGGGATTTATTGAGCAGATTCAGAAGGTAGTGAACGAATTTCGGCAGATTCACGAGAACATGCAGGGAACGAAAGCATATACTGCGCCATTTAAGGTGGGTATCTTAAACTGTTGGGGCAATCTGAGAAGATGGATGGCTAATCAGGTTCATCATGCGTTATGGTACCGGGAGATTTATTCTTATGTGGGTGTGATCGAATGCTTAAGCGGTATGCCGATTGACGTAGAGTTTATCACGTTTGATGAGGTGCGTGCCGGAATTGACCCGGCTATCAGAGTGATTATTAACGCGGGCGACGCTTACACTTCATGGAGCGGCGCCGGGAACTGGAAAGATGAGAGGGTTGTGTGCGCCATTCGCAGGTTCGTGGACGAAGGCGGCGGGTTCATCGGCGTGGGCGAGCCGAGCGCATGCCAGTATCAGGGACGCTATTTCCAGTTGAGCGATGTACTTGGCGTCGATAGGGAACTCGGTTTTTCCATGAGTACGGATAAATATAATCAGATGTACGATGAGTCACAAGGACGGCACTTCATTCTGGAGGATATTGAGGGAGACATTGATTTCGGCGAGGGTAAGAGCCGCATCTATGCGCAGGGAGAGGACTATCAGATATTAAATATGGACGGGAAATACAGCCGTCTTGTAGTCAATGAATATGGTAAAGGCAGAAGCGTTTACTTTACAGGGCTTCCGTACTCTCCGCAAAACTGTAGGATTCTTCTGCGGGCAATCTACTATGCGGCGCATCAGGAAGAGGAGATGAAGAAGTTTTATGTTACCAACGTAGAGACGGAACTTGCGGTATTTGAGAAGAGCGGCCGAATCGCTGTTATCAACAATTCTAAAGAGCCGAGGCAGACGAAACTCTATGTGTATGGTAAGCTTCAGGAGACACTTGATTTGGCGCCGATGGAGATGCGCTGGGTGGACTATGAGAAATAACACAAGATATTTATGCTGCATGACTGTAGGTGCGCAGCAGGTGTGATAGAATAGTAACGGATGTTATGAAATTCTCCCGGAAATGTTTGTCCGGGAGAATTTTGTACGTTATAGGAAATCTCGCAATTGTTGACAACTTTGACACATCTGCATGGTAGAATCAAAGCAGGAAGTTCAGCGAAAGAAGAGGGGCGGTCATATGAATGTTTTGATTGTGGAGGATGATGAGGCAATCGCCAATTTACTGTATATGGATTTATCTGATGAGGGATATCGGTGCACATGTGCTAGTGACGGCAGGAAAGCGGCAGATTTGCTTGAGCAGAACACCGATTATGACTTTATTTTGTTAGATATTATGCTGCCGGAGATTAACGGGTATGAACTATTGGAGTATATTAAGCCTATGGATATTCCCGTTATTTTTCTGACGGCAAAAGGGACTGTGCAGGACCGTATACATGGACTTAAGATGGGGGCGGACGATTATATCGTCAAGCCTTTTCAGAGCGGAGAAGTCATTGCCCGTATGGAGACGGTGCTTCGCCGGTACGGAAAAAACAGGAAAAGGCTTTCTTTTGCAGATGTCGAGGTTAACATGGAGTCGCGCAAGGCATATCAGAACGGCGTGGAAGTTGAACTGACGGTCAAAGAGTTTGATTTGCTGGTTGAATTGATACAGAACAAGAATGTGGCGCAGTACAGGGACAGGTTGTATGAAAAAGTGTGGAACGAGCCGTTTTTGGGCGATACGAGAACATTAGATACGCATATTCAGCGGCTGCGTAAGAAATTAGGCTGGGAAGAGCGCATTAAGACAGTGTTCCGCATCGGATACCGTCTGGAAAATGGTTAGGACTCGGTATTTTCGTGCATACAATTATATGCAATAGGGAGATACCATGGAGGAAAGCGGAATGAAGCTGGGAGCAAAGATGTTCTTTTGTATCACGATATTTTTCAGTGTGGCGTTTCTGTTTGGCGGTTATCTGCTGATTTCATACTTCTATGATATCACGATGGAACGGGAGATTGAGATGGCGGTGGAGCAGTATCAGTATCATAAATTCGTGGTGCAGGCGAATCTGATCATGAGAGGGGAAGAATGGTTTCATCGGACGCAGGCGGAGGAGTATGACCTTGATGATGCTTTTGCCGGTATGGATGGTATGATGGCGCTTTTGGCGATGGATGGAACAGAGTTATTTTCTGATTTTTCGGAAGAGGCGCAGTTCGACGGCTTACTTCAAAACATTATACAAAACCATGTGAGTTATCGGTTTGTCACTGCCGGCTCACGGAGATATTTGCTGACGGCAGGAAGTGTGATGCACGGTGATGCAGGCGTATATCTGGTGACCGGAATGGACGTCACGGGCGTCTTGGAGCAGCAGGAGCAGATGACGGATAAGTTCGGCATAGTGTACGGGGTGATTATGGGAGTCGGCAGCGTGCTGATATTTGCCTTGTCTTTTACTTTGACCAAACCGGTTAAAAAGTTATCGGAGGCTGCAAAAGAGATTGCCGACGGAAATTATGGAAAAAGGGTTGTTTCACATGGCGCGGATGAGGTTGGACAACTTTCGAGAGATTTTAACCGGATGGCTGCCGCCGTGGAAGAAAAGGTACAGGAATTGTCAGACAGTGCGAGGCAGAAAGAAGACTTTGTCGCGAATTTCGCGCATGAGCTGAAGACTCCCCTCACGTCCATTATCGGTTATGCGGATCGCATTTATCAGAAAGAACAGACGCAGGAAGAAAGGAAACGTGCCGCTTGGTATATCTGGAACGAAGGAATGCGCTTAGAAGCTTTGTCACACAAGCTGATGGACATGACGGTACTAAACCATAAAGAGTATGTATTACAGGAGACGGATGCGGCGGCGCTGCTCATGGAATTGGCGGCGGATGCGGAATATATGTTCGACGGCAGGGGACTTTCTGTTGCATGCAGTGCGGAACGGGCTGATATTGCCGTGGAGTATGATTTATTTAAAACGCTTTTGTTGAATTTGGCGGATAATGCCTTAAAAGCCGGCGCAACACAGATTCAGATTACCGGCAGAAGGCGTGGCGTAGAGTACGGTATATGGATAAAGGACAATGGAAGCGGAATTCCGGCTCAGGAAATTAAGAGAATTACAGAGGCATTTTATATGGTGGATAAGTCGCGTTCGAGAAAACAGCACGGTGCAGGCATTGGATTGGCGCTTTCTGAGAAAATTGCACAGATTCATGGCAGTACGTTAGAATTTGAGAGTGACGGGGCAAGCTGGACGGAAGTCAGTCTGCGTCTGAAGTGTAAAGGAGCGGAGAATGATGAGCAAGAGTAGGATTGATACGTTGGCGATGTTTCTTTTGGCGGGCTGCATCATTTTCGGTGGATGGTTTCTGACGAAGAGTTTTCTTATGCGGCGGGAAGTAAAATATTTGAACAGTATCGGACAGATTGCAGTGCAGTCTTCCGAAATCACACTTTTTGAAGAGAGCGGACAGGAAGACGCGGTGCGGCAGGAATCCGGGCAACAGAGGGCACAAGAGGAAGAATTTCACGGCGTTATGATGAATGAGTATGAGAGGGCGCTTGTACTTTCAGTTTGGGACTATGGCGGCAAGGAACTGCCCCATGAACCGATGAACGGGCAGATGAATATGGAGCAGGCGATTGACGCAGGAAAAAAATGGATAAAGAATGTTGCGGAATACGGTGTTTATACAAATAAGCTGCAGGAGTGCGATTTCGATGCGACGAAAGTGAATCTGTGCAGGATTGATAACTCTATGCTGTACAGCAATATGCAGGAGGAGATGTACAGTTACTGGAGCCTGCGATTTGTCAAAGAGGGAGTTTCAGTGGATTTAACGCTCCATGCTGCCAGCGGGGAAGTCTGGAAAGCAAGAATCATGGTTGAAACGGGAGACGAACCGGTGGAAGCATATGATCAGGGAGACTTATTGAAAATCGCTTTTCCATTTATGGCTGCAAACCAGGAGACGGAGTTGATAGCACATACGGAAGAGAGGGAGGTAAAAGAAGGGGGCGCTGTGAAAGTAAATATAGAGAATCAATGCTTGTGTGCCACGGTAAGGCAGTATCAGGTGCAGGTAAATAATGAGCTCGCCCGCACGGTGGTGGACTTTGAACTGGGCAGGAAATAGAAGATATTTGACAAGTATGACACATTTTATATGAAAGTAAGAAACATATCCCGGCTATGATGGAATTGTCACAGCCGGGATTTTGCATGTACGAAAGCGTGGATTGGGGGATTATGATGCAGATGCTAAAAGACATAACAGAGGTTATTGTATATGTAGTAATTATGGGATTTATCGGGTGTGCCGCAGGAATGGGTTTGATGAACTGCATAGGGATAACATGATATTGGGAGGACAACAGATGAGGAATGAAGCAAGGAGCACCGGAATAAGTAAAAGACGGGCGGAGTACCGCGCAAGAAGAAAATATAGGCAGAGATTGTTTTTGCTGTTTCTTATAATAATAAATGTTATAGTTGTACTGAATATATGGAACGTTAATATACAGATAAAACAATTACAAGCGACGCTGCAAAGACTGGAAAACGCGCGGTATGAGAATGAGAAGACAGAGACAGAGACAGTGGAAATCAGTGTTGCCGGATTAACAGATTATGTAAGCAGTATCAGCACGGCGGAAGTAGGTAAGCCGCGCAGCCGTACTTGGATGGAGACGCTTCAGACGCTTGATATGCTGGGGCAGAGTAATCCGCTTATTGACGAAATAAGCAGGAATAATTCGCTTTATCCGGAAGATATGCTTATGGCGCTTGCTAATAATCCGGAGATGGCGGATTATGTGGCGGGTTATCCGGAGTATATGCAAATGCAGGAAAATAGAAACACAAGTGTTATGGATGAAAAAAGCGAAGCAGCAGGATTAAGTGAAGCGGAGAAGGCGCAGGAATATCCGTTACTTCTGCAATGGGATCCGAGATGGGGATATCAGATATATGGAAAAAGTAATTACATCGGGATAGCCGGATGCGGACCCACTTGTCTGGCAATGGTCATGTATTATCTGACTAAGGAGGAGTCGTTCACGCCGGATAGGATTGCAGCATATGCCATGTCAAACGGGTATTATGTGGAAGGGACGGGGACCGCGTGGGCGTTGATGAAGGATTTGCCTGAAACATACGGCATAGAAGTGAAAGAACATAAAATATCTGAACGGACATTGAAGGGGGCGCTGGAAGATGGCGAGCTGCTGATATGTGCCATGCGGGAAGGAGATTTTACCGCGGCAGGACATTTTATTGTGATTTATGGGTATGATGAGTTCGGCTTTAAGGTGAATGACCCGAACTGCGTGGCGAGAAGCCGCAGGAGATGGTCTTATGATGAAATTGGAGAGCAGATAAAAAGTGTGTGGGGATATAGAAAGAATACAGAAAACTTTGCGCAAACGACTTTTTATATGTTATAGTGTTTCTGCTGAGATACCGACCGAATTTGCGATTGCGTAAGGCGGATTCGGTAAGAACAATGGGCATAAAGTATGGAGAATACAGAATGATGGAAACGGCGAAGATATTAGTTATAGAAGACGATGAGGGATTAAACCGCGGTATTTCATTTGCATTAGAGCAGGAAGGTTATATGGTGGTGAGCGCGAGAACCATGCAGGAGGGAAATGCGCTTTATAAGAAGGAACAACCGGATGCGGTGATTCTGGATTTGAATCTGCCGGACGGGGACGGACTGGAGTTTTGCAAAAGAATACGTCATTTTTCAGAATTAAGAGAACCGGCTATTCTGATGCTGACGGCGCGTGATATGGAAACCGATGAGATTATGGGACTTTCGAGCGGGGCGGATGACTATATGGTGAAGCCTTTTTCCGTAGCGGTCATGAAAATACGTCTTCGGAATATTCTTGGCAGGAGGGCAATGAATGCTGCAGCAGATGTGAAAGACTCCGACGCCGGAGCAGAGGATATGCTCGTATCGGGCGACGTGATCATTGACCGCAAGACGTTCCGGGCTTCCTTGGCGGGACAGGAACTGGACCTTAGTATGACAGAGTTTCGGCTGCTGCAATATTTGATGGAAAATAAAAATCAAGCGTTATTAAAAGAACAGATATTACAGAGGGTGTGGGATGTTGACGGGAATTATGTGGAAGAAAACACGTTATCAGTCAATATCAGCCGTCTTAGAAAGAAACTGGGCGGCAGCTATATACGCACCATTCAGGGAATCGGATACTTGTGGGAGGATAAGATTGAAAATTAAAATTTTCAATCGCGAGATTTGTGTCTGCGCGCTGCTTGCCACAAACTCGTTCATGCGCAAAAAGCAGCGCAGAAATGGAGAAAGATTGAAAGCGCAAATGGTGATAGGGATATTGTCTGTCTGCCTCGTGCTGTGTATTGCCGTGCTTATCGTGAGTACGGTCTATTTTCTGCGGCAGTGGAAGAAGCTGGATTGTATTTTAGATCGTTTTTGGAAGGAACAAAATAATAACGCAAGTTATACAAAGAAATGTTTTTCAGATGTCTCAGAGACAAGAGAATCCCGCATAGTAAGTCAGCTTAGTCGTATTTTGAATGATGCGCGTCACAAAGAGTATCAGGCGGTAGAAGACAAGGAACAGGTGATGGAACTACTATCGGACCTCGCCCATCAGTTTAAGACGCCGCTTGCCAATATCGTGATGGACATGGAAATTTTACAAGGATCCGAAATTGAGAAAGATAAGCGTAATGAATTTCTAAGTCATGCCCAAAAGCAAGCCGACAAATTGCAGTGGTTGATGGCTGACCTTCTGAAAGCTTCCAGATTGGAAAACGGCATGATTCGTTTCGAAGCGGAAAATATCGGAATCAAGGAGACGATTGCAAGATCTGTCAGCGCCGTCTATGCGCAGGCGTCGGCTAAGAATATCGAGCTGATCGTGGAAGAATTCAAAGATTTTTGCCTCTACCATAACCCGAAATGGACCGCGGAAGCGATGGCGAATATTCTGGAAAATGCGGTCAAATATTCGCCGGAATACAGCAGTATACGGATTAGTCTGACCAGAATGGACATTTATACGAAGATTACGATTAGCGATGAAGGAATCGGCATTTCCGAGAGTGAATACAATTCCGTATTTAAGCGTTTCTACCGCGGCAGCAAAGTGGAACAGCAGGAAGGAAGCGGACTGGGGCTTTATCTTGCGCAGCTTATTTTGCAGTGTGAGAAAGGCTATATCACCGTTTCATCCAAGGTAGGGCAGGGAAGCAGTTTTTCGCTGTTTTTGTTGAATGGGGACGAAGTGCATACATTTTGATTGCTATAACGGATTCAGTTTCAGTTCTGACAAAAATGTCATATCTTTTTCTCGTCCTTGTCACAATACTGTAAGAAGTGGGTGTTAAACTGGTATAAAAAGAAGTATCTGACAAGGAGGAGTACATGAAAATCTTAGAAACCCATGATTTGAAAAAATATTACGGAGAAGGCGACATGCAGGTCAAGGCGTTAGACGGTGTAAATCTGTCCGTGGAGGAAGGCGAGTTTACTGCGGTGGTAGGGACGTCCGGTTCCGGTAAATCCACACTTCTGCATATGCTGGGCGGACTCGATTATGCGACGTCCGGCACGGTGACGGTGGCAGGCAAGAAGATTTTCGAGTTAAACGAGAGAGATTTGACGATTTTCCGCAGACGGCAGATTGGCTTTATCTTTCAAAGCTATAATCTGGTACCGATCTTAAGCGTCTACGAAAATATTGTATTGCCTCTGGAACTGGATGGGAGAAGCGCTGATAAGGATTTTGTTGAGAAGATTGTGCGCACGCTGGGCTTGGAGAGCAAACTGGATAATCTTCCGGGGCAGCTTTCCGGCGGGCAGCAGCAGAGAGTGGCGATCGCGCGTGCACTTGTGACGAAACCGGCAATTATTCTGGCGGACGAGCCGACAGGCAATCTGGACAGCAAGACCACGCAGGAGGTGCTGGGGCTTCTCAAACTGACAGGAGAGCAGTTTCATCAGACGATTGTCATGATTACGCATAATGAGGCGCTGGCACAGCTCTGCGACAGAGTGATTCATATTGAGGACGGCAGGATTATGGATGACTGTGTACAGGGAGGTGGCGTTCATGAAAAATAATAATGGTGCGGCTGTTCGCAAACTATCAAACCGTAGTCTAAAGAATAACCGTATGCGCAATATTTTTGCGGTGACGGCAATTACGCTTTCCGGGATTCTTTTCACAGTAGTTTTTTCTCTGGCAATCGGCGCAATGCAGGCAGCGCAGGAAAGTACGATGCGGGAAGTTGGAAGCAGAGCGCATGCGGGCTTAAAAGGCGCGACAAAGGAGCAGTATGAGAAAGTGGCGGCAGACCCGATGGTGGTAAAGAGCAGTTATAATATTTACATCGCAACAGCGGATAATATCATGAAATGGAGTGCGGAAATCCGATATCTTCCCGAGGAAGACACGCTGCAGGACATGTTCATCGAGTTAGAGGAAGGACATCTTCCCACAGCGGAGAATGAGATTGTCGTGAATACGTTTGTGCTCGACGAACTGCACCTGCCCTATGCGCTGGGGGAGAAGATACCGCTGACGTTCCGCTTTATGGATAAGACGATTGAAGACGAGTTTGTCGTGAGCGGCTGGTATCGGGGAGACTATATATCGCATGCCAGCGAGCTCTTTGTATCGGAGAATTATTGGGAGAAGTTAAAAGGTTCTTTGACAGATGAGGATTTCCTGCGTTGGAGACAGACGCATCCGGAGGATAGAGACGTGGGGTTGTACGCCGGCAGCGTCTACTTTGACAGAGTGTCCAATCTGGATGAAAAAATAAGGAGTGTTATTATAAATGCCGGATATGAGCCGGAAACGGAACTGGATTACGGCGTTAACTGGGCATATATGAGCAGCCGTGCAGAATCAGCGGATCCGTTTACAGTTATGATGATCGTGAGCACGGTTTTGGTCATTCTGATTACGGGGTATCTGATTATCTATAATATTTTTCAGATTTCCGTTATCAGTGATATTCAATTTTACGGACTGCTTAAAACGATCGGGACGACGACAAGACAGATCCGCAGGCTGGTGAGACGACAGGTGATGCTGCTGTCAGTCATCAGTATTCCGCTCGGACTGGCGGTTGGATATGGTATCGGTAAGTGGGCGCTGCCATTTGTACTTAGTCTTTCAGATTATAACGGTGCGGACAATACTTTGCGGTTTCATCCGTGGATTTTAGTGTTCAGCGCTGTTTTCTCAGCATTGACGGTCCTTTTGAGCAGCCGTAAACCGGCTAAGATCGCGGGAAGCATATCTCCGATCGAAGCGGTCAAATATACGGAAGCAGGTCTGCAGGGCAAAGCGGCGGGCAGAAAGAAGAAGCGACGCGCCACGCGTAAAAGATTTAGCGCGGTTTCCATGGCGTTGTCCAATCTCGGAAGAAATAAGCGCACTACATTCGTTGTCATAACGGCAATCTCATTCAGTATGATTCTGTTGTCAATCATTATGACTGCAGTGGGAAGTTTCAGAATCGAACAGTTTATAGAGCAGAGAATCACGGGAGATTTCCTGCTGGGAAATATCAACCTTACGTCCTCTTCGCCGAGCGGCGGTGATGTCGAAATCGCGCCGGAATATCTGGCGCAGGCGGATGCGCAGGCAGGAATTGAGAATCGTCAGGAAATGTGGAACCGCTGTTGGCGCACCACGCTGCAGGTGGATGAACAAGCGCAGGAACAGCTTCGGAAACTGGATGCGGAGGGAAAACTGAGACGGGATAAATACAGCGTGGCAAATGTTGATAAACTGCTGCGGGGAGAAATGTCTATGCAAGGTTTCTGCTATAGCTATAGTGAGGGACTGTTGTCAGAACTGCAGGTGTTGGAGGGAACTCTGGACATAGAGAAATTCCGGTCAGGCAATTATGTGCTGCTGACACGGATTCTCGGAGCTGACTGGCTGCCGCCGGAGGAACATGTCTATCACCCGGGAGATACGGTGACGTTGGAAATGTACACTGAGAATTCGACGTTTCGTGAGATTACAAATGAATCGGGCGAGACGATTGACGTGATATACGAGAATCTGGAGGGAAAAGAGTACGAAGTTATGGCAATTGTCGATATTCCATCCTGCATGGATCTTCAAAGACATACGAGCAATGGCTGTGATGTGGTACTACCCTTTACGGAGATGGAAGAAGAGACGGCAGGGTATGAGAACAGTGAGGAAGCTGCGTTGTGCTGGCAGAAGTTTATGGTATCTTATGAGGTAGCCGACGAGGAACAGGCGGCTTTTGAGGCGGCAGTCAAATCATACGCGGACAGTCACTCGACAGTGGGATATCTGACGAAGGAGAATTTGCGCAAAGAGTTTGATAATATGGTGACGGTTATTGCCGCCGTCGGCGTATCCCTAGCCGCCGTGACTGCATTCATCGGAAGTCTGAACTTCGTCAATGCCATCGTAACAGGGATTCTTTCCAGAAAGCGCGAGTTTGCCATGCTGCAGAGCATCGGTATGACAGAGGAACAGTTACGCAGGACGTTGGTTTGCGAAGGAGGCGCATACATTGTAATTGCAGGAAGCATCAGTCTGGTGGTGGGGAGCGCCTTATCCTATCTGATTGTAAATGCATTGAATCATATGATTTTGTTCTTTGAGTACCGGTTCCAGATCTGGTCGTTTGTGATCATGATTCCAATCCTTGCGCTGGTGGCGGTCTTTACGCCGGTGGCGGCGTATAAGAATCTGCAAAAGAAGAGTATTGTGGAGCGGCTCAGAGATTAACAGGAAGAGGTTTTTCGCAGTAAATTGCTGTGGAAGACCTTTTTTTGGTAAAATGCTTTCTGACGCCCGGATCGTTCCATACTATCTGTAGTAGACAATGTATATCAAGTTATGAGATAATATACCATGGTTATGGCAGGGTAGTACGGAGGCTGGTTATGAAGAAATATGCGTTATGTGTATTGATCGTCATATTTATTTTATGGGTAGCGGGATGCGGCGCGCAGAGCGGGAGTGGCGCTTCGGAAATTGACAGTAAGACGGATGAAGACAGCGCAGAGCAAATAGAAGATGAAACCGACAGAACCCGGCAGGAGACTTCAGACGAGGTCAGGAAGCTTTGTATGGAAATCTATGAGGAAACCGGAGCACAGCCTCTTGAAATGATGCAAGCCATTATCCAAAAACTCGGCGAACGGGGTTATTCAGCCGTAGACAGCCAAAATCAGATTGATATGACACGGAAAGAACAGGTGTTATCATTCTGCGAATCCGTAGAACAACAGAAGGAAGCAAGTCTGACGATCTTGGTTCCGGAAACGCCGGAGAAATTGGATGGGTATTATTTAAGCACCGAAAATGGGAATGTGGAAGTTGTCAAAGAACATTATCAATATAATAACGATTGTTTTGAAAAGACGGGTTCCGTAAGTTATTCTGCTGATACATGGAAGTACACGCAGGAAGGATATCTGATTTTTACAGGCAGTTCCTATTCCGAACAGTCTTACGTGCTTACGATGAGCGATGTGCCGGAAGTGACGGCTTTAAGAGTGGAGCCTTTAGATAATAAGTGCAGGGAGCTTAACCGGTTGTACATGCTTCCAACAGGTTATGAGAAGAATAACATGTTTCTGTGTGACTGGGATGAAGAAGATTACGGGGAATTGGAGTTCTATGACGTATTTGACCGCTTCTATGCTATGAGAAACGGTCAAGCGGTTCCTTATGTGGCGGATGAAAATATAAGTGTCGGAATGATTTACCGGATTGGGCAGGAAGAATTTGAAACTGTGCTGATGGAATATCTGCCGGCGGACCAAAATAACATACGTTCTCATACAAAATATTTGTCGGAAAACAAAGTATATGAATACAGACCGAGAGGATTCTACGAAGCGGAGTCCCCCAATATTCCTTATCCGGAGGTGGTGGGTTATGCCGCGGACGATGACGGAACGCTTACGCTCACCGTCAATGCGGTCTATCCCAGTGAAGGAACATCGAAGGCATATACCCATGAAGTTATGATCCGCCCTTTGCAAGACGGAGGATTTCAGTATTTATCGAACAAGATGCTTCCGTCAAAAGACGATTACGATACGGGTTGGCACACGGAACGATTGACAGAAGAAGAGTGGAATGACGCTTATGCGGACAAGGCGGTACGAATGGTTTCCGAAGCGGTAAGTGAGAGCGTGAGCGACGAGCTGCCGCAGCCCTATGCCGTGTATATGGAAGTGCTGGAACAGATTATGACACAGTACAGTGACCCGGCCGGCAGGATATTTGAATTTGATGAAAGCCGGGATAAAATGGAAGACAGCTTGTTTGCGATTCACGATGTTGACGAAGACGGCCGGCAGGAACTGGTTTTTAGATTTTATGAGCATCAGGCTGACGGCTTTACCGAAATCATATATTCCTATGACGAAAAGAGCGGTGTTTTGTTGATGAACCGGAAAGAGTATGAGGCATGGGCAGAAGAGAAAACACCGCATTTTTATGAGATGAACGTAACCTTTCATCCGGCGACGGAGGAATCCGTCAAAGGCATTGAAACGGCTTATGAGCAGGTGAAAGTCTATGCACGTCATGCAGACGGATGGCTGTTTGGAGCGGTAGACCCGTCTATGATCAGCTATTTGTTGTATGATATGAATCAGGACGGAAGACTAGAATTAATCGTAAATTTAAAGCAGGGGAGCGGAATGTACTCCGACAACTATTTTTATACGTTGACAGAAGATATGGAATTTGTTAAGCTGCCCATCGTGACACTCTGCGACAGCCAAGAACGGGATTGGATATCGGTTTTTGATATTGCCTCTTATGAGTATATGAAAGCGTATCGAGACAATACGGGTGTTATTTATTATGAAGGTAAGGACTATCAAAGAGATGGCAGCGACATAGGATATGTGGAGACCGGATTCTATTATTTAAAGGACGGGGCTGTCTATCAGGATTCTATACGACAAAGTACTATTTATAGTGATGTTGAGACAGGAGAGAAAGAGATACACTATTACCGTATGGCGACGAATCATAACACGGCAGATACAGAAGAAATCACAAGCAAAACGTATGAGGACATACGTGAGGATTATATTTATGGTATGACAGAATTAAGTGTGTATCATAACTGGGTGTATTTTAAGGGCGAGGAGATAACGGACAACAAAGTGAAGCCGGAAGTGATATGCGACCGGTTCCTTCAGAGCTATTTAGGGAGTCTGTAGGCAGCGCAGTCTGAATTATCAGGTCTTCACAGAGTGGTTTTAGTGACTATATCATCTCTCATTACAAGGTGATTTCATGAAGGAATGATATATACGGAAAGGAAAAGGGATTCATATGACACCGGTAAATCCACAGGCAACGGAGCAAGCTAAGAAATTGTTACAATATTTGACTGCAATCGGTGGGCGAGGAATCGTCACAGGGCAGCATACCCAGACGGTAGCGATGGAGGAAATCGATAAGATTCGGGAAATTACCGGCAGGGAACCGGCGCTTCGCGGGTTTGAACTGCTTGCCTACTCCCCGAATATCCGCTATGAGACGGGTGACGAACACTGCCGGATTGAGATAGATGAGAACCGCGATACATTGGAGCAGGCAAGAGATTTCGGACGAGCGGGAGGTATTGTGGCTTTCACATGGCACTGGTTTTCGCCGCTTGGCGGCAGGGATAAGAGTTTCTATGCCGAGAAGACGGAGTTTGATCCGGAGAAGGTACTTCATGCAGGAACGGCAGAGCGAGAAGCCTTCTATCATGATATGGATGCGATGGCAGGATGCCTGAAGCCTTTCTTGGATGAGGATATTCCCGTGTTGTGGAGACCATTTCACGAATCCGAGGGAGACTGGTTCTGGTGGGGCAGAAAGGGGCCTGTTGTGGCGGCAGGTTTATATCGGTTAATGTACGAGCACTTTGTGAATGTACATCATTTGGACAATCTGCTGTGGGTATGGAATTGTCCGCTCAGGGAGGGGTATCCGGGGGACGACGTGGTGGATATCATTTCGCGTGATTTGTATGTAGAGAAAGGAACTAAGACCGATTATCGCAAGGAGTACGAGGAACTGATTTCGATCACGCAGGCGGCAAAGCCCGCAGCGCTGGCGGAAATCGGTATTCTGCCGGATATCGGACTGCTTAAGAAGAGCCGCGTGCCGTGGTGCTATTATATGACATGGAGCAAGGGATTTGTGATGACCGAGGAGTTTAACAGCCATGATGCACTTTGCGGTATATATGACAGTGAATACGCGGTGACGTACCCGGCGGGAATATAGGGAGAGAAAGTTATGCAGTCAATTATCAACAGTTTCATTACGGCAATGGCCATGTACTCTAAGATTCCGATGCCGGAAGTTGCGCAGAATAGAGAAAATACCAAGTATACGCTGTGCTTTATCCCGGTGCCCGGGCTTATCATAGGAGTTTTGCTTTATTTATGGAGCCGAATCTGCACAGAGTGCGGATTCGGGCAAGTATGTTTTGCGCTGGTGGGAACGGTGATTCCGGTGATTGTTACGGGCGGCGTACATATAGAAGGATTTTTGCACACGGTAGGCGCTCTGCAGCCGCATGACAGGAAGGATTGTTATGCTAAGAAGGAGAGAAAGCTTGAAAGTTTGAAAGACGCGCATGCAGATGCGTTTTCAGTGATTGCGGCAATCTGCTTTCTTATGCTTTATGCGGCGGGATTAACGCTGATCTGGAAAGAGAATCAGCTTTTTCTTCTGGGGCTTGGCTTTGTGATATCCAGAATCTTAAGCGGTATGGGTATGGTGTGGTTTCCGGCGGCAAGAGAAGACGCGGTATCGCATCAGTGTTCTTCAGAGCGGCACAGAAGAACACTGCGTGCCGTGCTGGTCACGCTTCTGGCGCTTTCGTTTGTCAGCGCGTTATTCATCCAGCCGGTAATCGGCGCGGTTATGGCGCTGGCGGCGCTGTGGGTATGGACGTACTATTATTATATGTCTAAAGGGCGGTTTGGCGGCGTTACGGATGAGTTGACAGGATACTTCTTATGTCTTTGTGAATTGTCAAGCGTACTTACAATTGGTATGATTGGAAGAGTTATGTAAACTAAAAGAAATGTTTTCAGAAGGAATACAGAATGGGTAACAGGAAACTGGTAGTCGGTATTCTGGCGCACGTGGATGCCGGAAAGACCACTTTGGCAGAGAGCATATTATATACGAGCGGCAGTATACGCAAATTGGGGCGGGTAGACCACAAGGATGCTTTTCTGGACACGGACAGGCTGGAACGTGACAGAGGCATCACCATTTTTTCCAAGCAGGCTGTATTTTGCTGGAAAGATATGAATATTACCCTGCTTGACACACCGGGGCACGTGGATTTTTCGGCGGAAATGGAGCGGACGTTGCAGATACTTGATTATGCGGTGCTGGTAGTGAGCGGTGCGGACGGTGTACAAGGTCATGTGTCTACGCTCTGGCGTCTGCTTGCAAGATATCATGTGCCGGTATTTCTTTTCATCAACAAGATGGACCAGCCGGGTACCGATGCAGAAAGACTGATGGCGGAGCTGAAAGACAGGCTTGACGAACGGTGCGTTTCATTTGGCAGACAGGACGCGGCATTTTATGAGGATATTGCGGTTTGCGACGAAGAAATTCTGGCGCAGTATCTGGCGGCGGACGGCGAATGTCCCATCGATGGCAAGACGATTACAAAGTTAGTTGAAGAACGCAAGGTATTTCCATGCTTTTTTGGTTCGGCGCTCAAAGTGGAAGGCGTTACGGAATTACTGGATGGTTTAGACGCATATACAAGAATGCCCTTTTATGGGGAGACATTTGGCGCGAGGGTGTATAAGATTTCCAGAGATGCACAGGGAAACCGTCTGACGCATGTGAAGATTACGGGCGGTGCGCTTAAAGTAAAACAGACAATCTGTATGCATGGATGCAGCAGAAAAAGTGAGGAAGATACGTGTGCGGCAGACAGCATGAGGGAGGAGAAAATCGATCAGATCCGAATATATTCGGGGGATAAATATACCGTAGTACAGGAAGCCGCGGCGGGGTGCGTCTGCGCCTTGACGGGACCCGCGGCGACTTTCAGCGGCGAAGGGCTTGGCATGGAAGAAGGAAATACCATTCCGGTACTTGAACCCGTCATGACATACCGCATTGTACTGCCCGATGGTTGTGATGTACACCGGATGTATAATATGTTATGTCAACTTGAAGAGGAAGAGCCGCAGCTTCATATTGTATGGAGAGCGCAGGTTGGCGAAATTCAAGTTCAGTTGATGGGAGAAGTGCAGATTGAAATACTGCGGGGCATGATTGCCGACCGGTTTGGTGTGGAAGTGTCTTTTGATGAGGGCAGTATTGTCTATAAAGAGACGATAGCTGTGGCGTCGGAGGGAGTCGGACACTATGAACCGCTCAGGCACTATGCGGAAGTGCATCTGCTCTTAGAACCGGGTGAGCCGGGCAGCGGACTGCAGTTTCGCACGAAGTGCAGTGAGGACGTGCTGGACCGCAACTGGCAGCGCCTCGTTATGACACATTTAGAGGAAAAAGAGCATGTGGGTGTGTTGACGGGGGCGCCGATTACGGATATGCAGATTACGCTCGTGGCAGGGAGGGCGCACTTGAAACACACAGAGGGCGGAGATTTCAGGCAGGCAACTTATCGTGCCGTCAGACAAGGATTGTGCAAGACGCAGAATGTACTGCTGGAACCGGTGTATGCTTTCAGATTGGAGCTGCCGGCAGCCATGATTGGGCGCGGAATGACTGATATGCAGGCTAAATGCGGACAGTTTGGGGCGCCTGAGACCGTAGGTGAATATGCTGTACTCACAGGCACGGTTCCGGCATCCGAGATAGCGGGATATCAGGCGCAGATGATGGCTTACTCGAGCGGAAGAGGAAGACTGTATACGGAGTTAAAAGGATATGAGCCATGTCACAATGCGGAGGAGGTAATCGCGGCGATCGGATATGAAGCGGAGCACGATACGGATAATCCGTGCGGTTCTGTGTTCTGTGCTCACGGGGCGGGATTCGTGGTGGAGTGGGACCGGGTGGAAGAGTATATGCATCTGGATTATGTGACGGACCACAGCCAATATACACAGGCGGACGGTATGGGAGAAAGCTCGGAAACAGCAGCGGAGCGTACTGCCGGACGGGAACAAGACGGAGAGGCTGTAAAGAACGGGCACACAAGACTTGGCGGCAGAAGGCAAGCGGGTGGAATGGCAGATGTCATCGGACAGGATGAAATTGATGAGATTATGAACCGGACATATGGGGTGAAAGAGAGAAAGAAGCAAGGCTGGGCGAGGACAATCAGCGCGGGAAGCCAGCAGAAAGGACGAGTGCAGGAAGAAAGACCGCGGGAAGAAAAAGCGCAGGAGGGACGAACACGGCAAGCGAAGCCGATTCCGGCAGGCGATGAATATTTATTGGTAGATGGATACAACATTATATTTGCATGGGATGCGTTAAGCGAATTGGCGCAGACGAACCTTGACAGCGCCCGTGGCAGACTGATGGACATTCTGAGCAATTTCCAAGGCTACCGCAATATGCGCCTGATATTGGTTTTCGACGCCTACAAGGTGAAAGGCAACCCCGGGAGCACGGACCGCTATCACAATATTGACGTTGTGTACACCAAAGAAGCGGAGACCGCAGACCAGTATATCGAGAAGGTGACGCATGAGATTGGCAGGAAACACCGCGTAAGAGTGGCGACTTCAGACGGATTGGAGCAGCTTATCATCATGGGCGCGGGAGCGATCCGCGTCTCAGCGGCAGAATTGCAGGAGGAAGTGATGGAGGCGGGAGAAGAACTCCGCCGGATGTTCCTTGAGAAGACAGGCAAATCTTCCGGGGACAGAAATTACCTGCTGGATGGGGCGAATGATGAAGTGGCGGCATATGTGGATCGCGTGCGCAGGGAATAGACGAGTAAAGATGGATTAAAGTACCGTGAAGAGAGAATATAATATGGTAAATGAGACAAAAGAAATGAATATGGAAGATATACCCGAGTCGGTCTGGCTTACTTACATCAATGCTTTTCTTAATTTTCAGCCGAATGAACAGCGCAGACCGTTAGGAAGCATTGAGAAACAAATCGGACAGCTGGAACGGCGTATCGCGCGTAAGAAGGGACAGGAAAGCCATCAGATACTGGCGGATATGAAAGAACTGCATAAGCGTGCCGCGGCAATCGGATATACGGTGGCGAATCATACGGAAAAAAGAGTGCACAAAAAATATAAGCATACGCTGCGTATGCTGATACGTCTGGATATCGCTTTTTTGAATAAAATGACCGGCGGAGTCAATCCGGAAGACATTGTGCATATGAAGAGGACTGCAGAACTTCTGCGTGCAAAATCACTTTATGAAATTTACAAAGAAGAGTACATGCAGTATCTTGTGGGACAGCGTATAGAGGAACTGATGGAGGCGGAACCGGAGAAGCAGTATCCGGAGGCGCGCGGGATGAAACGCCATTTTATCCTGCACATCGGACCGACTAACAGCGGCAAGACCTATCAGGCGCTGCAAAGATTGAAACAGGCTTATCACGGAATCTATTTAGGACCGCTTCGTCTGCTGGCGCTGGAAGTTTACGACAGAATGATGACGGCGGGTATCCCGTGCAGTATGATTACGGGAGAAGAGACGATACGCACACCGGGAAGTTTTGTACAGTCATCGACGGTGGAGATACTGGATATCAGGGAAGTGTACGATATCGCGGTGATTGATGAGGCACAGATGATGGCGGACGAGAACAGAGGCAGCTTCTGGACGCGGGCGCTTCTCGGTATTCGTGCCGAGGAGATTCATGTGTGCTGTTCCGGCACGGCGGAGAATCTCTTGGTCAGGATGATCAGAAGATGTGGAGACACATACGAAATCGTACATCATGAGCGCAACACGAAGCTGGAGTTTATTCCGAAGCGTTTTGACATGAGCAAGGATGTGGAACCGGGCGACGCGCTGATTGCTTTTTCTAAGAAAAACGTGCTGGCAATTGCGGCGACGCTTGAGGGACGGGGAATCAAAGCAAGCGTTATCTACGGGAATCTGCCGCCTCAGACGAGACAGGAGCAGGTAAGGCTTTTTACGGAAGGCGTCAATCAGGTGGTGGTGGCGACGGATGCTATTGGTATGGGTATCAATCTGCCTATCAGGCGGATTGTATTCATGAACAGCATGAAGTTCGACGGTACGGACAAGCGCAGACTGGAAGCGGAAGAAGTCAGGCAGATCGCGGGGCGCGCTGGAAGATACGGATATTATGATGTGGGATATGTACAGTCGGCGATGGACACGGAATATATCGGCAGGAAGCTGGTAGAACCGCTTTATCCGCTTAAGAGAGCGAGGATTGGCTTCCCGGAAGTGTTATTGGATATCGATATGGAATTGGACGAGATTATCGAAGCGTGGGAAAAGACGAAGAATCTCCCCATGTATGACAAGATTTCCATGACGGAGAGTGTGAAGAAATACCGCTATCTTAAAAACTACCGTAGGAAACTGTCTTATATGGAAGACAGAAAATTTGTGCTGTCTCTGATTACATGCCCCTTTGACGTCAAAGACAGGGAAGTGCTGCGGCTGTGGCTCCGGTACTGCGAGCGTCCGACAGAAACGCATAACTGTCCGATGCTTCCGCAGGATTTTTCCTTGGAGGGCTTAGAGTCATACTATAAACAGTTGGATTTGTTTACGCAGTTTTCCGGCAGGATGAATTGGGAAGTGGACAAGGAAGAGGTGGCGGTCAACAGAGAGTGGGCGCAGCATGAGATTGGCGAACTGCTCAAGGAAGATAAGGGGCAGTTTGAAAAAAGATGCCGCGGCTGCGGAGTGGTCCTTCCTTGGGATTATGCCTATCCGATCTGTCAGGAATGTTATCATGCTGCGGGCGAGGAGGACGATAGGGTGCTGCGTTCCATGCGCAGATATCCGCACGACCGTAAGTGGAGATAGAAAGATGATATATACTTACTATATTAATGTGACACAATTTGAGAATGAGGAATTTTTTCAGGAGAAACTGAATCTCTTGTCGCCGTACAGGCAGCAGAAGATAGCGCTTTTAAAGCATGAAAAGGATAAAAACAGAAGCCTTGGAGCGGGGATTGCCTTGGATCATGCGCTGGAAACTTACGGACTTAGAGAAAAGAGCATTGAATATGAGTTTGGAGAGTGGGGCAAACCGTCTTTAAAATATCAGCAGAGTATTCATTTTTCACTGTCCCATTCGGGCGATTATGCGATATGCAGTATCGGCGATAAGCCTATGGGAAATGATATCGAACTTATCAAGCCGGGACGTCTTAAGGTAGCCGACCGCTTTTTTGCGAAAGAGGAGCTGGAATGGCTGTACGAAGTGCAGGATGAGGAAGAAATCACGGAGAGGATGTTCCGCATCTGGACGATGAAGGAGAGTTTCCTCAAAGCTACCGGCAAAGGCATTTCGCTGCCGCTAGGCGATTTTGCGGTGGTGATGAATAAAGATAAGGAAAAGATACGCGTCAAGCATACGTTTAATGCGAAGTATTACCATCTGAAAGAATATTCGGAGATTGCCGGATACCGGGTGGCGGTCTGCTGTGAGGAGAGCAGGGACGCGGCTTACAGCATGATACCGATTGTGTTTTAGATATATAAGGAACTGGCAAGTATAGTTTTTCTTAAAATATCCATACTATCTGATAGGAAATATTTTCAAAAAGTCCGGGAAGATTTGAGAGAATAGGAAAAAGGAGATAGCAGGATGTTAGGAAAACAGAGTTTTCAATTTGTCAATAAACCGTATCTGATCAGCAGCGGCGCCATCGTGGGCAGCAAGGAAGCCGAGGGTCCGATGGGGCAGTTATACGACAAAGTGTGTTATGATGATAAATTCGGCGCCGATACATGGGAAGAGGCGGAGAGCAGTTTACAGAAAGAGGCGTTGGAGATCGCGCTTCAGAAAGGCGGATTGCAGAAGCAGGATATCCAGATCGTTTACGCGGGAGATTTGTTGGGGCAGTCCATCGCCAGCAGCTTCGGACTGGCGGGGTATCAGGTGCCCCATGTAGGACTTTATGGAGCGTGTTCCACATGCGGACTGTCTCTTGCCATGGGCAGTATGGCGGTGGCAGGGGCTTTTGCTGAGAAAGCGGCATGTATTACGTCCAGTCATTTTGCCAGTGCGGAGAAAGAGTTCCGGTTCCCGTTAGCCTATGGCAACCAGCGTCCGAAATCAGCGACATGGACGGTGACCGGAAGCGGTGCGTTCATCCTTTCGGCGCAGCCGGGCAGACAGATCCGAGCGGTAATATCGGGAGTTACCATTGGCAAGATTATGGATTACGGGCTGAAAGATTCCATGAATATGGGCGCGTGTATGGCGCCTGCCGCTGCGGATACCATTAGTCAGAATCTGGAGGATTTCGGCAGGACACCCGGCGACTATGACAAAATTATTACCGGCGACCTCGGTACGGTAGGGCAGAAACTGCTTTTTGATTTGCTTTCTGAGAAACAGATCGATATCACGAAACAGCATATGGACTGCGGCATCGAAATCTATGACAGCGAGCGGCAGGATACGAATGCCGGAGGATCGGGATGCGGGTGCAGCGCGGTAGTGTTGTCAGCCTATATTCTTAAGAAGATTGAGGAAGGCGTCTGGAAAAGAGTATTGTTTGTGCCGACGGGAGCGCTGCTTAGCAAGACAAGTTTCAATGAGGGGCAGTCAATTCCGGGTATTGCACATGCAATTGTGCTGGAACATTATAAAGGGTAAAGAGAACAAACCATTAAAGCAGAACCGATGTGACATGCGTCATGTCGGTTTTTGTGTGAATTATCCGAGCCGTTCCTGCCATGTCGCTGATTGCCATTGATCAACATGAACATGGACAGGATTATGATGAATATGATAGACTTATCTTGTATACATTTGGAGGCAATAAAGATGGAAGACGGAAAAGTAATCGTAAAAAAAGAGTCATCTTCTGAGGAAATGAAAGTTTTGGTTTCGGGCATGCTTCGCAAGGAAGATAAGAAATTCGTGAGGGTATCATTTCTTCGGGGAAAAGATTGGGCCGAAGGCATTGTTCCGGACGGAATTATTGAGAAGTCGGAAGGGTTTACGGCGGAAGAAATCGGTAAGCTGGAGGATTATCTGGAGGGAGAGAAGGCGGCGATCCTTGAGCAGGCCAGAAGTGTGAATCCTATTAGGAAAATGTTTAATATGTAACTTGGGCGATTACATAACTGATGATTTAGTATTTGCCTGACATGACAATAAAAAATGAGGAGGTAACTGCAATGAAAGCATTATTTATCGGTGGAACAGGAACGATCAGTACGGCGATCTCTGCCAAGCTTCTGGCAGAAGGGCATGATTTATGGCTGCTTAACCGGGGGACGCGCAATGACGTGCTGCCGCCCGGAGCAAATATTATTCAGGCTGATATCGGAAACGAGGAAGATGTGGCTTGTAAACTGTCCGGACAGACTTTTGACGTGGTGGCGGACTTTATTGCGTTTACACCGCAGCAGCTTGAAAGGGATTATCGGTTATTCGGCGGAAGGACCAAGCAGTTTATCTATATCAGTTCAGCGTCAGCATATCAGACGCCGCCTGCAGATTATCGTATTGATGAGGGAACACCGCTTGCCAATCCCTATTGGGAGTATTCGCGCAATAAGATTGCGGGCGAGGAGCTTCTGATGAAGTTATATCGGGAAGAAGGTTTTCCGGTTACGATCGTGCGTCCAAGTCATACTTACAGCGAAAGATCCGTGCCGCTCGGATTGCACGGACCGGGCGGAAGCTATCAGGTGATCAAGCGGATGCTTGAGGGTAAGAAGGTAATTATCCATGGCGACGGCACTTCGCTTTGGACAATGACACACAATCGCGACTTTGCGGAAGGATTCGTCGGATTAATGGGAAACATTCATGCGCTTGGCGAGGCAGTACAGATTACGAGCGATGAGACGCTGACTTGGAACCAGATTTATCAGGCGACGGCGGACGCGCTTGGCGTAGAACTTAAGGCGTATTACGTTTCAAGCGAATTTATCGTAGCGTCCACGCCGGCTCAGTGGGATTTGCGCGGGGCGTTGTTAGGCGATAAGGCAAACAGTGTGGTTTTTGACAATACGAAATTGAAACGTCTCGTGCCGGGCTATACTGCCTCTATACGTTTCGATCAAGGGGTACGAATGGCAGTAGATTACGTGCTTAGTCATCCGGAATGTCAGACGGAAGATTTAGAATTTGACGAGTGGTGCGATAGTGTGATCGAAGCGCAGGAAGAGGCACTTGCCCGAGTCAGATCAGGAAGGAAGGTTTAGGACGATGCGGGAAATGGAATTTAAGATGGAACGTCCCGGATTGTTGAAGGAAGGGGATCGTGTCACAGTGACAGAGGGAGTCCTTCCGAGCAACTATTATTATACGATTGATCCGTCCCTTGCCATGTCGGGAAATTATCCTTTCAGGGAACGTATGCTGGAACGCGAGGGTGTGGTAACGGAAGTGCTGGAGAATGCACGGGGATTCTATGTGCGGGCGCAGTTCGGAGAGTAGCAGACCAATATTCCGCGTCGAAAAGAATTGCGACTTAATATAAGTTTTGCCAAGTAAATAAAGGTTGTCGTATCAATGATTTTTCAATTGATGCGACAGCCTTTTTTCATTGTGCCACTTTCATTTCTCTCTTATTGACAAAAAGTCAATAAGGAATATAATAAAATTGATTGTGTAAAAATTGGAAAGAAGGACATAGTATGCCGAAAAGAATCAACGATACAGGACTGCGTAGACAGCGTATCTTAAAATCGGCCCGGAAGGTGTTTCTGGAAAAAGGATTTCATGGAGCGACGATAGATGATATCGCCATAGAAGAAGGCGTCGTCCGGGGTACGATCTTACATTACTATAAAAGCAAAAAGCTTTTGATGGAGGCGGTTCTGGAGGACAATGACAAGGAGTGGGAGCCTTTGATGACAGAACTTATCAACAGGCGCGAGATAGATGTAAGAGAGCGCATTGATAAGATATTTGCCCTGTGCGAGGTCTGTTTTGTAAATGAAAAGGAAGAGTCGGGAGAACCTTTAGAGCAAAAGGAAGAGGTACGTTTTTTTCGGGATCAGATGCGTTTGAGGAATTATTGCAGGCAGACGGAAGGACTGACAGCTCTTTTAGAGGAAGGGGTGGAAACGGGAGAATTTACGATAGAAAATCCCGGTTTGCAGGCAGCTTCCGCGATGTTTGCGGTTTTTGGAATCACGGGAATCGATATTTCTGAGGAAGAATTGAGAATACAATTACAGACGGTGAAGGAACAATTACTGCAATCTTGCAAATATAAGCCAAAAATCCTATAGCCAAGCAGTAGGAGATTAAATATATAAAGAAGCAAAAGAAAAGGAGAAGATGTATGAAACGAATGACAGCATGGCTGGCAGCAGTTTGTCTGATCGCAACGTGCATCCTTCCGGTTAGGGCAACAGAAACAAGCGGAACGGATTTATTTGAGACTGCACAGGAAAGTACAGACGCGGACAGCCGGAAAACGGAAGAACAGAACCCGTCGGAAGCAGATGCGGACGAGCAGAAGCCGGAAGAGAAGGAGAATCCGTCGGAAGCAGATGCGGACGGGCAGAAGCCGGAAGAACAGAAGCCGGAAGAGAAGGAGAATCCATCGGAAGCAGATGCGGACGGGCAGAAGCCAGAAGGGGAGGAGAATCCGTCGGGAGCAGATGCGGACGAGCAGAAGCCGGAAGGGGAGGAGAATCCGTCAGATGCAGAAGCCGATTCAATCACGGACACAGATGTAAGCCCTGACGTAAGCGAACCTCTCGTGCAGCAGCCGATTACTCAAAATGATGATTGGAATGCAAAACAGGCTTCTGTCAGCATGATGGGAGGCATCGAGGTGACGTTGATGAACGCGCTTCCGATTCAACAAGGCAGCCGCATTTATTTGACGGTGACATTGGAAGGCGTAGACAGCAAAGAAGTGGTCCTCGAAAGTAATTCTGAGAAACATTCCGTATTGTTTGAAGATTTACAGACAGGCGCTTATCGTTTAAAGATATCAGAGAAAGAAGATTCTTGTACCGGATTTGGCTTTCTCACTTATGAGCAGGACATTCAGGTTCAGGGGGATGTTAAGACGGCGGAAATTTATACCGGTTTTATAGAAGTGGACGGAATTAATTACACGGTAGATTCACCACATCCGGGCGCGCTGTTGATCGGAGACGTCAACAGAGACGGCAAGATTGACGAACTGGATAAGGAAGCTATCATGCAGGCGATCAGCAGAGGAACGGATGGAGTCTGGACAGGCAATCCTGATTCGAATCCTACGGATTTGAACAAGGATGGTCAGACGGATCTGGTAGATTTGCAATATTACGCCAACAGTAAAGCAAGAATCAATGAAAATGCAGATACGAAAGCTTCTTTATATAGCAGACTTTCTCCCAATTCAGTACAGGTAAATGTCAATACTGCAAGTACGCAGGTGTCGGGAGACGTTGGGGAACTTTTAAAAGACAATGGAAGCATAGTCAGACTGCAGAATACAAACGGAACAGAGATTTCCGAGGCTGCTCCGGTAGAAATCGGATTTAACCTGACAAGCAGCAGTCAGGAATCGCAAAAAGTGGAGCAAATTGCGGTCTCCATGGAACAAAATACGATTCAAAGCGGAACACTTACTGTTATGACAAATGACGGCAGCGAGATTCCGTTTGCCATTGTAAACGGTCAGGTAGCGACAAGAAGCCGTACAGCGCCCGATCAGACGCAAAGCGGTGTGTTGACTATTGATTTGGGCGGGCAGATTGCAGTTAAGAAAGTTACCCTGATGATTACCGGAATGGGTAACAGAGGAAGTTTGGCGGAAATTTCCAGAGTGGAATTTCTAAATGATACTCAGAATAGGATTCCTGCGCCTACTATGTATGTGCCTAAAGGACTAATTCTGACCGGAGCGAACAAAGCTTTCCGAGTAAACTGGGATAATCAAGTCAATGTAACCGGTTATGAGGTAAGAATCAGCTATGGAGGGCAGACGGAAACCAGACGCGTCACCTCCAATCAGTTGGAAGTAAAGTCTTTTCAGGGCAATCGGTTGAAAAACGGTGAGTTTTATGAAGTAAGCGTCCAGTCCGTGAACGGAACATGGACCAGCGGCTATTGCAGCCCCGGAACAGTAAGCCCGGTTATTTCCGGTAAACCCGACGCACCGGATAATTTGAAGGCGGTTGGCGGATACTGTCGCATTGTTCTCAGTTGGAAGAATATGGAAGACACAGATTCCTATAACGTATATTATAGGGCGGAGGGAGAAAATACCTTCAATAAAGTTACGGGTATTACTCAGAATCGGTACGTGATTTCGAACCTTAAGGACGAGACCAGATATGAGATTTATGTAACAGGGGTTAACGAACTGGGAGAAAGTAATCCGTCTATCCATTCGGAGGCGAAGACGATCAGCATTAAACCGGCGCAGATGCCGGGGTATAAGTTAATTAATGAATCCAATGGAAAAGGAGCCGTAAGCGCGCATATTGTAAGCGCGACACATGGAAGAGGCTCTATGGTGTCAAGCGCATTGGATGCGGATGCGAGCAGCGCTCTTGGAACCGTGGATAAGGATGCCGCATCTTATTATCAGGTGCTTGACTGGGATGACGGAGCAAGTTATCCGGCGGCAACGAAAGGATTATTGTTTACGCTGGATGATTATTATGAAATGAACTATATAACTTTTGCAGAAGTGGAGGACATTGGCTATTACAGCGGCGCTTATGTTTACTATTATGATGCGGAGCATCCGGAGGGAACAGCGGCGCAGAACGTATCCTTGCTGCAAAGGACGGATGTAAACGGAAGGAAATATTATCTGATCAAGCTGGCGCAGCCTATTAAAGCAAATAAGATCAGGCTTGGCTTTACCAGAGGAAATAACCAGCGGGATATTATTATTTCAGAAGTAAACTTTTATTACTATGACAGTCTGGAAAACGATATACTTGCGCTGTATGCAGATGATCTGCATACTACTTTGAAAGATCATGTTACAGAGGCAACGATTGATGCATTGCAGAAACGTCTGGATACCAAGGACCCCAAAAGCGGCGAATACCATCCGGAAAGAACCATGCTTCAAAGAGAGCTGGACAACGCCAGAGGCTTGTTGACTTCTGATTTCCGAGGAATTATTGAAATTAAAGCAGACATTACCGCAGCGAAGGATGGACATTTGGGCTTTGGCGGTCTGAATGCATGGCAGCCTCTGGGGGTTACAGCCTATGAAGGAGAGCAGATCGTCGTTTATGTAGGACATGAACAGTTGAAGACCGGCTCCGATTCCGCATTAAAGCTGATTGCCACCCAATATCATGCGGAAGCAGGCGCCTTTGCGTCAGAGGTGGCAAATCTTAAGGTAGGACGTAATGAAATTACCATACCGGCAATTCAGAGTCTTGCATGTGAGGGCGGTGGCGCGCTTTATATTCAATACACCGGAAATAACGACAATGACAGATATGCGGTCAGGGTAAGCGGAGGCGCCAAAGAACCGATTCTTGATCTCTATGGTGTTACCGATCCTTTGGAAAGAAAGAACCGCATTATGAATTATGTGAAAGAACTGGAAGAACATGTATCAACGCTGGAGGAAATGCACAGGCATATACATGAGGCGGCGCCGGAAGAAAGTAAGGTTCATCGCAGTTATGATAAACAAAATTGTATTCTTGGGGCAACGGATATTGTACTGGATCAGATGATGCTGTCCGTATCAGCAGAGCAGATTCTCGCGGGACTGGGAAAAGGAACTACGGAAGAACGCGTGGAGCGTCTGGAACAGTCGCTTATGGCAATGGAAGACATGATGGCGTTGTTCTATCAGCATAAAGGACTTGGAGAAGGAGCGGATGTTCCGGCAACGGACCGGCTGCCAGCTCAACATCTAAACATTCGGTACATGAGAATGTTTGCCGGAGCATTTATGTATGCGTCCGGAAACCATATAGGAATCGAATGGGGATCCGTACCGGGACTGTCTTCAGCAGTACCTGTACAGGCGGATGCAAACGGAAAATATGTGAGCGGAAGATATTTTGGCTGGGGAATCAGTCATGAGATCGGACATAATATCAATCAGGGAAGCTATGCCATAGCAGAGGTGACTAACAATTATTTTGCACAGCTCACAAAGTCGGAAGACAGCAATAGTACGGTGCGTTTTAATTATGAAAAGGTATATGAAAAGGTGACTTCGGGTACGGTAGGAAAACCGTCTAATGTGTTTACCCACCTTGCCATGTACTGGCAGCTTCATCTTGCATATGACAGGGGATATAATTATAAGACTTATGACAACTATCAGGAGCAGCAGGCAAACCTGTTCTTTGCCCGGGTAGATTCCTACAGCAGGAATCCTTCTGGAGCGCGGGGGTATTTAAGGCTTGACGGCGGAGCGGATCAGAATATTATGCGCCTTGCCTGTGCGGCTGCTGAGAAAGATCTGACGGAATTCTTTATGCGCTGGGGGCTTGTTCCCGACGCGGAGACAATCAATTATGCCGGACAGTTTGAAAAAGAGGAAAGAGCCTTATATTACCTGACAGACGATGCAAGGGTGTATGAGATAGAACATGGCACAGCCGGTTCTATCAAAGGAAGAGATGTGATAGACGGCAAAACCAGCGTAACGGTAAGCGACAGGATACCCAACGAAGTGACTGTCTCTATTCAAAGCACAGCAGACAGAGATGTGATTCTGGGATATGAAATCGCCAGATATCAATATGAAGACGGTGTGCCGGTAAGACAGGTAATAGGGTTTACGACAGGAGATTCTTATGTAGATCATGTGTCAACGGTTAACAATAGAGTTATGACATATGAGGTCATTGCAGTGGATCAATTCGGCTACCGTTCCAACAGCAAGGTAATCGGAGATGTGAGGATCTCTCATGACGGCAGTCACGATAAATCAATGTGGACCGTAACAACCAATATGGTTTCCACAGACGACGGCGCCGGGGAAGCCGTTGAAGAGGATCCGTGCGAACCTGAAGTGGTTTCAGCGATTTATAATGTAATTGATAACGATTACAAAAACACTTATGAAGGGGTGACCACAGGAAATAATGCGGAAGTTCTGATTCAAATGAATCAGGCGCTTGAAGTATGCGGACTAAAATATACGGTCAAATCGGGAACGCCTATCGGCGATTATGAAATTGAGATTAGTATAGACGGAAGCACATGGACAACAGTAAAGCGGGGAAGCTTTGACAATAAGACAGGAAGCCAGACCGTTTACTTTGAAAATGCGGACAAGGATCCGTGGGTAGCTACCTATGACGCCGCTTATGTGAGATTGAGGGCAGTGGGACAGTCAAAGATGTGCGTATCGGAAATCGATCTCTTAGGACCGTCAGGCGACAGTATTTCCTTTGGTGTGAAGGAAGACAGCACGCAGGGGGCAGTGGGAATTTTGAACGCCGATTATGTGTATGAGGCAGGAAAGAAGATTCCGAAAGGTTCCTTGGTCTTTACCGGAAGTTACAAAGGCAATCCGGCATATAATGTTGTGGTTCTTTATGACAAAAACGGAAATATCGTAGGCGGTGTGGATGAGGATAATGTATTAAAGTCAGAGCAGATTATTTTAGCACATGTACCCGAAAACGGATTGCTGGGCGAAGTAAGTGACGGAATCTGGATATACTGGATTGAACCGGATGCAATTCCGAATGATCTGAAGGGACAAACAGTGCGCGCACAGTTGTATCGTGTAGACCATGCACTGACCAATGAAGGGCAAAGAATCGTAAGCGATACGCTGCCGCTCAGAATACCGGGTGTATTGGAGCAGATTACTTTAAAGTCCAATATAGATGAAGAAGATAATACAAGCTACAATGGCAGGTGATAGGAAGTGAAACAAGTTCGGAATAAATTGTATTTATGGATGGTTATGTCTGGATTACTTGTTCCGCTGCAGGTACATGCGGCGGGACAGGATTCGGTGGGATTAAGCCAAGATGGATCGAAAGTAGCTGTATCACTGGAAATGAGTAATGCGCCACAGGAAAAGATTACTACAGTGGCAGTGTCGCTGGAGGTAAAAACCGACGGGCAGGAGAAAGTAACGGTTGACTTTCAGTTTTCATCAGAATTAAGCGGAACGGAGCATGGATATGTTTATAATGAAAATACCGGCAGACTCGATATTTATGTAGCTTCCGCATCCAGTCTCTTTTCGGATGAAAGACTGAATCTGGGAAGTGTTCAGGTTATGCCGGTGAATGCAGAGAAAACAGTTTCGACAAATATCAGTTATTGCCCGAATTCCTTTCAGACAGCCAACAGTTCCTATGGAGATAAAACGCCGATGGTGGATGGCGATCCTGCGTCTGTGGATATAAAGGTTGGAAATGGCGTGGATAATTCGGCGCCCTCCGATGGAAATACAAACGGCGCAGGGAATAATAACGGAGGAAATATAGGCGGTGGTTCAGCAGGCAATACAGGAGGAGCATCGCAGGGCGGCAGTAACAATCAGGTGAGTGACAACCGGAATCAAGGGTTGTATGATGAAACTACCAGATTTGTAAATGATCCGGCAAGCGCACAACTGCTTGCGACTTCCGTCATAAAGAAAACAAAACCGGATACGGCGCTCATCGATATGAGCACGCTAATTCAAAACGGAGCCGGAGCAGGATGGCGCGCAACAGGAGGCGTTTATGTTAAGCCGGGCAGCGGCATAGGTCAGACAAAGGAAACAGGAAAGGTTTCGGTGGTTTCTCCGGAAAATGGACCTGCAAGTATTTGGGTTGAGGGAGATAACAAAGAAACCGGTGCAGAAAGCGGCTCGGGAGGTCTGTTTGCCGGAATATTCGGTGAAGATTCGGCACAAGATGGGGAAGAGGGTTCTACAGAGATTATGCTGGATCAGGAAAAGGGCGGCGCGGTAGATAACAGAAACAATGTAAAAAGGAATCTGATCATTGCAGCAGGCATCGTTCTGGCAGTTATCCTGCTTGCAGGTGGAATCATAGGTTTCATCAGAATCTTGAGAATACCGGCAGCCGGAGGCAAAAAGAAACGAAAGAAAAAGAAACGGAAGAGAAAGAAACGTAAAGTAAAACGAAGTTCAGGAGGAGGGAGGAGAAGAAGACAGTGATTTATTTCGGTTCAGATAATGCGTGAACAGAATAGGCAAGTATAAACAGGAAAGGAAGGAAAAATATTATGTTAACTAAAGTATCTACAGACAAAGCGCCGGCGGCAATCGGACCCTATTCACAGGGTATTATTGCAGGAGATTTTCTATTTGCATCGGGACAGATTCCCATTGATCCGTCAACCGGTGATATTACGGGGAGTGATATTACCGGGCAGGCGGAGCAGGTTATGAAAAACGTGGGCGCAATTTTGGCAGAGGCAGGCACAGATTATACGAAAGTGGTTAAAACTACGTGTTTTCTAGCCGAGATGGCTGACTTTGCCGCTTTTAACGCCGTGTACGAGAAGTATTTTACAGAGAAACCCGCCAGAAGCTGTGTGGCGGTAAAGCAGCTCCCTAAGGACGTGCTGTGCGAAGTAGAAGTGCTGGCGTATTTAGGATAGTGGCGGTATAAGTGTCCAGTCAAGTTTACATAATGGCATTTTGGTTTACATAACGTTAATGGGTTTACATAACGTTGTGAAGTTTACATAACAATATCAAAACAGCGGAAAGGTTTCTGTAAATTATGAACAAGGACAATATCATTCTCATCGGTATGCCCGGTGCCGGTAAAAGTACGGTAGGCGTCGTTCTCGCCAAGAAACTGGGTTATGCCTTTGTAGATTCGGATTTGATCATTCAGAGTAAAGAAGGCAGACTGTTACATGAAATCATATCAAAGCAAGGCATAGAGGGCTTCTGGAAGATTGAAGAAACGGTAAATGCCTCTATCGAAACGCATAGATGTGTGATCGCCACCGGAGGCAGCGCGGTATACGGCGCCAAGGCGATGGAGCATTTTAAACAGATAGGCAGTATCATATACCTGCAGTTATCTTGTGATGCGATTGCCGACCGGTTAGGGGATTTGAGTGAACGCGGCGTAACATTGAAGGATGGACAGGGTCTGACGGAGCTATATGATGAGAGAATTCCTCTATATGAAAAATATGCTGAAGTCACGATAGATTGTGAAGCGATGTCAATTCGTGAAATCGTGGAGCGGATAAAAGAGAAAGTTATGTAAACTAAATACGATATGGAACAGGAAAGAAAATGAAAAACTTCCTGTCATCCGCATATTATCCCCGGATTTGCAGAGAATATCATTAAAAACAATGGGATGGTGATTTTTGATGGATTATTTCAATGCTTTCTGGGTAGGCGGTCTGATTTGTGCATTGGTGCAGATTTTATTGGAAAAGACGAAACTGATGCCGGGACGCATCATGGTGCTTCTCGTGTGCACAGGAGCGGTAATCAGCTTCTTCGGATGGTATGAACCGTTTATGGAATATGCGGGAGCGGGTGCGAGCGTGCCGCTTCTCGGATATGGTAATATTCTTATGAAAGGCGTTAAGGAGGCGGTGTCGGAGAAGGGGTTCATCGGACTTTTTCAAGGCGGATTCAAAACAGGCGCGGTGGGATGCTGTGCCGCGCTTGTGTTCGGATATCTTGCGAGTCTCATCTTCAAACCGAAAATGAAAGGGTAGAAATATTTTCTACCCTTTTCTCTGTCTTTCTTTAGTTCTTTTCTGAAAGAAAATCATACTGTGACATGAACAGTTTATAATACTCTCCTTTTAAATCAAGCAATTCTTCATGCGTACCCATTTCAAGAATGTTTCCCTTATCGACATACATAATGCAGCCGGCATTCTTGATCGTGGACAGTCTGTGGGCGATAATAAAGGAGGTACGTCCTTTAAGCAGCCGGTCAAGACCTTTTTGTAACAGAATCTCCGTCTCCGTGTCAATGCTCGAAGTCGCCTCATCAAGAATCAGGATTGCCGGATTTTCCAATAAGGCTCTGGCAAAGCTGATAAGCTGGCGCTGTCCTGCCGACAAGCGGCTGCCGCGTTCATTGACCTGCGTCTGATAGCCGTTTTCCATCTCCATAATGAAATCGTGGGCACAGACAGTCTTGGCAGCGTTAATGACGTCTTCGTCGGTGGCTTCGAGATTTCCGTAACGTATGTTATCCATAATGGTGCCTGAGAAGATAAAACTATCCTGCATCATAATGCCCATTTGTTTGCGCAAGGACTTCAAAGTTACCTTAGAGATATCCGTACCGTCAATGAGAATTTCGCCGGAATCTACATTGTAGAAGCGGCTGATTAAATTGACGATGGTCGATTTGCCTGCGCCGGTAGGACCGACGATGGCAAAGGTATCTCCGGGGTGCGCGGTAAAATTGACTTTATTCAGTATCTGTACATCATTTTCATAGCTAAAGCACACATCTTTGAATATCACTTCGCCTTGGATCGGAGGCATGGGAACGGCGTCCGACACGTCCTTTACATTGACCGGCTCGTCGATCGTCTCAAAGATACGCTCCAGATATGCAATCGCAGTAAGCAGCGAATTGTAGAAAGATGCGAGCGTATTGATCGGCTCCCAGAACCTTGATATATAAGACGTGAAAGCAATCAGGATACCAATTGTCACACCGTAGAGTTCTCCGGAAATCCATCCGATACCGATGACATAGATAAAAGCTGTCGTCACGGTCGAAATGGAGTCAATACAAGGCCACATGATGAAGTTATATTTTACGGCGCGCATCCATGCGCCGCGGTAACTGTCGCTGAGGCGGTTGAAAATAGACGTATTCTCCTGCTCGCGGACAAAGGACTGTGTGACCCGGATGCCGTTGATACTTTCCGCAATGTATGCGGTCAGATTTGACTGCTTGTTACTCTGTATCTGCCAAGCGCGACGCTGTCTCCTCTTGACAAAAATAATGACACTCATCAGTACGGGAAGTCCGCACAGACAGATTAACGTAAGCCTTACATGCAGTGCAAACATGAACAGCAGGATAAAAATCAGGTTGCATAAGTCAGTGATGGTGTTGATGATACCGTTGGACAACAGGTCGCTTAAGCTGTTGACATAGTTGACTACACGCACTTGTATCTTGCCATGCGGACGTTCGTCATAGTAGGAGAAGGGAAGTTCCTGAAGATGACAGAAAATGTCCGAGCGTAGTTCATGTACCACTGATTGCCCGACGCGGCTTGTAATGCGTATTTTCAGCCGGATGCATACGCAGGCATATAATACAATAAGGAGCGATACTAAAGTGATGATTATAATGGCCTTCACATTTCCGGCAGGAATATAGGTGTCCATGATTTCGCTGATAAAGATTGGAAAGAGCATGGTAAGCGCAGAGGAGGACAACATCAGAAACAGTGCGAGCGCAAGCTGCCCGCGGTATGGCTTAACGTACTTGAGTATACGACCTAACTGTTTGATGTCGTAGCTTTCTTCTATCATCTCGTCGATGTCATATTTGTTACGCGCCATAGTGTCCGCCTCCTTTCCCGGAAGTTTTGTTCAGTTCATCCACATATTTCTCGAATTCACCGTATTGATGATGGAATACGGTAGCATAATATCCGTTATTTTTCATCAGTTCATCATGAGTGCCCTGTTCTACGATACGTCCGTTGTTGACAACCAGTATCAGATCGGAATCCTTGATTGATGAAATGCGGTAGGCGACCACGAAAATGGTACATTTGTTGCCCAGTGTACCAAGCTGTTTTTGTATGTAACTCTCAGTCTCCATATCGACGGCGGAAGTCGTGTCGTCGAGAATCAGTATCGAAGGATCCTTCAATAAGGCGCGGGCAAGAGAAATTCGTTGCTTCTGTCCGCCGGAAAGACCGACGCCGCGTTCGCCGACTATCGTGTCATATCCATCCGGCATCTGGCGGATGAAGTTGTCGGCGTCCGCCATGACAGCCGCTTTTTCTACATCTTCAAAAGGACAATCCGGATTACTGTAGGCGATATTCCCCTCAATTGTGTCGGAGAAGAGGAATACGTCCTGCATTGCCATGCCGATATTTTGGCGTAAATTATATAAATCCAGATTCTTGACGTTTCTGCCGTCAACGAGTACCTCGCCGTCCGTCACATCGTAGAAACGACACAAGAGGTTCATAATGGTTGATTTGCCGGAACCTGTGGATCCTAAGATGCCTACAGTCTGCCCGCTTTTTACATGAAAACTGACATTATGTATAATATCTTCGTCATCTGCGCTGTAGGACACGTTCTTAAACTCTATGTCGCCTTTCAAACGTCTGCACGGAATTGCTTTTGCAGGAAACTTCACATTGGGCTCCTCGCTGTAGGTGGCGTAAATCTTTTCCACGGAGGTGGTGAAACGCTGTATATCATTGATACGCCATCCAATCTGCCTAAGCGGGTTCATGAGCATCCACAGATAGCCGTTGACGGTTACATAGTTGCCAAGAGTCATAGAGCCCTGAATTACCATGATACTGCCCACAAGCATCAGTATGATGGTAAGCATGTTGGATAGAAATTCGAATTGCGGAACATATTTTGTCCAGATTTCCGCGGCGGCAAGTTCGGCGTCCCGGTAGCCGTCATTTTCCTTATTAAATTTTCCGATTTCGTAATCCTCTTTGGAAAACGCTTTGACAACGCGGTTTCCGCTGATATTTTCCTGTACGAAGGTATTCAGGGATGAAAACTGTTCTCTGATGTGTTGGAAACAAGGGCGCCCGTTCTTCGTCTGGCTTAAGGTCACGAGCAGGGAGAAGGGCAGCACGATGCACATACACAGAGCAAGTTTCACATTTACCGTGAACACCATGACAAGTGCAAACAAAAAGAGAAATACGTTTTCATAAACCTGATAAATAACAAATGCTATGAAATGACGTATAGCATCCATGTCACCGGTCTGTCTGCTGAGCAGGTCACCGGTTCTCTTCTTATTATAGAAATTAAAGTCTTCCTGTAAGAGTTTGCGGTATACCGTATCACGCATAGCGAAGAGGACATCCTGAGAGCAGGTCTCGAATATAATCTGCGACAGATAACGCAGACCGCCTCTAAGTATCGTGATTACAATCAGCAGTGTAATAAGCCGGGGTAATAATTTGTACTGTCCGGCAATGATGACGTCGTCTACAATAGAGCCGGACACAATCGGTTTGACGATTGCAAGTACAGAGATCACAGTGACGAGCACCAGACCGAAGATCATACTCCGGTTGTGCTTTTTTAAGAAAGAATAAAACCATTTCATCGGAGTCATAAATATGTACCTCTCTGTTCATCCTTTTTGTGCGCTTAGATATGAATATAGTCCTAAAAGATAAATAAGTAAAGAGGGATTTTTTATTTTCCATAAAAATTTTTTATATTGGAAAAATGCAGTAAATACAACGAAAAAAGTAGAATGAGAAGAAAGATATTTTATCAAAAAATATTGAAGACAATCGAAGACGTACTCCGTTATAATAGATAGAGTTACTTAAGAAAGGGGGCAGAGCATATCAATAGGGAAGAACAATTATCAGCGCTGATTGATTCCTACCAACATCTTGTTTTTTCTATATGCTATAAAATGACATCGGATTACTTTGCCTCCGAAGATTTAACGCAGGACACATTTCTGTCGGCGTATAATCATTTGAAGGACTTTGACGGAAGTCATGAAAAGGCATGGCTGTGCAGGATAGCGACGAATAAATGTCTGGACTGGCTCCAGAGCGCCGGGCGAAGGAGCATACCGACGCAGGATATAGAGATGGAGGAAGTTCATATATCTGGGGAAACACCGGAAAGCCTTTGTCTGGAGGAAGAAGTCAGAGAAACGCTGCTTGCAAGATGCAGGGGATTAAAGCCTCCGTATGATGAGATCGCCAAGGCATATTATTACGACGAAATGGACGCCGCAGAGATCGCCATGCTAAGAGGTATGAAGCTTAAAACGGTGCAGACGCAGATTTACCGGGCACGGTCGATGCTGCGCAAGTTGTATGGAAAGGAGAAGGGCGCATGATACACAATATAGATGAAAAGAAAAAAATGAATCGGCAGCGAAATGACGGCTTCTCCGGGGGATTGACTGAGGAAGCGCTCATGGAACTGATCAGGCAGGTGGAGACGGAGGAGATGCTTCACGCGCCAAAGCAGCTTAAAGAGAATATTTTCAACAGTCTGCAGCGGGAGCGGCGCACTGCAAAAAAGAGGCAGATTTTTGTCTATCGCGCTAAAGTGCTGGTTGCCATGGCAGCAGCGCTTACAGTACTGATTTTTATGCCGGATGACCGTGCGGAGAGCGTACAGAAAACACCTATGCGTCAGGAAGAGAGAGGTTACCTAGAAGAGATTGCGCAGCAGCGGCAGGAAGACAGAGAGGAAGATTGGGAAAAATATCTGGAAGAGCGCGAACGAGGCGGTGTGAGAGGATTCTTTGATGACGTAAATGAAAGAGTGACACAGTTTGGAGCAGAATTGTATCGCAATATCAATAGGCAATAGAAAATGGAGGGCAATATAATGCAGAGAAAGAAAAGTAGATTTTGGTCGTTTATTTGGTCGTTTATACCGGGGGCGGGCGACATGTATTTAGGATTTATGAAGATGGGGGTCAGCCTGATGTTAGCATTTATGGTGCTGGTTGCAATAGCAGGGCTTACGAATATAGGCGCATTGGCGGTTTTCCCGATAGCTATGTGGTTTTACAGTTTTTTCCATGCCAACAATCTGGCAGGGCTGGACGATCAGACTTTTATGGCGGTAGAGGACAAATTTCTTTTCGGGCTGAACGAGTGGGACGGTATCGAGAAATTTGGGGCTAGGATGACGGATAAAAAGAAAAAAGGCGTGGCGGCAATATTTATTTTAATCGGAGTGATTATGCTGTGGCAGGCGGCATTTAGTCTTCTGTGTGATATTTTCGGATGGGATAATGTTGTTTTGCGACAGATTTACTTCTTTATGCGAGATGATGTGCCGAGATTTGTTGTTGCCATTGCAATTATCTGGGCTGGCTTGGTAATGATCCGAGGTAAGAAAGATGAGAGCGGGTATTCGTCGGACAATCATGTCGAACCGGGCAGACAACCGGAGAATTATATCGAACAGGACAGACAGCCGGAGCATTACGTTGAACCGGATCAACAGAATAATCAATAGCGCATCTTGGAAGGGAGGGAGTTTGAATGGAACAGAATGTAATATTGAATCAGGAGAAAGAGAGGGAGAATGTGCAGATTCGCAGAGTCGGCTCCATTACATTCGGGATTACACTTGTATGCTACGGTATTCTCTTCTTGGTGCACATTTTTGTACCGCTGATAAGATACGGGTTTATATTCAAATGCTGGCCTATCATTTTCATTCTGCTGGGCATTGAGATACTGGTTGAGAACTATAAGTGCAGGACGAAAGAATGGAAGATGGTGTATGACGTTCCGGCAGTCATCATGCTGGGGGTCATGCTGCTCTTCGCGATGGTCATGGCGGTGTTTGATTTTGAAATGGTTTATCATATGTGCTACTGGTAGGGGTCACAGTTCTTCGTATGCGATGCCCTTACCGGAGAGGAATTGTTTGACAGCCTGATCCCACAGAGTGTCAGGAGTTTTATCCATAAGGAATGTATGAAAGGCGGTGCCGGTCACGAGAGTGAGACCGGTGCCGTCGTATTTTATGTTTAAGACAAAAGCCTTTAACTGCTGTAAAGTGATGCCTGTATCGCCTTTTGACAGGACAGACTGCGCATATTTGGGAATTAAATGCAGCACAAACCGGAACGCGGAAGGCGTATGTGTGCCTTTGATCAGGTCAAAGCAGATGGGCCGCATCGTCTTCCACATGGAAAAATCATAGGGGCGGATCGTCTCGTCATCCCACTCTTCAGAGGTATAGAATTCTCTGTTAAGATGGCCGTCTATATGGAAGGTGTTGTAGGTACTGACGGAAGCTTCTTCCAAGAGAAAAGAGTCGAAGTCCTCGCTGCCAAGAAACCTGCTCATAAAATGTTTGATATTGGTTATTTTCAATGCAATCATAATAATCTCCGTTCTGATATGTTCTGCAGCGTAAATTCTTGTGACGCAGGCTGCCGAGCCTGCGTTTAGTATATCATAACGATAGATGCCACAACGTAAATCATTGAAGCAAGAATTATGTAATAATTCTTGTGACGCAGGCTGCCGAGCCTGCGTTTAGCATATCATAACGATAGGTGCCACAACGTAAATCATTGAAGCAAGAATTATGTAATAATTCTTGTGACGCAGGCTGCCGAGCCTGCGTTTAGTATACCATAAATGAAGATAGAAAAGAAAGATGTATCTTTTCTATTTACAACACCTAGAAAAACATGTTATCATAAGTGGTAACAAAAACTACATTGAATAGTAATGGAGGTTTTATGAGTTATAAAATCGTAGTAGACAGTTGTTGTGAATTACCGGCAAAGCTTAAGAATGATGAAAGATTTCAGATTGTTTCCCTCGGATTGGAAGTGGGCGAGGAATTTATCTGGGATGACGAGAGCTTTAATCAGAAAGAGTTTTTAGAGAAAGTGGCGGCATGTCCGCAATGTCCGAAGTCGTCCTGCCCGTCGCCCGAGAAATTCATGGAAGCATATCAGTGTGAAGCGGATGAAGTTTATGTGGTTACATTATCGTCTCACCTAAGCGGCAGTTATAACAGTGCGGAACTTGGTAAGAGCCTGTACATCGAGAAATACGGCGAGAAGAAGATTCACGTGGTTGACTCGGAATCAGCAAGCTGTGGGGAGACTCAGCTCGCAATCAGAATCATGCGCTACAAGGAAGCTGGATTATCTTTTGAAGAAACCGTAGAGAAAATCGAGGTTTTCAAGCGTAAGATGCGCACTTACTTCGTGCTGGATAATCTGGAGACACTTCGCAAGAACGGGCGGCTTACAGGAGTCAAAGCTCTGGTAGCTTCCACGCTCAGCATTAAACCGGTTATGGTCGGTAATCTGGGGGTGATCGAGCAGAAGAGTCAGGCGATCGGCATCAATAAGGCGCTTGCCAAGATGGCGGACTGTATTGTGGCTGACGTGCATCAGACCGAAACGAGAACGCTTATGATCACGCACTGCAACTGCCCGGAACGGGCACAATACATGCGTTCTTTAATGGAGAAGAGAGCGACATACAAAAACGTTGTGATCATGGACACGGCAGGCGTCAGCACTATGTATGCCAATGACGGCGGAATCATCGTCACTCTGTAAGCGTACAGCGTTGGGGGACGTTCACCCCACGGACGAATAGGAAGCCAGACCGCTTACAATCCACTGCGGTATGCTTCCAGCGCTTTCCTTACAAGCGACAGTTCCAGTGGGGAGACGGTAAACGAGTGACCGTCCCGCATGGTTAATTTCAGTAAAGTAAGCTTCTCGACAAAGGAGATATTGATGAAAACCTGCTCTGAAATCGGGAAGAAATGGTCAAAATCGGCAACTTGCGTATAGAGATTGCGCATGGTGGACAAGATATCAATCTGTCTGCCTTCAGTCAATGACACATGCGCGAAGTTGCCTTCTTTTTCTGCATACATAATCTCATCTTCGTACACATAAAGCGTATCTTTCTCACCGCGTAGTTCTATGGTAGGAATGGTCTTAGATTTCTGTTCGATGCAATAATCAAGCATTTCATCCAGTTCCGCTACGCGGATCGGTTTATTCAGATATTGAATTTGTGATTTCAACTGACGGCGCAGAATATCATGATTGGAGTTTTCGACGCCGTCGGGCGGAACTTCTGCGATCGCCGCATCTATGACAGCGCGGTAGTTGATCGTGGAAATACAAAGGACGATAGGCGCGGTAACACCTGCGTCAATCAGTTTTCGGGCAAGCTGGAAGCCGTTGACGGGACCGGAGGTCATGTCAATAAAGAAAGCATTGTAGAGCATCGGCGCGTGCATGACTGCTTCCACATTTCCGAAGGAATCAATGTAGAAAACTCCCGTTGTATGAATACGTCTGTCGGAAGCGCGCCCGAGGAGACGCTCCATTTGTTTTCTGTCGGCAATATTATCATCACAAACTGCAATATGCATAATCCGTTCTCCTATGTCCTATAGTTTATAGGCATTTTTCGTTTCTTCGAGTTCGCGCAACTTATAATTGAGCGAAGCTCGCTAGGGAGAATGCGAAACATTCTCTGAATCGTCGCCGTTAGGCGACGAATTTTTACATAATCAAAAACTCAATCGGCGAAGTAACCAGTGCGACAATTATCAGAATCTGTATGATGAGGATGGCGGGCATCCCGTACAGAAAATACCAATGTCTTGTCTTATGATGAAACAGGTGCATACCTGCAATAGAACCGATGCTGCCTCCGATCAGGGCAAGAACAAACAAGGTGGATTCCGGAATGCGCCAAGCGCGTTTCCTTGCCTTGTACTTATCCACACCCATAACGGTAAAGCTTATGAAATTAATAGCAATAAGATATATGATAATCAATGTAATTGCGTTCATAAGAATAAGAGTGTCCCTTTTGTTTGATATCATGTGATGTTTATGAAATATATTTGACTAAATATAACAGTATCATATCATATTAAATCGGAAAAAAAAAGAAGGTAACTGCAAAGTATACCCTAAAAAGTGCAAAGTATACCCGGCGTCTTACGAAAACGCCTTTTTTTGATAAATTATAATCAGTTGATTATTTTATAATAAGGGGTTGTAAAGTTAATGCTGGAACAGAAGGATTATAAAAATCTATATAAAGAAATAGTGACCAATCTGCTGGAGGGCGTCATGGTAATTAGTATGAACGGTAAGATTACGATGCTGAATCCGGCGGCGGAACATATGCTTGGGCTCACGCAGGATGATATCGGCGATTCCTTTATCAACGTATTCCTGACAAGGGAAGGAACGGACGACTTTAACGAAGCGATACTGGATACCGTGTATGAGAAAGAAAAAGTGAGTAACAAACCAATCGATTATATGTTCGAGGGAGAGATAAGAAATCTGTCCCTGACGACAAGCTATATTCATAATGACGGAGAAAAGTCGGTGGTGGTCGTTATAGAGGACGTTACCGAACTGAACGAACTGCGTGACGCACAGACTGCTCTTAACAAAATCAGCGAATTGAACAGAGAATATGAGAAGGCAAAGGACGAAGCCATCAGGGCGAACGAGGCAAAAAGCCTTTTTCTCTCCAATATGTCACATGAAATCAGGACGCCGATCAATGCGGTGCTCGGCATGAACGAGATGATCCTCAGGGAATGTTCGGACAAGCAGCTTCTTTCTTATGCCGCCAATATTCAAAGTTCCGGCAAGACGCTGCTGTTTTTGATTAACGATATCTTGGACATGTCTAAGATTGAGTCAGGCAAAATGGAGATTGTCAGGGTGGAGTATGAACCGGAAAACCTGATAATGGATTTGTGGAATGTTATATTCCTGCGGGCGCAGGAGAAAGGACTTGACATCAGCTTTACGCTTGATGAGACGCTGCCGAGGATAATGTTCGGCGACGATGTGCGGATTAAGCAGATTGTGACAAATTTACTGACTAATGCAGTCAAATATACGCCGCAGGGCGGTATTGCAATGCATGTGGCGTATAAACGGCGGGGAGAGGGACAGATTGCGCTCATTATATCCGTCAAAGATACGGGCATGGGCATTCGCAAAGAGGATATGGGAAAACTTTTCGAGAGTTTCCAAAGGCTTGATGAAGAGAAGAACCGCAACATTGAAGGAACCGGTCTTGGAATGAATATCACTATGTCATTGTTAAAGCTGATGGACGGGGAAATGAAGGTAGAGAGCGAGTATGGACAAGGTTCTGAATTCACCGTTACCATACCACAGAGAATTGTGTGCGACGAGCCTGTCGGAAATTTTGAAGATATCAGGAAAAGAAGGGAGCAGAATCTTGCACAGAAGCAGCAGACCTTCGAAGCGCCGGAGGCAAGCGTGCTCGTGGTAGACGACAACAGCATGAACCTTACGGTATTCAAATCCTTGCTTAAGCGCACGAAGATGAGAATCACTACAGCGGATTCCGGAAGACGTTGTCTTGAACTTGTGCAGAAGGAAAGGTATCATATCATCTTCATGGATCATATGATGCCGGAGATGGACGGAATCGAGACGCTTCACGAGATTCGCAAACTGTCGGATTCTCCGAACATAGATACGCCGGTGATTGTCCTGACGGCAAATGCGCTGTCAGGAGCGAGGGAAGGTTATCTGAAAGAAGGTTTTGCGGACTTTTTGACCAAACCGATTGACGGCGATTTGCTGGAACAGACGGCAGAAAAGTATCTTCCGAAGGAATTGGTCATAAGAGCGAAAGCTGACGGACGGCAATCCAAGGGAGAAAGCGTGAAAACAGATCATGAGAAGTACCTTCAATACGGTATTTTTATAGAAAACGGGCTTTCTCATGCAAAAGGCGATGCGGAAATGTATCTGGAGCTTGTGAGGATGTTTATCAGGGAGAGGGAAAAACAGGAAGAGCTGAACAGATTCCGGAGTGAACAGAATATGAAGGACTATGCGATCCGGGTACACGGGCTCAAAGGAAATGCGCGGACGCTCGGCGCGGAACAGCTTGCGGATATAGCGTTTGAACATGAGAAGCAGAGTAAGGCAGATAACGCAGAGTATGTGAACAGCCACTTCGAAAAATTGCTTGAGGTCTGGGAGAGTACGCTCGAAGGTTTTGAGAAATATGTGGAAGAACAAGGCGGCGATGAAGACGACGGCTATGGAGCGGCAGACGGTATTGCCGGGGAGACATTGCAGCTCTCAGAAAGCGATTTTGAAAAGGCGGCGGCCTACTTGGAGGAGTTCGAGACGGATCGGGCGATAACGCAGCTACGGGAATGGATAGCCGCTCCGCTTGAGCGGTCAATGCATGATTATATTAAGAACATATTGATTGCACTGGAAGACGAGTTTGATGAAGACAAGGCGATAGAACTACTGAAAAACGGGAGGAAATACAAATGATGTTTGAAAAGAGAAAAATAGTCGCAGTGGACGACAGCGGTATTATTTTGAAAATGCTGACGAAAGTACTTGGTGAGAAATACGATTTACACGCTTTTTCCGGGGGAAAGCGTGCGCTGCAGTTCTTAAAAGACAGGACGCCTGATTTGATTATTCTGGATATTGATATGCCAGAAATCAACGGGTATGAAATGCTCAAGATGATTAAAGAGAGAGAGCATCTTCAGAATGTTCCCGTTATTTTCCTGACATCAAACGGTGACAAGAGCCATGTCATCAAAGCCGTAGCAGGCGGCGCTAAGGACTATGTGGTGAAGCCGATTGACGAAGAGATTCTTCTTGAAAAGGTGCATGCGGCATTAGAAGAAGCAGAGGACGGGGAAACGATCAGTTGGAATAATCTGTAAGACCGCCGTCCATCGCTTTCACGAACGTTACGCAGAGCATGGTAATGTCGTCGAACTGCGGGGCTTCTCCAACAAACGCATCGATATCCGCCTTGACAACAGGCAGAAGTTCCGCGGGCGCCTTGGCTGTATTTCGTACGAGAACATTTGCCAGACGTTCTATGCCGTAGAGTTCATTGGCAGTGTTGGTGGCTTCCGTCACACCGTCCGTATACTGGAAAATCTTATCTCCCGGTGCAAGCTGTATACATCCGCTATGGTATTTCATGCCTTCCATACCGGCAAGTACGAAACCGGGGCGCAGTTTATAAGGTTCATAGACGCCGCCCGATTTGGCGATAAAAGGCATTTCATGCCCGGCGTTGACGAAACAAAATTCGCCGGTTACAAGGTCTAAAACACCCTCAAAAGCAGTGATAAACAATCCTTCATTGTTAGATTGGCATAACAGTTCATTTACTTCTGTGAAAACTTTGCCCAAATCGACGTCCGGCTTTGTATGGTCATTTATTAATGTTTTGCCGATTACCATGAACAGCGCGGCGGGCACGCCCTTGCCGGATACATCTGCAATTACGATGGCAAGATGCGTCTCGTCCACCATAAAGAAATCATAGAAATCACCGCCTACTTCTTTGGCAGGATTCATGGTCGCATAGATATCAAATTCAGGACGTTCCGGAAAAGCAGGAAAGATGCAGGGGAGCATATCCGCCTGAATGCGCGTTGCCACATCCAGCTCCGTTGAAATGCGCTGACGTTCTTCACTGTCTCTGATCTGGCGTTCCAACAGTCTTCTTGTGCGTCCGGCCACGGTGGTGCAGATAGAAGAAAGTCCCAGAAGAATCAAGGCGCGCGGAAGCACAAAGAAAAGACTCGCTTCAAACAGCATCTGACCAGTGATAACTCTGTTCCCGATATCGGGCTCTGTGATCAATAGGTTCAAATCACCTTCGCCTATGTACATGCCGACATAAATGGAAGCGGAAAAAAGGATCCAAGAAGCAATCAGGGTAAGTTTTGTCAATTTCTTGGAATAGTAATGGCAGCTTAGAGCAAGCGGTACTGCCCAAGCAAGGACGCCGTGTTTGGGCATGGCGGCGGACAGAATAAAAATGCTTGTAATGCCGCAGATGACAATTGCATATTTCACCCATATGGGTTTACCGCCTGTCAATCTGCAAAGAAGAGTAGGAAGCAGAAAGAACAGAATGGTAAACGGCATTCCGATATTCATGATATTGTGCGGAATGATAAAAATTCCCAGAATATTAAACAGCCATGCCAAAGCACCGACGCCGGCGCATACGGCAAGACATTTGGCGGCATACTGGTTGGCTTCCGCTTCGTTCTCTAGGAGCGCTTTCAGCTCCATGTCTGTGTTTATCTTCGTGGATTTTTTGTTTTTATATGTTTTCAAGCTGTTACTCCCCGATAATTTATCGTCAGTCGTTTTTCTTATGGTACGTGTTTGTAACCGTCAATTCTCTATTTTATATCTTACCATACGAAGATACGGCCGGTAGTACAAATGATACCCGCAAAAGTGCAATCCGTACCCTCCAAATGGTGAAGTATGCCGGATCGGGGCGGACGGGACGTAATGTGATATGCCGGAACATTCATTGCCAACCATTTCGTATTATGATAAGATAACCGTGATACTGATGCGGGAAATACCAAAGGATGCAGAGGGAGTGGCGCAAAGCTATGAAAGACAAAATATCCGCCGGGAAGGTTTTCTTTGGCGTGGCGATTATAAATATATGTATAGTTTACATTATACTGCTTGTTTCTAAGGGAGAATTTGTGTATGCATTGACTTATGATGAGAGCAATTTCTGCGACTTCTGGAGCCATGTCAGAAGACTGCTGTATGAGCAGAATATATATTCGTCGGATGCCGACGCCATATTTCCGCCGCTCGCGTATCTCTTCCTGAAAATGTTTGCCCGTCCGCTTGCCTTTAAAGTCGGGGAGGGGGAATTCTGGCAGATAACCCAGCTTGGTTACGGTACGCTTATGGTTGTGATGTATCTGCTGCTATTTGCATGGCTTTTCATGATTGCCGTTCACGTTTATTATAATTCAGGAAGCTTTGTGAAAGAATCGGCGCTAACCGCCATCTTTTTCTTCTCCTGTCTTGTGTGGGGCTTCGCGTTTGAAAGAGGAAATCTTGTGCTGTATGCGATGGTTTTCCTGATGCTTGGACTGGCGCTGCGGGATTCCTCCAATAAGGCGCTTAGGGAATTATCCTTGGTCATGGTTGCGGTTTCAGCGGGATTTAAGTTGTATCCTGCGCTGTTTGGATTCTTATGGATTGCTGAGAAGAGATATAAGGAAGCGGCAAGACTGGTGGTGTACGGTTTGGCGTCATTTTTTGTCCCATTTCTTTTTGTGGACAGTTTTACCAATTATTTGAGAACCTTTGTGCAGTATCTGGACAAGAAAATGTATTCGCACGCAAGCGTGTGGGGAGTCGTGATTGGCATGTTCGGAGATAACCGGTATACGCAGACTGTGTGCAGGGTTTTCGTCATAGCGGTTATTTTATGGGCGCTGTACGCATTGTTTGCAGACGGAATCAACTGGAAGACGCTTACGCTTCTTATGGCAACACAGACAATGATCATTCCGGAACAGTATGTTTTTATTGCGATTCCGTTGATTTGCTTTCTAAAGGAGGCGTGCAGGCGTGGAATCGACTATTTGTATGCAGTTCTCTTTGCAGAGCTGTTTACGATGCCGCCGGTTATCAAGGAAGGATGGCGCGGCAGGCAGACATTCTGGATCTGGATGCTGATACTTGCGATTGTGTCGGTGGATGAAATCGTATTTCTGGTTAGGAAAAGAAGAATGAAAGCATAGCGAAAATACCGCGGAAGACTGGTTATGTCATGCCGCGGTATTTCTGTCTGTATACTATATAATATAACTGGTACAGTATCTGTCTGTTCTATATTAAATCAGTTTCACACCGTTCTCCTGCATCTTCATCGCGCGAACTTTGCAGGACAATCCGAACAAGTTGATGAATCCTTCTGCATCGTGATGATCATACATGTCGCCTGTTGTGAAGGAGGCGATGCTTTCATTGTAAAGTGTGTACGGAGAAGTGGTTCCGGCTTTGATGATATTGCCTTTGTACAGTTTAAACTTCACTTCGCCGGTCACATACTGCTGTGTTGACTCGATAAATGCCTGAACTGCCTCGCGAAGCGGTGTGAACCATTTGCCTTCATATACGATCTGCGCAAATTTGTTGCCCATATCTGCCTTAAGCGCATAGGTGTCACGGTCAAGAATCAGTTCCTCGAGCTGCTGGTGTGCTTCATAGAGGATTGTTCCGCCGGGCGTCTCATACACACCGCGGGATTTCATGCCTACAACGCGGTTCTCTACGATATCTACGATGCCGATACCGTGTTTTCCGCCAAGTTCGTTAAGTGCAGCGATAATCTCGGACACCTTCATCTTCTTGCCGTTGACGGAAGTAGGAACGCCTTTTTCAAAAGTCATGGTTACATATTCGCCTTCATCGGGAGCCTTCTCAGGCGTTGTGCCGAGAACTAACAGATGCTCATAGTTCGGCTCGTTAGCAGGCTCTTCCAGTTCCAGACCTTCATGGCTGATATGCCATAAGTTACGGTCGCGGCTGTAGCTGGAATCAGCGGAGAAGGGCAGATTGATGCCGTGATTACGACAGTACTCAATTTCCTCTTCGCGGGAATTTAAGGTCCATTTCTCATTTCTCCATGCTGCGATGATTTTCAAATCGGGAGCAAGGGCTTTGATGCCAAGCTCGAAACGAATCTGATCGTTACCCTTACCGGTAGCGCCGTGGCAGATTGCGGTAGCGCCTTCCTTGCGGGCGATCTCAACTAATTTCTTGGCGATGACAGGTCTTGCCATAGATGTACCGAGCAGATATTTATTCTCGTAAACAGCGTGCGCTTTGACGCAGGGCATAATGAAATCGTCGCAGAATTCATCAGTCAGGTCTTCTATGTAGAGTTTGGATGCGCCGCTTGATAATGCTCTTTCCTCAAGACCGTCAAGCTCCTCTGCCTGACCGCAGTTACCGCACACGCAGATAACTTCGTAGTCGAAGTTTTCTTTTAACCAAGGAATGATAACGGTCGTGTCAAGTCCGCCTGAATAAGCAAGAACTACTTTTTCTTTCATGATAAAATCTCCTTTTTGTAAATGTTTTAATGGTTTATATGTTGCATTTATATAGGAAATCAGCTTTCCGATACATTTGTTCCTAAGTTAATATACAACAAGTCGATACAGAATGCAAGTGTAAAATCATGCATATTTATATAATGATTTTAACGTTATATACATAAATACAAAAAATATTTGCATAATATGCATGAATATCGAATTATTATGCAAAAAACGAAAGAAGGAAATGTGTTTACGGAAGGGGAATGAGAATGGTATAGTAAAGGAAAGCGACGTGGAATCTGATTTGTCGAGGGAAACTAACCGTGTGATAGTTTAGACGTACGAGAGGGAGGACAGATTATGAACGATATACTGGAATTTGCCGACAGAGAAGAATTTAGGAAATGGCTTTCCGAGCATTGCCAGTCAAACGAAGGGGTCTGGCTTCTGTTCGGCAAAGCGGGAGGACCAAAAACGATAAAAGCAGGGGAAGCGCTTGAAGAAGCGCTCTGTTTCGGGTGGATTGACGGGCAGATGCAAAGCATCGACGAGAAAACATATAAGAAATATTTCGCCCTGCGCAGAGAGAAGAGCAAGTGGTCCGAGAAAAATAAGGCGTTAGCGGCAAAACTTGAAGAGCGGGGACTTATGACCGACTTTGGAAGAAAGAAAATAGAGGAAGCCAAACACAACGGTCAATGGAATGCGCCGAAATCCACGGAGATTACGGAGGAGCAAATCGCCTTTGTATCTGCACTGCTGGAAGAATATGAACCAGCCTTTACAAATTGGAAGAACATGCCGCCGTCGGTGAAGAAGACCTATACGCGGGCATATTTTGACGCAAAGACAGACGCCGGAAGAATAAAAAGGGCTGCGTGGATGGTGGACAGGCTCAATCGGAATTTAAAGCCGATGTAACGGTCTTAAGGTGGAGAGATAGAGCAGCAGCGGAGCGGTAAAAAAGTATTGACAAAAGGCACCAGCACGTCATATTATAATATATAGTTAGCAAAAACTAACTGCTATCAAGCATAAGGATGTCTGACGAAGTCCGGAATCCGTTGTTTCACACATGTGGTTAGTAATAACTAATCTACATTCCAAGGGAGGTGAATGCATGATGCCGCTTACATTGGCAGAAGTAGGAGAGGAAAACATGATCAGGAAAATCGGAGGTAAGCAGGAAATAAAGACACATCTGGAGAACCTCGGTTTTGTCGTGGGAGGGGCGGTCACGGTGATAAACGCCATCGGTGGCAATGTCATTGTGAATGTGAAGGACTCCCGCATCGCAGTCAGCAAAGAGATGGCGCAGAAGATAATGGTCTAGCGCATATGAAATGAGGAGGATAAGAGGAGGATAACGATAATGAAAACATTAAAAGAATCGAAAATCGGCGATACCGTCCGGGTTGTAAAACTCCACGGAGAGGGAGCGGTCAAGCGCCGGATCATGGACATGGGACTGACGAAGGGCGTGAATGTGCAGATTCGGAAAGTGGCGCCTTTGGGCGACCCGATTGAAGTGACCGTCCGCGGCTATGAACTTTCTATCAGGAAAGCAGATGCGGAGATGATTGAAGTAGAAGGCGTATAAGTTGAGAAGAATATCTGTGCAGGGGGTATCCCCTTTATTTTTAAAACGATGGTTAGATGTAACTAATTAAGAATGGAGGAAAATCATGAATATGAGAATTGCTCTCGCAGGCAACCCGAATTGCGGAAAAACAACGCTGTTTAACGCCCTGACGGGTTCTAACCAGTTTGTCGGAAACTGGCCGGGCGTTACGGTGGAAAAAAAGGAAGGAAAGTTAAAGAAGCATGATGGCGTGACCATCACCGATCTTCCGGGAATCTATTCCCTATCCCCCTACACACTGGAGGAAGTAGTGGCAAGAAATTATCTGATCGGTGAGCGCCCCGATGCGATACTGAACATTATTGACGGCACAAACTTAGAGAGAAACTTATACCTGACCACACAGCTCACCGAGATTGGCGTTCCTGTTGTCGTTGCCGTCAATATGATGGATGTGGTGGAGAAAAACGGCGACAAGATTAACACGGCGGAATTGTCAAGGGCTTTGGGGTGTAAGGTGGTAGAGATATCCGCCTTGAAAGGAAACGGAATTGTGGAAGCCGCAGAGGCGGCAATCGATGCGGCGAAGAACGGGAAAACCGTTCCCATGCATACTTTTTCCGGAACAGTGGAGCATGCCCTTGCCCATATCGAGGAGGCGGCGGTACACGGACTGCCGGAGGAACGGCAGCGGTGGTATGCCGTCAAGCTGTTTGAGCGGGATGATAAGGTTTTAGAACAGTTGAAGCTGAGCGAGTCTGTCTGTTCCCATATCGAAACAGACATCAGGGCGGTCGAGGAGGAGATGGACGATGATGCGGAATCCATCATTACCAACGAGCGGTATATCTATATCGGCAGTATTATCAAAGGATGCTTAAAGAAAAAGTCCGCAGGAAAGATGACCAGTTCTGATAAGATTGACAGAATCGTTACAAACCGTTTTCTGGGGCTGCCAATTTTTGCCGCCATCATGTTTCTTGTGTATTACATATCCATGGTGACGGTGGGAGCGTCTGCCACGGACTGGGCGAATGACGGATTGTTCGGCGACGGATGGCATCTGCTCGGCGGCATATGGGTTCCGGGTATCCCGGTACTTGTAGGCAATGCGCTTGAGGCTGCAGGCGCGGCAGACTGGCTTTCGGGGTTGATTAACGACGGTATCGTAGCCGGCGTGGGCGCGGTGCTTGGATTTGTACCGCAGATGCTCGTTCTGTTCCTGCTCCTTGCGTTTCTTGAGGCGTGCGGTTATATGGCGCGCATCGCATTCGTGCTCGACCGGATTTTCCGCAAGTTCGGACTGTCCGGCAAGTCCTTTATTCCGATGCTGATCGGTACGGGCTGCGGCGTTCCGGGCATTATGGCGTCGAGGACGATTGAGAACGAGCGCGACCGCCGTATGACGATTATGACGACCACGTTTATTCCCTGCGGTGCAAAAGTACCGTTTATCTCCATGGTTGCCGGCGCAATTTTCGGCGGTTCCGCATGGGTGGCGACGAGCGCGTATTTTGTAGGTATGGCGGCGATCATTGTTTCCGGCATCTTATTAAAGAAGACAAAAATGTTTTCCGGCGAGCCGGCTCCTTTTGTTATGGAGCTTCCTGCTTATCATATGCCGACTGTTGGCAATGTACTGCGCTCCATGTGGGAACGCGGATGGTCTTTCATCAAGAAGGCAGGGACGATTATCCTGCTTTCCACCATCGTAATCTGGTTTATGACTTACTTTGGATTTACTTCCGAGGGATTCAGGATGCTTGCAGAAGAGGAGATAGACCAGTCGCTCCTTGCGGCAGTTGGCAATGCGATTGCATGGATTTTCATACCGCTCGGATGGGGGAACTGGCAGGCGGTAGTGGCTTCCATCACCGGACTTGTGGCAAAGGAAAATATCGTCGGCACAATGGGCGTCCTCTACCCCGGCGGATGGCCTGAGATTGGTGCGAACTTTAGTCAGATTGAAGGATATTCCTTCCTTGTGTTTAATCTATTGTGTGCGCCCTGCTTTGCGGCAATCGGCGCCATCAAACGGGAGATGAACAGTGCGAAATGGACGTGGTTTGCGATCTGTTATCAGTGTGGGCTGGCTTATGCGGCAGCGCTGATGGTTTATCAGATCGGATCGGCGTTTACGGGGAATCTGTGTTTTAGTTCCGCCCTAGAATGGATAGGATACACTTTTTCATTGCTTCATAGCTTTCCGGGGTGACGTCATGTTCCATCTTGCAGGCGTCGCTCGCGGCAATCTTGGGATCGACGCCAAGATGGACCAGCCAGTCCGTCAGCAGGGTGTGGCGTTCATAGACGTTTTCCGCAATCTTTCGCCCTTCGTCTGTCAGATGAAGATAACCGTCTTCCGAAACGGTGATGTATCCGCGGTTTTTCAGGTTTTTCACGGCGACGCTTACGCTGGGCTTCGAGAAATTCAGTTCAGTCGCCACATCAATGGAGCGTACGACGGAGAGGCGCCCGCTTAAGATCAGTATTGTTTCAAGGTAATCCTCAAGGGATTCCTCGGCTTTGTGCCGGATATAACTCATAGTGTAACTGCACTCCTTTCCGGGACGGAAATTTTCCTAAGGAACTGTATACCAACAACGATGCTTGTCGGTTTGGGAACAGTTCTTTTGTTATCCTAACATTTTAGGCAGAGCGTTGCAAGCCATTTCATTTTGACAGCCGCCTTTATAGAATATCAGGTACATTGACATTATGAACCCGGTGTTCTAAACTAATAGGGTATTTAATATATTTTGGCATGTGATCCCATTCCGGAAAGCAGTGTATAAAGCTTGCCTTGCTGGAACAATTATCCGCACGGAGGTTCATATGAAACTGATTCTGCAATATATCGGAAGACATCTGGGCATTTTTCTGATTTCCACCCTTTTCTTAACAATGGAAGCGATGGCTGATCTTTTCCAGCCTGCATTTATGTCTATGATCGTGGACAGAGGAATCCGGGATGCCAATGTAAAACAAATCCTTTTTTATGGTACTTGTATGCTGGGGATCGCCCTGACAGGGGCGGTCTGCGCCGTAATGCGTAACCACCTCGCCAGCCGCGTTTCCCAGACGGTCGGAAAGGAACTGCGCCGTGACATGTACCATAATGTACAGCTTCTTTCCATGGAAAATATAGACAGACTGCGTCCGGCTTCCATCATTACCCGCATTACGAATGACGTGGTGCAGGTACAAGATTTTATCAACGGGATTATGCGGATTATGGTGAAAGCGCCAATCACTTGTATTGGCGCCATTATTTTGATATTAATCCAGACGCCCCGGCAGGCTCCGGTGATAGCGGGGATTCTTGCTGTGGCTTCTATTCTCATTTATGGAAATATGCGCATCGGATATCCCCGGTTTGGGATCGTGCAGACAAGACTTGACCGGTTAAACGCCGTGACGCGGGAATTCCTTTTTTCAGTCCGCGTGGTGAAGGCGTTTCATGCGGAGGAAAAAGAAGGGGAGAAGTTTGAGGATGTTTCTTTGGAATTTGCCCATGCGAATACTGCCGCGTTACGGACAATGGCGGTATTTGCACCGCTGATCAGCCTGACCGTCAATTTCGGCGTTGTGCTTCTGCTGTGGGTTTCCGGGAGCAGTCAGAGCGCGGAGATCGGCAGGCTGATGGCATCGGTCAATTACATGACACAGGTATTGTTTGCCGTAGGGATGATTTCCAATACGCTAAACGTTGCGGTCAGGGCAACGGCGTCTTCCGCGAGAATCAGGGAAGTACTGGAGGAAAAACCGGCACAGCATATACCTGCAAATCCGCTGCAGCCTGAAATCAGAGGGGAAATTCGTCTGGAGCAGGTGTCCTTTGCCTATGCAGGTTCAGGGAAAATGGCTCTCCGTGATATCAATATTCATATACGTCCGGGGGAGACGATTGGGATTATCGGATCCACCGGTTCCGGCAAGACCACCCTTGTGAACCTGATTCCGCGTTTTTATGATGCAACGGAAGGAACCGTGTGGATTGACGGGTGCGATGTGACAAAGATTGACGTCCGGATGCTGCGCATGGCGATTGCGGTGGTGCCGCAGAAAGCCCTGCTCTTTTCAGGGACGATCAGGGAGAATCTGCGCTGGGGATGCGGAGAGGCCGGAGATGAGGAACTGTACCGGGCGGCGGCGACAGCCTGTGCGACTGACTTTATCGAACAGAGTCCGCAGGGATACGATACGCTGTTGGGGCAGGGCGGCGTAAACCTCTCCGGGGGACAGAAACAGCGGCTTTCCCTTGCGCGGGCGCTTGTGCGGAATCCGAAGATTCTGATTCTGGACGATTGTACCAGCGCGCTGGACGCGCAGACAGAGTCGGACGTCCTCAAAGGACTGCGGGATATGGCGGGCGGAGTTACAGTACTGTTAGTCAGCCAGCGGATTTCCACAGTTATGCGCACGGATCGTATTCTGTGTATGGACAATGGTTCCGTGCAGGGTTACGGAACCCATAAGGAACTGATGGATTCCTGTAAAACCTATCAGGAAATATATCATTCACAGATAGGAGGTGGGAATCATGGCTGAAAGAAATCAGGCCGTTCCACCGGCAAATTTAAATGGGATATCCCGTCCCGGACGAGGCGGCGTGGTGGTGAAGCCGAAGAATATGAAAGGGACGCTGGGCAGACTCTGGAGACTGACCAAAGGGCAGAGGAACGGGCTTGGCTGGATACTCTTCCTGTCTGCATTGGCCTCCTTTGCGTCCATCCTTTCCCCTTATGTGACAGGAAAGGCTGTTGCCGCTATCAGCAGCGGGGATGCAGTCATATGGGTGCTCTGCTGTCTGATGGGGTTATATCTGTGCGACTGGCTGGTCAAGTTTTTGCAGGCGTTTTTCATGGCAGCGATCGGACAGCGTGTGATCCACCATATACGACGGACGCTGTTTGCCCACGTCAGGACGCTGCCGCTTGCTTTTTTCGACCGGCATCAGCATGGCGAACTGATGAGCCGTCTGACGAACGATGTGGACAATATTAGCACTACCATCTCCAATTCACTGACGCTCCTGCTGACTTACAGTTTCACGGTGATCGGAATTTTTGGAATGATGCTGTATTTAAGCCCGTTTCTGACAATCGTGTCGCTGAGTGGCGTGGGACTGATTTTTCTGCTCACGAAAACTGTGACGAAACATACCAGAAAGCTTTTTGCCGTACAGCAGAAAAATCTGGGTGCATTGAATGGGCAGGTGGAAGAGAGCGTTTCGGGGATGGCGGTGGTCAAGGCATTTTGCCGTGAGGAAGAGATGGAGCGGGAGTTCGGAAAGAAGAATGACGGACTGTGTGATGCTTCTATCCGGGCGATTATATGTTCCGGGTATCTGATGCCCCTTATGAATGTGATCAATAATCTGCTGTATGTGGCAATCTCGGTATTATGCGGGGTTTTGTTTGTGGAGGGAAAGATTTCCGATATCGGCATGGTTACAAGTTTTCTGCTCTATGTGCGGCAGTTTACCCGCCCTTTTGTGGAGATTGCCAATATCTACAATAATTTTCAGACGGCTGTTGCCGGAGCGGAGCGTGTGTTTGAGATTCTGGATGAGCAGCCGGAGCCGCCTGACAGGGAAGACGCTGTTCCCTTAAAGTGTCCGAGGGGCGACATTGAACTGCGCCATGTGGAGTTTGGTTATGTGCCGGGGAAGCCTGTGTTACGGGATGTCTCCGTAAAAATCCCGGCAGGCACACAGGCAGCGGTTGTGGGGGCTACCGGTTCCGGCAAGACTACCATGATCAATCTTCTGACGCGGTTTTATGATGTTTCCGCCGGAACTATCCTTTTGGATGGCAGGGATCTGCGCGAATACCGCAGGGAGAACCTGCGGGAGGCATTCGGGGTAGTCCTGCAGGATACGGCGCTGTTTGCCGCATCGGTCAAAGATAATATCTGCTACGGTCATCCGGAAGCTTCTATGGAACAGGTGCGGGAGGCGGCAGGAATTGTAGGCGCGGAAAGCTTTATAGAGCGCCTGCCGGAAGGATATGATACCATCCTGACACAAGGCGGCGCGGAACTGTCTCAGGGGGAGCGGCAGCTCCTGACGATTGCAAGGGCGGTCTTTGCCAATGCACCGATCCTGATTCTTGACGAGGCCACCAGTTCCGTGGATACGGTCACCGAGCAGAAAATCCGGCGGGCCCTGCTGAAAGTCTGCGAGAACAGGACTTCGGTCATCATTGCCCACCGCCTTTCCACAATCAGGGATTCGGATATGATCATTCTGCTGGATAACGGGAAAATAGCCGAACAGGGAACCCATGAGGAATTGATGGCTATGGACGGGATTTATGCCCGTATGTACAGAACACAGACGGAGTTTTAAGATTCGACGCGCTCGAATAAATGGGGGAAAAGGATATGCTTCATTAGTTGATGAGTGTAAACACTTTTTCTTTAGTTGTGAAAGATTTTGTGTTATTCTTTGTAGTGTAAGGATTAGAAACTTGGTTTCATGAGAAGCGACGCAAAGAAAAAGCGGAGATTTCTGGCGGCTGTCAATATAAAGAAAAAATGTTATAGGAAAGAGGAGAGTTATGATAAAAGCAGGAATTATAGGTGCAACAGGCTACGCGGGAGGCGAACTTGTACGTCTTCTGAAGGCACATAAGGACGTTGAGATTAAATGGTATGGGTCCAAAAGTTATGTAAACCAAAAATATGCGGACGTATATCACAATATGTTTGAAGTCGTGAAGGACGAGTGTCTGGATGATAATATGAAAGAACTGGCAGAGCGGGTGGACGTTATTTTCACGGCAACGCCGCAAGGATTCTGTGCTTCAATGATGGATGATGAGATTTTGTCTAAAGTTAAGATTGTCGACTTGAGCGCTGATTATCGTATCAAGGATGTGGCGGTATATGAGAAATGGTACGGCATCGAACATAAATCCCCGCAGTATATAGAAGAAGCAGTATACGGGCTATGCGAGATTAACAGACAGGATGTGAGGAGCGCAAGACTGGTGGCGAATCCGGGCTGTTACACGACATGTTCCATCCTGACGGCGTATCCGCTTGTAAAAGAGGGAATGATTGATACGGATACGCTGATCATTGACGCTAAGAGCGGTACTTCAGGTGCGGGGCGCAGCGCGAAAGTCGCGAATCTGTACTGTGAAGTCAATGAGAATATCAAAGCCTACAACGTGGCGGGCCACAGACACACGCCGGAGATTGAAGAGCAGCTTGGATATGCGGCGGGGAAAGAAATCATGTTGAATTTCACACCGCATCTCGTGCCGATGAACAGAGGGATTCTCGTGACAGAGTATGCGAAACTGAAGCTTGTAGAAAGGGCGGACGGCAGCAGCGGACTTCCGTCATATGAGGAGATTAAGGCAGTCTATGACCGATATTACGGTGAAGAGAAGTTTGTCAGGGTATTAGAGAAGGGCGTATATCCGGAGACGAAATGGGTCGAAGGCAGTAATTATGTAGATGTGAATTTTGTGATTGACGAGCGTACGGGTCGGATCATCATGATGGGCGCATTGGATAATCTTGTGAAAGGTGCGGCCGGACAGGCTGTGCAGAATATGAATCTGATGTTTGGGTTGAAAGAAAGCGAAGGACTGGAACTGATACCGATGTTTCCGTAAGAATGCTGCTGTTTGGCGGCTGGTATTCTTCCCGGATGCGTTAATTATGGAGGATGAAATGCAGAGAAGAGATAAGGTTAACTACTACTTGGATCTAGCCAAGATGGTGGCGCAGCGTTCCACATGCTTACGGCGGCATTACGGCGCGGTGATCGTGAAGAATGACGAGGTCATTTCTACCGGTTATGTAGGTGCGCCCAGAGGAAGAAAGAATTGTACGGATATCGGTGAATGCATCCGCATCAAGATGGAGATTCCCAGAGGCGAGCGGTACGAGTTATGTCGAAGCGTTCATGCGGAGGCGAATGCAATTATCAGTGCATCAAGAGATAAGATGATTGGCAGCGCCCTGTATCTGGTGGGCGTGGAGGCTGATACGGGGGAGTACGTGAAGAATTCCTGTAGCTGCTCCATGTGTAAGAGACAGATTATTAATGCCGGAATCGAGACGGTTTATGTCAGAGATACGGAAGATGAATATCGTGCGATTCCCGTACAGCAGTGGATTGATGAAGATGAATCACTTGAGGGAACTTTGGGATACTGATAAACTATACCATAATGGGAGAGTATGAAGATGATAAGGGCAATGACAGTAGAAGATTATGAAGGAGTCAAGGCTCTATGGCTGACAATTAAAGGTTTTGCAATCAGGAGTATAGACGATTCCAGAGAGGGAGTGACACGTTTCCTGAAGCGGAATCCCGGAACCAGCGTGGTGGCGGTGGAGGATGATAGGATTGTCGGGGCAATTTTGTGCGGACACGACGGCAGACGGGGTTGTCTGTATCATGTCTGTGTAGCGAAGGAATACCGTTTGCGCGGAATCGGCAAAGAGATGGTTGTCTATTGCATGGAAGCACTGAAGAAAGAAAAGATTAACAAGGTGTCGCTGATCGCTTTTACGGCGAATGACGTAGGCAACGCATTCTGGCGGCAGATCGGGTGGACGAAGAGAGAAGATCTGAATTACTATGACTTTACTTTGAACCGGGAGAATATCACGGCGTTTATCGGTGAATGAGATTCGGAATAAAAATATGCGTAAGTATGCCGATATATTAAGTATACAACAATCAACGAAGACGCACGGAGGCGTCTTAGAGCTCATAAGGATATGAAGGGAAGTGACTGTATGAAAATCAGAGAGGCAAGGGCGGCGTATACGCAACAGTTGGATATTTTGAGAAAGAGACAGAGAGAACTTCTGAAAGAGAAGGAGGAGCATGAGGCACAGGCATTTGGGGCCGCGGGTAATATTTCTTTCGGCGGTGACGGAAGCGGCGGAGGCGTGATGCTTGAACTGTCCGAGGAATACCGCAGGCGCGCGCAGGAACTGCAGGAGAAGATTGACAGTGTCAAAGAGCAGATTGAGGAGCGAATCAAACTCAGGGATGAGGTCATCGAGATGGAGGTCGGCATCGCCAATGCAGAGGCGGCTAAGCAGCAGGGAGAAGCCATGAAGGATTACGGTGAAGAGATGGCGAAATGTCTCGAGATTGCAAGACGTATCGGGAACGGCGACAGGGTTCCGGCGCAGGACGAGAAGAAGCTGATGGACTTCAACATGGAACTCTATATGGCGGCTAAGAATATGGCGATGATGAACGTAGATAAGAAACATAAGGATCATGATTCTCTTTGGGAGGACGAAGAAGAAAAAACCGAAAATCCGGATCCTATGGAGATGGCGGCGGATACGGAGATTAATGTGGATATTCCGGATATCAATCTTGAGGACGGCGCAGAGTAGGATTTCATATCAGGCACTGTATGATGATTCAACTGGCGGTATGGGAAGACGTGCTGTAACGCATAAGTGGACAAAAACTGTAAAATATGACTTTTCAATGAGCAGTAAATGTATTAAAATAGGGAAGATGTGTGTGGAAATTCTAAGTCAGTATCCGACATTGACTTAGAATTTCTGAATTATGGAGGATGAGTATGAAGATAATAGAAGGCGGAGTCACTGCCGCGCAGGGATTCGAGGCGGCAGGCGTTGAGGCGGCAATCAAATATCAGAACAGAAAAGACTTGGCGCTCGTGTACAGTAAGGCGCCCTGTAAGGCGGCGGGTGTTTTTACGAGCAATGTTGTGAAGGCGGCGCCGGTCAGATGGGATAGAGAAGTCGTGGCGCATTCACCGTATGTACAGGCAGTGGTTGCAAACTCGGGTATTGCCAACGCCGCGACAGGCAGGCAGGGGTATGAGTGTTGTAAGAAGACGGCAGCAAAGGCGGCAGAGTTGCTTGGAATATCCGAAGACGCGGTATTGGTGGCGTCGACCGGCGTCATCGGCAGCCAGATGCCTTTGGACAGAATCCTTTTGGGAGTAGAGCAGCTTGCAGAGGCAAAGCGCGATACGATAGAGGCGGGGACGCTTGCGGCAGAGGCAATCATGACGACAGACACAATATCCAAACAGGCGGCAGTTCAGATTGAGATAGGCGGTAAAACGGTAACCATAGGCGGCATGTGTAAGGGCTCTGGCATGATTCATCCGAATATGTGTACCATGCTGGGGTTCGTGACGACGGATATCGCGATTTCCAAGGAACTTCTGCAGGAGGCGTTAAGCGAGGACGTCGTCGACACGTTCAATATGATTTCCGTGGATGGAGATACTTCCACGAACGATACGCTGGTCGTGTTGTCAAACGGAATGGCGGGCAACCCGGAAATTACGACGAAAAATGACGACTATGATAAATTCAGGGAGGCGCTGCATTATATTGACATTACGCTTGCCAAGATGATGGCGGGCGACGGCGAAGGCGCAACGGCGTTATTTGAGACGAAGGTGATTCATGCCGAATCAAAAGAAGCGGCGCGGACGCTTGCGCGCTCGGTGATCGGTTCCAGTCTTTGTAAGGCTGCAATCTACGGGCATGACGCTAATTTCGGCAGATTCCTGTGCGCACTTGGCTATTCCGGCGTGAATTTTGACCCGGATCAAGTGGAACTTTATTTTGAAAACAGTGAAAAGAGTATTTTGATATACAAAGACGGTATGGCAGCAGATTACAGTGAGGAAGAGGCTACGCAGATTCTTGCTTCTCCGGAAGTCAGAGTGCTGGTGGATATGCATATGGGAGATGCCGAGGCAACGGCGTGGGGTTGTGACTTAAGCTATGATTATGTAAAAATCAATGCCGACTATAGGAGTTAGTGTCATGGAACAGAAGGAAATGAATCAGATCTTGGAAAAGGCGGAGGTACTCATTGAGGCGCTTCCTTATATTCAGAAATTCAATCGTAAGATTATTGTTGTGAAATACGGCGGCAGCGCCATGAGCAATGAAGAACTGCAAAGAAATGTAATTAAGGATGTCACTTTATTAAAGCTGGTAGGTTTCAAACCGATTATCGTACACGGCGGCGGCAAGGAAATCAGCCGCTGGGTCGGCAAGGTCGGTAAGGAAGCGAAATTCGTGAACGGATTGCGGGTGACGGACGAGGAAACCATGGAGATTGCCGAGATGGTGCTCAATAAGGTCAATAAGAATCTTGTGCGGATGGTGGAAGAACTGGGCGTCAAAGCGATTGGTATCAGCGGCAAGGACGCCGGACTCCTGCGGTGCGCCAAGAGGTATCCGGACGGCGAGGATATCGGTTATGTGGGAGAAATCTGCGGCGTTGACCCGAAGGTTTTGTATGATTTGCTGGAGAAAGATTTACTTCCTATTGTGGCGCCGATCGGATTGGACGAGCAGTTTATGACCTACAACATCAATGCGGACGATGCGGCCTGTGCGATCGCTAAGGCGGTGAGTGCGGATAAACTTGTGTTCCTGACGGATATCGAAGGGTTGTACCGTGACATCAATGATAAGTCCAGTTTTATTTCCAGACTGACGGCATCGCAGGCGGATGAGCTGATAGACAGCGGATGCATCGGAGGAGGAATGCTGCCGAAGCTTGGCAACTGCACGGATGCTATCAAAGAAGGCGTCAACAGAGTCCATATTCTGGACGGAAGGATTGCGCACTGCCTGCTTCTGGAGATTTTTACGGATCAAGGTATCGGTACGGCAATCATTGCGGACAAGGATTCGGAGCAGTGTGTGAATAGTTGACGTACGCGCTGCGCAAAAGGGACAAAACAGGATAACAGGAGACGACAGAACATGAGCAAAGCAATGCAGAATTATATAGACGAGGCGGAGAAAGCGCTGCTTCATACATACAATCGTTATCAGGTCGTATTTGAAAAGGGCGACGGCGTATATTTGTACGATACGGACGGGAAGCGGTATCTGGATTTCGTGTCTGGTATTGCGGTGTTTGCTCTTGGTTATAATAATAGAGAGTACAATGACGCCCTAAAGGAGCAGATTGATAAGATTATTCATACGTCCAATTATTATTACAATCTTCCGGCGATAGAGGCGGCAAAGGAGATCAAACGAATTTCCGGCATGGACAGAGTGTTTTTTACCAACAGTGGAGCCGAGGCGATAGAGGGCGCTATCAAGACGGCAAGAAAGTATGCCTATTTAAAGGATGGCAGTACAGATCATGAGATCATTGCCATGGATCATTCTTTCCACGGCAGGACAATGGGGGCGCTGTCTGTGACAGGCAACCCGCATTATCGGGAGGCTTTTGAGCCGATGATCGGCAATATCAGATTTGCCCAGTTGAATGATTTCGACAGCGTTATGGAACAGGTGACAGACAAGACTTGTGCGATTATCTTCGAGACTGTGCAGGGCGAGGGCGGTATTTATCCGGCGTCAGAAGAATTTATGCAGAAAATACGCCGACTTTGCGATGAAAGAGATATTCTGATGATTCTGGACGAGATTCAATGCGGCATGGGACGTACCGGAGAGATGTTCGCATGGCAGCGCTATGGTATGAAACCCGACGTCATGACGATGGCGAAGGCGCTTGGCTGCGGCGTGCCCGTGGGAGCGTTTGCCATGACGGAGAAGGTGGGAGCGCACTCTCTCGCGGCGGGCGACCATGGAACCACTTACGGCGGCAATCCTCTGGCATGCGCGGCTGTGTGCAAGGTCATTGAACTGTTTGAGAAACAGAATGTTCTTGACAACGTGCGAAAAGTGGGCGAATATTTAGGACAGCGTCTTGACGGGCTGACGGCAGAGTTTGATTGTATAGAAACAAGGCGCGGTATCGGCATGATGCAGGGGCTCGTGTTTGACAGACCGGTAGGAGACATTATTGCAAAGGCAATGGATAAAGGGCTTGTGCTCATCAATGCCGGAAGCAATATTATCAGGTTTGTACCTTCTCTTGTGATTACAAGAGAAAATGTGGACGATATGATAACGATTCTGCGGGAGAGTATACAGGAAGTATGCCGGAATGCGCAGGCGTAAGAAACAATTGGTAAATAAAGGAGATTAAAGTGACTCTGAAGAAAAGATTGACTACGATTTTGACGATTGCATTGTGTGCGGGCGGCATATACGGAGTCGGAAAACTGGGCATTACGGTGCCGCAGAATGAAGAGACGGAAGTAGATGATGATACTCTTTTCGGTCATAGAGAAACCTTATATTTATGGTATACGGACGAAGCATTAACAGATTATCTGAGCAGTGTGGCGGTATCTTACAGCGAGTATCAGGACGATGTGCGCGTGGTGCCGGTCTATACATCAGGACTGGAATATCTGGAGACGATTAATCAGGCGTCTTTACACGACGAGGAATTGCCCGATCTTTATATTGTCAGTAACGATTCTCTGGAAAAGGCATATCTGGCAGGACTCGCATCTGAAATTGCCGTTCCGGAGGGCGTGGCTTCTCTTGAAAGTTTTTTTCCGGAGACGGCGGTTAATGCGGTGACATACAAGGATAAGCACATTGGTTATCCTTTCTATTTTGAGACAAGCTGTTTTCTGTACAATGAGACATATCTTCAGGACTGGGCGAAGGCACAGATTGAGGCGGAGCAAGATGTACAGGAAGCGGAGGAAGCGCAGGCGCAGCTTGAAAGCGAAGGAGAACCGGCAGAATCAGGCGGAGAGACGGATACAAACGCGTCTGTGGAAGCTTCAGGCGAAGCGGAGGGCGAAGCCGGTGGGATTACGGAGGAAGCAGTGCAGGCAAGGGTAGCGGAAGCGCTTCCTAAGACGATAGATGACATTCTTGCTTTTGCGGACGTCTACGATGCACCGGAGCAGGTGGAGGCAGTCTTCAAATGGGATGTATCCGATATCTTCTACAATTATTTCTTCGTGGGAGATTCGATTGATGTGGGCGGAAAGTACGGAGATCTGGTGGACGAGGTGCATATTTATAACGAGGATGCGATTAAGTGTATGCGCGTGTACCAGAATTTGAATCAGTTCTTTTCCATTGATACGAAAGAAATCAGTTATGACGGTATCTTACAGGATTTTATAGACGGTAAGATTGTATATACTGTGGCAACGACGGATGCGCTCACGAAAATTGAGACGGCAAAAGCGGAAGGAAATTTTGCGTACGAATACGGTATTTCCATGATGCCGGACGTGAGCGAGGAATTGAGCTCGGCATCGTTGTCGGTTACCCAGTGCATAGCAATAAACGGTTATTCGATGAAAAAGGAGATGGCAAACGATTTTGCCGTGTATTTGACGGAATATGCTACCGACAGTCTTTATACAAGAACGGGCAAGCTTCCGCTCTACGATAGGGGCGATACCTATACGGACCCCAACAAAGCGGCATTTCTCGAAGAATACAGTTACTCCGTTCCGATGCCGAAGATGATTGAGACGAGTAACTTCTGGGTGGAACTGGAGATCACCTTTGCCAAGATTTGGGAAGGCGAGGATGCCAACAATGGCTTAAAGGCTTTGTCCGAGAAGATTATGTCTCAGGTTGTAGGCGGCGAATACGAAGAGGAGTATATCGATGTGCCGGAAGAAATTGTAGAGGAGTATGAGGACGAAGAGACGGTTGACGAGGAAGGCGCAGATAACGAAAAGACGGACTAGGACAGAGTCATATGTTTACAAAAATATATGCGGAAGTGCATATTAGTAGCAAATAGAGGACATGATAAAACAAGGCTGGAAACAGTCTTGTTTTTACTTTTAGCAGGAAATTTCTAGGAGGAATGTAAGATGTTTGGATTTTTGATTGCATTGTTATCGGGAGCGCTTATGAGCATTCAAGGCGTGTTTAATACACAAGTGACAAAGACTTCCGGTATATGGGTGGCAAACGCATTTGTGCAGTTTACCGCACTGCTGGTTTGTCTGGCGGCATGGCTCGTCACGGACAGGTCGTCTTTTGCAACGATCTGGAAAGTGGAGCCGAAATATATGCTGCTCGGCGGTGCCATTGGCGCGTTTATCACGTATACGGTCATCAAGGGAATGGAGATGCTCGGACCTGCCAGAGCGGTTATGATTATTGTGATCTCTCAATTAATTGTCGCGTATCTGATTGAATTGTTTGGCTTGTTTGGCGTGGAAAAACAGCCGCTTGAGATTCGTAAGATGGTCGGTATGGGAATTGCGATTGCCGGAATTGTAATTTTTAAGTGGACATAGCAGGTAATTTATTTTACAATAAAAATACAATGCATAGCGGGAACTTCCTTGAAGGATCTGACAGTGTTCGGAAAGGAAACTATGCGAAGACAACGAGAAACATATCGAGTGGAAAGTAACCGTAACCAGAGAACGGGCACAAGGCGGACCGTACGCTGCAAGGCATGCGTGTTTGCGTTGGTTCTGTGTGGTATTCTGTGCGGCTGCACCCGCAGGGAGCAGCTTGTGCTGGAAATAGGCGATGCAGCGCAGGAAACTCGGAGCGAAGTGCCTAAGTTACAGACGGATATAGTGGCTGATGTGGCAGAACGAACCGGCGCGGTACATGCATCGGGCGCAGAGAACGCCGAATCTGCACGTGCAGAAGATACCGGGAATGGGAAGACTGCGTCAGTGCAGATTCAGGAGCCGGAGAACATATTTGTACATGTCTGTGGCGCTGTGGTAAGTCCAGGTGTCTATGAAATGCCGGCGGACAGTAGGATTTATGAAGCTGTAGAGAAGGCAGGCGGGTTTGCGGAGAATGCAGATTCGAGTTATGTAAACCAAGCGGGACGTCTGGCGGACGGAATGAAGCTGATTATACCGACAGTAGAGCAGACTAAGGCGTTATCTGAGGATGGGAATACCATGATCGGGATTGTCGAATCGTCGGATGAGGGACAGCCGCTGGTGGGACATAATGCGTCGCAGCAGGCAGGCGGTGTGCAGGGAACAGCATCTGACAGCGCAGATACCGGCGGAGTTATCCATAGCGAGACGGCAGATGGGAAGATTAATATCAACACGGCTTCAGAAGCGGAGCTGTGTAGTATTCCCGGGATCGGAAGTACAAGAGCAGCAGCGATCGTGGCGTATAGGCAGGAGAGCGGCGGATTTCAGAAAATAGAGGATATCATGAATGTGAGTGGTATCAAAGAGGGAACATACAATAAGATAAAAGATATGATCAAAGTGTATTAAGGCGGAATTGAACAATGGGACAGAGAGTTTTAGTAGTTGATGATGAAAAATTAATCGTGAAGGGTATCCGGTTTAGTTTGGAACAGGACGGTATGGAAGTAGACTGTGCCTGTGATGGCGAAGAAGCGCTGGGATATGCACAGCAGAACAAATATGATATGATACTGCTTGATGTGATGCTGCCCAAAATGACAGGCTTTGAAGTATGCCAGCAGATCCGGGAGTTTTCCAATGTGCCGATCGTGATGCTGACGGCTAAAGGTGACGATATGGACAAGATACTCGGGCTCGATTACGGTGCGGATGATTATATCACGAAGCCGTTTAATATTTTGGAAGTAAAAGCGCGGATCAAGGCAATCATGCGCAGGACAAACCGTAAAGGCGAGGATAAAGATTCGCTAAAGATGCTGGAAAAAGGCAGCCTGAGGCTTGATTGTGACGGAAGAAGAGTCTATATTGAAGGGAAAGAAATCAATCTGACAGCCAAGGAATTCGAAGTGTTGGAATTGCTCATGAAGAATCCGGGCAAGGTATACGGCAGGGAAGATCTGCTTAAACTTGTGTGGGGCAATGATTATCCGGGGGATGTCAGAACAGTGGACGTACATATCAGAAGGCTGAGAGAGAAGATTGAGAATACTCCTAGCGAGCCTGCGTATGTGCGGACTAAATGGGGTGTGGGATACTACTTTGCTTAAATTAAACATTCGTAAAATTATATTTCTAAGAAGTCTGAAAACAAGAATTTTTCTGATCCTGTTTATTGTAGGACTGATTCCATGTATCAGTATGCGATATGCAATCTTGCAGAATTATGAGCAGCGTGCCGTTGACGTCAGAATCTCTGATGTTACCACGCAGCTTAGGATTCTGGCAAATCACCTGATTACGTATCATTATATGCAAGATACCTCTTCGGAGGTTATTAATGCGGAAATCAATCAGCTTTCCAGTCTCTACGATGGGCGGGTTATGATTATTAATAATGATTTGCGTATTGTAAAAGATACTTACGGAATCAGTGAGAACAAAACAATTATTTCAGAGGAAGTGATTCGCTGTATTAAGGGCGAGAGCGACAGCAAGTATGACAAGGATAACGGATATATTGAAATGACGATTCCCATCACAGAGACGGTCAGTTTCGGAGAAGGCGCCGAGTCGGAGAAAAAAGAACTGGTGCGGGGCGTTATGCTGGTCAGCGCGTCTACGGACAACATTAGAATTACGATGGAAATTCTGAGCCGTAAGGCGCTCATTGTGGAAGTGATCGTGATTCTGGCGATTTTTGTTGTGTCAATTATTGCGTCCAAAATCTTAATCAGACCTTTTGAGAAGATTACGGAGGCTCTGAACGAGGCGCAGGAGGGATATACCGACGCGCCGATCTCTGTCACTGACTGTCTGGAGACCGAGCATATCGGAGATGCATTTAACAGAGTACTCGGAAGGATGAAGGTGCTGGATGATTCCAGACAGGAATTTGTGTCCAATGTGTCCCACGAGCTGAAGACGCCGATTACATCCATGAAGGTGTTGGCGGATTCTTTGATTAGCCAGAAAGATGTGCCGATAGAAGTGTATCAGGAATTTATGGAAGATATCACCAAAGAAGTCGAGAGGGAAGACAAGATTATTACGGATCTGTTGTCATTGGTAAAGATGGACAGAACAGCGGCGGACCTGACGATTACCGAGGTAGATATCAATATACTGGTGGAACTTATTATGAGAAGACTTCGGCCGATTGCACAGAAGAGAGACGTCGAACTGGTCTACGAGAGTATACGTCCGGTTACTGCGGCAGTGGATGAGGTCAAAATGACTCTGGTCATATCGAATCTGGTTGAAAATGCGATTAAGTACAATAAGGAACATGGCTGGGTGAAGGTGACACTGGATGCTGACCACCAGTTCTTTACAATCGTGGTGGCTGATTCCGGGCTGGGAATTCCGCAAGAGTCCATGGACCATATCTATGAAAGATTTTACCGTGTGGACAAGTCTCGCTCCAGAGAGATTGGAGGAACCGGTCTTGGTCTTGCGATTACCAAAAGTGCGATTATGATGCACAGAGGTTCGATTAAAGCGGAGAGTATCGAAGGAGAAGGCACTACGTTCACGGTGCGTATTCCGCTGACATATATTGCGGTCTGAGGTGATCTGAGGCGGTCTGAGAAGGAAGCATGTAGTGTACATTACATGGTTATTGAAGCAAATCATGATTGATTGAGATAGAATGAGCAGAGTGAAGATGATTAGAATGAAAAAGTCTGAAATGTGTATATTATGGCTGTGTATTCTTATGCCGATGCTGTTTTGTTCTGCGTGCGGCAGACAGGAACAGCCGGAGAAAGGCGTTGTTTACAATATATATTATGTAAACAATGAAGAGACCAAAACACTCACGAGAGAGTATGCGAGTGAGACAAAGGATCCGGAAGCGCTGTTGGGTGAACTATTTGCGCAGCTTAAGAAAATTCCGGACAAATTAGAGTACGAAGCGCCTCTGTCAAACGGATTCGAGCTGTTGGGGTATACATTAGATAACGGTCAGCTTACGCTTAATTTTGATGAACATTACAAAGAGATGGATATCACGAAGGAAGTGCTCGTGCGAGCGGCAATCGTCAGAACCGTGACCCAGATTCCGGAGATCGGCTATGTATCGTTTACGGTTCAGGGAGAACTGCTTTCGGACAGCGCCGGAAACGCAATCGGTACGATGTCTAAAGACACGTTTATCGACAATGCAGGAAACGAGATTAACGCTTATGAAAAGGTGAATCTCAGATTATATTTTGCCAATGAGGACGGCACGGGACTGGTGGAAGAAAACCGTAGAAACGTGGTATACAGCAGTAATATTTCTTTGGAAAAACTGGTGGTGGAGAAATTGATAGAAGGTCCGGCGTCGGAAGGAGCATATCCGGTTGCGAATCCGACGACCAAGATTGTGAGTGTGACCACCAAAGATGGAATATGTTATGTAAACTTAAGTGAGGACTTTCTGAGCCAGCCATATAGCGCGAGCGCGGATGTGACAATCTATGCGATCACCAATTCGCTGGTAGAATTGTCCAATGTGAATAAGGTGCAGATTACGGTCAACGGGAATACGAATATCTCGTACAGGGAGAAGATCAGCTTAAACAGTATCTTCGAAAGAAATCTGGATTTACTTGTCGTGCCGGAAGAAAACTAATCAGGAGGTATGCATATAAGGATGATTCGATCGAGAAGACCCCTGTGTCTGGCAGGGGCAGTATATGTGGCGGGGGTCATCTTGGCAATGTTTTGTACGGTGCGGGGTGCGCCCACCTATGAGATACTTGACAGGAAGCGCGTTGCGGTGGCGGGATATGTGGACAGGAAGGAATACCGAACGTCGCAGGGCAGTGAAATACCGGTCATAACATTGACCGAAGCAGTAGTTCTTGAGAACAGTCAAATCACAATTCTGGAACAATTCTTATCAGATTCTGAGAAGATTCCGAAGTACAGACTACATAGTTTATGGAAAGAAAACAGAGAAAAATTGCGCAAAGAAGATGCGGCGGGGATTGAGGGCGTCCTGTGTTATATGGAAGCGGAAGAACTTCCGCCGATGGGAAGTCTGGTCATCATGCAAGGGGAATACCGCAGTTTTGCACATGCCACGAATCCGGGAGAATTCGATGCGGCTGATTATTATCGGATCATGGGGCAGCAGGGCAGAGTCATGAAGAGCCGCTGCGTTAAAACAAGTAACACATATGACGCTTTTAAGGAAAATATGTATCGGCTAAAAGAATATTTATCACTTCTGTTGGAAAACTGCTATGACGATGGGAACGCGTCTGTCATGAAGGCAATGCTCTTGGGGGAAAAGGGGACGCTTGATGCGGAAGTGAAAGAGCTGTATCAGCAAAACGGCATTATTCATATTCTGGCAATCAGCGGACTGCATTTGTCTGTGATTGGGATGGGATTTCATAAGCTGCTTCATAAAATGCGTCTTCCCAACATGGTTAACATAATACTTTCCGTAGCATTGATGTACTGTTATGGAACGATGACCGGAATGGGAATCTCCATGCTAAGAGCATATATTATGTTTGCCATGCATCTGTTTGCCGGGATGATGGGAAGAACCTATGATTTGCTGGCTGCGGTGACTGTGGCGGCGCTGTTAACTCTGGTACGGCAGCCCTTGTATTTGCAGCACAGCGGATTTCTGTTTTCTTTCGGCGCCATATGCGGTATCGGCATTTTTCTCCCGGCAGCGGAGGAGAATCTGTTTGGAACGGGAAAGATAGAGAAAGCAGTAGTGTCAGGAGCGGCAGTGTCTGTCTCCACGTTGCCGGTGTATCTGAGTTTTTATTATGAATTTCCGCCTTATTCAGTGCTCTTAAATCTTATTGTGATTCCCTGCATGACATTAGTGCTGCTTAGTGGAATAATCAGCATGGGACTGGCGGCGCTTTTGCTGCCCTTGGGGACGGCTGCCGCATATCCGGTACAGATGGTTTTGGGATTCTATGAAAAGTGCTGTGATATATGTTTGAAGCTTCCCGCTAACAGATGGGTTGTCGGCTGTCCAAAATTGTGGCAGATTATAGCATTTCTGGGAATTCTCGCATTGCTTACAGTATTGAACGGCAGACTCACGAAAATGTATTTCTGGCAGGGGGTATTATGCGCGCTGCTAGTGCTGACGATCAGAGCGCCGCAGGGGCTTAGGATTACGATGATGGATGTGGGGCAGGGAGACTGTATTTGTCTGACGGAAGACAGCGGCATGCATATATTGATTGACGGCGGAAGTTCAGATCAATCTAAGGTGGCGGATTATCAAATAATGCCGTTCTTAAAATACGAAGGCGTCTCATACTTGGATGCGGTAATCGTTACGCATCCGGACAACGACCATATAAGCGGCATCCGTACGCTGCTTGAGGAGGTAGGAACAAGCGGCATTTCCGTAGGAACGCTGTATCTGCCTGATGTGGGCGAGGCGGGCAGGAACGAGAATTATCATGAATTGGAGAAGCTTGCGCAGCAAAAATATGTAACGGTACGGTATATCGGGCGGGGTGATGTAATACATTGCGGAGAAGTTATGTTAACTTGTCTTCATCCGGATAAAGGATGGAACACGACGGATGTCAACGCTTATTCGACCGTGCTGTATCTGACATACGGTGAGTTTACGGCATTGTTTACGGGAGATTTGGAAGGGGAGGGAGAGCGGCAAGTAGTGGAAGAAATGGAGCGGAGAATATTTGGAAATGCATTATTGCCAAGCAGAAATGATAAAGTTTACAATGAACAGGATTCGGTTGACATAACTCTATTAAAGGTGGCGCATCATGGTTCGCAAAACTCAACGAAAGAAGATTTTCTGAGACTGGTCAATCCGCGCATCGCCTTGATTTCATCGGGGCGCAATAACAGGTACGGGCATCCGCATGAAGAACTGATTGAAAGGCTTGAGAACTGTGGCAGTATGATTTACCGGACGCAGAGAAGCGGTGCGGTGACGGTGAGCGTCCGGGGTGGGAAGGTTCATGTACGGGGCGGGAAGGTGCGCGTGGAAGAATATGTCAGTCAATCTCCGGATAGGTGACTTCCAAATCCGTAAAGTGACTTTTCAGACGTCCCTCGTGCATGTTATAGCGAGGGTAACCGGAAAATTCGGAAATTTGTGTTTCGGCTGTCGTCTGGAAACGCATGTGATACATGGAAGGCGTGTGAAGCTCATTTTTGTCATGATGTAAAGTAAAGTGGCAGAACCGTACTTCACCGCTTTCCGATGTTATTTCGCATTGGATGCGGATGGTGCTAAGCTGCTGTGCGTAAAAGGTGAAACGGATATCGTCCGTGCCAAGCTCGGCACGGATATTCGCAAGAACTTCCTTGGCATTGTCGTACTGCAAGAACTTGTCTTCGGGCAGTTCCAAGATACCGAGTTCTTTGTAGGCGCCGTCTTCATAGCTTAAGTAGGTGATGGCGCTGTAACCGTCGCCGCAGTCTTCCATATTGAGAAACAGAGTCTGGTTAATGGCACTGCCATCATTCATGGAAACATGTCCGGGCAGGCGGTCAAGGACAGGAGTCAGCGCATGGTCTTTTAATGCGTAGATGGAGAAATGTCTGTCAGCGCCGGCATCGTCATAAACATTGACGAGCAGATGGGTTTCCGAATACGTTTCGCCATCATAGGTTGGGAAGGACCATACTTCACAGAAATCATAACGCAGCGTTTCCAGTTCCAGACAAACATGCTCGTCACCGCACAGGTATAGGAGATGCCAGAGCCCGTCCTTCTTGTAGGCACTGGCGATATCCATGTACCCGTCATGATTGAAATCGGCATATTGGTATTCCGTTATCTTGCAGTCGGCTTCTTTTTCGAGAAGCTGCAAAAGTTCGATTTCCTCGTCGGCGTATTTGTATAGAAAGGGAAGGACATCACCGTAGTCAATGATCTTTGCCGAGAGATAGTCCGCGTATAACCGGTTATATTCGTTCTTGGACAAAGTGCTGTTTACAGTGTCGGAGCGGTACAGCCCGGCTTCGCTCCGGTACGATCCAATCTCCATTCTAAGACAAGGTGCAGCGCCGCTTTCATCAATCACATATTTCTCTACGCCGTGAGCGCCTGCCACATAGATTCCGGTTTCATCGTATGCAATCGGGCAGCCGGTGTTTAAGCTTTCCAGAGCCCCAAGGAAAATGTCCTCTCCGTTGTTGTGATAATAGACTTCACATTCCATGCAGGTCTGGATTTTTTCGCCGGACTCCGTGGGGTAGTCAAAGGTTTTTCCAGAGGTTAACATAACTGGATGTTCGGCGCCTATATCAACAAACAGATAAGGACTTTCCCAGCCGAACGGATACCATATGCCGCTGATCGCCGCGCGGTAAAGCCGTTCACCTCTCTTTTCAAATAGAGCCTCTTTCTTTTCAGCCGTGCGCCTGCAGGCCAAAGGAGTATAACCATAGATGCCATTTGACGTGAAGGAACATCCTGAAAGACAGACGCATACTGCTATAAGCAGCGTCATCTCACACAGCGTAGGAAGCGGCCGGCTGTTTCTGTGGGACGGCTGGCTCTTGTGGAAGGGGCACAGATTATGAAATTTCAGGAAGTGTCTTGGATTGATCAATGGCATGGGCTTTATGGACATACTCCGTAATGTATTATTTGATAGGAGAAGTATAGCAGATATTAATGTGGTGTGCAAATTCTAAAAATGTGGTCTTTTTCATGATTATTTGCGGAATATATGGTACAATAGACGCGAGCCCGGGTATGCGCTGCGGGCAGTTACACATGCAAGAGGGGAATAGAAATGCAAAAGATATTGGTGGTTGACGATGCGGAGGTAAATCGGGAGATTCTTCGCGTCATGTTAGAGGACGATTACGATGTAATTATGGCGGCGGACGGAGAGGAAGCATTGGATGCGCTCAAGAGGCGGCAGGATGATATATCGGCTGTGCTTTTAGACCTGCATATGCCTAAGATGGATGGGTTTGCCGTAATCTCGGATTTGAAAGAGCATGGATGGCTGCAGAAGATACCGGTGCTGATCATCAGCAGTGAGCATGCCATAGAGGTTGAGAACAAATGCCTTGAGATGGGCGTATCCGATTTCATACATAAGCCGTTCGAGACTTCCATCGTGAAAAACAGAGTGAAGAACGCGATGCAGCTTTTTGCATACAAGAATCAATTGGAGCAGAAAGTGGAGGAGCAGGAGGAGACGCTTGAAAAGCAGCATCGGATTATTGAGATGCAGGCAAAGAAGCTGCGGGAGACGGAGCCTTTTAACAGATTGATGATGGAGTACCGCGCAGCGATTATGGAGGTAGAGACGAGGCTCAAAGTGTTGAATGAAGAATTTTCGCAGGTTTACAACCGGAATCCTTTTGAGTCTATTAAAAGCAGGTTGAAAACACCTACGAGTATCTATGCGAAAATGGCGTATAAAGGTTATCCGGTAACCGTGGAGAATATAAGAGAACATCTGACGGATGTGGCGGGACTCAGAGTAATCTGCTCTTTTCCGGATGATATCTATCGTCTTGCGGATCTTTTGGTTAAACAGGATGATTTTATCCTGCTGCGAAAGAAAGATTATATCAGCAATCCCAAGGATAACGGTTATAGGAGTCTGCACCTGATTCTGAGCGTACCGATTTTTCTCTCTAACGAGAAAAAGTATATGAAGGCGGAAGTACAGTTTCGCACGATAGCAATGGATTTCTGGGCGAGTCTTGAACATAAATTGAAATATAAGAAGGATGTGGAGAACACAGAGGAAATCGAGAGGCAGCTTCGGGCCTGCGCAGATTCCATTGAGGCGCTGGACTATCAGATGCAGGACATCCGCGATAAGATTAAATAAATTGATTAATTTGTCATTATACAATATACTGAATGTATGAAAAAATTATCGGAAGAAATAAAGTCGGGACAACTGAAGCAGGTTTATATCTTATATGGCGAGGAAGCGTACCTTCGCAGCCAGTACAAAGATAAATTGAAAACTGCGCTGTTAGGCGATGGGGACGCCATGAATTTTCATTATTTTGAGGGAAAAGACGTCAGGTCCCAAGAAGTGATCGATCTGGCACAGACCATGCCTTTTCTGGCGGAACGAAGGGTGATCATGCTGGAGAACAGCGGACTATTTTCCCATGGCGGAGAGGATTTGGCGGAATATATGTCAGCCATATCTCCGACCGCATATTTTGTGTTTGTGGAACCCACGGTGGATAAGCGCAGCAAACTTTACAAGGCAGCGACGGCAAAGGGGCGTGCCATCGAGTTTAAAGCGCAGGATGAGACGACGCTGAAACGTTGGATACTTGGCCTTTTGAAGAAGGAAAATAAGAATATTACAGAGAGGGATTTAAATCTTTTTCTGGATAAAACAGGTTCGGATATGGAGAATATCCGTGGAGAACTTGAGAAATTGTTTTGTTACTGCATGGAAAAGGATGTGATTACGGCACAGGATATCGAGGCGGTCTGTACGAAGCAGGTGAGCAGCCAGATATTTGATATGATCAATGCGGTAGCGGAGAGACGACAGAAGGCGGCGATGGATTTGTATTATGATCTGCTGACGCTCAAGGAACCGCCTATGCGCATTCTTTTTCTGATTACAAGGCAGTTTAATCTGCTTTTGCAGGTAAAAGAATTAAGAAACAAAGGTTTTGACGCCAATACGATCGGCGAGAAGGTAGGGCTGGCAGGGTTTATTGCCAGAAAATATGCGGCTCAGGCGGCGAAGTTTAAGGAAGCCGATTTGCGCAGTGCGCTGACGGATTGTGTGGAAACGGAAGAGGCAGTCAAGACGGGCAGGATGAACGACGTAATGAGCGTAGAACTTCTGATTGTCAAATATAGCGCGGCTTCGTAGAAAACCAGCCTGTTTGCAAATATCTGAATTTATATATTGTGGCGGAGGGAGATACCAATGATAGAACTGATATTTATCATTATTGTGTGTACGATTGTGTACAGAAGAGTTCAGTACGCGAAAGGAATCGGCGGTGGGAGGAACGATCGTTCCATGCCGAATACTACGGTGACTACGGCAAATCAGCAAAATAGCCGTCCGCAGAATGTTCTGACACAGAATCGACAGCCTGATTCGTATGCCGGCGCAAATAGCAGGAAAGGTGTTTTCCCGCCGCATGGCGCAAAACCGCCGGTACAGAGGAGCGCTGCGCAGGAAGCGATACAGGAAGCCAAGGAGGATGGACATTCGACGACGGCTTATCTGATGGAGAAAGCGGAGGCGGATGCCAGAGAACATGCGAAGGAGAAATTAGAGGAGCAGAAGCGGTTGTATGAAACGCGTGGAGGTCTGGCAGTGGCTGAGCGGTATCTGGAAGGAGAAATGATTCCGAGCGGTAAGCGCTGCGTGAATTGCGGCTATTGTGGGGCGGAGAATCTGATTCCGATGATACCGAGAACGCGGTACGGCTGTTATTTCTGCAGAGAGCCGCTTGGCTAATATTTCTGCGGGAAGCAGTTTAAGTTAGGAGAAAATATGGACAGAGGGGAGCAAAGCAGCATGGAGAGAAAGATAGGAGAAATCAGATTTCTGTTTCCGGAAGGCAAAGATAAGGCGCTGACATTCAGTTATGACGATGCGCAGATTCATGACAGACGTCTGGTAGGTATTTTGAACCAAAATAATATGAAAGCAACGTTTCACTTAAACAGTGGAACGTTGGACACGGAAGGGTTTATTACGTCGGCGGAAGTGAAGGAACTTTATGTAAACCATGAAGTTGCCTGCCATGCAGTGACCCATCCCTTTTTTAACCAATTGTCTAAGACGCAGATGATAGCGGAAATATATGAGGACAGGCGTGCACTGGAGAGATGCTGTGGTAAGATTGTGCGCGGAATGTCATATCCTTTTGGGGAATATAATGAGCAGATGATTCGGACGGCGGAGGATCTGGGTATCGTTTACAACCGTACGGTGGGGAGCACAATGAACTTTTCACTGCCTGCCGATTTCATGCAATGGAATCCTACATGCCATCACGGGCAGGTGACGGACGCATTGATAGATGATTTCCTGAATGCTCCCGGATACCGCAATCTGTCGCTCTTTTATATATGGGGACACAGTTATGAGTTTGAACGGGATCATAATTGGGAATATATCAACGGAATCTGTGAGAAACTTCGGGGAAGAGAAGACGTGTGGTATGCGACCAATATAGAAATCTATGAGTATGTGACGGCGATGCGCTCGATGGTCGTATCCGTGGACGAGGATCTTATATATAATCCTACGGCGGTTACGTTGTATCTGTGCATCGGCGGCAGACGGGTAAGCTTAGCGCCCGGCGCGATGATATCAACCGCTGAGTGAGAAAGATGTTGTATAAACGAGGAAAAGAGGAACGGGATATGAGTATGAATATTGTGTGTCTGGATTTGGAAGGTGTTCTTGTGCCTGAAATATGGATTGCGTTTGCCGAGGCGAGCGGCATTCCGGAACTTAAGAGAACGACGAGAGACGAGCCGGACTATGATAAGCTGATGAAGTGGAGAATCGGTATTTTGAAAGAACATGGACTCGGTCTAAAAGAGATACAGGAGACGATTGCGACAATCGACCCTATCCCCGGAGCAAAAGAGTTTCTGGATGAACTTCGCAGTATTACACAGGTTATCATTATCAGCGACACTTTCACGCAGTTTGCGGGACCTTTGATGAAGAAACTCGGATATCCGACAATTTTCTGCAACTCCTTGGAAGTTGCGGAGGACGGCGAGATTACAGGCTTTAAGATGCGTATCGCAGATTCCAAGCTGACGACGGTCAAAGCATTGCAGTCCATCGGCTATGATACGATTGCCAGCGGAGACAGCCATAATGATATGGGTATGATCAAGGCAAGCAAGGCTGGATTTTTGTTTAAGAGTACGGAGCAGATTAAGAAGGACAATCCGCAGATTCCGGCATATGAGACTTATGAAGAGCTGATGGCGGCAATCAGGGAAGCGCTTGCGATGTGAGAGGCAGTCATATAAGATGATGAAAGTATTCAGGAAATTCCTTTATGTGCTGATAATTTTGATGGCGCTTCTGTGCATTCTGATTATCGTGTGCGCCGTCAGACCGGATGTGACGGACAAAATCAAAGAAATCTTATATAAAGAGGGCGATCAGGCTGTGTCGGCAGAAATATCCGCACAGCCTGAATCAGATTCAGTTCCGGGTGAAATGAGCGCGGAGATAGACAATGATGTGATGGAGAGCATAGTCTATCTCCCGGGGGATAGCGGTATAGGCGCGGAAAATGCGGCGGAGGGAAGTGGAAATGCCGACAGGAATCCGGAAAGCCGCAAGACGGCGGAAGGTGTGAACGGCGACGGTGTGTCAGAATATATTGCGCCTGACGAATCGGCGATTGTGATACCCGACAGTGTATCGGGCAAGAGCGGATATAAACAGATACAAGATGATGCGCGGCAGGTTGACGATGCGGCCGCTGGGGATATCGAGAGCAGGCTGGACGTCGGATATACGGGCGACGGAATGGATTTTGATGCGGTCTACTATCCGTATTACGCGATGTTAAATGACAAAGAAAAACATATTTACCGTCAGATTTATGCCAATGCAAACGGACTATATCCGGTATTCATGCCGGTGGAAGAAGTTACGTCGTCCGGGCTCAGAGATATTTTTGCCGCTGTGTACAACGACCATCCGGAATTGTTCTGGCTGGAAACAGCATATGTCTGCAAGTACAAGCGGTCAGGACAGTGTGTGGAGATTGACCTTGAATTTAACCGTACGGCGGGGGAATTAGAGAGCGCGAAGGCTGAGTTTGACGCGCAGGTAAATGCAATTGTATCGCAGGTACAGAATCTGCCCGATCAGTATACGAAGGAAAAGGCGGTTCATGATGCGCTTATTGAGAGAATTTCTTATCATGCGGATGCCGAGATGAACCAGAGCGCTTATAGCGCGCTGGTGAACGGAGAGACTGTCTGCGCGGGTTATTCGCGTGCTTTTCAGTATATTTTACAACAGCTTGGCATTCCGTGTTATTACTGTACGGGATATGCTGGAGAGAGCCACGCTTGGAATATCGTCGCTTTGGAGGACGGCTATTATAATGTAGATACCACATGGGACGATACGGATGGCGGGAATTACAATTACTTTAATAAATCTGATGAAGACTATGCGAACAGTCATATCAGACAGGAAATGTCTGTGTATCTTCCGCCGTGTAACGGACAGATGTACCGAATTGCCACTGAAGAGCAGGATATGGCGCGTGATGAACTTAGAAGCCTTGGGGAGACCGGTCTTTCGGAAGAGCAGGTATTTACGGATATGAACGCGTATTATGCGGACTGCTATCGGCAAATTACTTCAAACGGCAAAGGGCATTACTCTTTTACCAACGCGGTCAGGGGTGAGCAGTTGTTTGAAGAATGGAAAAGAAATTATGATTCGGAAGATTATCGACAGGCTTACATGGAGAATGCCATGACAGCGGCAGGCGCTTATCATTGTACGATGGCGCTTGGCGTGGAAAAACTGCAGGACGATATTTATCTGGTCACCCACGAAGTGATGTTGTCGGATTAAGCGGCAGGGTCAGGATGCGGTTTGGTATTGCTTATAAGTATAATACAATAAAAATAGAAGAAGGACGAAGGATAGAAGCGTTTAGGCGGTTTTGTTCTCCGTCTTTTTTTGATGCATAAATATGTTATTGGCAGTTGGAGTCCGTTTTATGGGACCTATGTTCTGTTATGCTTATATCACAATGTACCTAGATTAAAAATAAACCTTTTACAAGTAAGTTTGTGTTTATGCTTAAACCCACAGGCGGAGCAAGAATGGTGATCAGAATAGAACATAAACGAAAAAGAAGAAAAGAGAGAAAAGGGACAAAGGGGATAAGAGAAAAGAGAGAAGAGAAAAGAGAGAAGAAAAAAGGGAGAAAAGAAAAGGAGAGAAAAATGATGAAGAAAGGGTTTGGTATTGTTACGATTTTGCTGGTGTTTGTCATTGTTTTTTGCGTAAAAGGAACCGTGATGAGTAAGGAGAACCATGAGCGCGTTAAACAGAATCATTATTATGCGGTTTTGGAAGAGGAATATGTTAAACGGGCAGAAGAATTGCTGGATAAAGAAGGGTATATGGACTGCGGAATCAACTTTACGAGGGTGACATATGAAAGCGGAAGAAGAGAGTATACGGTTTTGATTCATCACAGGAAGATTGAGAACTTGCCGAAGGCGGAGAAGGCTAGGCTGTGGAGTCTGTTATCGCAGGTGGAGTTTCAGGATGAGGCGTGCAGTTTTCGATATGAGTTGTAATCACTTGACAAAACAGAACATATGTTTTATAGTATACATACAGAACGTATGTTCTTTGAAGCGGAAATTTTGATTTTTTCATAAAGAGAAAGGAATGACATTTTCCTGATTTGGGATTATACTATTAGAGGTAGCGAAACGGTGTCAGGCTTTCGGTTTAAGAGCAGACCGTTTGAAGCCAGATTGGAGTATAGAATGAGAGCAAATCCCAAACCACAGGAAATGTACAGACATTTTAAAGGAAATATTTATCAGATACGCTGTCTTGCAACACACAGTGAGACGAGAGAATTGATGGTAGTCTATCAGGCAATGTATGACACGTTCCAGATATATGTGCGGCCGCTTACTATGTTTATGGAAGAGGTCGATCATGTTAAATATCCGGATGTCAAGCAGAAATACCGTTTTGAATTGCTGCAGGATATTCAGGACATGGAAACGATGACAACGGTACAGGTGCAGAGTCATAGAACGGAAGAATCTGCTGCTGATTCTCAGTCTGTCTGTAAAGAAGAGTCTTGTGCGGAGCCTCAGCCTTACGGTTTCACGGAAGAGCCTGCGCAGACACAGCCATATGTTCAGACGGCGGAATCAGATGAAGAGATGCATATTGATCCTCTGGTGATGGAGTTTTTAGATGCGAATACTTACGAGCAGAGACTTAATATTCTGGCAGCGCTCAGGCACAGGATTACCGACGAAATGATTAACACGATGGCAGTCGCTGTCGACCTTGAGATTAAGGATGGCAGTATAGAAGAACGCTATGACGAGTTTAAGAACTGTCTGCTCACTCTTGAGAAGTATGAATGCAACAGATTGCGCTGATGTAGGCTTTGGCTGATCGGAAGGCATACGGTCATCTCCGGAGATTTGTCACGGGTGATATGATATCGCCGTGATTTGCGGCAGGAGGTGTCTTATGGCTTACGATTTGGAGAACAGGCTGGTAGTGGGAGTATCATCGAGAGCGTTGTTTGATCTGACATATGAAAATACCATTTATGAATCAGATGGTGTGGAAGCGTATTGCAGATATCAGATTGAACATGAGAATGATATCCTGCGTCCGGGACCGGGATTTCCGTTGATTAAGGCGTTACTCAATTTGAATAATTTACCTGAACAAGAGGGCAGAGTAGAGGTTATTATTATGTCGAGGAACAGTCCGGATTCTTCCCTGCGGGTATTTAAGGCGATTGAACATTACGGATTGAACATTACCAGAGCCGTGCTGGCAAGCGGTGCGTCACTTGCCCCCTATCTGTCGGCGTTTAAGACGGATTTATTCTTGTCTGCATATGAGGATGATGTACAAAGCGCCATAGATTCTAACATTGCGGCCGGTATCATATGTACGGACGGATTGCATACATATGATTGTGATCATCAAATCAGGCAGATAAGGGTCGCTTTTGATGGGGATGCAGTGCTGTTTTCCGATGAATCGGAGCAGATTTATCAGGAGTATGGACTGGAAGCTTTTGAGGAGAATGAGCGGCGTAATGCCAACAACCCGCTGAAAGCGGGACCATTTGCAAAATTTCTGAGAACCTTGTCGGAATTACAGAAGGATTTTACGACCGAGGAGGCGCCTATCAGGACGGCGCTTGTGACAACGAGATGTGCGCCTGCGCATGAGAGAGTTATACGTACGCTGCGTGCATGGGATGTGCGTATTGATGAAGTATTCTTCTTAGGAGGCATCCGTAAGAAAGACGTGCTGCAGGCATTCGGCGCACATATATTTTTTGACGACCAATCAGTGCATACGGTTCCGGCTTCGGAAGTCGTTCCGGCTGCAAGAGTACCCTATAAGAAGAAGGTGCCCTTTGATGAGCCCGAGGAGGAACCGGACACCAGTTGACTAAGTATAAGGAAGAACGGATAGTAATCGAGCAGTTTACATAATGCAAATATAGAATGAACTGCTCCGGATATACTTACTATTGCGTGACAGAAATATACAATATGAAATATAATGAGATAATTCCAGCAAAATTTATAGAGAGACCAAACCGGTTTATAGCGTATGTGGATATAGCGGGAGAGCGGACGAAGGTACACGTGAAGAATACCGGAAGATGCAGGGAACTGTTGAAGGAGCAGGCGCAAGTGTACTTGGAGAAAAGCGATAATCCTAATCGGTCTACGGCTTACGACCTTGTGGCAGTCCGGAAAGATGGAAGAATGGTCAACATGGATTCCGGTGCACCGAATAAGGTTGTGCAAGAGTGGCTTAGAGCGGGAGGGCTGTTTCAAGATATCAGTCTGGTACGTCCGGAGACTGTGTTTGGCAATTCCAGATTTGATTTTTATGTAGAAAGTGCGTCCGGAACAAAAGCGTTTATTGAAGTCAAGGGAGTGACGCTTGAGAATGATCAAGTAGCGGCGTTTCCCGATGCACCCTCTGAGCGGGCCGTAAAACATGTGGAAGAGTTAATTGAAGCGCATAAGCAGGGTTATGATGCATATTTAATTTTTGTTGTTCAGATGAAAGACGTCAAGTATGTGCAACCTAATCGGAAAACGCAGCCGGCTTTTGGCGAGGCGATACAGAATGCCAGAAATGCAGGTGTGCGATTGCTCGCTTATGACTGTATCGTTGGCGAGGATAGTCTTAGGATAGATAAGGAAATTCCGGTGGTAGTGGACAGTTTGGATTTGATTGCGAAGCCGCTTCTTACCTGGTATGATTCCGGTAGAAGAATCCTTCCGTGGAGAGAGGATCCTACGCCCTATCATGTGTGGCTTTCGGAGATTATGCTGCAGCAGACGAGAGTAGAGGCGGTAAAACCGTATTACGACCGGTTTATACGAAGGCTTCCGGATATAGAGAGTCTTGCTTCCGTTGAGGAAGAAGAACTCCTGAAATTGTGGGAGGGACTTGGATATTATAATAGGGCAAGGAACTTAAAGAAATCCGCAATACAGATTAGCACGGAGTATGGCGGCAAAATGCCGGAAGATTATGATAAACTTATGGAACTGACCGGAGTAGGCAGTTATACGGCGGGAGCTATTGCATCCATAGCTTTCGGGAAACCGGTGCCGGCAGTAGATGGCAATGTTTTGCGGATATTGTCGAGGCTGCGGGCGGACGACAGGGATATCATGGATACAAAAGTGAAGAAAGCCATAGAAGAGGAACTGCGCGCCGTGATACCTAGGGAACGTCCGGGAGATTTTAATCAGGCGCTGATGGAATTGGGGGCGACAGTCTGCGTTCCTAATGGCAGCCCGAAGTGCGGACAGTGTCCGTGGAAAGAGATCTGTCAGGCGAAGAAACAGGGCAATGCATCGGAATATCCGAAGAAAAGAGCGAAGAAGGCGCGAAGTATCGAGAAAAAGACTGTTTTGCTGATACAGTATGAGCAGCGTATTGCCCTTAATAAGAGGCCATCCGAAGGACTTCTGGCGGGTATGTACGAATTTCCTTCCATAGAGGGACATCAGGAAGAGAAAAAGGTAATTGCATACTTGAAGCAGTTGGGAGTGATGCCTTTAAGAATACGCAGACTGGAACCGGCTAAGCATATTTTTACTCATAAAGAATGGCATATGACGGGATATTATATACGGGTGGATGATTTGACGGGAATGGGGGAATATGTCTTTGTCGATCCGGCGGAAATTAAGAACAAATATCCCGTGCCCTCTGCCTATGCCGCATACATGAAACTGATTTGATATAGCAGTGCGCTGAGGAGACTAGTGTGAAAAATCCGTATGCGGAAGATTTTTCACACGCAAATTTGTGCTTGCGCCCAAATTCGCAGGTTGAGAAAGAATGGAGGATTAGTGTGAAATTATTATCGGTGGCAATACCAAGTTATAACTCGGAAGCATATATGAGAAAATGCATTGACTCTCTGTTAGCAGGCGGAGAGGATGTGGAAATTCTGATTGTTGACGACGGCTCTACTGACAGAACAGGAGCCATAGCGGATGAATACGAGAAAAATTATCCTTCTATCGTGAAGGCAGTCCACAAGGAGAACGGCGGACACGGTTCGGCAGTCAATGCAGGCTTGGAGCATGCTTCCGGATTGTATTTTAAAGTGGTAGACAGTGACGATTGGGTTAAAGAGAGCGCTTATTTTAAGATTTTGGAAGTTCTGCGTGATATTACGGCGGGAGATTCCACGCTTGATATGCTGATCAGCAATTTTGTCTATGAGAAGGAGGGCGAGACGAAGCATAAGGTTATGAAATACCGTCATGCACTTCCGCAGGATAGGATTTTTACATGGAGTGAAGTAAAGCATTTCCATAAAGGACAGTATATATTGATGCATTCGGTTATTTTCCGGACAAGACTGCTCAGGGAATGTGGGCTGAAACTGCCGGAGCATACTTTCTATGTGGATAATATTTTTGTGTTTGAGCCGCTGCCGTTCGTGAGGAACATGTATTATCTGGATGTGAACTTTTATCGGTATTATATTGGCAGGGAAGGGCAGTCCGTCAATGAGGATATCATGATATCAAGAGTGGATCAGCAGATTAAAGTCAATAAGATTATGGTAGACTATTTGGCTGATCATATGGACAGAGTATATACGAAGCGCAAACTGAAAAATTATATGGTCAATTATTTGGAAATTATAACAGTTATTTCTTCGATTCTTTTAATCCGCTCCGGCACGGAAGAAAATTTGGAGAAAAAACAGGAGTTATGGAAATATATTAAGAAGAAAGACATGAGATTATATATGCGGCTGCGTTACGGAGTATTAGGAAATTCAATGAATCTTCCGGGCAAAGGCGGCAGGAAGATATCCGTGGAAGGATATAAAATTTGTAGAAGATTCTATAAATTTAATTAGCCGCAGATTCTGCGGCTAATGTTGTAAACGGATATTCTAACTGATTTCCGGCTTTCTCTTATGGCGTTTGTGTAATCCGTGATAGAAGTTAATTAATACATCTGACTGATATACGATACCATACATGACTGCCGCCATGATGAAAGCGGTGAGCACATCAAATGCCGAGTGCTGTTTGATAAACATAGTTGACATAATTATGGAAACGCACAGGATGAAAGACCCCATACGGATTCCTTTATGTTTTTCTAAGCGACGGCTCTTCATAACGGCGATATGACAGCCAAGCGAATTATATACATGAATGCTGGGCCATAAATTCGTCGGTGTATCTGCCTTATATAGCATGGCTACCAAATGTGTGAACACATTGTCACGCGGCATAATATAGGGTCTTAGGTGATGCCCGTTAGGCCACAACGTAGATACAAGAAGAAATACGGTCATGCCTGTGAAGAGGAAAGTGCAGGTCCTGAAGTAATCGTCTTTGTCACGGAAGAAAAAGTACATGACAACGACGGCCACATATGCAAACCATAGCAGGTATGGAATGACAAATACTTCGCAGAACGGGATGTGGTCGTCAAGCGCCACATGGATTACTTTATAATGGCTTGTAACGGTTCTTTCCAAGTGACCGAACCATGCCATATATATAACGCCGTAGATGATTAACGGAATTGCATGTCTGTATTTTTCAAGAAAACTTTTCATGATGTTACTTCCCCATTTTACTTTAAACAAACGCTTTTGCCAAAAATGAAGCTGTGGCAAGCCGTAACAAATCTGCCTTATTTCATTGTGAAATCATATAGACTGATATATCTGTTATATGCCCTGCTTGTCACAAATATTCATTTCATAGATGTTATCATAGCAGATTGCATGGAAAAGTCAAAATAAGATTTTCATAAATATTTCTTAATTTTTCATGAAAAAGTGTCCATTGTGTTCAATCTAAGAACCGCAGTCTTTGCTTAAGACAGGAAATACTGATCTGACTGGATTTCCAATACACTTCGCCGTCGGTATGTACCCATAGCGGGAGAGAAGTTTTAATTCGCACGGATGAAGCTGTATAATGATCGATTTGTGGGAATATATAGTGTTTGCCGAAGAACGCAGTCGGGAGGGCAATAAGGATCAGAAGCTTGGACAGATTGCCAACTACGCATAAATCCAATAGACCGTCTCCATTGTCAGCTTGAGGACAGAAACAGAAACCGCCGCCTTCATATGGATGAATCATAAATGCGGTGAATAGAAATTGGGGGATACGGATGACGTCCCTGCCATCAAGATATATTTCGCATGCTACGGGCTTAGCGGTAATTAACTGCTTCAGCGCGATGCCGAGATAAGTTAACTTTCCAAGCTTAAGTTTGTTCAGGGTATTCTTAATAGAAGAAGAGAGCGCTTCCTCACAGACGGCGGCATCGAAACCGATTCCGCTGCTAACGATAAAATATCTGCTTTTTTGCTCCGGGCATTTATGAAGTCTGGACATGATATGCGTATCGCTTTCATAGGTCAGGATACCCAAATCAATCATGCGGGGATGTGCGCCGTCAAGAATTTTTGTCATCAGTTCGACCGGATCGCGTTCAAGCTTCAGAGCTCTTGCGAGATCGTTGCTTGAACCGGTGGGAATATATCCGAGATTTACCATATCGAAGTCCGAAATACCCTGCAGAGCTTCGTTGACAGTACCGTCCCCGCCGAGAACGATCAGATTAATCGGACTGTGGGCAGTCGTGGCTTTAGAAGTAATTTTTTCGGTAAGTTCCGTTACATGCCCGATATGATTCGAGTGGTATGTCTTGTAAGGAATATTTCTTTCAGACAGTAGTTTTTCCAAAGATTTCCATATCGAGAGACCTTTGCCGGATTTAGACGTCGGATTGATAATAATATGGTACATAAAGACTCCCCCGCTTCTATAAGTATAGGTAAAACTTGTATTCAGTATATCATGCAGTAATTGTTTCTGGCAAACAATGAATTCTTGTCAGGAAGGATAAGACGCGGCAGTCCGGTCAGACGCCGCCCTGACAAGGCGGGTCAGACACAGTCCAAACATGCAGTTGCACCATGAACGTTCATTGTGGTATACTAATACCAATTTTATGCAGGATGAATCAAGGATAGGATAAATCCAAGATAGGATGAATCAAGGATAGGATAAATCCGAGACACGATGAATCAAATATTGAGGTAAATCTAAGAAAGGCAGGAACAAGGAATGTATTCATTGGATGAAGTAAGGGTAGCAGACCCGGAGATTGCGCAGGCTATTGAGGCGGAACAGCAGAGACAGAATTCCCATATAGAGCTGATTGCTTCAGAGAACTGGGTAAGCAAAGCAGTTATGGCGGCTATGGGCAGTCCGTTGACGAACAAATATGCGGAAGGATATCCGGGGAAAAGGTATTACGGTGGCTGCGAGTGTGTGGATGTAGTGGAGGATCTGGCAAGAGATCGTGCCAAGGAGTTATTTGGCTGTGAGTATGTCAATGTACAGCCGCATTCCGGGGCGCAGGCAAATATGGCAGTCTTTTTTGCAGTGATGGAGCCGGGGGATACCTTTATGGGTATGAATCTGGATCATGGCGGACATTTGTCACACGGTTCACCGGTCAATATGTCAGGTAAGTATTTTAAATGTGTTCCTTATGGCGTGAATGACGATGGATTCCTTGATTATGATAATGTGCGCAAGATCGCATTGGAGTGCAGACCGAAGATGATCGTAGCAGGTGCTTCTGCGTATGCGAGAACGATTGACTTCAAGAAGTTCAGAGAGATTGCGGATGAAGTCGGCGCTGTGTTGATGGTAGATATCGCGCACATTGCCGGTCTTGTGGCGGCAGGTCTGCATCCGAGTCCGATTCCGTATGCGCATGTGACGACGACAACAACACATAAAACGCTTCGCGGACCTCGTGGCGGCATGATCATGTCCAGTCAGGAAGTGGCGGACAAGTATAACTTTAATAAGGCGATTTTCCCGGGTATTCAGGGCGGTCCGTTGATGCATGTGATCGCGGCTAAGGCTGTCTGCTTTAAAGAGGCGTTGGATCCGGCGTTCAAGAAATACCAGCAGGGAGTTGCGGATAATGCACAGGCGCTTTGCAAAGGATTGCAGAACAGAGACGTTAAGATTGTGTCCGGTGGAACGGACAATCACCTTATGCTGGTTGACCTGACACCATATGATCTTACGGGCAAAGCGGTTGAGAAGCTTTTGGATGAGGCGCATATCACCGCTAATAAGAATACGATTCCCAATGATCCGAAATCTCCGTTTGTAACGAGCGGTATCCGTCTTGGTACTCCGGCAGCGACTTCGAGAGGATTAAATGCGGAAGATATGGATCAGGTAGCGGAAGCTATTTCTATCGTGATTAAAGAAGGCGAGGGCGGAATAGAGAAGGCGCGTGCAATCATTAAGACATTGACGGATAAGTATCCGCTTATTTAATGACAATGGAATTCGGAAGAAACAAATGCGCAGTATTGCATTCTATTATTAGAGAATTTCTGCGGGGACACGGGCATGTAATCCCGCATTGCCTGTGTTTGTCCCTGCAGATTATCTATATCTATTTTACAGTTTCAGCGCGCTGCTTAGGCTCTATCTTGCCGGAGTGGCTTTTCTGCTCTATGCTTTAAAATGGGCAGCAAGAGTGGGTCGGCAGTGTTTCTGACGGTTATCTGAACTTCTTTTTTCTATATGCATAGATATCCTACATGAATATATCTTACATAAATCTCCATAATATTGACATTCATTCATTGTCTTTGTTAAAATAGTAGCATGGGTAAATTATATGACTAGACACAGGGGGAAATGGTTATGTATCATTGCCATATGCATTTATATTTAGCGGGATGTCAGATTAAAACAGTCGAGACAATTAAAGATATGAAACCGCTTGAACAGTTTACGCATACATTTATGGAGAGTGACGGTATAGACGAGACGATGGCGGCGGAAGCGGATGTAATCTGGCTTGGGCTGCAGGGAATGGATGTCAGGAAAACCGTGCAGACAATGATACGCGCTAAGCGTGAGGAGACGGAACTGATTGTGCTCGCAGACAGGGAGCAGATGCTGCTTCTTTCAGAAGAGCTGCCGCAAATTAAAGACGTCTGGATAATGCCGATGGAAGAAGAGGAGTTGAGGTTCCGATTCTTAAGGTGGCAGCAGGCATGTAAGACGAGTAAGGATTACAGGCAGACAAGCCATTATCTCGATGCCGCCATTGATAACAGTCCGAATCTGATCTGGTTTAAGGATGTAGACGGCGTACACATGAAAGTCAATAACAGTTTCTGTGATGCGGTCAATAAAACCAAAGAGCAGGTGCAGGGACAAAGGCATGCCTATATATGGGATGTGGAAGAGGATGACCCGGCATGTATCGAATCAGAGCAGAAGGTCATGAGTACCCGTAAAACCTGCATAGCGGAAGAGGTCATTCAAGTAGGAAATGAGCAGAGGACGCTTATTACATATAAGTCTCCTTTATATAATATTGACGGTAGTGTATTTGGTACGGTAGGCATAGGAATTGATGTTACAAGAGAACGGGAATACGAGAAGGAAGTATTGGCGAAAACCCGTATTTTGGAAACTGTTTTTACCAGTATAGATTGTGGTGTCTTATGTCATTCGTTGGACGGTTCCCGCATTTTAAGTGTAAATGAGGCGGCGCTTAAGATTTTGGGGTATGCGTCCAAGGAAGAACTTCTTGATAAAGGATTTGATATGGTAGCATCTTCCGTGTTGGAGGAAGATAAGGAGATTCTTCAGAGTAAAATTGAAGAACTTAAGAATGAAGGCGACAGCACGAGTGTGGAATACCGTGTAAAACATAAAGACGGCAAAGTACTGCATGTTACAGGAAACGTGAAGCTGTTGCAGGAAAATGGCGAGATGTTCTATCAACGTTTCATGTTAGACTGCACTGAGCAGAAGATACGTGAGAGGAATAATGCAAGGCACCAGATGGAACTGGTGCAGGCATTAACGATAGACTATCGCCTCGTATGCTTTTTTGATATTGACGCAGGGGTGGGAAGCACCCTCAGAAATGATGATTATGACGGCAGTTTGTTTGGCGTTATATTTAACGGAGATATTATATTTAAGGAAAGCATAGAGAGATATGCGCGTGATTTTGTCTGTGAGGAAGATCGGGAGGTGTTCCTTCGTGAGTGCGCTCAGGAGAAAATCAGAGCAGAACTAAATGACAAGAAGTCATACTGCGTCAGATACCGCATTATGAGAGCGGACGTCGTAGAATATTTTGAAGTAAAGATAGCACGCGTGGGCATTAGGGAAGGTCATTATGAAGTGGTTCTCGGTTTCCATAGCGTGGATGAGGCAACCCGCAGCGAAATGGAGCAGAAAGGAATGCTTCAGGATGCACTTTCACAGGCGAACAAGGCAAGTCAGGCAAAGAGCGTATTTTTGTCGAATATGTCCCATGATATCCGTACGCCTATGAATGCGATCGTCGGATTTACGACTCTTGCGATTACGCACATCGACCGTCAGGAACAGGTTAAAGAATATCTGGAGAAGATTATGACTTCGGGTAACCACCTGCTCAGCCTGATCAATGATGTACTGGATATGAGCCGTATTGAGAGCGGTAAGATACGGCTGGATGAGAAACCGTGCAGTCTGCCTGACATTGTGCATGGTCTGTGTAATATTTTGCAGGCTGACGTACGTGCGAAGCAGCTGGAACTCTATATTGATACGGTTGATGTTATGAACGAGGAGATATACTGTGATAAGCTGAGATTGAATCAGGTACTCTTGAATCTGGTCAGCAATTCCGTGAAATATACGGAGCAGGGCGGCACTATAAGTATTCGCATTACGGAGGAAGACAGTACGGACGGATTTGCGAAATATGTGTTTAGTGTCAAAGACACGGGCATCGGTATGAGCAAGGATTTTGTGGATCATATTTTTGAGCCGTTTGAACGTGAGGAAAATTCTACCATTAGCGGTATACAAGGAACAGGACTTGGTATGGCGATTACAAAGAACATCGTCGATCTGATGGGCGGAGATATCGAAGTCTACAGTAAACAGGGCGAAGGTACAGAATTTATTGTTTCCTTTGTATTTCGACTGCATTTCGGAACAGAGCAGGTGTATACGATTCCGGAATTGAGAGACTGCAGGGCGCTGGTGGTTGACAATGATATTAACAGTTGTGAGAGTGTTGCCCATATGCTTGAGCAGATTGGTATGCGCGCCGACTGGGTACAATCGGAAGAAGACGCGGTAAATCGGGTACAGGACTCCGGCAGCGGAGACGGTTACCGGGTTTTTGTGATTGACTGGATGCTGCCGGAAATCAATGGAATTGAGATCGCGCGCAGAATACGTCAGCAGTCGGATGAGGATGCATTGATTCTTATTTTAACGGCATATGACTGGGCGGATGTGGAGGACGAGGCAAAGGCAGCCGGTGTCAATGTATTTTGCAGTAAACCTTTGTTTATGTCAGAATTAAAGAAGTGTCTGCATTTTGCTTTGCATGGAGAACATGCAGAGGCACAGGGAAGTGAAGGAAATCTGGATAAGCTGGAAGGCGGACGCATCTTATTAGCGGAGGATGTGGAACTGAATCAGGAGATTGCCGTGGAGATTCTGGGCGATGCCGGTTTTGTCACGGAGGTTGCTGATAATGGACAGATTGCGGTAGAGATGATAGAGAAATCGGAACCGGGCTATTATCAATTGATACTGATGGATATACAGATGCCCGTGATGAATGGTTATGAGGCGACAAAGGCAATTCGCAAACTGGAGAATAAGGAACTGGCTTCGATACCGATTCTGGCAATGTCCGCCAATGCTTTTGAAGAGGATAAGCAGGAAGCGTTAAAGAGCGGAATGAACGGTCATATTGCAAAGCCTATTGACATTGACAGTATGTTTGCGACTTTGGGCAGTGTGCTTGGTAAGTAAGGAAGCAGTAAATGGATGAATTACAGGCATGACGCCTTACGATATAGTATAGAGCTACGTGATTTGGATATGGGTGAGAGTGTGGTATTGAACGGTATATTTACGGTCAAACACCACGCTCTCTTCTGCGTAAGTCTGAAATATTCCTGTAAATGAATATTTTCTAAAAGCAATCTTATAATAATTCACAATTTTAGCTTGCCATAATTGTATAGTTGTGCTAAAATATCCCTCGGTGACAAACATGTGTCTTTGGTGCAAAGACAGAGAGGCGTGAGTACAGTATGAAGGAGACGACCGGCTATTATGTCGTAAAACAAAAAGCTGTTCCGGAAGTCTTGTTGAAGGTTGTGGAAGCCAAGAGACTGGTGGAATCAGGTAAAGTTTTGTCTGTTCAGGAAGCGGTGGATGAGGTTGGAATCAGCCGCAGTTCTTTTTATAAATATAAGGACGACATTTTTCCTTTTCATGACAATGCACAGGGAACAACCATCACACTTACTTTTCAGATGGACGATGAGACCGGACTCTTGTCAGACGTGCTCAAAATCGTGGCGGACTGTGGGGCTAATATACTGACGATTCACCAGAGTATTCCGATCAGCGGAGTGGCGTCTTTAAGCCTGAGCGTGCAGGTTCTGCCGACGACAGGCGACGTCTCCGAGATGATTGAGGCGATGGAGGCAAAGCAGGGTGTCCATCATGTGAAAATTTTGGCAAAGGATTAAAGGGATAAAGAGAGGACAGCATTATGATTCATGTAGCGGTATTAGGATATGGCACTGTGGGAAGCGGTGTCGTGGAAGTAATTGAAACAAATAAGAAAGACATTAATAAAAGGGCGGCCACTGAGCTGAATATCAAATATATTTTGGATTTGAGAGATTTTCCCGGCGACCCATATGAGAACAAAGTTGTGCATGATTACGAGATGATTCTGAATGATCCGGAAGTTACGGTTATCTGTGAAACGATGGGCGGCATCAATCCGGCATATGATTTCTCTAAGCGGGCACTGCTTGCGGGTAAGAGTGTGTGCACTTCCAACAAAGAACTTGTCGCAAACCATGGTCCGGAGCTGATCAGTATCGCGAGAGAACACCACTGTAATTATCTGTTTGAAGCGAGCGTGGGAGGCGGCATTCCGATTATCCGTCCATTAAACTATTCGTTGACAGCCGAAAAGATTGATTCCATCACAGGTATTTTGAACGGAACAACCAACTATATTCTGACGAAGATGGACAAAGAGGGCGCGGATTTTGAGGAGGTTTTGAAGGAAGCGCAGAAGAAAGGGTATGCGGAAAGAAATCCGGAGGCGGATGTGGAAGGCTATGACGCCTGCCGTAAGATTGCGATACTCTCTTCACTGATGTGCGGTAAGAACGTAAAATACGAAGAAATATATACGGAGGGTATCACTAAGATATCGGCAGCGGATTTTCTGTATGCAAAGCAGATGAACAAATCCGTGAAACTGCTTGCCATGAGCAGAGATACCGAGAACGGATTTTTTGCGATGGTAGCGCCGTTTATGATCTCAAGGGATCACCCGCTTTACTGCGTGAACGATGTATTTAATGCGATTTATGTGCACGGAAATATGCTGGGTGACTCCATGTATTACGGCCGTGGTGCGGGCAAGCTGCCTACCGCCAGCGCAGTGGTTTCCGACGTTGTGGACTGCGCGAGACATCAAGGCAAGACCGTCATGTGTTTCTGGGAAAATGAGGATGTAAAGGTAGTTAATATTGAGAATGATGAAGGTAAGTTCTTTGTCAGAGTTGACAGTAATAAGAAAGATGCGGCAATGGAAGCATTCGGAGCGTTGGCGGAGATTAATGTAGGAATCGGTAAAGAGTTTGCGTTTATGACACAGGTTATGACTGAGAGAGAATTCAATGATAAGATTGAGAAAATCGGTGGCTGTATTAACCGCATCAGAATCTTAAGCGCGTGAAAAGTCGGAGAAATATGAGAATATAATAAATAGAGGAAGATTGGATTACGAGGATAAGATTATGAGAAAAGTAGTGAAATTTGGAGGAAGTTCGTTAGCGAGCGCCGAGCAGTTTAAAAAGGTAGGAGACATTATTCATGCTGACAAGGAGCGCAAATTTGTAGTTCCCTCTGCACCGGGTAAAAGGGACGCTAATGATACCAAAGTGACGGATATGCTGTATGCCTGTTATGAGCTGGCAGAAGAAGGTAAAGATTTTACAAAGAATCTTCAGGCGATTAAAGACAGATATCAGGAGATTATTGACGGACTTAAGTTGAAGCTTTCCTTAGAAAATGAATTTAAAGTGATCGAGAAGAATTTCAAGGAAAAAGCAGGTTCTGATTATGCTGCGTCGCGCGGGGAGTTCTTAAATGGCATTATTATGGCGAACTATCTCGGATATGAATTCATAGATGCTGCAGAAGTCATTCTTTTTGCCGATAATGGCGAATATGATGCGGAAATCACGAACGCAAAGTTAAAAGCAAGGCTGGAAGGGGTGGAGGCTGCCGTTATTCCGGGATTCTATGGCGCATATGCCGATGGGCGTGTTAAGACATTTTCCAGAGGGGGATCTGACATCACAGGATCTATTGTTGCGAGAGCGGTAAAAGCGAATGTGTATGAGAACTGGACGGATGTGTCGGGGATTCTGATTGCCGACCCACGGATTATCTATAAGCCGGAAGGCATAGAGACGATTACTTACAAGGAACTTCGAGAACTGTCATATATGGGCTTTAACGTTCTGCACGAAGACGCTATTTTCCCTGTCAGGAGAGAGGGAATTCCCATTAATATCCGTAATACCAACGCACCGGAGGACAACGGTACATGGATTGTGGAGAGCACATGTCAGAAATCAAAATATGTTATCACGGGAGTTGCCGGTAAGAAAGGCTTTTGTGCCGTGAACATTGATAAAGATATGATGAACTCCGAAATCGGGTTCGGACGCAAGGTACTGCAGGCGTTTGAGGAGAACGGAATTTCTTTTGAACATGTACCGTCCGGTATTGACACAATGACGGTGTTTGTACATCAGGATGAGTTTATGCATAAGGAGCAACAGGTCGTATCAGGTATCCACAGACTGGCGGAACCGGATCGCATTGATATCGAAGCGGATCTTGCGTTGATAGCCGTTGTTGGTCGTGGCATGAAATCCACCCGTGGTACGGCGGGCAGAATTTTTTCAGCGCTGGCGCATGCAAATGTTAACGTCAAGATGATCGATCAGGGATCCAGTGAGTTGAACATTATTATCGGTGTTGCCAACTCGGATTTCGAGACGGCGATTAAAGCGATTTATGATATTTTTGTGAGGATTCAGATTTAGTCGGCAAAACTTCATATCAGATGAAAAAGGTCGGGAGTTTCTATGAAGATACCCGGCTTTTTTAGTGGATTTCGGTGTTAGTGCCAAGATGGTTCTCCTGAGAAACAATATTTCTTGTTGAATTGCATAATTATATATTTGGTAAGCGTATTTTTTTAGACAATTTTTATAAAAGACATATTTATTTCTCATAGTTTATATGGTAATATATACAAGAAAGTTTGTAGATGGGGAAGAGATCATATTCGTCTATGGAGGTACATATGGCAAATCAGAAGTTTGATGCATTAGTTTATACCAATGATAAATGCGTGGGCTGCAATAAATGTATATCGGTATGCCCCGTCCTCACCGCGAATAAAGCGGTTGTTGAAAATGGTGAGAACAAGATTCTTGTTGACGGCGAACACTGTGTAAGCTGCGGCGCTTGTTTTGACGCGTGTGCACATGATGCGAGGAGTTATCATGACGATACGGAACGTTTTTTTGAGGACCTGAAGAAAGGCGAGAAGATTTCTCTTTTGCTTGCGCCGGCTTTTCTGGCGAACTATCCGAGAGAATATGGCACGGTGCTGGGAGGACTTAAGAAACTCGGGGTGAATAGGATTATCAGCGTCAGTTTTGGGGCGGATATTACCACGTGGGGATATATCAAATATATAACGGAGCATAATTTTACAGGAGGTATTTCCCAGCCTTGTCCGGCAATCGTTGGATATATTGAGAAGTATATTCCGGAGTTGATTCCGAGTCTGGTGCCGGTGCATTCTCCGTTGATGTGCGGAGCGATCTATGTTAAGAAATATATGAAAGTGTCCGATAAGCTGGCGTTTATCAGCCCGTGTATTGCGAAGAAGAATGAGATAGACGACCCGAACTGTGGCGGCTATGTATCATATAACGTAACGTTTGACCATTTGATGGAATACGTGAGAAAACACAACATATCAGGTCCGGCCGTAAAAGATGAGATTGAATACGGATTAGGATCAATTTACCCGATGCCGGGCGGTCTGAAGGAGAATGTATATTGGTTCTGTGGCGAGGAAGTTTTCGTCAGGCAGATTGAAGGAGAGAAACATGCATACGAGTTCTTGGATGACTATAAGACAAGGGTGCTGGGTAAGAAAGAACTTCCGTTCATGGTAGATGCGTTAAATTGTGCGAAGGGCTGCATTTATGGTACGGGAGTGGAGGACGCCAAGACTAAGACGGATGATGTTCTGTACGAGCTGCAGAAGATTAAGACGGCCAGTAAGAAGAATGACAGAAGACATGCCTTTAGCAAGAGCCTGACGCCTAAGCAGAGACTGGACAAATTTAATAAACAGTTTAAAGATCTGAATATCAATGATTTCATCAGACATTACAGTGATAAGTCGAAAGGAATGATTGTAAAGGAACCCGATATATCGGAACTGAATGATATTTTTGACACAATGGATAAGCATACGGAGAACCAGAAAACAATGGATTGCTCCGCGTGCGGATATAATACTTGTAAAGAGATGGCAGCGGCAATTTATAATGGCTGCAATCGCAAGGATAATTGTATTCAGTATGTCAAAGGTAAAATAGAGAAAGAAAACGAGACCAATAAGCAGATGGCGGCCGAAATGGAAGAGAAGAATGTGCAGATTCAGGAAAAGAATGAATTGATAGAGCGGCTGATCGAAGAGGTTCACGATGATTTCGAGAGTCTGGATACGTCTATCGGTGAGATGTCTGTCGGTAATAACAGCAATGCGGAGGAAAGTACCGGAATATCTTCTGCGATGGCGGAGGTGGTTGCGTTCTGTGATGAACTGAATGAATCCTTGGATAAGATTCAGGCGTTGCTTGTGAAATTGGAAGAGAATAATGTTGAGATTACAAGCGTGGCGGAAGAGACAAATCTGCTTGCGCTCAATGCGAGCATCGAGGCTGCCAGAGCAGGAGAATCGGGAAGAGGATTTGCGATTATCGCGGAAAATATCAAGAAATTGGCGGACTCTTCCAAGGAAACGGCAAGTGACAGCAGCTCCAATAAGGAACAGATCCAAGGAGCGATCAAGGAATTGCTTGGGGATGCAGAGAAATTGATCGGTGTCATTGACGGAGTGAATGTACGCGTCACAAATTTAGCCGCGGCAACGGAACAGATTGCGGCTTCCGCAGATATGGTCAGTTCGATTTCTACTGATCTGAGGGAAAAACTCGGAACATTAGTTGAATAACGGAATTAGAAACGAGGTGTACTCTGGGAGTATACCTCGTTAAATTATGAAAGGTGTTTCTATATGCGGCACAGCCTCGGAGTCATGCCGTTCTTTCTGCTTTGCGGGTATCGGTATTCTTAGTAGCCAAGAGATTCTCCTACAAGATACACTTTGATTCTTCCGGCGTGCCCGCTTCTTCTCGTCACAACAATCTGATTGCAGAAACATTCGGGAGCAAGGCAGTCATGGCATGTACCCGTGGCAGCGCAGGGAATGTTTCTGTTAAGGCGTATGGCATTGGCGGGAGAGGCCATGTTGCGTACTCTGGCAATGCCGCTTTCTATATCAGTGACAACCTTATTCATGCCAACTATGAGGATGACATGACTTGGTCCCTGAATCAGACATGCAACACGGTTTCCGTTGCCGTCAATGTTGATCAGTTCGCCGTTTAAAGTGATTGCGTTGCTGCTCATCAGGTAGTAATCGGAGAGAACAGCCTGTGCGTAAAGTGCGCGGGATTCTTCGGGAGATTTGGCTAAAGAGCGGTCGATCAGTCGGTAATCACCGCTATGTATGCCGTCCATCAGCCCGCATTCCTTGATGCTTTCGCTGCCGCCCCAACTGATCGTGGAACCGGCGGGGAGCGTATCTAAGACGGCACGGGTGCATTCTGCAGCCGTGTCAAAATAGTATCCCTCCATATTGCGCTTTACAAGATTTTTGATGATTGTATCAGCTTGTTTTGCCAAGGCAGTTGATTTATGTGACATAACGTTCCTCCATTTCTGATTGGTATGAGTAATTGTTTTGTTCAGTATATCATTTTGAAGAAGAAAAGTGCAAGACGTCTGTACTTGTAATTGCCGTAACTGCTCATAGAATAATTAAATGATGGATGTTCTTACCTTTCCCACATTATAACTGGAATTAACTGTTAAATATGTAAAAAAACGCTAAAAATGAGATAATTTGAATAAAAATAAAATAAAATGAAAAAATTTCAAATTTTTTAAAGAAATGTGTTGACAAATAAAAATCACATGATATAATAAAACCATAAACAAAACAAATTCACATAGATATCCTAGAAGAAAGGGAGGTACGGTCCACCGAAAACATAATTTCAAGATCCATTTAAAGTACAAATGAATAAGGAACCAATGACAAAACAACGAAGACGTAGTCGAGTACATGAGAGAAAGTAACGAATCACAGAAGAAGAAAGAATAAGACGTTACAGTATATGCATACGAAAGAAGAGTGGAAAGAGTACGGAAGAAGAAAAACGGAGGTATGGACCATTGGATAGTGAAGTATAGAAGCGGGTATTAATTCTAAGAGGAATTAGTACCCGCTTCGCTGTGTGCAAGGGATCATACAATTAGGGGAACTGTATGCGGAAGATTATGTATATTTGTTACGGAATCGATGAAAAGTGAAAATTGTGTAGCATATTTCCACCAAATAGGTTATAGTATAATTGCCAGATACTATATGTTGTATGTGGTCACACACAGGAGGAGTTGTATGGGAAAGTTATTTCGCGGAAAAAATAAATATTCGGACGAAGAGTTTGAAGAAGATATGCTCGAAGAAGATGAATTAGAAGAAGATGAAGAAGACTCGGACGATGAGGACGAATTAGAAGACGAAGAAGACTCGGATGACGAGGACGAATTAGAAGACGAAGAAGATTCGGACGACGATGACGACGACGAAGAAGATGAAGAAGATCGTCGATTGTATCGTCGGAAAAGACGAATTCGCAATCAGATTATATCCTATTCCGTCGTAGCGGTGATTCTGGCAGCAATAGTTGCTGGCGGAGTCTTTGTGGGTAAAAGTATAGCGTCAGTAGTAAGAGAGAAAAAACTTGCTGAAGAACAAGTGAAACTTGCTGAGGAACAGGAAGCACAGGCAGCTCACGAGGTAGTGATAGACGCACCGGAACCAATAGTGGAAGAAGAACCGGAAGAGGACTATCTTGGTAAATATGTAGAAGATGTCCTTTCGGATATGACGTTGGAAGATAAAGTGGCAGGTCTTTTTATAGTGACGCCCGAAGCGCTGACAGGTGTGACAACTGCGACACAAGCAGGAGACGGAACACAGGAAGCGCTGGAGAAGTATGCCGTAGGCGGATTGATTTATTTTGAACAAAATATCATTGATAAAGAACAGATTATGCAGATGCTTTCGAATACGACAGCCAAGAGCAAGTACCCGGTTTTCTTAGCCGTAGACGAAGAGGGCGGTTCTGTCAGCAGAGTGGCAAAGAGCGGTATTGATGTGGCTGAGGTCAGTGATATGGCTGAAATTGGTGCGAGTGGTGATGGTGTACTGGCATATGAAGCGGGAGTCAACATCGGGTCTTACTTGAAAGAACTGGGATTCAATTTGGATTTTGCGCCAGTGGCTGATGTAGCCGGTTCAGAGGACAGCGCCATAGGCGCCCGTTCTTTCGGGTCGGACGCTCAGTTAGTGGGAGAGATGGTTGCTAATGCGGTGGGCGGCATAGAAGCCGCCGGAGTCAGTTCGTGCCTGAAACATTTCCCGGGACTTGGGGATATGACAGAGGATACTCATGACGGCAGAGTGGCAACGAGTAAAACACTGGACGAGATGCGAGCTACAGACTTTATTCCTTTTAAGGCAGGAATTGATGCAGGAGCAGACTTTGTCATGGTAAGTCATGTTACGATGGCGGATGTGGAAGGGGATGCTGTTCCTTCCAGTCTGTCTAAAACTGTCATGACGGATGTGCTTAGAAATGAATTAGGCTTTCAGGGAGTCATTATCACAGACGCACTAAATATGGGAGCGATTACCGAATATTACACATCTGAGGATGCGGTGATTATGGCAGTGGAAGCGGGTGCGGATATGCTTCTTATGCCGGACGATTTTGAGGCGGCGTATAACGCGCTTCTTACAGCCGTTCAGGATGGTACGATTTCCGAGGAGAGGGTTGACGAATCTTTGGAGCGGATATATCGGATTAAATGTGCGGGAAAAGTATGATGATGAAAGTGAAATTGTCGTCATAACAAGTGAAACAGAGAAATTGTCTTGAAAAATATGAAATTGTGCATTTAATTAAAAAAATTTAAAAAGATTATCGAATATAATAAAATGCAATTTTTATATTGACAAAGCAAAGACCATATAGTATATTATTACTTGTCCGAGCGATAAGCCGGATGAGTGATATGCGCGAGTGGCTCAGTTGGTGGAGCACGACCTTGCCAAGGTCGGGGTCGCGGGTTCGAGTCCCGTCTCGCGCTCTTTTTTATTCCAGTAAAAGCAGCGGAAACGTTGATAAATACAGCGTTTCCGCTATTTTTGTGTGTCTACAAATCGGTAGACAGTTGTAGACAGTACCTTAGTACCATTACAATGCCTTTGTTATGAGGTGTTTTTTGTGTCACCGACAAAAAGAACAGGGAGCCTTCCATGACGGAAAACTCCCTGCTTTACATTTCTTCACTTGTACTATCCGATATACTGCGGTGCCGGATTATTTATTAGCCCTTAACGCCGCCGAGAGTGATACCCTTAACAAAATACTTTTGTACAAAAGGATAAATGATAATAATCGGCAAAATACCTACTGTAGCCATTGCCATTCTGACGGACGCGAGAGGAATAGCGCTTAAGCCAACATTTGCATTCTGCACATTAGAACTTGACTGGGAAAGAAATTGAATGTTCTGCATCATACGATTTAACAAGTTCTGTACTGCATAGAGTTCTGTTCGCTTCGTGATGTAAATATATCCGTTCATCCAGTCGTTCCAATATGCAATACCGGCGAACAATGCAACGGTTGCAAGAATTGGTTTGGCTAAAGGAATGACTACGCTTATAAATGTCCTTGTTTCAGATGCGCCGTCAATGTATGCTGCATCCAGAATTTCGTCCGGAATACTGGAAACAAAATAGGATTTCATCAGCATAACATTGAAACCATTCAACAAAAGACCTGGAATCAATAATCCAAAAAAAGTATTATTAACATGGAAAATTTTTGTATAAATAATGTAAGTAGGTACAAGACCGCCATTAAACAACATAGAAAAAACTATAAAGAAGGTAATCAGTCCACGTCCCGGCATATCTTTCTTAGATATCGCATATGCTAATAATGTTGTAATCGTTAATGCACAAATGGTTCCAACAACGGTAAGTACAACAGATACGCCGTAAGCCCTCAAAACGGCATTACCTGTTTTGAAAATATACTCATAAGCATATAAGCTGAATTTGGATGGGAAGAAAGAATAACCTTCCGAAATCAATGTATTGTTATCTGTAATGGAAGACATAACCATCAGTAACATTGGCAGCAATGCAAAGATGGAAAGGAGAATCAGCACTGCATGGGCAAAAATTTGAAATCGTTTTTCACTGTTCATTTACTTCTCCTCCTTTTTTAGAATAGTGCGCTATCAGGATCCAGCTTGCGAACAATTATATTCGCCGTAAGAATAAAGATGAATCCAACTACAGACTGGTACAAACCTGCCGCAGAAGCCATAGACATATCGCCAAGTTCCAACAAGCCTCTGTATACATAAGTATCAATTGTATTTGTTACTGCGAACAACGCCCCCTGATTCTGAGGCACCTGATAGAATAGACCGAAATCTGAGTAAAAAATACGGCCAACTGCCAAAAGCGTCATCATAATAATCGTAGGTTTAAGCAAAGGAATTGTAATCTTACCAACCTGTGTCCATTTACCGGCGCCATCTATAGACGCAGATTCATAAATGCTGCGGTCAATTCCTAAAATAGTAGAAAGATAAATAATACAATTGTAACCGATTACTTTCCATGCGTTAACAAATACTAAAATGAACGGCCAATATTGTTTCTGCATGTACCATTGTACCGGTTCCTTTCCTAACGCTGCCAATATCGTGTTGTTAATAAATCCATTATCATTGGACAGAAAACCAAATACCAGATAGCTTACGATAACCATGGAAATCATAAATGGTAACAAAATAATTATTTGGTATGTCTTCTTTAATTTTGAAGTCATTTCAGCCAGTAATATTGCAACAAACACAGCCAACAGCGTGTTAACAATAATAAAAACTACATTGTAAAGAATTGTATTTCTCGTAATAACAAAAGCGTCCTTTGTTGCAAACAAATACTTAAAATTCTTAAATCCTACGTTCTTGGATCCAAAAATACCTTTCTTGGCATTGTACTTCTTAAAAGCCAGGACCAAGCCGGGCAGAGGCATATAGTTATTAACAAAAAGATATAGCAATCCCGGCAGAGCCATAATGTATAATGGAATATATCTAATCAGTCTTTTTTTCAGTTTTTTCTCCTTTTTTCCCGTCACCTTCATAAGACCGAGTCCTTTCTATTGAATATGGGAGCCGACGTTTCCGCCGGCTCCGCCATTTTTTGACTTATTCTCCGATTCTGTTGAAAATCTCTTTTATTTAGCCCATTCATTAAGAGCTTCCTGTTTCGCCTCCATATATTCCTGAAGTCCGGCAGCATATAAAGCGTCATTTAACTGCTTTAATCCTGTTTCGGGATCTACAAATCCGTAAATAACCTGAGGACCAAATTCTTTGTATGCATTCTGCAAAGCTGTAAACTCTGCAGCATAATCGCTGTTATCCCATGTGAAGCCAAGCGCTTTAGATTTAACCGGACAGTTATCGTTAAATGCCGCTGTCTGCTCACCAACGTCGATGGGGTCGCCTTCCCAAACATGCGCTGCATACTGATTGGGCATCAACCACAAGACGTTAGGATAGTACTCAGAATTGTCAGGGTTTACGCCGTCAGCCCAATTGATGGATGTATCATCATTCACAACATACTCAACGCCTTCTTCACCCCAGCAGGCTAAGTTAGCAACAACCGGATCTGTGTACAATAAGTTCAGAATCTGCATAGCGGCTATCGGATCTTCTGTAGCTTGGTTCATACACCACGGGAAAGCAGATACTGCGGAAGAACCCATGAAAGCATCACCAACATCAAAGATTGTCATGTCACGACCACACTCACCATTGATCTGGTTCTGATAAGCAGGTTTCGCCTGAGCCATCATGGCCATGTATGCTCCGGATTTGATTCTGGAAGAAGCGCCATTGTCATCCGTCATAGCATCACCTGAGATGTAACCGGCCTGATTCCATCGGTAAGCTCTGTCAGCCCATTCTTTGAAAAGATCAGACTCATATACGTTTTCGACTTCGAGGCTGTTAGCAGGATCAAGCAGGCATCCGTAGTAGTCTCCGGCAATATTGTCCACGCAACTGCCTTGTGTTAACAAGTTATCCTGCGTAGAATAAACAATCTTGTCGGGATATGCTTCATGAATTGCTGCAAACATCTCATCAATGTCATCCCATGTAGCTTTATTGTAACCGAGATCATCTTTTTCAAATTTGGAAAGATCTACGCCTGCGCCTTCAAGATACTCTGTACCGATAAGAATACACGCTGTCTGAATAGCATAGTCCTTAATAGGTGGAACACCGTATAATGTACCGCCCACGCGGCAGGCATCAAGATAATCTGCTCTGATCAGGCTTTTCAGTTCTGCACCGTAGTTATCGAGCAAACCATCTTCTTCAAGATCGGCCGTGTAGCCGTTGTTAACACATGTCATGTATCCGGGTCCGCAGGTAGAAAACAAATCAACCTGCTCGCCAGAGGAAAGCATCAATTTCAAATCTTCTGTGTAAGCAGCAGCATCGATGATCAATAATTCCATGTCGAGGCCAAGTTTCTCTCTTGTGTATTCGCTAAGTTTAGCATTTACACGATCAAGACCGGCCGGAGCGCCTGTCCAGTCAAAGAAAGAAACAACAACTTTTTCATATTCGCCGGATTCCTCTGCCTTTGCTTTTCTGTCGGCGATTGCCTGCTCTGCAAGCGAAAGGTCTCCGTCTGCCGTCTCTACTGTCGCTTCCTCTTTTGCCTCAGCGGAGGCCTCTTCTTTTGTTTCATCCGTGCCGGCTGTCGGTGTGCTATCTGCCGCATTGCCACATCCTGACATTGATGTGGTTAACATTGCAGCTAATAACAGCGTTGCAATTGCTCTTTTTTTCATTAATTAACCCTCCTAATTTATAAACAGAATGCAAAACATTTCGTAAAATTTTCTATCTTTTCATGCATCTCATATTGTTGGCAATATCCTATATGTAAGATACATAAATGCATTTAGGTGAAACGTTTTACTTGTTGTGTTTATTATATATATAGCATAAAAAACTGTCAATGTGTCAATTTGTATCAATATATATTTTTAAAATTGTGCATATTAGACAATTAAAGTTTGAGAAAAAAATAACGTATCGCAATATTAAGCGATACGTTTTACCTATTTTGCCTATTTATTCATTCCATGATCAACGAAGAATATCCGGTTTTACTGATCAATACGTTTTACAGAGGCCCTCTCTATTAACTTGCAAGGTATTTTTGTATTCTTTTGTTCCTTGGAATCATTATATTGTTCTGCATTTTCGCACATACTGATAATCTGTTCTGCCGCCTGATACCCAAGTTCTTCAAGGGGAAGCGCCATTGTTGTCAGTTTTGGGTACAGATAGGATGCGATTTCCTGATTATCATATCCAATAACAGAAATATCCTCGCCAGGCATCTTTCCGGCTCTCTTGATCGCTTCATATGCGCCGGCCGCAATTGCATCAGACATACAGAATACCGCGGTTATATCATCTGCAGCCTCATCATCGAGCAATTTTTTCATTCCTTCATATCCGCCTTCATAGTTCCAACGGCAATACACTACAAGATTTGGATTGAATAGTTCTTTTGCTTCAAAAAATGCCTCTTGAACTCCCATCATTCGATTGATTGTATGCGTATTATCAAATTCTCCTCCCAATACGGCAATTTTCTTATGACCCATACGCATCAGATATTTGACAGCCTCACATCCGCCATCTTCATCATTCAGACGAAAAGTAGGTATTTTCTTATCATTTGTATAAGAATAAGCCATAACAAACGGAATATAATCGGGAAAATCCAGACCGATAATCTTATGTTCATGACCGCCTATGTAAATGATTCCATCGGTATTTAGTGAATTCATTTTTGCCAGAACAGGACGTAAGGCCTGCATATACAACCTTTGATCATGCATCCATTCTCCATGCCATCTGCCATTTAAACGCATGTTTTCAATGACAACATTATATCCGTGTTCTTCACAACAATTCATCAGTCCTTCAATCATAGCCACAGAACTGAAGACGATCAGATCTTCTACGATCACTCCAATTGTCTTTGTGTTGGCTGCCCTAAGACTTTTCGCAAGATAGTTGGGTTTATATCCAACTCGTTCCACCGTTTCTTTAATTCTGGCGGCCAATTCATCGCTCGCCTTATTGTTTTTTCCGTTCAATACATTGGAAACCGTGGAAACGGAAACGCCACACATTGAAGCGATATCCCTTATTGTCACACGGCTTTCTCCCCTTGTTTTACTCATTTCACCACTTTAAATCAACAATTTCCTGCTGATTTTTATTCTACCTCCCTATGGCAAATAGTTTTACTATGCATTTTACCATATATTCTAAATTTGTAAATATATTGGGTAGAAAAACGTTTTTCTTTGTGTAATACTGTAGAAATTTTCCTTCTCATTTTGTCATATATGCCCTGCATTCGTTTGTTTGATAACATAACACGCCGCTCCCGGACAACAAAGGACCCGGATATTTCCCGGCTGACAATCCAATACATCACAGATTGCATTTTGAATCAAAATTGCTTTTCCCCTTTTCCTCTGCTATCATGAAAATACATTGTGTCCGTATGCCGCAGGAGTATGATAGGGGTATTGTGCCGTCCTTCGGAGGAGAAAGATGATCGTGCAATTAACTTCCCCTTTTCCGTTGCCGGATTGGGTATGGCAACAAGACAAACAGCGCATATCTTGTCGGAAAGGGCAAAACATAATCGGAGGTTAAGGAACATATGCTGCAAATTGCAATATGTGATGATGAACAGTTTTATCGTGACAAGATAAAGCGCTTGGTAAATCAATATATGCGGAAGAATGAACTGATATATGACATACATGTCTTTTTGTCAGGGAAAGAGTTCTTGGAGCAGTGCGTGAACAGCGTGAAATATGATATTGTGTTTCTGGATATTAATATGGAGGAAATGGACGGGATTCAGACAGCGGAGAGGATTCGTTCTTTTCACAGTGATACATATATTGTGTTCGTAACGGCTTATATTGATTATGCGTTAGAAGGATATAAGGTGAATGCGGTTCGCTATCTGATGAAAAATAACTTGGAAGGCGCTTTGGAGGAATGCATGCGGGCGATTATACAGAAGATGCAGGTCGCATGGGTGAGTTTTACATTTCTGGAAGGGGAAAAGAGGCTGCATACGGACAATATTTTGTATGTTGAGAGCAGAGGACATAAATCTATTTTTCATTATATGGGGGCAGGGGAAACTATGTATCAGATTTATGATAAACTTGATACAATAGAGAAAAATCTGGTGCAACATGGTTTCCTGCGGATTCACAAAAGTTATCTCGTGAATATGAAGCATATCCGGAGAATCAGCAATTACACTGCAGTTCTTGATACGGGTGAAGAACTTCCGGTTCCGCGTCCGAGATTTCAGAAGGCGAGGGAACTGTTCGTGGATTATAAAGGAGCGTTGTGATGGGAGAGATGCCTTTACTGATAATCAGAAGTATTATTTTGTCATATATCATGGGTATGAGTTGTCAGGTATTCTTCGAAACTGTTGTGCCGGAGCGGAAGATGAAGCATGAGTGGATCAATCGTACTGCGGTGTTAGCATTTACAGCCGGATTTATGGTGATTGCCGTGACGAAGATTCCACCGTATATTTTACAGCCTGTCCGGGTGATTCTTATTGTTTTCCTTGTGGCACAGATTTATTTTCGGATAAGTGTGATGAAAAATCTGGCGCTGTCGGTGGTTTTTTGCGGGATTTATTGGATTTTATCGGCATTTTTTGTATCTTTGATCAACATAATTCCGTTTGCGGAGTACGAAGTGGTAAGTGATGTGACGGAACCGATTTTAGATATCGGTTATTTATGCTTGATGCTGATATTCCGTTATCGCTTTGGAAAGCATATGCAGACATTGCCGTGGATAAAGTGGGGAAAATTCGGTTTCCTTTCATTGATTGGCATTATGGTGAGCGTTGCATTTGCCATGATGACGAACAACGGTAATCTGTGGGACGGTTATGCAAGATTTGCTGCAATTACCGGGTTTGCGGCGGTTTATGTGCTGGGACTCTACTATATGGTCAATATGTTGGAGAAGGAGTCTGAAATGCAAAAGCTGCGGCTTATACACGAGCAGACGAAGAACCAGATGAACCTGTATCAGAGCATGAGGGAGCGATACGAACAGCAGAGACGTTTTTTTCATGATTATAAGAATCAGATAAACTGTCTTCAGGGAATGATAGAGAGCGGGCAGACGAAGGAAGCAATGAAATACATATCCGACCTGAATGGAAGTTTTCAGCGGGGTGAGATGTGTGTGAACACAAATCATGTGGCGGTCAATGTGATGCTGAATCGGAAGTATCAGGAGGCTTGTGAGAAGGGAATTGTCATGGCGGTTGTTTCCGGCGACTTGTCCAAACTTACGATGAGTGAGGAACATATTGTAACGCTGCTTGGAAATCTTCTTGACAATGCGATTGAGGCGTGTGGGAAGCTTGAGCAGAACAGAGTCATACAGTTTAAGATGGTGATAGAGGATGCACAGCTTGTTCTGTCAATCCGCAATCCGGTCAAAGAATCTGTACGGATTAAGGACAACAGGATTGTAACGAGTAAGCGTAATAAGGCACAGCATGGAATCGGGCTGCTGAATGTGGAGTCAGTCATCAGGCAAAATAACGGGACCGGCGTGTTAAAGTGCGAGGACGGATGGTTTTCTTTTACGGCGATGATACCGGTTAGTTGAACGGCGCCAAAGAAGGCTGGGTGGATGGATGCAGCCCATGAGGATAAAGATTGAAAATTAAAATTTTCAATCGCGAGATTTGTGTCTGCGCGCTGCTTGCCACCAACTCGTTTATGCGCAAAAAGCAGCGCAGAAATGGAGTTAAAAATAAAAAGACGTTTCGGCGTCTTTTTTTGCTGTCTTACCGATGGTTTCTGGCGTCCTTATTGTGTGGCCAAGTCGGCGGAAATATAATACAGACAAAAGAGGCGCAGCGAATGACAGTCACTGCATTATGTGAGACTAGGGCAGTGGGAAATATGGCGCTTGGGAATAGAGGAGAGGTTGATGAAGATGGAGAAGAAGAAAATGAATCAGACAAAATCGGATGGGGCGAAATGCAACAAGATGAAATGTAGTAGTGTACAACATTATAGGATGAAAATGAAAAGATTGGAATGGAGGAGAGAAAGACAAGGTTTAAAAGCGCTGATTGGGAGTATGACAATAGCCGGCGGACTTTTCCTGAGCGCGTGTGGCATGCACGCAGAAGGCGCGGTAACTGACAGTGTCATTTCGGCAGAAGAGACTGTGGAATGTGTAATGGAGAGTATGAAAATGCTGGACTTGGAACAGTTCAATATGCGTACGGACAACTATATACAGACGGAATATAATTGGATTGGAGTACCGGTTAGAAACGAGTACCGTGTGTTCAGTGAATTATTGCAGCCGGGTATAAAATTCGGTAGAGCACAAGAAAAATATGAAATGCATCGCAATTTATATGATAAAATGCTGCAGAATCTGAGATGGGAGATTAAGAGTGTGGAGGAAGATGCCGATCAGGCCGAAATCACCATGGAAATTACCAATATTGATATGAACGGCGTGATGGGCGAGTATGAGATGAGCATTTATGAAAATATGCTGGCAAGCGAGGGAAGCGGGTTTGGACAGATGATAAAAGATTTATTCCAAATATTTGACGAGGAGAACGGTCTGCCTGCAATTATTAATGAATATGATAAGACTTGCACATTTGAGGTGTCGGCCACTGCTTACAGGGAGAACGGGGTGTGGATATTACACCTTGACGAAAACCTGATCAATGCTGTTATGGGAAATATCAATGCAGAAGAGTATTCTGGAGAAATACAGCAGAAAATCAAAGAATTAGAGAAATTGGAAGAAGAAAAGCTGGATGAGTGGGAGGAAGAGTTCAGCGAAAATGTGGAGAAGTGGGTGGATGGCTTGTTCGGAGAATGAAGCAGAAGCAGGAATATGACAACGTATACCGAATCGGTGCCAAGCGATGTTTGCCAAACGGTTCGCGTATACGTTGACAATTTGCATAAAATGCGATACCGTAATAAATAATACATGCAATTCTGTTTCTTGCGGACACGCTTTTTAGGAAGGGACGCCCGCTGTTAAGAGCAGGGAGTATCTCTATGGGAAAAACCATAAAAAATGTCGTAATTACTCTATTGTTTCTGACGTTAAGCATTTCCACGGCCTTTTTGGCATATTTACATTTTGTTGCATCAGATGACGGGGAACTTTCGGGAGAGTGGATAACAGAACTGGATATGACAGAGCAGGCGGCTGTCACGGCGCTTAGCTGGCTGCAAGAGATAGAAGCCGTTTCTGTTTCTTACGAGGAAATGGAGTCTTATATGCAAGGATTGACTATACAAGTCAATCTGACTTTTGAACAGACTACGCGCACAGAGGGGACTTTCCGATGCAATGTGATGCCGGAAAGTTACGATGAATGTAATCAGGCAGCCTATGAGGCATTTGCGGCAGTATTTCAGGAACTTCTGGCAGAGAGACTTCGCATGGCAGGTTATACGGGCGGCACGGACAAGGAAGCTTTAGAGTCCCTGACAGCCGAGACGTTCGGCATGTCTACCGTTTCTTATCTGATGTCCTACGGACCCAAGCTGCTCCCCTCTTTAGAGGATTTACAGAGCGGATATGACGGCGGCGGAACTTATGAAGTTGCAGAGGGCATTCTGACCAGACGTTTTGATGCCGGTGAGACTGTCACTGCCAAGGCGGAATACTATATCCGGAAAGATTCCGATCTGATTCTGACTGAAGAAATTGATTCTGTCTCCTCCGGTCTTTTCTCGGAGCATTATCCTGTGATGTATACTCTAAAGCAGCCACAAAATTGAGCGGAAGGGAGATTTCATGAAAACGATTCTGAAGAAACTAAGTTCCCTGATATTATCCGTCATACTGATATGTTCCATGCTGCCAATCAGAGCAGCCGCAAGCTATGAAATTCCCGGAGTCTGTCTTGTGCAGACGGATATGGGCGGCACATGTATCGTAAAGACCTTGGATTATGCTTACAACGACAATACATATTTTTCTTTGCGCGATATAGCCATGCTTCTTAAAGATACGGACAAATCTTTTGCATTGGACATAACGGATAACGCTGTTTCTTTACAGCCGGGATATGTCTATATGCCTGTGGGTGCGGAAAACGACTCTTGGGAAAATGATGAAAATCCCAATATTTCCCTGCGGCGAAATGAATTTAAAATATACGATGAAACGGTATTTTATTATACACTTATTATGAAACTGCCTTCCGGTGATTATGACTGTTTTATGATGGCGGCAGATTTGGCTATGATTCTGGATGTGAATATTACGATTCCCGAGGAGGGTTCTCTAAAGATTCACACGCAGGAGTCTTTTGGCGTCTCTCCCTTTTCTCTGGAAGAAGCCGGATATTTTTACGGAGTCAACAGCGTGTTAGTGGGAGACGCTGCTACGGGAGAAATCTATTATCGGTATCAGTCCGATATGTCTTATCCTATAGCAAGTACTTCCAAGCTCATGACTTGTCTTCTGACCATGGACGCCATCGCGGCAGGTCAGATCAGAGTGGATGATCTGGCCACTGTATCCGATGAAGTCCAGTCGCTGGCAGCATCGGGTGACGGGGTGATTCCACTGAAAGCAGGGGAACAGATCAGCGTAGAGGAACTTCTGGTGGGCACACTTTTACCTTCCAGCAACGAATGCGCTCTGTGTCTGGCGGAATTGATCGCCGGTTCGGAGGATGCTTTCGTCGGAATGATGAATCAGAAAGCACAGGAGCTTGGACTTTCCCAGACGATTTTCTATAACAGTAACGGTCTTCCCGTTTACACGGAAGATTTTATTCCGGCAAAGCGGCAGAACCGCATGAGCGCAGAGGATATGTTCCGTCTGGTATCATATTTGTTAAAAGTTTACCCGCAGGTCACGGACATCACTTCTATGGAAGAAGCCACTTTAGAATCGCTCGATCTTGAGGTGCGTAACAGTAATCCGCTTTTGTACAATATGCCTGAAGTCACAGGTTTGAAAACGGGCACTACCAACAAAGCGGGGGCGTGTCTTGTCACATCCCTGACGGTTGACGACGGAAACGTAGAGCATGATATGGTAGTGGTGGTTCTTGGCACCGAGGACTCCATAGAACGGGGACGTGTCTCAGGGCTGCTGGCAAGATATGCTCTGAATATATTTGATATGGACATAGAAGAGGAATCCGAGGTACCCGGTCAGCCCCCAGCTGATTTACCCATACACGCCGAGGCGGCAGTGGATCAGATTATCCGGACGGCGAGAAAGCGTTAGTCTCCGGATAATCCAGAAATCAAGAAAACACGCAAGAAGGAAAGAGCAGCCTGATGATGGGACCGGTGGAGAATATGAGAAATAACAGACGTATTAACGCATATAAATGGAAAATTGTTTCCTGTGCTGTACTATGCAGCATGCTTTTGGGCGCCTGCGGACAGTATACGGAGAAGCAGCAGGATAAGGCGGAAACGCTTCCTGAAACTGTGGAGCATCCCACGGAAAATGCAGGTGAGACGGCAGAAGAGGAAAAAACAGAGAAAATAACTGCTGCGTTGGAGCATCCCGCGGCGATGCCTGATTTGTCTGAGGCTGAGAATGCAGATGAAGCTTTGGCTCTGCTGATAGAAGATGAAGGCTTTCGGGAGAGAGTGCGCTACGGGACTGATATTACAGAAGAAGATTCACCGGAAGAAGTTTTGCATAAGCTGGAAAATTGTGAGAGTATTGAGTTGAGGGAGGCGCCGTACGGCAATGCGATTTATTCACTGGAATCGTTGTCGCTTCTTCCCAATTTGAAACAGCTTGTTGTCGATATCAGTGAATGGGATGATCCGGTTATTACAGATTTTACGCCCATTGCACAGTTATCACAACTGGAAGAACTGTATATCAATTACGGTAAGGATGAGCAGATGGATCTTTCTTTTCTGGGAGAGATGCAAACGATTACGGGGCTTTTCCTGACACGATGCAAGATAGCTGATGTTTCGTTTTTAGAACAAATGCCGCAGCTACGATGTTTGTCTCTATATGAAACGCCCGTGGAAGACCTTGCGGTGTTAGAGAAACTACCGGAACTGGTTGAACTGTCGCTTTCCGGCAATGAGAATGCTAAGAATATTGAGGCGGTGGGGACGCTCACCCGGATGCAGGATTTGGGAATACAGTATTGCGGTATTGAGGATATTGGTTTTTTGAGTAGTTTAACACAGCTTAGGGCTTTGAACTTAAATGGTAATTTGATCGCGGATATTACGCCGATTAAGGGACTCTGTAAGCTGGAACGTCTGGGACTGTCCGATAACAGAATAAGCGATATTACGCCGCTTGAAGGTATGAGCAGTTTGTTCGATCTGGCGTTGGACGGAAATCAGATTCAGGATATTTCCACGCTTTCAAAGCTTTCATATCTCAATCAGGTGGGACTTTCTGACAATCAGATTGAAGATTTGTCGCCGCTGGCGGGAAAAGAAGAACTGATGTATGCGGCAGTGTTTGGCAATCCGGTAAAGAGCATGGAACCGGTAATGGATGTTCCGATGCTTTTGTATACAGACCGGGGAGTATCGGATGAGGAGGAAGCATTTATAGCAGACTGGCTTGCGGAACATTATCCTGAGGCAGCAGAGTTTGAATGTATTGATTTCATTCAAGGGGACTTAGATAATGACGGACAGTTGGACGTCGCTTTTGTGGCGGACAGTGCCAGCTTTGATACATATGAGGATGACTATTCGCACGAACGGCGAATGTTTATATTATTACGGCAGAAGGACGGAACATGGGCGGAGTTAGAGAATGTACCGTATCTTGGTGACAGCCAGAGCGGCGGAATGCGCGGCGACCCTTATCATGGCGGTTTTATGGAAGCGGGCTATCTGTTGATAAAGGAAGGCTGGGGAAGCAGCTCCGGTACGGAACAGAGTAATGTCTATGAATACCGTGACGGAGTTCTAAGCTTGGTAAAGACACTCAGCGTCGGCGATTATAATTATGCACAAGGCTACGATGTGCGGATTCGGGATGAACGGACAGGTACATGGCGGCGTTATGCGATCGCCATGGATGGATACCGAATGGTACGTGTGGACTTAGCGGATTCAGAGCATATGGAACACAAGGCGTTTCCGGAAATCAGTATATTTGACATGTCTTATAATATATACCAAAATAGAATAGAAACACAGATTACTTCATCGGAAGCGCTTGATCAAGTACTCAAAGCGGTATCGGGGAATGAGATTCCGACAGTGCAGGAAAAGCTTCCTTACGCCGCATGGCAGAAAGAAGCATATGAGCTTTTAATTGGCGTGACGCTTCCTGATTATTATTATGTTTTGCCGGAAACGCAAAGGAAAACGGAGACAGGGGCGGCAGAATGGGAAGGGGATTATCTGTATTATGGCGGTATTATGAGGGAGGGCGGAAGGCTTTGCCATGTAATCTGTCTGGAACAGGAGAGAGAGAATAAAGAATTTCTGTTAGACGATATTACGGGAGAAATCAGAGAGGAATGAAAGGAAATTATGTGGTAAGGAGATAGGAAGAAAATGTATTCAGAAGAAAGTCAAAAGGGGAACGGCTATGGAAAATAGAATCATCACAAACAGAAAGTTATTTATACTTCTTATCTTTGGAATCGTGTTATGCGGTATATGCATGGGAAGGGCAGGCATGACGGCCAGCGCCAAAGAGAAGACGTTTATTATCGACGCGAAGATGCTGCCGGGGGATCAGTCTGTCTATGAAGTTCAGTTACAGGTTGAAAATAAAGGGACGGACTGGGAAGGAACAGTGCGGCTGCGGCTTGACGAAAACTCTTTTAGCGGATTAAATGACTGCGCATATGATACGGAACTGTCTCTGCCGCAGGGCAGTACGAAGCAGTTTGTGGTTAAGGTGCCGAAAGACAGCATAGAACGAACAGACGGAGCGGTGCAGGTAAGTCTTATATCAAGAAATGAGCAGGAAGAAGTGGCGAAGCAGGAATTTAAACGGCTTTTGCAGACGGAAGAAGACGCCTTTATCATAGGCATTCTGAGTGACAAATATACTTCGTTGACTTACCTTGATATGGGAGGAAGTGAGTTCTATTATTTTAGTAAGAGTTATCCGATCAAACTAGAGGAACTGACGTCGGACAATCTGGCAGATTCTCTTGATGGTTTAGATTTTCTGGTAATCGACAGTTATAACACCGGGATACTGCAGGATAAGACGCTGGAAAATATCTGGCAATGGATAGACAACGGCGGAATGCTGATTATCGGTACGGGGAAAAGAGCCGAAGAGGTGCTGGCAGGCTTAGATGATTTGGAAGTACGATGCGCCGAAGTTTACGAGCCGGGAGAGGGTATCTATGATTCCAAAGAGTACGTAGATATATCGCAGCTTTATATGGCGGAACTGATTGACTTGAACGGTCAATATGATAAAGCTTATGATTTTTCTTTGATTATGTGTTCTCGAGGAGACGGCGCCGTGGGAATACTGCCCTATTCGCTGGCAGAAGTGTCGAAACTGGATGCTGCCGACAGTTATGAACAACAAAACAGTTTTGTGGAGAACATGTTAGGACGGGTAAGCGGTTATGCGAACGCCAATTACAGACAGAGTCAATACAATTCATATTATGACAAAGGGTATTATTTTGAGGAAATCTGCAATTATTTGGGAAAAGGCAATAACCGCCTGAAGTTTGGATGGTTGAAATTTATCGTTATTCTGTATGTGGTTTTTGTGGGTCCCATTTTGTATCTGATTCTGCGCTTTGTGAAAAAAAGGGATTATTATTGGCTTGCAGTGCCTGCAGCGACGCTTGTGGGTATTCTGTTGGTGTATTGGGCAGGAAGAGGATTTGAGGTAGTAAGTACCAATGTATATTCGGTGACGGTGGAGAATCTTCTCGATAAGGGAAATGACCGGACTTATATGCGCTGTTACGATGCCGGACATAAAGAATGGGCGCTGCGTCTGGCAGAGGAGTACGAGTATGCGGGACCTTTGGAGGACAGCTATTACAAAAGCAGTTACGAAGATTATTATTATCGTATCCGCAAGGAAGGAGACAGGATTTTCTTTGGCATGAATCCTTCCATGGGATTTGAAGACGGCTATTTTCAGGCAGGTATTGTTAAGGAACCGGAAGAAGGCAGTATTTACGGCGATTTACAGTATACCACAACGCAGGGGATTAAAGGGACGGTCACCAATGATACCGGAAAAAATTTTAAATATTTCGCAGTGTGCATAGGAGAGGAGCTGTTCGTTTATAAAAATCTTCCGGCAGGAGCAGAAGTTAAGCTGAAGGATGCGGAAATCGGCGGTTACTACGATGGTATATCGGGTTACTGCTACAGCTTTTTGTGGGATGTGCAGGAAGGGGAATTAGCGAAAGATGTGGACAGTTTGGCGGCATTGGGCTTAGGAATTGCTTCTGCGTATTTTGAGGGAGACCCGTATAAGACGGTAATTGTCGGGGTGACTGAGGAATGGGATAAAGCGGTGGATGATAATTGCAGTGAGGTATCTTACGGATGTCTCTACGCGGTTCAATAAGAATGGGATACAAATTTGCGGGCTAAGAGAAAGGCAAGGATATTCATATGCTGTACATTAATGATCTGACAAAAAAATATGGTTCTTTTACGGCGGTAAATCACTTGTCGCTGCATATACCGGAAGGAGATCTGTTTGGCTTTGTGGGACCGAACGGTGCAGGGAAGACGACTACAATGAGGATTATCTGCGGGCTGCTTCGGGCAAGCGCAGGTTCGGTGAGAATCGGCGGCACTGTAGCGGCAGTGGGCAGTAAAGAGATGAAAAGAATGATAGGTTATGTACCCGATTTTTTTGGCGTATACGACAATCTGAAGGTGCGGGAATACATGGATCTGTACGGTTCCATGTACGGAATGTACTCCCGCGATATCGCTAAACTGACGGATGATCTTCTGGAACTTGTCAATCTTTCTGACAAAAAGGAAGTTTACGTGGACACGCTTTCCCGGGGAATGAAACAGCGCCTCTGCGTGGCGAGGGCGTTGTTGCACAACCCTAAACTGCTGATTCTCGACGAGCCAAGTTCCGGACTTGATCCCAGAGCCAGAGTGGAAATGAAGGAATTGCTGAAAAATCTGCATTCCATGGGCAAGACTATCGTGATCAGTTCACATATTCTTTCGGAACTTTCGGAGATGTGTAACAGTATCGGCATCATGAACCATGGTCAGTTGATTACGGCCGGCAGAATTGAAGATATCATGAAGCAGATGTCAGGCGGAAAAAGGATACACATTCAGGTTGCTTCCGGAATGGAGACGGCAACGAGAGTGTTAAAGGAACACGTGGGGATTACGATTGAATCTGTCAGGGAAAATGAAGTTATTATGTTGTTTAGCGGTGCAGACGAGCAAATCAGTGCCCTTATCGGATATATGATTCAGAATCAGGTTGTTCTTACGGGATTTTACAGAGAGGAAGGCAGTCTGGAATCCTTATTTATGCAGTTGACGGGAGGTGGCGCACAATGAAATTGAGATGGAACCCTATCGTGAAGAAGGATTTGCAGGTGACAGCCCGCAGTATGCGTATAAGCTGGGGGTTGTTTGCTTATGAAGCAGTGCTGACAATGACGTTTCTTCTGGCGTTGACGATGATACAGCGCGACAGCTTTTACAGCAGCGGCAATGTTTATAGCCGTTTGATCTATTTGTTCCCGGTGCTTTCCGTTGTACAGGTGTGTATTGTTACACTGATCGTACCGGTCATTACGGCGTCTTCCATTTCAGGAGAAAAGGAGAGACAGACTTTTGATATTATGTTAACTACGTGTATGTCGCCTTTTTCCATTGTATTAGGAAAGGTGATGTCCGCGGTGATTCGCATTCTGTTTTTTGTGGCGGCTGGAATGCCGATTATGTCACTGGCTTTTGTGGTGGGGGGACTTAGCTGGAGTTATCTGCTGTATTTTGTGCTTTCCATTGTCTTGCTGTCATTACTTTCAGGCAGCGTCGGAATTCTCTGCTCCGCCATCTGCCGTCGGTCTATAACGGCTGTTGTATTGTCATATGCGTTTTATTTTGTAATTTTTATCTTAACATTTCTTCCTATGATGATAAAAGGTCTTATCGGGCAGGTGTACAGCATGGGCGAAACAATGTTGTTCCTGCTGTTCAATCCGATTATATTCTATGAGGAATTTTTCATGCAGCTTATGACGGGCGAGTCGATTTTTGGCGAGGCTAATTTTGGCAAGGATGAAGTGGGATTTATAACCTATCACTTAGCGCAGGGCAAAATATGGATGTTTGTGTCCGCAGGATGCATACTATTGCTGTCAGTTATTCTGTTATTTGCTGCCGCATGGAAGGTGAATCCTATGCATTCTTCAACGGGCAGGAAAAGAAGAAAGAAATCTTAATTGCCGTAACAAGTATGAAAGAAAGACATGGGTATTGGTATGGAGCAGAGAGAATTTTTGAAAATGATACAATCCTTCAGGCGCAGGATGAACTTGGCGGCTTTCTTAAGAAGATCGGTTTTTGCACTAAGTGTTGGTGCGGGAGCGGGGATTCTATTTCAGGCGGCGGCATTTTTCGTGCCTTTTTACTATGTCAATCTTTATATGATACTGGCTCTTTTGCTGGCTGAGGCATCTGTATTTGCGGTGATGTTTGTAAGACGCGTGTCCATGGAGCAGGCTGCTCTTCGGATGGACGGTTTCGGTTTTGAGGAACGGATTGTTACGGCATATGAACATCTTGACAAGGAAGGTACGTTCATCGAACTTCAACGGGAGGATGCCATCAGGCGGTTAAGGGAGCATAAGGATAAGATTCAGATTCCAATCAGACCATCCTTTTATAAGATTGGTCTGCTTTTGTTTCTTCTGATGATTTCCGCTGGGCTTTCCCTGCTTCCTTCCGGAGCAAAGGAGCGTGCCGGAGAACTTCACAAGGTAAGGGAAGAGGCGAAGGAGAAAGAAGAAGAAATAGAAGAGATGATAGAAGCGTTGGATGAGCTGCAGCAGGAGGAGTTGACGAAAGAACAGCAGGATATGCTTCGTGAGATGACGGAGAGCCTTGAATCTTCACTTGCAGAGTATCAGCAGGCGGATTCACAGCAAATGGTGTCGGCGGCGTCTCAGAAGCTTAGTTATAAATATGAAAATATGAGCAGTCAGTTATCCGATATGATACGGGATATACAGGATGGCGCCGGCGTCTCCGTTGTTTCGGCGGACGCACTGCAGGAAATGGCAGACCGACTTCAGAACTTGAGTGACATGAGACAGGCGAAGAACGACGGAGCCGGGAACGGACAAAGCGGGCAAGGCAGACAGGGCAGCGGAGCCGGGAACGGGCAAGGCGGACAAGACGGACAAGGCAGCGGAGCCGGGAACGGGCAAAGCGGGCAAGGTGGACAGGGCAGCGGAGCCGGGAACGGGCAAAACGGACAGGACGGAGATGGGAATGGAAACGGGAATGGACCAAGCGGCAGCGGAGAAGGCAATGGAAACGGGAATGAACAAGGCGGACAAGGCAGCGGCGGTGGTTCCGGAATGGGCAGAGGAGATGGCGGCGGTAGTATGCCTCACGATTATGTAAGCATTCCGAATGCCGTTGCGGACAGCGGAAATCTCACGGGAAATGCTGACAGCCATGAACTTTCCGAGTATTTTCGCGCCCAGACCGGATTGAACTGGGAAGGGGCGCATACATCCTATGAAGCGGCAATCGGAAGTTATGAGCAGAATGCTTATGAGGGGATTGCGGCAGGGCGGTATCCCAGCGGGATGGAGGATATTATTAAAGAATATTTTTCAAGTTTTAATAATTAGAAGAACACACAAGGAGGCGACGGGGATATGGCTGAACTAGACAGGAGCAGATTCGGGGATCCGGCATATATGGCGGAGCGGATTGCCGCATGTGAGCGGGAGATACAGAAGGGAATCATCGGACAGAGGGAGATTATAAGACAGGTTACACTGGCCATGCTGACAGGAGGCAACGTGCTTTTGGAGGGTATGCCGGGATTGGGCAAGACCAGACTGGTCAGTACCATCGGCAAGGTTTTTGATTTGTCTTTCAAAAGAATTCAGTTTACTCCGGACCTGATGCCCAGCGATGTGACCGGTACAAATATTATTATCAAGAACGAGCAGGGAAGTTCTTTTTCTTTTGAAAAGGGCCCCATTTTTGCCAATCTGATTCTGGCGGATGAGATCAACCGCGCCACACCCAAAACGCAGTCAGCCCTGTTAGAGGCAATGCAGGAGCACACGGTGACGGTGGGAAATGCCAGTCATGCGCTTGAGGAACCTTTTTTTGTTCTGGCGACTCAGAATCCTATAGAGAGCGAGGGGACATATCCGCTGCCGGAGGCGCAGTTGGACCGCTTTATGTTTAAGCTGTTAGTAAGATTTCCCGGCAGGGAGGAACTGAAAGGAATTGTTACGCTCACGGAAGGAAGTTCGGAACCGGTCATTGAAAAGCAGATGGATGGGGAAGGGCTTCTGGCAGCGAGAGCCCTTGTCAGTCAGATTCCGATTGCAGAAGCAGTGATGGACTATCTGCTGGAAATCGTTATGGAGACGCACGTGCCGAATCCGTACATCAGGGAGGGAGCAAGTCCCAGAGCGGCACAGGCGCTGATACGCGCCGCGAGAGCGAAGGCATTTCTGGAAGGCCGTTTCAATGTTTCTTTTCAGGATGTGAAGGAAGCCGCATATCCGGTTCTCAGACATCGGATTATTCCGGGGTTCGACGCCATCAGTGCGGGAGTTACCGAGGATGATATCATCAAAAAGATTCTGGAGGCAAAAAGCGCTATGACAGGCAGATAGGAGGAAGGAGCTGTCATGACAGTTCCTAATGGGGAATTATGATGTTAGACGCTTCATTTTTTGACAGACTGTCAAGACTCAGACTGGCTATGGGACACAGAACGTCCATGAATCTGACCGGAAACCGTAAATCCATGCAGAAAGGTTCTTCCATGGAATTCTCGGATTTCAGAGAGTATATGCCGGGAGATGATATACGCCGTATTGACTGGAATGCTTATGGACGTCTGGACAGACTTTACGTGAAAGAATACATGGAAGAGAAGGAGGCTGTCGTTTCCATTTTAATCGATACAAGTGCCTCCATGGATTACGGGGAGAAGAAAAAGAGCGAGCTTGCCTGTAAGCTGGCGGCGGGTTTTGCTTATATGGGACTTAATAATATGGATCGCGTCATGCTCTATGATATGCGCAGAATGAATCAGCCTTTTGCAGCAGGGGGAGGGAAGAGAGCCATTCCCCGGCTGGCGGATTGGTTAGGGCAGCGTTCTTTTGAGGAAACGGCGGATATTGCTGAAGCACTGTGGAAGCTTCCGGTCAAAGGACCGGGGGTGACGATTCTAATAAGCGATTTTCTGCAGGAGGCTTTTGTGGAGAAAGTACATTCTGCAGAGAAGAGAAACTATGTGGGAACGGAACAGGAGACGCTTCAAAAGCTGCTGCGGTTTCTGAATTATAAAAAGCAGAAGATCGTGCTATTGCACGTTTTGGCGAAGGAAGAACTTTCTGTAGAATTGACGGGTACACGGAACCTGATAGATATGGAGGACCGGAGTAGTCTGCGCATTACTCTGGACGCCGCAAGTATTCGGGTATATGAGAAAGGTTTGCGGGAATTTACAGACCGGATGCGGAGAGAATGTGCAAAGGCTGGAGCCTTCTATGAGGTATGCAGTACCGGAACGGATATTTACCAACTGATTTTTCAGGATTTAAGGATATTGTATGATATTTGAGAACTTATGGCCGTTGGCTTTTCTGACCGCGGTGCCTGTGATTATAATTTTATATCTGCTAAAGCCCAAAGGAAAGGACTATCTGATATCTTCCAATCTTCTATGGCAGAAGTTGTTGAAAAATGAGCAGTCGAAAACTTTCTTTGAGAAATTTGTGCACAATATTCTGATGTATCTGCAGATTTTAATCACTGTGCTGCTGATTGTCGCGCTGATGTCGCCTTTTATCAGAACGGAGGGTCAGGGCGGCGGAAGGAAGATACTGCTTATTGATACCAGCGCAAGTATGCAGCATATGACAGATTCGGGAAAGACCCGTCTGGGGGATGCTGTAGCGTCAGCCTGCGATTATGTGAAGACGGCAGAGAATACCCGTTTCTCCATCGTGACGGAGGATGCGCAGGGAGCGAGGATTCTGGCAGTGGACATGACGGATGCAGACAGTCTGGTGCGGACGCTGAATGGGATTGCATGCAGCGACGGTGGAGGCAGTCTGCCCGGTGCGCAGGGGACTTTGGATGCGCTTGTGGGGGATGATGCGGAAAATGCGGCGGACATCATCGTCTATACGGATGGCGCAGGCGCGGCGGAATTTGAAGAGCTGCGCAGCAGCGCAGGGAAGGAACTTCATGTGTTTGGGGAGGCTTCTTCTAATGTGGCAAATGAATATACCGTATTCACCGCCCGGGAAGACGGAACTTATGATGTGATGGTGAGTACGGTTAACTACAGTGACAGCAAAGTTACTTTTGACGTCAGTCTGTATGATGAGGGAGACAGACTGATTGCACTAAAGCAAATGCAGCTTGCACCTTCGGAAAGCGCCTCCTGTCTGTTTGAACAGGCAGACTGGAAGGGGCAGACGCTCAGGTCCTGTATTGACGGGATCATTTATGAAGGAGGCGTGGAAGAGAGCCTTCTTACGGATAATGTTTCGGAGGCGGTCAAGAGTACGAAACTTCAGGTGAATGGTCTGCTTGTCGGAGAGGGAAATATTTTCATCGAAAAGGCATATCTTGCTGTTACGGGTGAGAGCATTGCCAGAGCAGAGACGGACGAACTTGATGATTATAATGTGGTCATTTATGATGCAGGACAGATTCCGGAGACGGAAGGAAAGAACCGGCTGATTTTTGGTGACGCCGGGGGTGAAACGGTCCGTAAACTGGAAAATGTCGTATTGGAGATGAAGGACTGCGGTCTGACTGCCGGTTTGTCAGGATTTACCATAGGGGTAAATACTGCTTACTGCTTTGCGCTTCCGGAAGGAGCGGAGAGTTTCCTTGAGTATGATGGAAAATGCGTTGGCTATTACAGAGAACAAGACGGCGTAAAGGAGGTTGTGGTGGGATTTGATCCACGGGAGTCGGATTTCCCGCTGCGGGCGGAGTTTCCCGTATTTTTGTCCAACGTTATGGTCTATCTGACGGATACGTCATGGCTTGCGGGAAATGTCTATTATGCCGGAGAGCAGATCACTTTACAGCCATGGGCGAAACCGGACGAGAATTCCTTCAATGCATGCCCGTCTAAGGCGGGTCTGTATCAGGTGGGAAATGAGGAGCATCAGGAGACTTATGTGGTGCGGTTTCGGACTGATTCGGAGTCGGATGGCAGAGAAATTGCAGATTCCGTCGGCAGCACAGAAAATATGAGGACGCAGAAAATGAAGCGGGCAGTGAGAAATCTTTTCTTACTGTTGGCGCTGGCGTTATTGATCGCGGAATGGATTGTGTATGTGCGTCAGATGCGATACCGGGGCATATTCTATCTGTTTGTGAGAGGGATGGTGGCGGCGTGCGTGGTTTTAGCGCTTTTGGGGCTCAAGATTCATCTGGGCAGCAACCGGATTGCCACTGTTTTTGTAGTGGATCTATCTGACAGCAATGAACAGCACATTGAAGAGGCGGATCGGTACTTGCAGTCTACAATCGCACAAATGCCTGCTGGTAATGTCTACGGCATTGTGACATTCGGAAAGAATGCGCTGGCAGAACAATTTCTGACGGAGGAAAATTACTACGGAGGTCTGCTGACGCTGCCGGAGAAAACGGCAACAAATTTTGAGGAGGCCATCTCTAAAGCGCTGACATTGATTCCGGGAGAGTACAGCAAAAGACTGGTGGTGCTCACTGACGGAAAAGAGACCAGAGGAGAGATTGAGCGTATGGGACAGGCGCTTTTGGCAAGCAGGGCGGAGTTTCTGACTTTGCTCTATGAGGATGAAAAGAGTCCTGACGCCTATATTGATAATGTGAGTCTGCCTTCTTATCTGCATCCCGGTGATAAATATGCGGTTAATGTGCTGGTGGAGAGTTACTATGATACGGAGGCGGTCATAGAACTTTACAACGGAAGCGTCTTGACGGCATCGAACAGTGTTCATTTGAACAGGGGGAGCAACCGTTTTGTATTCAGCGCACAAGTTGACGCCAAGGCGGATAGCGGCGCTATGGAAAACCTGAGAGTGCGGGTGCAGGCGCCGGGAGATACTTGTGAGGAGAATGATTCTTTCAACGCTTATTCTGTGGTGGAGGCGGCGCCAAAGGTTCTGCTTATTTCGGGACAGGGCGTTGATGTTTCGGCATTTGACGCTGTGCTGCATGCGGCAGGTTGTGATTACCATGTGGTATCGGCATTGAATGCACCGGATCATATCAATGATATGCTAGCCTATAAATCTATCATTCTGGCGGATACCTATATTGATGAACTCCCCGCCGGGTTCTTAGAGAATCTGGATGCTTACGTGAAAGATTACGGATGCGGTTTTATCTGTTGCGGCGGTGAAGACAGCTTTGCACTGGGCGGATATCGCGATACGGTGCTTGAGACAGTGCTTCCGGTGGATATGGAGCCGAGGAGTCTGAATGAGATTCCTTCCATGGCTATGGTTATGGTTATCGACCATTCCGGAAGTATGCTCGGTGAGAGTACGGAATTGAGGGCCAGTAATCTGGATGTTGCCATTAAGGCGGCCACTGTGGCAACAGATAATCTGAGAGATACGGATTATGTGGGTGTTCTGACCTTTGACGACCAGTATGAATGGCAGGTGGAACTTACCGTGGCGGACGATAAAGAAGCTATCAAAGATGAAATCGAGGAGATTAGCGGGGGCGGCGGAACTACCATTAAGCCTGCGCTTCTGGAGGCGTGCGAGGCGATCTCTGACAGTGACGCTTCGATTAAGCATGTGGTACTTCTGACGGACGGCATGGGAGAGACAAGTAATTTTCAGGATGTGATAAATGCTTACACGGAGAAGGGAATCACGCTTTCTACCGTGGCAGTCGGAAGCATGTCCGATACACAACTGCTTGAAAAGTTAGCCGACAAATGCGGCGGCAGATACTATTATTCGGACTTGGTAAGCGATATACCCAAAATTTTTGCCAGAGAAGTTTTTCTGGGAAGCGACAGCTATATACAAAACGGTATATTTGCGCTGAGAGTACAACAGAGCCATGAACTGACAAACAATCTATTCGCTGACGGCTGGCCGGCGATTTATGGGTATATTGCGGCAACACCCAAGACAGCCTCAGTTCCTTTGATTGTATCGGAGGACAAAGAAAATCCGATTCTTACGGTGTGGCAGTACGGACTGGGCAGAACCGTGGCGTGGAACAGCGATATTACCGGGGAGTGGAGCGGCGCTTTTGCGGGAGAAGAAGACTATGTCCAGATGTGGAAGCGGATTGTGGATTACGCCACCGGCAATGCTGATTTGGGCGAGGACAGTGTGGATGTTGTGACGGTGGGCGAGTGGACGGAAATCACATATCAGGCGGCTGATTACAAGAGCGGTACGGAGATTTCAGTGACGATGATTGACCCGGAGGGAAACGCTGTGGAAGAGAAACTCCATGCCACGGCGCCGGGGAAATATACCGCAAGGCTTTCCACGCCTCAGACCGGATTCTATCGCTTCAATATACGCCGCAGCGAGGACGGGGAGATTCAAAGCTATCTGACAACAGCCGCGGCAGTGCAGTTTTCAGATGAGTATAAGTTTGACGTAAGTACGGATTCTTATTTGAAATTTGTGGAGAAATACGGGCGGATGATAACAGAACAGGACACTGTTTTTAGCCGGATTTCTACAGGAGCAAGAGAAAGCTATCCCCTGACTAACTGGCTGATCATACTTGCTGTCTGTCTGTTTGTCACAGATGTGGCGGTACGGCGTTTCCAATATGTGCCGGGTTTTGTACAAGGCGGACTGCGCAGAAAGAGGACAAAGCGGGAAAGAACGGTAGACAATACAGTAGAAGAGATGACAGAGAGAGATTTGGCGCAAGCTCCGGAGAAGAAGAGAAGAGAAGGAAAGAAATCCAAAAAGAAGGAGCAAACGGAACAGACGCTGGACACTTCAGAGCTGCTTAAGAAGAAGGATGACAGGAAGATATAACGTAGAAACGGAGAGTAAATATATGCACAATGAATTGACAAAACAGGATATTAAGAAAATGGAGGAAGAAATCGAATATCGCAAACTTGTGGTACGAAAGGAGGCGCTTGAGGATGTGAAGACGGCAAGAGCACACGGGGACTTGAGCGAGAACTTCGAGTATCATGCCGCGAAGAAGGTCAAGAACCAGAACGAGAGCCGCATCCGTTATCTGGAACGGATGATTAAAACGGCGGTGATCGTTTCCGATGAATCGGCAGAAGACGAGGTGGGAATGAACAATACAGTGGAAGTGTATTTTGAAGAAGACGACATGACAGAGAAGTATAAGTTAGTCACCACAGTCCGCGGTAATTCTTTGGAGGGATTGATCAGCACGGAATCTCCTCTCGGAAAGGCGCTGCTTGGACATAAGGAAGGTGACAGGGTTTATGTGGAAGTCAATTCCGGAACCGGATACTATGTGGTCGTGAAATCGATAGAAAATACGGTTGATGACGGGACAGATAAGTTAAGGAGCTTCTGATGAAGAAGCTCCTTAGAAGAGCGCCCTTGCAGGGAAAGCGGTACAACGTGTTTTCATGTGTCTCATTATTTTATCATACACAAATATAGCATTCTATGTAAATATATCCGAATCAAAGGTATATTGTCATAAATCAGTATCAATGTCAGCTTGTTAAGACGGACGCATCCGGTTAACGGTATCGGACAAGTGTCATAATCAGGACATCCCTTGCATATATCATACAAATGGTTTTGATGCGGGAGGAAAAGACATGTATGAGATGAAGACGGCGGCGGAAGCGCTGCGGCTGCTTGAAACGGACAAGGATAAGGGACTTAGCCGTAAAGAGGCGATGGAACGCAAATCAAAATACGGAGCGAACAGGCTTAAGGACCAAGAGAAAAAGAGCGTTGGACAGATGATTTTAGAGCAGTTAAACGACCCATTGATCCTGATTCTTGTGGTTGCGATGGCGATATCACTTCTGCTGCATGAAGCGGGGGACGCCATTATTATTATCACAGTTGTTGTTTTAAATGCGACTGTGGGTATTATTCAGGAAGGCAAAGCCGGTAAGGCTGTGGAAGCGCTCAAGAAAATATCTTCTCCGCAGGCATATGTTATGCGGGAGGGCAAGCGCATGAAGATTCCGGCGGAAGATTTGGTTCAGGGAGATATCGTGCTGCTGGAAGCGGGAAATATGATTCCGGCTGACTTAAGATTAATTGAATCACAAGGGATTTGCATAGAAGAGTCTACCCTAACAGGAGAGTCTGTTGCGGTCGAAAAAGATGCGGCGTATGTTGTAGAGGAGGCAGGGGACAACAGTCATGCCAATATGGCATATATGTCCACCTATATGACAAAAGGACGCGGGATGGGCGTGGTAGTTGCCACCGGCATGGAAACCCGCATCGGTCATATTGCGGATATGCTGCACGCCGGTAAGGAAAAAATGACGCCGCTGCAGGTTAAACTGGGAGAACTCGGCAAGATATTGAGTTTTCTGGCGGTGGGAATCTGTGTGCTTCTGTTTATCGTGGCGGTTTTACAGAAGAGGGATGTGGGAGAGATGCTGCTGACTTCCGTATCGCTGGCGGTGGCGGCAGTACCGGAAGGGCTTCCTGCAATCGTGACAATTGTTCTCGCCTTGAGCGTTTCCCGTATGGTGCGTGCCAAGACAATTGTGCGAAAATTATCTTCTGTGGAGACATTAGGGGCGGTGGAAGTGGTCTGCTCTGATAAGACGGGAACATTGACGCAGAACAAAATGACGGTGACGGAGTGTTATCTGGAAGGAAGATTGATTACCAGAGACAAACTACAGGCTTTTTTTGCATCCGCCATAAAAGGACAAACCGTGAACACGGAGCGCGGACATTTCCTGCGCGGCTGTATTCTATGTAATGACGGCGTATTGTCGGAAGAGGAAAGAATCGGAGATCCTACGGAACTTGCACTGTTGTATATGGCAAAGGATTGTGAGGCGGATATAGAGAAGCTGCGTTTGGATTATCCGCGTATTGAGGAAAAGGGATTTGACTCGGAACGCAAGATGATGACCACGGTACACCGTGACGGCAGTATGCTTACCGCATATTCCAAAGGCGCGGCGGAACGCATTCTGGAAAGATGCGACCGGATGTACAGGCAAGGACAAATATGCTCGCTGACAGCTTCAGACAGGGATGAGATCACCGGCGTACAGAAGCGGCTGATGGGAGAGGGTAGACGCGTGCTGGCGCTGGCAATGGAGACAAGCGGCAGCATGCAGGAGAAGAACATGGTTTTCTTAGGGCTTCTCAGTATGCAGGATCCGGTCAGACCGGAAGCGGTACAGGCGGTGGCAGATTTCGAGAAGGCGGGGGTGTCTACTGTCATGATCACGGGCGATCATCCGGACACGGCATATTCTATTGCAAAAGAATTGGGGATAGCCCGGAATTCCAAGCAGTGTATGACGGGCAGAGAACTGGACCAGTTGAAAGATAACGGTTTCCTGCAAAGATTGCAGGAAGTCAAGGTGTTTGCCAGAGTGACGCCCGAGCACAAGGTGAGGATTGTGGAAGGTTACCGGACGCTTGGCAAGACAGTGGCGATGACGGGCGACGGCGTTAATGATGCGCCTTCCCTGCAGGCAGCGGATATCGGGATCGCCATGGGTCAAAACGGTACGGATGTGGCGCGCGGTGCAGCGGACTTCGTTCTGATGGACGATAACTTTGCCACAATACACTTGGCAATCAGAGAAGGCAGAGGAATCTATGAAAACATCAGGAAATCAGTGCTTTTCCTGTTGTCATCCAATCTGGGAGAGATCATGACAATGCTTCTCACGATTGTGGCAGGACTGCCGAGTCCGCTAAAGGCAAGTTTTATTTTGTGGATCAATCTGATTACGGACTCGCTTCCGGCACTGGCATTGGGAGTGGATGATAATGAAGGGGAAAGTCTGATGAGTGAGAAGCCGCGAAGACGCGGGGAATCGCTATTTGCAAAAGGCGGGCTTATGTGTGTCATCTGCTACGGTCTTGTGATCGGCGGTGTGAGTCTGGCGGCATTTCTGAAAGTTCCCTATGACAGGATTGTGGCGGAGGGACTTCCTGTTAGTTTACATAATGTTGTTGAAGGGCTGCGGATATCGACGGTGCTTGCCAAGGCGCAGACACATGCGTTTACGGTGCTTGGCATCAGTCAGTTGTTCCATGCCATAGGCATGCGGGATGTCAACCGCTCGGTGTTTAAGATGAATCACAGGAATAATCCGTATATGATTGGAGCATTTGCAATCGGAATTGCTCTTCAGGTAGCGGTAACGGAAATTACGCCGCTCATCCGTCTCTTCGGGACAGTACGGCTGGGATTTGCGGAATGGATGCAGTTGATAGCCTTGTCTGTAACACCGCTGATCGTACATGAACTTTTGGCATTGGCAGGCAGGAGCAGAAAGCATGAGGCTACAACAGAGCATTCACTGCCAGCAACAGCAGGAACAGACCGCTGAGCCATGACAAATCGACGTGAAGTACAGAAGAAATCAGATGTCCGAGACCGCATCCGAACGCGAAGAGAAGCAGATTAAAGAGTGAAGCGAGTACAAAGAGTATGCTTAGGGGAAGCGGTCCGGTGTTAAATGCCATACCGACAAGTACGCTGTCCAACGAAAGCGCCAGAGACAGAAGAAACGCTTCTTTCGGAGTAAGGAGATGTAAATCTTCCTGATTGGCGTCTTCCGGTGACAGATAAATTGTAAAGATAATATTAATCTGTTTGATTCTGCAACCCCAGTTTCTTGTAAGACTGGGGTATTTGCGTGCCAGAAGTCGTATCAGGCTCTCCGAAAGTTTGCTGAGTCCTAAGATTGCTAACAGTGTAAAGGAAAGGAAGGGCAGGACTGTCTGGGGGAGAAAGCTTAAGATATGTGAACCGATACGGTTGGCAGCAGTGATAAATGCGGCAGGTACACAAGCGAGAATCAGATAGGAGAACAGCTTGATATGAACACGCTGCGTACCGTAAGTGAGTCCGGCAGTTAATGAGTCAACGGATACGGCAGTCAGGAAGAGAACAAGCGCCGCAAAAGAAGAAGACATGACGCAGTCACCTCGTTTAGATACATTCTATATTGTATATCATATGGCAAAAAGGGGCGGAGTTGCTGAAATTTATTTACGCATATCATAAATGAAAAAATGTTACAAAATGTCAGGTGATGCTACAAAAGATAAACGGACAAACAAAACAAGATTTGATATAATCAAAAAATAGTAGAGTGGAAATAGTATTATGCAGAGAGGTACGGTAAGATGAAGGAAAAACCGAATATATGGAGAAGTTTTATTCCCCTCCAGATTCTGTTCGTCTCTTTTGTGGGAATTACAGTATTTTCTATGATTTATATGGCGAAAGACAATAACTATGATAATGTCATATACCAATATTTTAATATCAGTAAGCAGATGTACGGGAAGCTGGTTTATCTTAATATTTCCAAAAATATGCTGGCTGAGGGGATGAATTTATGTAGTCTGGCTTTTCTTTTGGGCAATTTTTTGTTATTCTGGTTCATCTGTTCCAAAAAGGACCAGAGCAAGTGGAAATGGCTGCTGATTACCCTGATCGGATATCTGTTAGTTCAGGCGCTTGTTTACAGCGTTGCTTTTCAAAAAGGAGTATATTTCGGAAGTCTTGGATTTTTGCCAGATGCAAGAGCATTTCGCAGACTATACAGAGTATTTCATAATGTAACCATAGTCGGGAATTTTTGCGTATTGACGATAAGCTGTACATTAATGCTTGCGGTAGCGCTGCGCAAAGAGCATATTCCGGAAGTGAGAAGAATTAAAGGGACTATACTGATCACGCAGATTAGTCTGGCTGGTCTGTATTTCTATATTTATTTTTCCTTGCCGGATGCATTTTTATGGATGTCAAGGTCTACGGGATATATATCGTACAATTCTTTGCAGATGCCGCCTTATGTGCAGGGGATGCGGATTATCACTTACTTGATTGTGATATTTTTGTTGATTCTGTTCTACAATGTGTTTCGCTATCAGAAGATGCAAAGCCGTGTATCGAAAGAAGAATATGCATTTTCCAGTATTATTGCCTCTTCAGAAATTTCGATAAGGGCTTTCAGCCATTATGTGAAAAATGAAATTCTGGGAATCATGGCGGATGCGGAAATGATTGCATCCGAGCCGGGCAGCCATGAAAGCGAACTGGAAAGTATTCAGGCGGCATGCAGGAATATGTACAATCGTTTAAACGACCTGCAGAGAAATACAAACCGCATCGTGCTGAACCAGTCAAGACAGAATCTGTCGGATGTTATTACGCAGGCTGTGGAGGAAAACAGGGCGGCGCTTGAAAAAGAAGGATGCAGAATTGTCTGGAACAGAGGAAAAGAGGATGCAGCGGTATTTTTGGACAGTGCTTATATGAAAGAGGTATTTCGTAATATTTTTCAAAACGCGGCGGAAGCTATGGCGCGTTCGGAAGAAGAGAAGAAAATTGAAATTCGTATGGAGTTTTGTGGAGATAATGTTGCAGTCATTATTGAAGACACAGGACCGGGATTTGCGGAAACTGTAAGAAGCAGCGTATTTGATCCTTTTGTTTCAACCAAATCGACCAAGCAGAACTGGGGAATCGGTTTATATTTTTGCAAAAGAATCATTAACAGCCAACGGGGAAAGATTACGGCAGACTACGGCGGAAAGGGAGGAGCGGTCATTCGGATTGAGCTTCCTCTTGCAGGAGAAGATTATGGAAAAAGAAACAGAGCAGAAAAAAATAAGGGTGATGATTGTAGATGATATGGTTTCCTTGTGCAGAAAATACCAGACGGTTTTATCGCAATCGGAAGAACTGGAAGTAGTTGCGATAGCGCATGACGGTTATCAGGCGATTATGAAGAGCGCAGTTTTAAGACCGGATGTGATTCTGATGGATATTGAGATGGAGAGCAAGTATACGGGCATTGAGGCAACAAGACAGATTCTTCAGGAATTTCCGAAAATGAAGATTGTGATTCTGACCGTATATGAGGAAGACGAAATGATTTACGCGGCTTTTCAGGCAGGCGCATGCGATTATGTCCTAAAAACCGCGTCAGCGGCGGCAATGATTCAATGTGTGAAAGACGCCTATTATGAGAAGTCCGTGATACGGCCGCAGGTTGCCAAGAAGTTGAGAACAGAATTCAAAAGGATTAAAAATAATGAGGACAGTCTGATTTATACGATTTATCTTGTTCAGCTTCTAACGGATACGGAAAAAGATATTCTTCTTTCTTTGCATGAAGGAAAGAGTCAGAAAGAAATCTGCAGGGAGAGATTTATCGAACCGGCAACCATGAAAACACATGTCAGGAACATATGCAAAAAGATGAAGTGCAGGTCGATGGAGGATGTATTAAGACAGATAGACCAAAGTGGATTTTTCTATTATATGGACAGAATAAGAAAGACGAAGGAATGAGAAGTAAAGAGCCGGCGCATGGTGTGGTGCGCCGGCTCTTTGTGCATGATATACAATAAAAGATTAGAATTTCTAATCTTTTGAAGTCGGAAGAAATTTGAGCAGAATCAATAGGATTTCAAAAAGTGAAAAGTGGTTTTACAATAAAGGCATCGGCGAAGGACCGAAACGTTAAAAAGGAGGATGAACAATGAAAAAAAGAATGATTGCCGGTATTTTGGCGTCTGTCATGACAGCAGCTTTGATAACAGGATGCGGCGGAAATGATGCCGGAAGTGAGAATGCCGGAGCGGTTACAGAGGAAGCGCCTGCGAAGACGGAAGAGGTGCAGGAAACAGAAGATGGTACAAAAGAAGAAACATCAAAAGAAGAGGCATCTGGTGAAAAAGTGACACTTCATTATTATGCATGGAGTGAAGGCGATTACCTTAAAGAAATGGTAGATGCGTTTAATGCATCCAGCGAAAATGTAGTGGTGGAAATGACGCAGGTCAGCAGTGATGAGTATGATGATAAACTGATGACAATGTTAGCGGGAACGAACGATATCGACGTATTTAATATGCGATCGGGTTCTCTTCTGAGCAATCTGGCACAGAGTGGAAATCTGGCTGATATCACACAGATGATCAGTGACAGCGGTATGGATATTTCCGTATACGGAACAGGATATGCGGAAACAAAGGTGAACGATAAGTTTTACGGGCTGCCTTATAGGGCATCGGCATACGGGCTATTCTACAACAAAAAACTCTTTGACCAGAAAGGAATCGATTATCCTGACAATCTGACGTGGAACGAGTATGCGGATCTTGCGGCGAAACTGACTGAGGGAGAAGGAAATGACAGGATTTACGGCGGATATATTCCGGATTGGAATAATTGTCCGTATATTACCATTCAGGAAGGATCGAACTTTGCAGACGATGATTTGACATCATTACAGAAATGGTGGGAGATGGAGAACAGACTGTACAACACGGACAATTCCCACATGAGTTTCAGTGATATGAAGAGTACGGGTACTGACGGCATCAATTTCTTCTGTACCGGAAAATGCTATATGTATCCGGGCGGCGAATGGTCGATCAGCGATGCGCTTACAATGATGAAGAACGACCCTGCTATTGCGGATAATTTTGAATTGGGAATCGCGACAGTTCCGCAGCCGGAGGGCAGCACGTCACCAGTGACAATCGGCGGTGTAAGTACTTTCATCGGCATCAGTTCTGCATCGGAGAAGCAGGAGGCGGCTTTTGAGTTTATCTCTTATATGGCAGGAAAAGATGCGGCGAAATATATCGCAGAGGCAGGCGCGATTCCGGCTTATATCGATGATGAAATTACGGGAATTTTTGAAAATGCCATCGGTGTGTCCGGAGCGGCGAATATTCTCGGACCGTCCAAGATTTCAGAGACGCTTGTAATGCCGGAATATACCGAACTTCAGACGATTGAAAAGGAAGAAAGAGAGTTGTATCTGATCGGTGAGCAGAGTCTGGAAGAGGGACTTAAGAATTTTGAGGACCGCAGGGTTGAAGTGATGAATAAATAGGAGGATATGCGAATGTCAGGACTGGGATTAAGGATAAACAAAAGAAAGCTGAAACAGAACCTTATAGGCTGGGGGTTTATTCTGCCCAGCCTCCTGGCCTTCGGGCTTTTTATGTTTTTGCCGATTCTGTTAGGTTTCTGGTACAGTCTGACGGACTATACAGGACTGTCGGCGGATTATCATTTTGTGGGGTTTGACAACTATGTAAAGATGTTTCAGGACCGCTATTTCAAAGTGTCCGTGAAGAATAACTGTATTTATGCGGTGTGGTTTTCTGTGCTCACTATGCTGTTGTCGCTAATGCTGGCAAGCTTGCTAAACAAACTTCTGCGGTTTCGGAAATTCTTCCGTATTTCTTTCTTTATGCCCTATATTTCCTCTATGGTATCGGTGGCGGTGATATGGAAAATGATATTAAATCCGCAAGGTGGTCCGCTTAACAGTGTGCTTTCCGGAATCGGAATTGACAACCCGCCGCAATGGTTAGCATCTACAACATGGGCGCTGTATGCGATTGTCATAGTGTCGGTATGGAAGAACTGTGGCTACTATATGATGATTTTTCTGGCGGGACTCCAGAATGTGCCGGAAAGTCTCTATGAGGCGGCTGCGCTGGACGGTGCGGGTAAAATACAACAGTATCTGCGGATTACCCTGCCGTTGATTAGTCCCACGATTTTCCTAAATCTTGTTCTGGTAACAATAAATTCGTTTCAGGTTTTTGACCTTGTCAGCGTTATGACTGACGGTGGTCCGGGGATGAGTACGAATGTGCTGGCATACCGCATTTATTATGAAGGCTTTAAGAGGATGAATATGGGATATGCGTCTGCGATCGCTTATTTTCTGTTTGCGGTCATTCTTGTGATTACACTGGTTCAGTTTGCGGTGCAGAAGCACTGGGTGAATTATGATTAAGGAGAGATGCAGCATGAAGAAAAAAATAAAGAACAGCATTTTCTATATGGTAATGTTTCTTCTTTCAATGGTAATGGTATTTCCGTTTCTGTGGATGATTTCCACATCTTTTAAGTACGATACACAGGTGTTTACCATTCCCATTGAATGGATTCCGAACCCGGTGAACTTAAGCAATTACGTGAAAGTCTGGACGGAGGAACCTTTTCTGATATTCTATAAAAATACGGCTTTGGTAGCTGTTTGCGCTACAGTGGGACAAGTCGTTATCAGTGCGTTTGCTGCCTATGCATTTGCAAAGATTAAGTTTGCAGGCAGAAACTTTGTATTCGGGTTATATATTGCTACCATGATGGTGCCGTGGCATACGATTATGATTCCGCAGTATCAGATTATCAGCCGGCTGCAGTTGACTGACACGCATCTGGCGCTTATTATGGGGCAGCTTGCAAGTGCGTTCGGGATTTTCTTATTGCGACAGTTCTTCCTGACGATTCCGGATGAATTGATTGAGGCGGCAAGAATAGACGGTGCCGGTGAAGTTATAACATTTGGCCGTATTGTCCTGCCGCAGGCAAAGCCAGCTCTGGCAACGCTCATTATCTTTACGTTTATTCAGGTATGGAATGACTATATGGCGCCGCTTATCTATCTGAATACCAAGGAGAAATATACAATCCAGCTTGGACTGAAATTTTTTCAATCGGAACATACGATGCAGTATACGATTATTATGGCAGGTACGGTCTGCGCATTGATTCCGATTCTGATCGTCTTTTTGTTCTTTGAAAAGCAGATTACGAGCGGAATGATTCACAGCGGACTGAAAGGATAGTAAAGAAGAGAGAGAGGATTGAAAAATATGATACATACAATCGAAGAAATCAGAATGGACGGTACAGGCATAAAACTGCAAGGAAAACATCGGCTGCTGCTGGTTTCCTCTCTGTTTTATTTCAGGATACCCAGAGAGCGGTGGAGAGATAGGATGCAGCTTTTAAAGGCGGCAGGATATCATGCAATTGACGTTTATTTTCCGTGGAACTATCACCAGATTTCCCCGGATGAATGGTGTTTTGAAGAAAACAGGGATGTGGAATATTTCTTGAAGCTGGCGGCGGAAAATGAATTGTATGTCATAGCAAGACCGGGTCCTTATATTTGTTCGGAATGGGACGGAGGAGGAATACCGGCATGGCTGTGGGAGAAGGAAGTGGCGGTAAGGCAGGATGACGCCGTTTTCTTACAAGAAATGCAAAGCTGGTATGGGAAGATTCTGCCTATTATTGCAAAATATCAGCTCGGAATGCAGGGAACGGTTATTTGTATGCAGATCGAGAATGAACTGGATTTCTATCGGTGTGTCAGCCCGGTCAGTTACATGGATAAGTTAAAAAGGATGGCGGAAGGACTGGATATCAGAGTGCCGTTGTTCTATTGCTGTGGACAGAATGATATGCTGCGGGGCGGTGGATTGACGCCGGGATTATATACGGCTTTTAATGTATATGCTGCGGGCGATAATGAGAATCTGGAACAGAGGGTGGCACATTTATATGATTCCGTGCAGGATCGGGATATGCCTTTGCTGGTAACGGAGACAAACAGAGAACACGGATACTTAAAAAGACTGCTGGCATGCGGCGCCAAGCTGATTAGTCCCTATAACCAGACGGCAGGCAGCACCATGGATTATTACAATGGAATCAGTAACTGGGGAACCGACGAAGAGCCGACGGCGTTTATGACGTCGGATTACGATTTCAAATCCATGATCGGTTCGGCAGGAGAAGTAAACGGTGAGTTTATGGAGGCGCGGCTGCTTTCCGGTCTGATTAGAACGCTGGGAGAGGATTTAGCAAAAGCGGTTCCAAGCTACGACGAGGATGTAAGCATCTGTTCGACCGGCAAGGTAAACACTGTAATTCCGGCGCTTGTGATGGAGCGGGGAGTGCTGGTGGCAATCTCTAATCTGGAAAAAGCCCGGAATATGAAAGTCCGGATGAGTCAAAATGCGTTTGAAATTACCATGCGGGCAGTGGAAACGAAGCTTTTGCCGTGGAAGTTCCATGTGAGTGAAAACTGCGAGATTCGATATTGCAATTATGAAATAGGGTGGATTGAGGAAGCGGACGGGCAGACTCGCGTGTGTCTTTACGGAGAAGGAAGGCTTGAATGTCTGCTAATAGGACCAACAGGGGAAAGCTTCATCTGCAAAGAGGAGATAGAGGGAGAATACTGCTTTGTATACGAAGATGTTCTTTTTACGGCGGGAAATTCATATAAAATGGCATCTGAAAAGATTCCCGGACTTACGGATTTGAAAGGGACGCTGGGAGAACACAAAGAGACATACAAAGTCACGGAGCTGCTTGCCGGTGAATGTGAACTGCGCTGCACAGAGACAAGAAAACCTATACAGGAAATGGAAAAGATGGGACAGTATCGGGGAATAGGACGTTACCGGATAGAACTTCAGGAAGAAGGGGAATATCTTCTGGCAGGAGCAGCGGATTTGATCACCATTCACAACGGAGGAAATAGACGGACCGTATTTTCTGACGGCGGATGTATGGTGCGGAAACTGGCAAAAGGAGAACTATGTCTGTACACGGAAATCTGGGGGCACAGTAATTTTGACGACATACGCTGTCCGGGGCTGCGGATGGGCTCCCTGAAAGGCATAAACGGGCTGATACAAATTACGGCGCGAGAAGACATTACGGAAAGCTGGATGTTCGATTTGGATGAGGAGCCGTGGGGGGAAACATATTTTTTCAGACATTCACCGTATAATACGATTATGGGAATTGATGGGTATATCCGTGCGGTTTCACCGTTAAAAACAGTCTATACAAGGTCGGTCTTTACGCAGGACGGAGAAGACGCGCTATTTTTGCATTTTGAGAAAGCGGACTGCATGATAGGCGTTTATGTGAATAACCGTTATGTTGGAATGGTGCAGAAAAGTAATCCTTATATGGATTTAAGTAAATTTGCGGGCAGCGGTAATCTGGAACTGACGCTGCGGATAATCAGGAGGTATTACAATGAAGCGGCAGGGAAAGTGACGCTTCTTAAAGGCAGCAGAGTTCTTACGTGCATGTACGGAGAAGTAAAACCTGTCGGTGCGGAAAAGAAACGGATATGTACGCTTCCCATGACTCTTAAGCAGGGTGAAAACCGTTTTTTGAAACTTATACCGTGGGATATAAAGGAGAAAGATATAAAGCTGTTCTTTAAGGGAAAAGACATAAAACTGACGATTTCTGCAGGAGGTCATACGGCGGGACGTATTCTGCTTCAGGAGAAGAATATGCCTGTGATGGCAGGTGGCAGGCGGGATGTAATCCATCTGTGTAAGGAATGGTGTGACGAGATAGAGATCTGGTGTCAGGCGACAGGCGAAGAACCGCTTCTTGAAGAAATTGTTGTAGAAGAGTACGGTCGGTTCGTGTGAAACCAGAGTATGACATATGATTGAGGATAGATAAAGATATTGTTTTCAGGTATCTTTCTATCCTCTTTTTCTTTTCTTGAAAAAGTTGTTCGATAAAAAGAGTCAATAAAAAGAGTCGATAAAAGAGTTGGTGAAATTTATTTACGCCCAATTTAAAAAATGGTATGATAAATTAAATATAGAAAAATTTGGCTAAGTACATGTCTTAAGAAGGATTTACAGCTTGTTTTTTGTGGGATTGTAGGAGGGTTGCGTATGGAACTTATGTTTATCGGCGCTGACCATGAGGTTACGGGCAGTTGTCATTATCTGCGTGTCGGAGAGAAGAATATCTTAGTCGATTACGGTATGGAACAGGGAGCAAATGTATTCGAGAATTGTGAATTGCCGGTGGATCCGGCCCTGATTGATTATGTGTTCCTGACACATGCGCATGTAGACCATTCCGGTCTGCTGCCGTTATTGTTTGCCAGAGGATTCAGAGGCAGTATTTATGCGACGGAGGCGACCTGTGATTTGTGCAGTATCATGTTGCGTGACTGCGCACATATCCAGATGCATGAGGCGGAATGGAAGAATCGTAAGGCGAAGAGAAGCGCTGATAACGCGGTGATCGAGCCGCTCTATACGATGGAGGACGCAGACGGGGCGATCAGAAGGCTTGTGCCATGCGATTATGAAAGCATTGTTACAGTCTGCGAAGAAGTAAAAATAAGATTTACGGATATCGGGCATTTGCTCGGATCTTCCAGTATCGAAGTATGGGCGACGGAAGACGGTGTGACGAAGAAAATTGTATTCTCCGGAGATATCGGTAACAGCGACCAGCCGTTAATCAAGAATCCCAAGCCGACGAAAGAAGCCGACTATGTAGTGATGGAGTCTACATACGGGGACAGACTGCACAGTACGCAGAAACCGGATTACATAGGAGAACTTACGAGAATATTACAGACGACTTTCGACAAGGGTGGCAATGTCGTAATTCCTTCTTTTGCAGTCGGAAGAACGCAGGAGATGCTTTATTTCCTGCGGCAGATCAAGGCTGACAGACTGGTGAAAGGACATGAGGATTTCCCGGTTTATGTGGACAGCCCGCTGGCTGTGGAGGCGACCGGTATTTTCCAGAAGAACGAGCACGACTGTTTCGATGAGGAGTCTATGGAACTGGTAAGACAGGGAATCAATCCCATCGCTTTTCCGGGCCTCAGGCTTGCGATTACCAGCGAGGAATCAAAGGCGATCAACTTTGAAACCAGTCCGAAGGTTATTATTTCCGCGTCGGGCATGTGCGAGGCAGGCCGTATCAGGCATCATTTGAAACATAATCTATGGCGGCCTGAATGTACGATTCTTTTCGTGGGCTATCAGGCGATGGGGACTCTCGGCAGACATATTGTCGAAGGTGCCAAAGAAGTGAAGCTGTTTGGAGAGCAGATTGAGATTCGTGCGCAGATTATGAAATTAATCGGCATGAGCGGACATGCGGACAAGAACGGGCTGCTTGAGTGGATTAAGGGATTTGAGAGCAGACTGCAGAAGGTGTTTGTCGTACATGGTGAAGACAGTGTCTGCAAGCTTTTTACGGAGTGCTTGAAAGTCGAGCATAAGATAGAGGCCTATGCGCCGTACAGCGGCACAAGATTTGATCTGATAGAAGGCGCGTTTATCTACGAGGCTGAGCCGGTTGCAGTGAAGAAGAAAACCCGCGGCATATCTGACGTCTTCGCCAGACTGCTTGCCAGCGGTCAGAGGCTTATCGCCATTATCCATAAGAATGAAGGCGGGGCCAATAAGGATCTGGCGAAGTTTGCAGATCAGATTAATTCGCTGTGTGATAAGTGGGATAGGACATAGAGAATATAAAAGAGATTGGAGCAGGTTATGAGTGCAGCAGACCAAATTTTTATTAATATGTGCAAGGATATTCTGGAGAACGGGACGAGTACCGAGGGGGAGAAGGTAAGACCGCATTGGGCGGATGGCGCTGCTGCGTATACGGTGAAGAAGTTCGGTGTAGTCAACAGATATGACTTGTCGAAAGAGTTCCCGATCATGACGCTTCGTAAGACCGCTTTAAAGAGTGCGACAGACGAGATGTTGTGGATATGGCAGCGCAAATCTAATAATGTAAATGACCTGCACAGTCATATCTGGGATGAATGGGCGGATGAGGATGGTTCCATAGGTAAGGCGTACGGGTACCAGATGGGAGTCAGGCATCAATATAAAGAAGGAATGATGGATCAGGTTGACAGAGTCATCTATGACTTAAAGAATAATCCTTTCAGCCGCCGTATTATGACGAATATCTATGTGCATCAGGATTTACATGAGATGAATCTGTATCCTTGTGCGTACAGCATGACTTTCAATGTGACGCAGAAGAAGGGACATGACAGGCTGACATTGAATGCCATATTAAATCAGCGTTCTCAGGACGTGCTGACAGCCAACAACTGGAACGTTGTCCAGTATGCGGTATTAGTTCATATGCTGGCGCAGGTATGTGATATGGAAGTGGGAGAACTGGTTCACGTGATTGCGGACGCGCATATTTATGACAGACATATACCAATCATCAAGGAGTTGATTGAGAGACCCGTGTACGAGGCGCCGACGTTTACTCTTAATCCGGACATTAAGGATTTTTACGAGTTTACAAGAAATGATGTGAAGGTGGAGAACTATGTTACGGGGCCGCAGGTGGAGAATATTCCGGTGGCGATATAGTTATTTATACAAAATGTTATGTAAACTGAACTGGGAACGCATGGGGAAGGGAAAGTATATCATATATAAGGAGCTTACATATGAATTTAATTGTAGCAGTAGATAATAATTGGGCAATCGGCTGTAAGAACAGCCTGCTCGTCAGTATTCCGGCGGACCACAAATTTTTCCGGCAGGAGACAACAGGCAAGGTGGTAGTGCTCGGCAGGAAAACGCTGGAGACATTTCCGCAGGGAATGCCGCTAAAGAACCGGACAAATATCATTCTGTCCACCAATCCGGACTATCATGTAAAGGACGCCATCGTCGTACATAGCAAAGAGGAACTTCTGGAGAAGCTTAAAGACTATCCCACAGAGGATGTCTATATCATCGGCGGCGAAAGCGTATACCGCATGATGCTGCCCTATTGTGATGTGGCGCATGTGACGAAGATTGACCATGAGTATGAAGCGGACGCATATTTTCCGAATCTGGACGAGTGTGGGGAGTGGGAGATTACGGCGGACAGCGAGGAGCAGACATATTTCGATATTGCGTACGAGTTTGTGAAGTATGAACGCAGGAAATAAGGCAGGGAATACTGTGAAAAATATATTTTTCACAGGCGAATTTGTGCTTGCACCCAAATTTGCAGGCTGAGCAAGAATGGGAGATTATTATGGGGAACGAAACTGAACGTGCAACGGTATCAAACAAGGTGGAGCAGGTTTCTACGCTGCTTCAGGCGAAAGAACAGCTTGAACGAAAGAACGTGGAATTGGAGGAGGCAATCAATGCCGCCAAGAAAGCGGACAGTGCCAGAGATATTTTCTTGGCGAATATGTCTCATGAACTGCGGACACCGATCAATACGATTCTTGGATTGAATGAATTGATTATCCGAGAGAGTCAGGATGAAGCGATTAAGGAGTACGCGCTGGATATCAGACAGGCAGGTAATATTCTGCTCACGCTAGTCAGTGATATTCTGGACTTCACGAAGCTGGAAGCGGGACAGATGAGTCTGATGGAGGGAATCTATGACGTCAGTTCGTTGTTGAATGATCTGATCAACGGTATTTCTTTGCAGCTTCGCAAGAAGAAGCTGGAATTGGAACTGGATATCGCGAAGGATGTTCCGTATAAGCTGTCAGGTGATGAGATTCATATCAGACAGGTTATTTCCAATCTGTTGTCCAATGCCGTAAAGTATACAGAGAATGGTAAAATCACTCTGCATCTTGGCTGGAAGCAGGTCTCGAAGGACGAGATTAAACTGGATATCTATGTGAAAGATACGGGAGCCGGCATCAAAAAGTCGGATTTGCCAAAGCTGTTTGGCGTGTTCCAGAGGATGGATACCACGGTTCGAAGCAAGAAAGACAGGACCGGACTCGGGCTTGCCATCACAAACCGTTTGGTGGAGATGATGGGCGGCAAGCTGGAAGTGCAGAGTACATACGGAAAAGGTTCAACATTTTCTTTTGATATTGTGCAGAAAGTCGTAGACGATAAGCCCTTGGGAGATTTTGAGAAACAGTACAACGAGAGTCTGCACAGCACTGAGAATTACAGTCAGAAATTTATTGCGCCGATGGGAAGAATTCTGATCGTCGATGATAATGCGATGAATCTGGCAGTGGCGCAGGGACTGCTCAAGCAGACCAGATTGCAGGTTGACGTGGCTGGCAGCGGTGAGGAGTGTCTGGAACTGATTAAGCGCAAAACATACCATTTAATTTGTATGGACCATATGATGCCCGTTATGGATGGTGTGGAGACGCTGCACGCAATCAGGGCGCAGGCAGGCAATCCGTCGGCGGATATTCCGGTGATCGCGCTGACGGCAAATGCGGTGGCGGGCGCCAAAGAGTTTTATCTTAACGAGGGATTTCAGGATTATCTGACAAAGCCTATTGATGCGGACAAATTTGAAAATATGCTGATCGAGTATCTTCCCGATAATGTGGTCTATCTGACGCAGTCGCAGAATATGGAGAGAGATTACGAGCGGGAAGCGGCGGAGATGGCGTTGGATATCAAAGAAAGCCAGCTCTATGTGATGGGATTCAATATTCGCAACGGACTCAAATACATGGGTGGAGATAAAGCGTTATACAGTAAGGTGCTCCATGATTTCCATTCTATTTTGCAGGAGAAGGAGGAGGCGCTTCGGGATTTCTTAAAGAAGGGAGATATGCCGGGGTATGCGATCATTGTTCACTCGTTAAAAGGCAATGCGCGCAACGTTGGCGCTGACGGCCTTGCCGATGAGGCATTTGAGCTGGAAAAGATGAGCAAGGCCGGGCGTTTGGAGGATGTGGAAGTCCGTTCACCGATTCTGTTTAATATGATGAAAAATATGCGCACCAGCCTGAAGGTGTATCTGGATCAGGAAGCGGAAGCCAATGCGGAGGCGGAAGCGAAAGAAGCGGGCATAGAGGTGAAGGAGAACGAAGTTCTGACGATTACGGAAGACGACTGGAAGAAAGCGCTCAGGGAACTTGCAGGGCGGCTTGATGATTTCGATGGTGACAGCGTCAATGAGAAGATTGCGGAACTTAAGAAATATGACAGACCGGAGTCAGATAAGAAGATGCTTCGTCTGTGCGAGAAAGCGGTAAAGGACTATGCTTATGATATTGCGCTGGAAGTGGTTAATGCGGTGCTGTAATATGATGTAATGTGTCGGTGGAATGGGAAGAAGCTTCTTGTCTATGCGGTTAGGTTTAAGAAGCGGAGTGATCGAATCCTGTCTTGACTTTTGAGGATAAAGGTATAATATAAATAAAGAATATCAGCGTTGCACTTTGAGAAAAGGAGTGAGGAGAAGATGGAGAAAAAGAACATTGACTGGGCAAATCTCGGTTTCGGCTATCAGGAGACGGATAAGAGATTTGTGGCTAACTATAAGGATGGAGCGTGGGATGAAGGCGCGCTTGTATCCGATGCAAACGTTGTGATCAATGAGTGCGCAGGAGTACTGCAGTATGCACAGACATGTTTTGAGGGAATGAAGGCGTATACGACAGAAGATGGGCATATCGTAACTTTCCGCCCGGATTTGAATGCACAGCGTATGGAAGACAGTTGTAAAAGGCTGGAAATGCCGGTGTTTCCCAAGGAGCGTTTCGTGCAGGCAGTGACTGACACGGTTGCGGCAAATGAAGCTTATGTGCCGCCTTACGGTTCCGGCGCTACATTATATATCCGTCCGTATATGTTTGCCAGTTCTTCAGTAATCGGTGTAAAACCGGCGGACGAATATCAATTCAGAGTGTTTACAACACCGGTAGGTCCTTACTTCAAGGGCGGAGTGAAGCCGCTGACCATCAAAGTGAGCGATTTTGACAGAGCAGCGCCGCACGGCACAGGTCATATCAAAGCCGGGCTCAATTATGCCATGAGTCTGCATGCTATCATGACGGCGCATGCAGAGGGATATGACGAGAACATGTATCTGGATGCGGCGACCAGAACGAATGTGGAGGAGACAGGCGGTGCGAACTTCCTGTTTGTGACGAAGGATAATAAGGTAGTAACGCCGAAGTCGGACAGCATTCTTCCGTCCATTACAAGACGTTCTCTGATGGTGGTAGCCAAAGATTACCTCGGGCTGGAAGTTGAAGAGAGAGCGGTTTCCTTGGAAGAAGTAAAAGAGTTTGCGGAGTGCGGGTTGTGCGGAACGGCGGCGGTAATCTCTCCGGTAGGCAAGATTGTTGATCATGGTAAAGAAATTGCACTTCCCAGCGGTATGAGCGAGATGGGACCGATTACCAAGAAACTGTATGATACATTGACGGGCATCCAGATGGGACGCATCGAGGCGCCTGAAGGCTGGATTCATGTGATTAAGTAGTTTTCATATCAAGTTAGAGGCGAGAGGGATTAGGTTGAAATGCCTGAGGCATGCAATTTAATCCCTTTTTTAGCACAAATTATTATACGGAGGCAGCAATGAATATGACGATTCGGCAAATCTATCCATACCTGTATGAGACGCATCTGCATACTTCAGAATCAAGCGCTTGTGCAAGATGTACGGGCAGTGAGATGGCAAGGGCATGTAAAGAATACGGCTACAGCGGTATTTTTGTGACAGACCATAACTGGGGTGGGAATACGGCTATCGGCAGAACACTGGAATGGGAAGAGTGGGTGCATGCTTTCGCATTGGGGTATGAACACGCCAAGGCGGAAGGAGACCGGATTGGACTCGATGTTTTCTTTGGATATGAGGCCGGTTATCAGGGAACGGAATTTCTGATTTATGGAATTAATCCTGAATGGATGCTGCATACGCCGCAGATTCTTGAGGCTTCCGTGGAGGAACAGTACCGGCTTGTGCATGCGGCAGGAGGCATGGTGATACATGCACATCCGTTCAGAGAGGAATCTTATATCCCTAAGATACGTTTGTATCCGGAGTGGGTAGACGGCGTGGAAGCTGTCAATGCGACGCATTCCAACTCAAGAAGCGGCGGACATAACAATCCCCTGTTCGATGAGAAAGCGGTCGAATATGCCATGGAGCATAGTCTTCCGATGTGCGCAGGGTCGGATATTCATGGAACACATCTGCTTGGTGGCGGCATTGCTTTCAGGAGAAGGCTGACGTCAGCGAAAGATTATATTCATGCGATTCTCAAAGGAGAGGATTATGTGTTGACGAACGGGGAATCGTGGTATGATAAATCAGGAAAGCTCATACAATAAGATAGAAAAGGAATCAAGATATATGATTGTGAGAGTGTGGAAAAAGTTTGCAGGGCTGTTACTGGCAGCGGGCATAACCGTTATGAGCGTGACAGGCTGCGGAGATGGTAATAATATCGGCACCAAAGTAGTGCTTACTACCGGATTTGAGAAGGACGAAGTATTCCGGATTGAGACAAGCACATGTTCTCTTCCGGAGATTATGGTGTATCTTACTAATATCCAGAACAGATATGAGAGCGTATACGGGACTGAGATATGGAACACGAATGTAGACGGTGTGACATTCGAGCAGAATGTCAAGGATATCGCGCTGGCCCAGATTGCGCGTATCAAGACGATGAATCTGATGGCAGGACGCTATGAAGTAGAACTTAGCGATGAGGAGAAAGTGCAGGTAGAAAACGCGGCAAGCGCTTATTACGGTTCGCTCAATGAGACCGAGATTGAGAAAATGGGCGTCTCGGAGAAAACGATCAGCGAGTTGTATAAGGAGTTTGCACTGGCAGAAAAGGTATATCAGTATACGATCAAAGATATTAATCCTGAAATCAGTGACGATGAAGCCCGCACGATCACCGTGCAGCATATTTTGATTAAGACATATGCGCTTGACGGTACGGGAAAGAAGATAGAGTATACGGAGCAGGCGAAGAAAAATGCCTATAATGAGGCGTGTGAAGTGCTTGAACTGGCGAAAGAAGGAGAAGATTTCGATGAACTCATAAGACGCTACAGCGAGGACGATAAAGGCACATACTCTTTTGGCAAGGGAGAGATGGAGGAAGCTTTCGAGACGGCAGCCTTTAATCTCGGCAAAGATGAAATCAGCGAAATTGTGGAGACGGAGTTTGGCTATCATATCATCAAATGCCTCAATACGTTTAACAAAGACGAGACAGACGCCAACAAGATTAAAATTGTAGACCAGAGAAGATCGGAGGCGTTCGGACAGGAGTATGACGCCTATGTGGCGACACTGACGAGAAACTTGAATGAAGAATTGTGGGACAGCGTAGGATTCATACACGATGAAAATGTGCATACGATGAGTTTCTTCGATGTGTATACAGAGTATTTTGGCGAAAAGTGATAGAAGTTTAGAAAAAGTTTAGAATTGCGCAAATGCGCATAAATGGGGAATAAAACGATGATTATTAGCACTCAATAGCATTGAGTGCTAATTTTGTCTTGACTTCTTTTGGGGAGCGTATTAAACTATCCACTAGATGAGAAATCCCACGCGCAAGGGATTCATATAGGAAGAGAGAAGAAAGGAACGTGGTAAAAATGGCAGCGAAACATGGTAACTTATCAATTAACAGCGATAACATTTTTCCGATTATCAAGAAATGGTTGTATTCTGACCATGACATCTTTTTCAGGGAGTTGATTTCTAACGGATGCGATGCAATCACGAAATTAAAGAAGCTGGATATGATGGGCGAGTATGCTTTGGCGGATGATTATAAGGCGAAGATACAAGTGATTGTCAATCCGGAAGAGAAGACGCTTAAATTCATTGATAACGGTATCGGAATGACGGCGACGGAAGTAGAAGAGTATATTAACCAGATTGCCTTTTCCGGTGCGACGGATTTTATCGAGAAATATAAGGACAAGGCGAATGAAGACCAGATTATCGGACATTTTGGTCTGGGATTCTATTCGGCGTTCATGGTGGCTGACGAGGTGCATATTGATACCCTGTCCTATCAGGATGGCGCGCAGGCTGTACATTGGGAATGTGACGGCGGCACCGAGTTTGATATGCAGGAAGGCGGCAGAACGGAAGTCGGTACGGAGATTACGCTCTATATCAATGAAGACTGCTTAGAATTCTGTAATGAATATAAGGCGAAGGAAGTTATCAAGAAATATTGTTCTTTCATGCCGACGGAGATTTATATATCCAAGGCAAATAGTACGGATACCCAGACAATCAAGGCGGATGAAAAGCTGGATACCGATGAAGTGGTAGAGGAGATTAAGAAAGAGAAGGAAGAGGACGAGCAAAAATTAAAGATTAAGAAACGTCCGGAATTGCTCAATGAAACCCATCCCCTCTGGACGAAGCATCCCAATGAGTGTACCAAAGAGGAGTATCTTGAGTTTTACCGCAAGGTATTTCAGGATTACAAGGAGCCTCTGTTCTGGATTCACCTGAATATGGATTATCCTTTTAACATGAAGGGCATTCTCTACTTTCCGAAGATTAATATGGAGTATGAGTCTATCGAAGGTACGATTAAGTTATATAACAATCAGGTGTTTATCGCGGATAATATCAAGGAAGTCATTCCGGAGTTCCTGCTTCTGCTAAAGGGTGTGATCGATTGCCCGGACCTGCCGCTTAATGTATCGAGAAGCGCATTACAGAACGATGGATTTGTGAAGAAAATCAGTGAGTACATTACAAAGAAAGTGGCGGATAAACTGTCCGGTATGTGTAAGACAGAGAAAGAGGAGTATGAGAAATACTGGGATGATATTAGTCCTTTTATCAAGTTCGGCTGTCTGAAGGATGATAAGTTCTGTGAGAAGATGACGGATTATATTCTCTTCAAGAATCTGGATGGCGAATATATGACGCTGCCGGAGTGTCTGGAAGTCAATAAGATTGACCCGGATGAGGCGGAGGAAGAGTCAGACATAGAAAAGGAAACGGCATCAGAGGGCGAGAACGGCGCGGAAGCGGAAACCACGGCAGTAGACGAGAACGGCGAGAAAGTGGAAGCCGAGGTCGTTGAGGAAGCCGAGAAGGTGGACGGCGAAGTTGTCGACGAAAACGGCGAGGTAGTCGAAGGGGAAGAAGAGAAGAAAGAGAAAGTCATCTACTATGTGACAGACGAGAAGCAGCAGAGCCAGTATATCAATATGTTCAAAGCGGCTAAGATGGATGCGGTCGTGCTGACGCACAATATTGACCAGCCTTTCGTGTCACAGCTCGAGGCTAAGAACGAAGGCATTAAGTTCCAGAGAATCGATGCGGATCTGACGGATGTGTTTAAGTCGAAGACGTCCAAGAAAGCAGAGAAGGAGATGGAAGAACAGGCGGAAGCAGTTTCAAAGCTGATGAAGAAGGCACTCAAGAAGGACGCCATCAAAGTAAAGATTGAGAAGCTGAAAAATAAGAAGATTTCGTCCATGATTACACTGTCCGAAGAGACGCGCAGAATGCAGGATATGATGAAGATGTATTCTATGCCGGGAATGGACATGGGAGCATTCGGCAAGGAAGGCGAGACGCTGATCCTGAACGCAAACCATCCGCTTGTACAATATGTATTGGACAATCAGGAAGGCGAGAATGTGAAGATGATCTGCGAACAGCTTTATGATCTGGCATTGTTGCAGCAGGCGCCGCTTGAGCCGGAGGCAATGACGAAGTTCGTGACAAGAAGCAATGATATTATGCTGTTGTTGACAAAATAATTATGTAAATCTAAAAAGATAAAACGGAAAAAGGAAGCTAAGAAAAGGAATGAATTATGCTATGTGCGTGTTCATTCCTTTTTTATATATTTGCATGAAACATTCATGCGGGACAATCGTCTTGCTTTTTGGAGTTAATAGATATATAATAATGTAAAATAGTTTTGGAAAATCTAAAATATATTTACTTATGGATGGATAGTCTGTGATTGTAAAGGATGGAGGAAACCGATGGAAAAGGTATTTCAAAGAGTAGTTGCATACGGATTAGGTGTAGTGCTGGCAGTGAATTTAGCCGGCTGCGGCAATTCACAGAATGACGCCGGGCAGGAAACGGCAGGAGCGGATGCGGGAAACGGGTTGAATCAGACGGCGGAGGAAACGGATGATGCATCAGGGATGCAGGATGGAAGCGGAGACCATCAGACGGAAGACGGGGTCACATATAAAGTAGATATCAACTTAGAGAATCTTGACGAGGACCAGAGGATTTCCGATACGTTGTTCGGGCTTTTCTTGGAAGATATTAATTATGCGGTGGACGGCGGTATGTATGCAGAGATGGTGAAGAACCGTTCCTTCGAGTATGGAATTGAGGCGAGAGATGAGCAGCTTCATGGCTGGGAGCCGACTAGTGAGGCAGTGACATTTGAAGTGTATGATGGGAGTGCGGACGGTACGGCACTTAATGAGAACAATACGCAGTATGTGGTGGTACATAATACGGGGACATCTTCCGCGAAGCCTTATGAGGGAATCAGCAATGAGGGATATCTGGAAGGTATGGCAATTACGCAGGGAGCTTCTTATGATGTGTCTTTTTATTGCAAATCAGAAGACGGTTCCGTGGACACGGTCTATGTAACGCTATATAACGAGGACGGTACGGTTTATGATGAACAGACGGTGGAAGGAATATCCGAACAGTGGCGCAAGTATGGGACGACGCTGACGGCAAATGCGACAGCAAACAGGAAGGTACGTCTTGCGGTGTCATTTCCGGCAGGTACGGCATGCTTTGATATGATTTCCATGATGCCGCAGGATACTTATAAGGGGCTGCCCATCCGTAAAGACTTTGGAGAATATTTGGAGGCGCTCAATCCCACTTTCTTACGCTTCCCCGGCGGATGCGTGATTGAAGGAAGGGACGAGGAGAGCATCTACAGTTGGAAGGATTCCATCGGCGGCGGTCTTTCTTTCAACATCAATGGAGAGAGCACGGTGGGAGACATTGCGACGCGTCCGCAGGGGAAGAGTATCTGGCAGGGGTCTAAAGCAAACCCTTATTATACGACATACGGACTGGGATTTTATGAATATTTTGAATTCTGTGAGGCGCTTGACTGTATGCCGGTGCCGGTGTTAAACGCAGGTATGACATGCGAGATACAGAGCCCTTTCTATAAGGTGTACAGTATTGCCGACGAAGAATTTAAGCAGTATGTGCAGGATGCTCTTGATTTGGTGGAATTCTGCAAGGGTGACGGGAATACGACATGGGGCGCTGTGCGAATAGCCATGGGACACGAGGAACCTTTTGAACTGAAATATATCGGTATTGGCAATGAGCAGTGGCAGAGCGAGTACCACCAGCATTACAAACAGTTTGTCAAAGCATTCGAGGAGGCGGCAGTGTCAGATCCTGAATTGTACGGGGACGTGGAGTTAATTGTGGCTAACGGCACAGTATCCGCCAGTGAGGACGGCTGGAATTATCTGATTCTGAATCCTGACTCTGTCACCATTCTGGTGGACGAACATTATTATGAGACGCCGGAATGGTTCCTTTCGAACACGAATCGGTATGACAGTTACGACAGAAACGCACAGGCAAAGGTTTTCCTTGGAGAGTATGCGGCGAAGGCGAATACACTAGAGGCGGCGCTCGCGGAGGCCGCCTATATGACAGGACTTGAGAAGAATGGCGATGTAGTTGAGATGGCATGTTATGCACCGCTATTCTCCCATGCAAAATTGAATCAATGGGTGCCGGATATGATATTCTATTCCAATGACGGCATATTCGGTTCAGCAAATTATTATGTACAGCAGATGTACGGAAATCATGCGGGCGATTATAGTCTGAATACGGAACTTGCCGGAGCGGCAGAGCAGACGCTTTACGAGTCTGCGGTTGATATGGACGGCGATGTGGTCCTTAAGATTGTCAATGTGTCGGATGAAGACATTCCCATGAATGTAATCTTGGAGGGCAGAGATATCACCTGTTTCCTGCCGGAAGCGGATGTGACGGTGCTGACCGGAGCAGATAAGAAGACCATGAACAGCTTTAAGGAGATGACGGTGCTGCCAAAAGAGAGCAAGCTTGCAATTGATGAGAGGTTCGTGTATACGGCGCCGGCAAATTCTCTGACGGTGATACACCTGCTTGGACTGAAAGATTAACACCGTGTGTTATATACAGCGAACGGCAATGAAGCCTGCAAACATGAGAAGTTGACGTTTGCAGGCTTATTTTCTATGGTTCAGAGATTCTGCTCACACCGACATAGATTTCTGATATTTTATACCAGGTCGGATAATCCACGATACCGGATTGGGGCAGATTGAAAATGCGTTGGAAAGTACGCACTGCATTAGCGGTGTTTGTACCGTAGATGCCGTCTGCCGTGATGCGCGGGATTGCCGGATAATTCTGGGCGATGCGGTTGAGCTGCTGCTGAATCTGCAGAACTTTGTCGCCGGAAGCGCCGACACTTAAGTTGTAGCCGGGCCACGAGGAAGGAACGCCGGATACGGCTACGGCGGTGTTGATATACATATCGCTGCCATAATAGTAACGAATGATTTCGATAGGAGTATACCCTTCGTCTCCAAGATATTTGGAACCCCATTGGCTTAAGCCGTCGCAGGTCACGTTCTTCCCGTCGCAGTAAGATGTAAAGATGGGCTGGCGTACGCCGGGGCGGGAGAGATAGTTGGCAAAAATGGAATCTACCAGTCTGTCTACGTTGGCATAGATATTTCTGCCGCGCATCCATTTCTGGTCATAGGCGGTGGAAGAGGTTATCGTGAAGTTGTAGCCTTGATTCCGATACCACTCCGTATAGACTCGGTTGAGCGTGAAGGACATGATGGCGAGCGTATTGGCATAGATGGCGTTTTCCGGCCAAGTGGCGTATATTTCCGACGAGACTACGTTTTTGATATAGTCGCGGTACTTCACATAATAATTGGAGGCGGTATAATCCGAGGGAACGCCGTCATGTACAATGATATATTCCGGAATGACGACACGGCTTAAGACGATCTCTCCGGATTCGTCCATGGGTTTGATTTCGTCTTCCGGAATTTTAGGCGGATAATCTCCGTAGAGAGTATGGTCAGGAATCACGATAGTCTCTTCCGGTTCCTGCGCTGTTTCAGTGGGAATCATTTCAATATTCTGTACGGCTGTCACATCGGGAAGCACTTCGACACCGGATACGGTTACTGGTTCGTAACCCGGCGCCGTGATATTTAACGTATATTCCGCATAGGGCATGGGTGAGTTGGGGGTAAGACTGTATTCAAGGGGCGGAGCGTTTAGTGAAATGGTGTCGGTCTGACCGGAGGAATCGGTCGTCAGAGTTTCTAAGGTACTGTTCGGTTCACCGGTATAGGAAATGGTGATATTGGCGTTCTGTATCGGGATCAGACCTACATTGGCAGTCACGTTGACCAGCAGTCTGCCCTGTTCAGTTCCTTCGGACTGCATACTTTTTAAGATAGGCTCTTCCATAAAAAACCTCATAGTAATCTCTTCCTAATATGGTATGCACGGATTGATTAAAGGTTGCACAGCCTGCTATATAAATGGTATAATTTTAATAACTATGTAAGAAAGAATTAATTCTTTCGGGAACATGAGGTTTACGAGACGTGAAACAGGTAATTGAAGAGATCTTAAACGGAAAATTTAATGCTGGTAACGGTTCTCTGGACTTTTCCTGTCCGCGTATTGAGCTGTCAACTCATATTGACACGATTGTGGAGGATTTTTTCACGGTGTACGGTCCGGAAGGACGCATGACGGAAGGACATGTCACATCTTCCGATCTTCGTATGGAGTGTCTGACACAGACTTTTAGCGGAAGTCAGGATGAAATTCACTACCGCTTTGACACGCACGGTATGGAAGTGGGTGAAGAAGTGAAAGGGGCTTTCAATGTGATTTCCAATCAGGGGGAATATTACCTTCCTTTTTCGATAACGATTGTGCCCGAAATCATTGTATCGAGTCTGGGAAATATCAAGAATCTGTTTCACTTTACCAATCTGGCTAAGAGCAACTGGGACGAAGCGGTTAAAATGTTCTATTCCGATGAGTTTAAACAGGTGTTTACCGGGAATGATAGACAGCATTTTGCCGCCTACCGCGGGCTGTCTGCGGTGAAGGGAAACGAGCACAACGTCGAGGAATTTTTGTTAGAGATCAATAAGAAAAAACCGGTCGAGTATATTACGGAAGAGACGTCGATCAAAATAGAGGATCCGCTTCAAACGACTCGATATGCACTTGTGGTCAACAGAAACGGGTGGGGGTATACGCATTTAAAGATTGAGACGGAGGGAGAGTTTTTGCGGGTCGAGGAAGATACTGTGACAGACGCTTCCTTTCTGGGAAATATTTACAGGGTTTATTACTATATAGATATAGAAAAACTGCATGCGGGGAATAATTACGGCGCCGTTCTGTTAGTGCAGGAGCATGGTGTGATCAGAATCCCGGTTACGGTCGTACTGCATATGACCGGCAGGAAGGCGCTCGGGCTTCACCGGGAGAAGGGCAGACTCACGGTGGAAATGATGGAATACTATCAGGCATTCCGTCTGAAGAAAATCAGCGTAGGGACATGGATGACTGAGACGAACAAGATCTTAAGTCGTATGATGGAACTGGATGATAAAGACATAACGCTCAGATTATTTCAGGCTCAGATTTTATTGACTGAAGAGCGTTACAACGAAGCCAGATGGATGATCGAGAAAAACGAAGAGCAGGTGATGATAAAGCGCGAACAGCGACCTGAATTGTGGTGCTATTATCTGTACTTAACGACTTTGTACAGCAAAGACGAAGAGTATGTAGATGATGTGGCTGCGGAGGTGGCGGAGGTCTATGAGCGAAACAGAGGAAATTGGCGTATTGCATGGCTTCTGATGTATTTATCTGAGGAGTATGTCAAGAATCCTTCACGAAAATGGGAACTTTTGGAAGAGTTATTCCGCTACCGCTGTACATCGCCGGTGATTTATATTGAGGCGTGGCATTTGCTGTGTGTAAATCCGTCCATGCTTTTGAAGCTGGATGCCTTTGAACAACAGATTCTTCTTTTTGCGGTGAAGAGCGGTCTTATGAAAGAAGAAATTGTTATGCAGATTGTATATCTGGCGCAGAAGCAAAAAGTATATTCTGACAGTGTCTTTAAGATTTTAAAGGGCTGTTATGAGATGAATCACCGGAGTGATATTCTTCATGCGGTCTGTACGCTGCTCATCAAAGGAAACCGTTACGGTGAGGCATACTTTGAATGGTATCGCGCGGGAGTGGAGGAGAACCTTCGAATCACACGGTTATATGAATATTATATGATGTCCATTTCACTGGAATATAGCGGTCCGCTGCCTAAGATGATTTTGATGTATTTTGCGTACCAGAGCGATCTGCATTATGAGATTACGGCGTATTTGTATGCTTATGTACACCGCCACAGGGAAGAGATACCGGATATTTATGTAAACTATTCGGCGGCTATAGAGCGCTTTGTGACGGAGCAGATCAGAAAGGGAAGAATCAATAAGGATTTGGCTTATCTGTATCGTAATCTGGTCAGTCTGCCTATGATCGATGAGGAAAGCGCAGGGCAGCTCATATCTCTTCTCTTTATGCGGGAGATAAGAGTGGCGTCCGATAAGGTGAAAGAAGCAGTGCTTGTATATCCTTATGGAGTGGGAGAGTATATATATCCCGTACATGACGGCAGGGTGCAGGTGCCCGTCTATGATTCAGATTGCAAGCTTTTGCTGGATGACGGAGAGGGAAACCGGTATACAGTGAGTATAGATTACAGCATGGAGATGCTGCTTAGCCCTGCCAAACTGGCATTGATGACGGCGCCTTTCGTGCGGGATGATTTCGGCTATGCAATCTATGCATGTTTTGAATATCAGAAGACTTTCAGCGTGCGGGATGACAATGCGGATCTTGTGCGTCTTCTTTCCGGATCCGAACGGATTGAGGAGACAACGAAGCGTGAAATGCGGATGATGCTGGTACATTTTTATTATGAAAAGGACCGGATGCGAGAGCTGGATGATTATCTGTTGGAGCTTAGGCCGGAGGACATTTCCAGAAGTGACCGCAAGGAAATGATACGATATATGGTAATACGCGGGATGTATGAGGAAGCATATAACTGGGTATGCCGCTTCGGACCATACGGTGTGGACACTAAGGTTTTGGCAAAGCTGTGCAGCAGACTGCTGGACGAAGAGCAGACAGGGGAAGATCCTGTTATGACAGGCATCCTATTCTATGTGATGAAGAAGGGTAAGTACGATGAGAATATATTGAAATATCTGATCAGGTATTTGAACGGCAGCATGAAAGACATGCGGGATTTATGGAAGGCGGCGCAGGATTTTGGTGTAGATACATATGCACTGTGTGAGCGCATGTTGATTCAGATGCTGTACACAGGAGCGCATGTGGGGGAGAAAATGGAAATCTTCCGTACATACAGTAAAGGTATCGGTAATGAAAGAATGATGGCGGCGTTTTTATCCCAGTGCTGCTATGATTATGCGATAGAAGGGCATATTACGGAACCCTACATTTTTCGGAGCGTGCTGCAATTGAATCAAGAAGAAGTTGCGCTTCATCCGGTGTGCAAGATAGCTTGTCTGCAATATTATGCGGAAGAGAAACAAGAGCAGGATGATATGGCGAGAGCTGCATGCTGCAGTTTCCTGAAAAGTCTTCTGGATGATCAGATTGTGCTACCGGTATACAAAGAGTATCAGGGTTTCATACCTCAGATGGACGAGTATCAGGATAAGACAATCGTGGAATACCGGACGAAGCCCGGATGCAGGGCGGTAATCCACTATGTGATACAGAGCGAAGAGAATACGGAGAATGAGTATTGTAAAGAAGAGATGAAAGATATGTTTGCAGGAATCTGCGTCAAGGAGTTTATCTTATTCTTCGGTGAACGGCTTCAGTTCTATATCACTGAGGAATCAGAAGGAAACGAGCAGCTTACGAAGAGCGGTACAATCAATAAGAGCGATATTGCGCAAGAGAGTTTTGAGAGTAGATTTACAACGCTGAACGATATTATGATCGGTAAGACATTGCATGATTATGATACGGTGGACGGTCTGCTTGGAGAATATTACAAACAGGATTTTCTGGTTGATAAAATATTCCGTATGCGCTAGGAGGCGTCATGTTCTTAGAGAGGAAAGAAGAAGGCAAACTACATAAGGGGAGCGTTCTGGTCGGTTATGATCTGGGGGAGAAGTATTCGCAGATCAGTTATTACGTCTACGGAGAAGAAGACGCCGATACGGTGGCAACCATCGTCGGAACGAAACAATATAATATCCCGACAATGTTATGCAAACGAGAGGGAATCAATCAGTGGTTTTACGGCAAAGATGCGGTCAGGAATGCTGAAGAAGAAGCGATGATTCCCGTGGAAGGGCTGTTAAAGCGCGCAAGAAAAGGCGAAGAGATTGAACTTGACGGGGAATCCTATGATCCGGTGGCGTTACTGACCTTGTTCCTTAAGCGCAGTATGACGCTGTTAAACTTTATTACTACGATAGAAAAAATCCATTCCATCATGTTCACGGTGGACGAACTGGACGACAGGATGGTAGAGATACTGGCTCAGGCATCGGCAAACCTAGGGTTAAAGACGCAGCAGATTTATTTTCAGAGCCATACGGAAAGCTTCTATTATTTCATGCTGCACCAGCCGCCCGAACTATGGACTTATCAGGCGCTTGCCTGCGAGCATGACGGTATGCGGCTTAAGACATACCGCATGGAGTGTAATAAGCGTACCACTCCGATTGTAGTGTTGATTGAGGAGCAGATTTATGACACGTTAGTGATTCCGGAAGATACGGAAGATGAAGAGGCGAAGCAGGGCGCCTATCGTCTGGCGGATGAGCGTTTTCTGGGAATATTGAAGCGGCTGTGCGAGGGCAGGATTGTTTCATCAGCATATTTATTGGGAGACGGTTTCCGGAACGAGTGGAATGTACAATCTCTGCAATTTCTATGCCATAATAGGAGAGTTTTTCAAGGGAACAATCTTTTTAGTAAGGGAGCATGTTACGGACTGCTGGAGAAGCTAGAACCCGGCGAGGCGGGGAGCAGACATGTATTTCTCGGAAAGGACAAACTTAAATCCAATATCGGGATGAATGTTTTACGGCAGGGAAAGGAATCCTATTATGCGCTTCTGGATGCCGGAGAAAACTGGTATGAGGCGAGGAGAGAATGTGAATTCCTTTTGGCGGAGGAACGCGGACTTGATTTTGTGATTACGCCGCTTACGGGTAAAAATATAGAGTCGAGGCAGATTACATTAACCGGAAGCGGCAAAAGTGGCGCGCCTTTCGCGAGATACCGGTTGAGTATGTCGATGAGCGCACCGGAGACAGTACGGATTAAGGTGGAAGACTTAGGGTTTGGCGAGTTGTTTCCTTCGACGGAACAGATATGGGAACAGACTTTTGAACTACCCTAATGACAGGCGAAGATACGGAAAGGTGTGGCGGCGGTCATGAGTCAGATTATTCTGGGGACAGGCACATATGCCTCGAAACCATACTATGTAGATAAATTTTATGTAAACCTATACTCGATAGAAGAATTGTGTTATCTTCTGGTAGAGAAAGCAGAACTGTTAGATCAGGACTTGATGCAGCGTGAACTGGTGCAATGGATTGACGAGCAGTGCGGGCTGAACGATTTGGCGCATACGCTCTATTCGCTGATGAATCAGAATGGTTCTGTTGTCGCCTTTGTGGGCACAATATTAGAATACGTGAATCTGTATCCGGAGGAAATAGTCGCCCAGACGGAACAGGTCGTCAAGAGCAACGAAGGTTTGAATCCATATGAGCGCAAAAAAGCGAAGGCGGATTATATGTTGCAGAATCGGAAATATTTCATGGCGCTTAAACAGTATTACAGTCTGCTTGAACAGATACCAGAGACGGACAAGACGTTGCGCAGTGCAGTTTTTCATAATATGGGAGTGACATGCGCCGGGATGTTTATGTTTGAGCAGGCGTCAGAATGGTTCATGCGGGCATGGGTACAGGACAGGAGCGATGAAAGTCTCGAGATGTATCTTACATCACTGCGCATGCATTATGAAGATAAAGAGTACATTACCTTTATTGCGGATCATCCGGAATATCATGACGCATCGCTTAAGGTAGAGCGGCGGATGAATCAGGCGTTAGGACAATTTGAGGGAACGGATGAGAATCGTATGCTGTTTACGCTTCAGGTGTTTAAGGAGGAAGGAAGCAGCACAGGAGGAAGCGACGTACAGTATTATCAGGAAATCGAGAAACTGACAGTCAGATTAAAAGAGCAGTACCGGGAATATGTGTCCTAAAAAATTTTGAACGGAGACGGTGACGACGATGGGTTGGTTTAAGAATTTGATTAACAAGTTTCGGAGAAGTGATGAATCTGAGGCATTTGATGAAGGGTGGGAGGACGAAGAGGTCTCTCATCAGATTGATTATCATAATAAGGAACAGAGAAACGATTATGTCAAGAACTGTCTTGAGCGGATGGCTGATGCTACCCGTGAGTTGGAAAACCTGACATTTGAATATGATATGGTCACTTCATATCTGAAAGATATGGAGGAAATAGAGGCGCTTCCGCCAGAAGAGAGCGAACAGCTGAAAGAATGTGCTAAGCGCGTTTCCCTTCTGCAGGACAGCAAGGCCGACTTCATGGAACGCCCCCGCAGGATTAGTGATGAGAAATATCAACAGATAGAACGGATTGCCGATGAGGTGGAGGAAGGGTATCAGAAACTGACCGAAACGGAAGAATATCAGGATTTGATCAGACAGGATTTAAACAGACTGGAAGGCGAGAAACATGCCTATCTGTACCGGAAGAATGAAGTGATGCACATCATATCGGATACGAGAGGTATGGCGTTTATTTGTGTGGCAGCGCTGGGATTATGCATTTTATTGCTTCTGCTGTTACAGTTTTTCTTGGAAATGGATACGCAGGCGGGTTATCTGGTGACTGCAGCAGCCGCCGCCATTGCGATTACGGTGATTTATGTCAAACATGTGGATGCCAGAAAGGAGCTTCATCGCGTAGAGACAGGAATCAATAAGATTATTCTGTTGCAAAATAAAGTAAAAATACGTTATGTCAATAATACGAATCTGTTAGACTATCTCTACTTGAAGTATGGGGTGTCCAGCGCACAGGAATTAATCGAACTGTGGGAGAACTATAAGATTGAGAAAGAAGAGCGGGAGAAATTCAGGAGAGCAGAACTTGACCTTGATTATAATGAACAGGAACTTTTGCAGATTCTGAAGAGATATCAGATTAAAGATCCGGCAGTATGGCTGCATCAGACGGAGGCGATTTTAGATCATAAAGAAATGGTGGAGATACGTCATAATCTGATTATCAGAAGACAGTCCTTAAGGCGCCGGATGGATTATAATAAAGAAGTCGTGGCGGGCGGTTCTCAGAAAGAGATCAAAGCGCTGGTGGAGAAGTATCCGCAGTATGCCAAGGAGATTATGGCGTCGGTGGAGGAATATGAGAAGAAATTTGCAAAATAGAATGCTGACCGGCGTGACAGTTTTCGGGTAAGAGAAAAGGGAAAAGCAAACGAAGGGAATCCGTAAGCGGGGTATACGAATGAAAGTATGCAGTGAATGCAGCTTCGCCCATGTCTGTGAATGTGGAAGATTCGCAGATAGTATGTATGGGTAGAACTGCATGGAAACGCAGGAGAGGATTCGGAATGAATACAATAATGGAACAGGAAGACAAGGCGGAGCAGACAGACAAATTAGGCGAGGAGTGCGGTGTATTCGGCATCTATGATTTTGACGGATCAGATGTGGCGTCCACAATCTATTATGGTTTGTTTGCCTTGCAGCACAGAGGGCAGGAGAGTTGTGGTATTGCGGTCAGCGATACAGCCGGACCGAAAGGAAAGGTATTGAGTGCCAAGGAGATGGGGCTTCTGAATGAGAACTTTACCCCGGAAACCTTGGAAAAGCTAAAAGGCGATATCGGCATCGGGCATGTCCGCTATTCGACGACGGGCAGCAGTACAAGGGAAAACGCCCAGCCGCTTGTACTAAACTATGTCAAAGGCACATTGGGATTGGCGCATAACGGAAATCTGATCAATGCGGGCGAACTTCGGCATGAATTGGAATATTCCGGTGCGATATTTCAGACGACGATAGATTCGGAGGTCATTGCCTATCATATTGCCAGAGAACGCTTAAACAGTAAGAGCGTAGAAGAGGCGGTGGGACGTGCCATGCATAAGATGAAAGGCGCATACTCACTGGTGGTCATGTCGCCACGTAAACTAATCGGTGCAAGAGACCCCTACGGCTTCAAACCGCTTTGTATCGGAAAGAGGGACAATGCTTATATCCTTGCTTCGGAGACTTGTGCGCTCGATACCATCGGCGCAGAATTTGTGAGAGATGTGGAGCCGGGCGAAATTGTTACGATATCGCGGGATAAGGGAATAGAATCCGATAAGAGCATGTGCCTTCCGAGAAAGCAGCACGGCAGATGTATCTTTGAGTATATTTATTTTGCCAGACCGGACAGCCGTATCGACGGCGTCAGCGTCTATCATTCACGTATTATGGCAGGCAGATTTCTGGCGATGGATTCGCCTGTGGAAGCCGATTTGGTGGTAGGCGTACCGGAGTCGGGTAACTGTGCGGCGCTGGGTTATTCGATGCAGTCGGGCATCCCTTACGGACAAGCGTTTGTAAAAAATACATATGTGGGACGGACTTTTATTAAGCCGGGGCAGAAGAGCCGTGAGAGCAGCGTGCAGGTGAAACTTAATGCGGTCAAAGAGGCAGTAGCCGGTAAGCGCATTATTATGATAGATGATTCCATTGTCAGAGGGACGACTTCGGACCGTATTGTCAGAATGCTTAGGGAGGCAGGAGCAAAAGAAGTACATATGAGGGTCAGTTCACCACCGTTCCTATATCCTTGCTATTTCGGTACGGATGTACCGGCAAGAGAACAACTGATCGCCTATGAACGTTCTGTGGAGGATATCTGTAAAATAATCGGTGCGGATTCTCTTGGCTATCTTAAAATGGAACGGTTGGAGGAGATGGCGGAGGGACTGGAAATCTGTAAAGGATGCTTTACGGGGCAATATCCGCTTACGCCGCCCGAAGAGGACATCAGAGGAGAGTATGAGCGGTAAGAAGGGAATAGAAAGAAGGGAATTCATATGAAAAGAGAACTTGGAATTGCAAGATGCGGACTGGCATGTTGTCTGTGCTCCAAAAACGACAGCTGTAACGGATGCAGTGCCGGTGAATGTCCTGACAAAGAATGGTGTGAGAACCGGAACTGCTCCCTTGCAAGAGGAATATCAAATTGTTTCTTATGTGAAATTGACTGCAGGAGAGGGTTCTTATCGAAAGAAAAGCCTTATGCATTCACGGTGTTTGCGAAACGTTACGGACTTGAAGCCCTGCTCGACTGTCTTGAAAGGAATGAAAAAAACGGCATAATTTATCATAGGGAAGGATTCTGCGGTGATTATGACGGTTTCGACGATGTAGAGAAATTGATTGATTTCATAAAAACCGGGCGGCGGTAACGCCCGCGCACACAAATATAGATTGTTTTCCGATAAATTTTGTAGTTCAGAATGAAGATATGCAATATGTGAAAGAACATTCCTGAAAACGATGTGAAGGGGGAACTTGTATGGCTGTACAGTACAGGAAATTAACGGAAAAGGAAATAGACCGTTTTATTGAAATGAGAATCTGCCAACTGCGGGAGGAAGGCGCGACGGAGGACATAGATATCAGACCTGCCTTAGCGGATTATTATAACAGACATATGGCGGATGGCACGTTTGTCTCATGGCTGGCGGTTGATGAGGATATGATCGTAGGGACGAGTGGAATGTCATTCATTGAGAAACCGCCATATTTTAGCTGCCCAAACGGAAAGATCGGTTTACTTTCCAGCATGTTTACTTCAAAGGAATACCGCAGACAGGGAATTGCAAAGGAATTGCTGTCGAGGGTGGTAAATGAAGCGAAAGAATACGGTTGCGGATGTGTACAAATAACGGCTTCCGATATGGGCGTACTATTGTATACCGATTTTGGTTTTGTGAAAAACGGTAATTTCATGCAATACAATTTGTAGAGTGAAATTATAAATATATTTCAGAAGAACAGGAGAAAGACTATGAGTACAGACAGATATGTAAGTCCGTTATCGGAACGTTACGCCAGCAAGGAGATGCAGTATATCTTTTCGCCGGATATGAAATTCAGGACATGGAGGAAGCTGTGGATTGCTTTGGCGGAGACAGAGATGGAGTTAGGGCTATGTCAGAACGGAGAGCCGGTCATCACCCAAGAACAGATTGACGAATTAAAGGCACATGCCGAAGACATTAATTATGATGTGGCGAAAGCCCGTGAGAAGGAAGTGCGCCACGACGTGATGAGCCACGTTTATGCATATGGTAAACAGTGTCCGAAGGCGGCTGGCATTATACATCTGGGAGCGACGTCCTGTTATGTGGGAGATAACACGGATATCATCGTGATGACGGAAGCTTTGAAGTTAGTGAAGAAGAAACTGGTCAACGTAATCGCTGAACTGGCCAAGTTTGCCGGGCAGTATAAGAACCTGCCGACGCTCGCTTTTACCCATTTTCAGCCGGCACAGCCGACAACGGTCGGTAAGCGGGCAACATTGTGGACGCAGGAATTTTGTCTTGATCTGGAAGATTTGGATTATGTACTGTCCACCATGAAACTGCTTGGGTCCAAAGGAACGACGGGAACGCAGGCCTCATTTCTCGAATTATTTGACGGGGATCAGGAAACCATTGACAAGATCGATCCGATGATTGCTAAGAAAATGGGGTTTGAGAAATGTTATCCGGTGTCGGGACAAACCTATTCCCGTAAGGTCGATACGAGGGTGTGCAACGTACTGGCGGGAGTTGCCGCGTCGGCACATAAGATGTCTAACGATATCAGACTTCTGCAGCATCTGAAAGAAGTAGAAGAGCCTTTCGAGAAGAGCCAGATTGGGTCTTCCGCCATGGCTTACAAGAGAAATCCGATGAGAAGTGAGCGCATCGCTTCCCTGTCCAGATATGTGATGGTGGACGCCTTAAACCCGGCGATCACCTCTGCAACCCAGTGGTTTGAAAGAACATTAGATGATTCGGCGAACAAGAGACTGTCTATTCCGGAGGCGTTCTTGGCGGTTGACGGCATTCTTGATTTGTGCCTGAATGTGGTGGACGGACTGGTGGTCTATGACAAAGTGATTACAAAACGTCTGATGAGCGAGCTGCCCTTTATGGCGACGGAGAATATCATGATGGATGCCGTGAAGCTGGGTGGCAATCGTCAGGAACTGCATGAGAAAATCAGAGAGCTGTCCATGGAGGCGGGAGCCAACGTGAAACGTGAAGGAAAGGAAAACAATTTGTTAGAACTGATTGCCGCGGATCCCGCTTTCAATTTGACGCAGGAAGAGCTGGCAAGGACGATGGATCCGTCCAGATATGTAGGCCGCGCCCCGCTTCAGGTGGAGAAATTCTTATCGGAGGTTGTAAATCCGATATTAGAAGAAAACAAAGAACTGCTTGGCATGAAAGCTGAGATTAACGTGTAGACAGCAGAATGACTACGAAGGAAAACCGGTGGCAGAGTGCATAAGAGAAATCAAGATACCAGAACAAAAAAGATAAAACATAATTTCATAATGTGTGCCGCATTCCTTTGTACGGTGATTTTGATATCCGCACTTCACCCGTTGTATATTTGCGCAGCGGGTGAGAATATGACAGCGGATGAAGAGTCTGAGCGGCAGAAAGCTGATAGTCAGCTTCTTGCAGAATACGAGGATTATCTGGCGAGGCTTAATGCCCCTCAGAGAGGGTGGGAGATTGAGGACAACGGGTTTCACGTGATAGAGAATCAGATTTTTCCGATTGAGACAAACTGTTTTGGAGAGGTCTCGCTTGTTCCGGCTATGGAGAAGAAATATCACCGCCTTGCATTGTTTTTTACAAAAGAGGACGGGACGGTCGTTTACAGAACGGATCAGCTGGCCGTTAACAGTTGGAATATCGGCAGTTTAGAACAGCCGATTCGTGCCATCAGTGCAGTATCGTTTCAGGATTTAAACCGGGATGGCAGAATGGATATCATATTGATTGCTGATTGCAGGAACAAGACGGGTTCCTATTCGGGTAAGACATATAAGGTAGGCGACGTGCTCTTTCAAGGCGACGACGGATTTTATCGTGATTACCGTATTTCTGATAAGATTAACAGATTTGGGATGAACAAAAGTGCGGAGAGTATCATTGCCTATGTCAGAGACGGACATTCGACGGAATTTCTCTATACGGCATCAACGAAGAATGAACTTTTAAGAAACGGATTCGTCATTACCGCTGAGCAGGATTATTCCAGACAATTTGAGAAGCTGGGATATCTGGAAGTAATGCCGGGAACGTACAAGATGGCGGAGTTTGCCACGTTTATGATCTATCTTGTGAACGAGCAGGGTAATATCGTGTGGAGTTTCCAGCCAATGGGGGATTTTGATAATCTGTATGCACTCAAAGGGATTGCCTGCAGGGATATCGACGGGGACGGCATGAAAGACATTCTTGTGCTTGCGCGTTATAGTTACGCAGGCAGTAATAACGAGGTGCTCATAAAGAGTGATTATGAGATTTATTATCAGCGTACCGGCGGATTTGAGACAGATACGGAAGTGAAGAAGAAAGTAATGTGCAACGATGAAGATACGGTTGCGGGACTTGTAGAGAAGGCGAGAGCCTATTGGGGGTGGAGTCCGGAGACATGATTAAGATACTGATTGTAGACGATGAAAAACCGATTTGTGATTTGATTGATATGAATCTGTCGGCGGCAGGATATTCCTGTACGGCGGTACAGGACGGGCTGGCAGCGATAGATGCGGTTGAGAACAACACATTCGACCTAGTGCTTCTTGACATTATGCTGCCGGGGGCGGACGGCTATGATGTGATGGACTACATAAAACCGTATAAAGTTCCTGTCATATTTATCTCGGCAAAACATGAGGTGAGAGACAGAGTGAAGGGGCTGAAACTTGGAGCGGATGATTATCTGGTCAAGCCTTTTGACGTGACGGAACTTCTTGCGAGAGTGGAGGCGGTTCTGCGTAGATACAACAAGGCTGAGAAGAAGCTTTCCGTCGGAGAGATTGAGATTGATATTGAAGCGAGGCGGGTGACGCGGGCAGGGAATCCTGTGCCTCTTACCAGTAAGGAATTTGATTTGCTGATGCTTTTTGCAGAGAATAGAAATGTGGCTTTGTTTCGTGAGAATCTGTATGAAAAAGTATGGGATGACGAGTATTATGCTAACAGCAGAACATTGGATTTGCATGTACAGAGGCTCAGAAAGAAGCTTGGCTGGGAGAAAAACCTTGTGGCGGTCTACAAGGTAGGGTATCGGCTGGAAGTGAAATGAGGTAAGGTTCTTCGGAACTTACTTTACATGTGGAGATGAAGATGAAATTTTCCCAAAAACTATTACTGTGGACTATGATCATCATAGCCCTCACACTTGGCTTTAGCGGCTATTATTTTGTAAATTATGTGTTTGAGACTTCACTCACAAGGGAAGTGGGACAGGCGCTTGACGAAAACAGCATTCTGCGTTTTGCATTTGAGACGGCGGCGCTGAATGTTCCGGTGAAATATAATCTTTTGCAGGACAGTTCGGTAGAGCAGATCGCTTCCCAATTGGAAGCGCGCGGGCAGGGGACGCAGCGTTTACTTCGTCTTTCTGATGAAGAGAAGAATGTCCTCTATGCCAGCGACGGTTTTGAGACGGACGATGAACTGCTTGCATCCACGGAGGAAAACAGATATTCTTACCGTGTGATTCAGCTCGGTGAACATTACTACATCCAGACAGGCAGCAGTGTCAATGCGCTCGGAAGAGTGCTGTATCTGGAAACGCTCAGGGACGTATCACAGGTGTTCGAAGAGCGCAGAATGGGATTTACGGTCTACAGACGGCTGATGATGCTTATGCTTGTTTTCGGCATTATCATTATGTATTTTATTGCTTCACGTCTGACGAAACCGATCAGACTGCTCACACGGGCGACGAAGGAGATGGCGGCCGGAGATTACGGTTATCGTGCGAAACAGGTCAGCAATGATGAACTGGGGCAGTTGACGCAGAATTTCAACCATATGTCGGAGGAACTGGAGAAGACAATCGGACAGTTGGAAGATGAAGTGCAGGCAAGAGAAGATTTTGTGGGCGCATTTGCGCATGAGTTAAAGACGCCTCTTACCTCGATTATCGGTTACGCGGATATGCTGCGTTCCAGAAAGCTGGATGAAGAGAAGAGTCTTCTATCCGCCAATTATATTTATACGGAAGGCAAAAGGCTTGAGTCAATGTCACTGCGCCTTCTGGATATTATCGTGACGAAGAAAGAAGGCGCAAAACTTCAAAGAATACCGGTGGCAGCCTTGTTTGAATATCTTCGCAGTATGTTCCTTCCGAATCAGAGTATGGAATTCATTTTTCAATATGAAGAGGCTTATGTGATGGCGGATTCAAGCTTGATTCAGACAGTGCTTGTAAACCTTCTGGATAACGCGTGCAAAGCGTCGGAGCAGGGAAGCAGGATTGAGACGGAAGGGCGTTTAGAGCAGGATGGATATCGTTTTACCGTCAGGGATTACGGCATCGGTATTCCGGATGAAGAAGTGTCGAAGATTACACAGGCGTTCTATATGGTTGATAAATCCCGTTCCCGCAGCAGGAACGGCGCAGGGCTCGGATTATCGCTCTGTACGGAAATACTTGCACTGCACGGCAGCAGTCTTGAAATTAAGAGCAGACTCGGAGAGGGTACTGAGGTCGGATTTCTTTTGCAGGAGGGAAAGGAGGAGCAGTATGAAGCAATACATTCTTAATCTGGCGCTCCTCGCACTGACAGCCGCGGTAGTAGTCTTGTCGATATGGGGGCCGGAAGCGCTTGCGACGTATAAAGACGGAGGAGTGCTCGACCAGATAAGGACACAGGAGGAGGAAACCGGCGGCGAGGGATATCGTTATCAGTTGAGCCGCAATGAAAAGCTTTATATTTTATCGCAGTGTCTTAATTCTCAGAGTATGCCCGGAACGGAACAGAGTTCGCAGACGAAGGACGTAGAGACGGCCTATCAGGAATTGGCGGGTACTTATGCCTTTGTGGTCAATCATAACGGACCGTCAGGACAGGAAATCACGGATGAAGAAATCTATGAGACGGTGAATACAGGGCTTGCTGCGCTGAAGGATCTGGGTATTTTGCCGGACGCCGTCAAGGAAGTAAACGCAGATTCCTATGAGGCGACGTTATATTCGGCGATTGACGTGCCGGAGCCGAGGAACAACGTTGCAGTCTGGAAAATGAGTCTTGCGGGCAGCCTTCAAAATGCCAATAAAGAGAATCGTCTGCTGGATGCATACGTTGATGCGGATGACGGCAAAATATATGAATTTTATGTGCGTTCGCAGCTTAAATGGGAGCAGATCGACCCTGATGCATTGGTGGAAGCATGGAGCGGATACATGGGGCTGACGGCGCCGGAAGCTTATGAGACGGACAATCCGCTTTTGGAGACGACGCCGTATTATAAGAAATATGTTTTCTCAGGTCCCGGAGGGGACAGAACCGTTGTGACGGTTGGATTTTATGACGGCATTGACGAGCTTTTTCTCAAAATTACTAAATGATGCAAAAATGATGCAACTTTGATGGAACTATGTTACAAAAATGATGAAATTATGATGCACCTTTCCTATATGCTGGTAGCAGATACAGGAGAGGAGCATCATTTTTATGTACGGAAGATCAAGAAGCTTATATAGGAAACAGAGAAGAAAAGAAGAAATCAGGGGATATCTTGGGAGGATGATGTGGGTGGTGACGGTACTTTGTATCATCACCGTTGCCGTAGCGATGGCAGTGCAGACGGCCAAAGCTTCCAAGGTAATTGCGGCGGAAGCCGTGGTGACAGATGCAATGACGACGGATGTTCCTGTCTTACTTGATGAAAACAATGTGACAGACGTTGCGCAGGCAGTGATTTCCGGTCAGTTAATGATAACGGATAAAGCGCAGGAACGTGCAAGGATCGAGGCGGAACGCGTAATCATCATAGACCCCGGGCATGGCGGTATGGACGGAGGATGCGTCTTTGGGGATATAGCAGAGAAGGATATTAACAGGAAGATTGCTTACCGCGTGATGCAGAAACTGAGAATTATGGGGTATCGTGTGGAGCTGGCCAGAACAGGCGATAATTATATAGATAAGACGGAGAGAGTGGATATGGCGAACGGCAGGAACGCCAGACTATATGTCAGTATTCATCAAAACTCCTGTGAAGATAAAAGCGTGGCAGGAATCGAAACGTGGTATGATGAAAATGACGAGACATCGGATAGCAGGCGGCTGGCAATGCTGATACAGCAGGAGACGGTAAAGGCAACGGGAGCGCAGGGCAGGGAACTTGTATCGGATCCGGAGATGTGTGTGACAAGTAAGAGTGCGATGCCGGCATGTCTTATCGAGACGGGATTTCTTTCTAATAAGACGGAACGTGAAAAACTAGCTTCGGCAGAATACAGGGACCAGATTGCAGAGGGGATAGCCAACGGCATAGACCTATATTTAAATCCTAAGACGATGTATCTGACATTCGACGACGGACCATCTGAGGAATATACCGATATGGTGCTGGATGTATTAAAAGAAAAAAATATCAAAGCGACTTTTTTTCTAATCGGGGAATATGTCAGGAAATATCCTGAGACGGCGAAGCGCATTGCCGAGGAAGGACATACAATCGGCATTCACTGTGACGTACATGATTATCAAAAGATATACGCAAGCGTGGACAGTTATCTGGAAGATTTTGAGAATGCGTATGATACGGTCTATGAAATCACGGGTGTGGAAGCTGAGTTTTTCCGCTTTCCGGGCGGAAGCGTGAATGCGTATAATAAGGCGGTATATCAGGATATCATTGAGGAGATGGAGACGAGAGGATTTGTGTATTATGATTGGAACGCCAGTCTGGGAGATGCCGGAAGAAACAGCCTGACTTCAGAAGAACTCATTGGCAATGCAGTAGCTACGGCACGCGGAAGAAGGGAGGTAGTGATGCTTGCCCATGACAGAGTGGACAACACGGCATACGCGCTGGAGAGTCTGATAGATTCATTGCCGGAATACCGGATGGAACCGTTGACAACGAAGGCTGTGCCGGTACAGTTCTGATATGGACCGTGAAAAGGACTGTGAAGAGAAACGTGAAGAGATAGAACAAGGGGGAAAAGATAATGGAGAATCAGGAAGACAACGGAAAGAAACCACATGGAGTAAACGGTAAACTGATAGCGGCGGTCATAACCGCAATTGTTATTGTGCTGGCAGCATCTGCTGCGTCAGCGGCATACATGATGAGGCCGCCCAAAGGATGCGAGGACTATACGGTGCAGATGCGTCAGTATTATGTGGAATATTCGGATGAATACGATTACTGGGATGTATTGACGATAGAATATCCGGAAATTAACGGTATTGAAGAAGATAAACAGGATATAATAAATACATTGATGTATGACGCCGCCATGGACCGGACGAACTACTGGCATTTTGAACCGAATGACGAGGTGAAGAAACTCCAAGAGGAGCATTATTCTATTTTCAGCAGTGATGTGGACTGTACGGCAAGATATCACAGCCAGTATCTGCTTAGTATGTCCTACGACGAAATATATGCGCCGGCGAGTCCTGTATGGTATGTCAGCATGACGAAGAGAGGAATGAATATTGACCTTATGACAGGCGAAGAGTACCAATTGTCAGATATCATGCTGTTGGATGAAGAGTTTGCGGCGTTCTGGGCAGAGCGGGCAAACCAAGTATATGATGATTTCTTCGGGGAGGAGAAGGAAGACATAAAGACGCTGCTCGCATGGTTTTTAAAGAACGATGAAGAGTGGAATGAGTACTATGAATTTCAGCCCTACTTCTATTTGACGGAGGAAGGAAAGTTCATTATAGGTATATCAATCGATCCTAAATATTTAAGCGCTCATGAACCGCAGGAGGATTTCTATGAAATCTGCTGTGACGCGCAGGAATTGGAATCGTTTCGTACAGAGTCGCAGTTCTGGGAACGATATGAGTTGTCTGAACCGGCCGGCGAAGTAGTGGAATGTGAGGAATTGCAGACGAATCTGTGGTTAGGAGATATCGAGGGCGTATGGGATTACTGGGAAGAAAGAGGAGATTTGCTTACGCATTAATTTCAATCGTAGAAGCAGGTATGTTGTTTTGGCTGCCGGCAATCAATGTACAGGCGGCAGGTACGGAAGATATGCTTATCGGGTTTGCGGCAGGTCAGAAAGAAGATTATATAAGATTAATACAGGATCCGGTAGAGTATGAAGTGCATCCGGGAGACTGTCTGTGGGATATTGCCGAAGAATTCTGGGGAGACGGCAGTCTTTACGGCGATATTGTTATTTCTAATCAGGAAATGATATCGGACGCAGATTTGATTTATCCGGGTATGTCGCTTGAACTGGGAAGCAGCGTTTATGTCAAAAAACAGAGCCCATACATGACGATTTTCATGTGGAACTATGAATTTTACATGCCTTACGGAAGTACGGCAGGCATTGCGGAATTTGGGGAGAACGGCTCTAATTTCTGTCTGTCAGGAGACGGCAGAATAGCCTGTCTTGTGCAGGATAAGACACGGGAGGCGGTCAGGACAACTGCAGACTGGGAGGCGTGTACAAGGAGACTGGAAGCGTATGCGGACGAAAATTATAAGGGAAAGATAGATGAGTTTTCTTTCGAACATTATCAATCGGAAAAAGGAGAGGACATTTACCTGTATTCCTGCAGGTATCAAATCGATTTTAGCAAATACGGGTATGACGGATCTACATATGCATATCTGTGTACCGGTATGAAGATGACGGAACATATACAGGCGGAGTTCGTCGGCTTTGATATGGATGAAGAAATCAAGGATTCAGTGCGCTATGTGACGGCAAGTTTTGAGGAGCAGTCGGATCGTGGGGAATATGTTACCGTCAACGATTCCGAGATGGAAATCTGGGAAGAACGCGAGTGGGAATTAGACGGTATGTTTAATTCGTTGGCGTGGGTTGACGGCTGTTTTACCTATTTAGCGGACAAAGCGATGGAAAAACCGGAAGATCAGAAGGAGACGATGACGTCGAAATATGGGAGGTGAATGGTCTTTCATTTAACTATGACAAAAGTTCAGCGTTTGTGTTTCTATAACAAGGAAAAATGGGGAAAATAAGAAAAAAATGTCGTATTGACTTTGTTGAACGGTTTGCCTATAATTACTTAAAATGATAAATAAGAAATAGTAAAAAGAGGAAAATATCATGAAAAAACACACGCGAAACCCATATCTTCCCTCATGGGAATACATTCCTGACGGGGAACCCTATTTGTTTGACGGAAGAGTGTATGTCTATGGCTCTCATGACTTTTTTAGAGGAAATGCCTATTGTCTGGGCGATTATGTCTGTTGGTCTGCGCCAGAAGACGATTTGGGTGACTGGCGTTATGAAGGCGTCATCTACAGAAAAACGCAGGATCCGCTCAATCCAGATGCTTCCATGTGTCTCTATGCACCCGATGTGACGAAGGGACCGGACGGCAGATATTATCTGTACTATGTACTGGATAAAGTATCCGTGGTATCTGTGGCAGTCTGTGATACGCCTGCTGGACAGTATGAATTCTATGGATATGTGCATTATCCGGATGGGGATCGTCTGGGCGACAGAGAAGGTGACGAGCCGCAGTTTGACCCGGGTGTGTTGACGGAAGGGGATGTAACTTATCTTTATACCGGATTTTGTGCAGTTGGCGATACTTCAAGAACTGGGCACAAGGGCGTGAAGCTTGCAGCGGATATGCTGACCATCATGGAAGGTCCTGTAAATATCGCTCCCAGTGAGCCTTACAGCAAGGGCAGCAGTTTTGAAGGACATGAGGTTTTTGAAGCGCCTTCTATTAGGAAGAGAGGGGACACCTATTACTTTATTTATTCTTCCGTTGCAATGCATGAGCTTTGCTATGCAACCAGTAAAGATCCGCTTAAAGACTTTGTGTACGGAGGTGTGATTATTAGCAATAACGACCTGCATATAGACTCCTACAAGCCGGCAGATCAGCCCATGTATTACGGCGGCAACAACCATGGAAGTATTATTCAGATTATGGATAAATGGTATATTTTCTACCATAGACATACTGACGGCACCAATTTCAGCCGCCAAGGCTGTATCGAGGAAATTTCCTTCCGTGAAGACGGCAGTATCATTCAGTCGGAGATGACCTCAAGCGGCGCAAGCAATACGCCTTTTGAAGGAAAGGGTACTTTCGAGGGATACCTTGCGTGTCAGCTTTTTGCGAAGGATACCGCGTTCACTACTGGAGCGCCCGGGGAATTTATGGATGACCGCTTTCCGAGAATCACGCAGGACGGCAAGGATGGGGACGAATATCCCGGCTATGTGGCCAATATCCGCGACGGCGCACACTGCGGTTTCCGTTATTTTGACTGCAAGGGTGTAAAGAGCATCACCGTTCGTGTGAGGGGGTATTGCAATGGTAATATCTGCGTGAAGACCAAGTGGGACGGTGAAATTTTAGGAAGAATTCCTGTTGGATTTACAAATGTTTGGAAGGATTACAAGGCGGATATTGCAATTCCTGACGGCGTACAATCCATCTATTTCATGTATGAGGGACATGGAGCGGCCAACATCGCGTCCTTTACCTTAGAGTAAGCGGCATTTTGGATAAACTAATATTGACGATATCAATTTCAGCGCCCAAATATCCAAATGTGTATTTTGAAGAAAAGAAAATTGATTATTTATACAAAAAGTGTGTTGCAGGGTCTTTTATGATAAAATAAAAATCATAGGAGGCCTTTTATTATGGCAGGAGAAAAGAAACCAGTACACAGAGTACAAATGACGGAAGGGAAACGAAATATCATTCATCAACTCTTAGAAGAGTATGATATCCAGACAGCGGAAGATATACAGGATGCCCAAAAGATTTGTTCGGTGGGTATTCTGTGAAACTGGAATCAGGGAAAGCATATGAATTTGTGTTTTAGGCGATACAGGCGGAATATGACGATAGGAAATTGAGGCAGGAGGAAAAGGAAATGTTGGATGTAATATCTCCCAAATGCAGGACGATTACAAAGGTTTACAGGGAAGGAAACAGTCTATATCTGGCGGCGGAGGCAGGACTTCTAAGATTGATGCCCGAGAAGGAGGGCATTGTGCGGGTCTCTTTTACGGACAAGCAAAATTTTGCTGAAGGTCAGGGCAGGCATATCATAAATCTGTCAGAGATGAGATTTGCCGATGTAGGAGAGGACGCCTGCAGTCTTGCAGGGGTATGGAACTATGAAGAGACAGAGACGGAGATTGGCTTGTATACGAAGGCGCTCGGTGTATATGTAAACCGTAGGAGTGGCTCAATACGCTTCTGCAAGGCGGATGGCAGCATATTGCTTGCGGAAGCAGATAAAGAGAGTAGAACGCTTGAGGAGTTTGACTGCTATCGCACGGTGATCAATGAAAATACAAGGGTAGAAGAGGTGCAGACTCCGGACGGTATCAAACGCCTGATCAAAGAAGCGGAAAAGGAGTTTGCCGGCAAACTCTATCATACTACGCTGCATCTTAAGTTCGCAGATGGAGAAAAGCTGTACGGATTGGGACAAGCGGAGGAAGGGGTGTGGAATCTGCGGGGCACCACCCAGTATCTTCATCAGGCAAATTTGAAGATCGCCATACCGGTACTGCTCTCAAGTAAGGGATGGGGTATCATGCTGTCTACCCAGAGCCCCGTCGTATTTCAGGATACGGCTTACGGCTCTTATCTGCATACGGAAGCGGATGAATATCTGGATTATTATTTCCTGACGGGAGAGACACTAAAATGCGTGGTAAAGGGCATTAGAGAGCTCACCGGCAGAGCGGTGATGCTGCCGAAATGGGCTTTCGGATATATTCAGTCTCAAGAGCGATATGAGACGGCGAAAGAACTGATAGATACGGCGCAGGAATTCCGTGACCGGAAGCTGGGGCTCGATTGTCTGGTACTTGATTGGATGAGTTGGAAAGGTAATCTCTGGGGACAGAAGACTTTTGATGAAACGAGATTCCCCAATCCTGACGAGATGATAGAGAAACTGCATGAGAAACAGGTACACTTTATGATTTCTATCTGGCCCAACATGACTACAATAAGCGATAATTATCAGGAGTTTTCGGAGAAGGACTGTCTGCTTCCTGCAAGTGAAGTGTATGATGCTTTTTGCGAAGATGGAAGAAAGTTATACTGGGAACAGACTGAAAGAGGGCTTTTTGTACATGGAGTGGATGCATGGTGGTGTGATTCCAGTGAACCGATTACCCCGGAATGGAGCAGAAGTCATAAGCCGGAACCGGGAGAGGCGTATCGGGATTTCGTGGAAAATGCCGCAAATTGTATGCCGATCGAGCAGGCCAATGCGTATGGTCTTTATCATGCGAAAGCTATATATGATGGACAAAGAGGCAGCACCGATGCGAAGAGAGTAACGAATCTGACGAGAAACGGGTATTTGGGTAGCCAGAAATACGGTACAATTCTCTGGTCTGGAGATACCTATGCAAGCTGGGAGACCCTGAAAAAGCAAATTGTGGCAGGACTGCAGTTTACCGCAGCCGGCCTGCCTTACTGGACGCTTGATATAGGCGCATTCTTCGTAAAGAACGGAACGCCTTGGTTCTGGAAGGGTGAGTATGAGAAGGGCAATGAGGATTTGGGCTATAGGGAATTGTATACAAGGTGGTTTCAGTATGGCGCATTTCTGCCAATTTTCAGAAGCCATGGAACGGATTGCCGCAGGGAACCGTGGTATTTTGGCAAAGAGGGCGAGCCTTTCTATGAGGCGCTTGCGGCGGCAATTCGCTTGAGATATCGCCTGTTTCCGTACCTGTATTCTCTGGCGGGAGCAGTATGGAGAGAGCATGACACCATCATGCGGCCGCTTGTATTTGATTTTCCGACAGATGAGAAAGCATGTGGGATATCCGATGAATATATGGTAGGACCGGCTCTTCTTGTGTGTCCCGTGACAACGCCCATGTACTATCTGGCAGGCAGCGTGCCGGTGAACAATGCATCTTACACCAGACAGGTGTATCTGCCTGCAGGAAGCGATTGGTATGACCTTCGCACGAATGAAAAGTATGCGGGAGGACAGGAGATTACTGCGGCAGCAGATATTGGGGGAATTCCTGTGTATGTGCGCGCAGGTGCGATTGTGCCTATGATGGAACCGGGCGTAAGTACGCAGGATATGGAAGGGAAGGATATCTGCTTGAAAGTATATCCCGGTGCGGACGGCGCGTTCACACTGTATGAGGATGCCGGAGATGGTTACGGGTATGAGAAGGGAGAGTACTGCCTCACTCATATCACCTACAGTGAGAATGACGGCAAGGTATCTATGGTATCGGAAGGTAATGCCGCATGGCGTAAGGGCGGACTGAAAGCAGAGATTATCTCCGTTTCATGAGTAGTCGGGTCAGGAAGCAGACAATGATAAGTTAAGGATTAAGATTTATGAGGTCAATTACCACAAAACAGATTGTGGCAATTGACCTTTTTCTACGGCTGAACGACACCCTTTTGCAGCATTATATTGGCATACAGCGCTTCTTCTCCGGTGGCAATGACGGCATAAGCGCCGCGCGCCTCTTCATAAAACGCAAAACGCTCTATTTCCCCGATGACTGCGTCTCCTCTTGCATCGGCGGCATTTACAATCTTCCGGTATTCATCCCATATAGGCGTTTCTACCGGATCGCCTTTCATCACCTGCATCAGATTAAAGGGTTTCTCTACATAAGTATCCAGCGGAAAGAACTGCAGAATGGCTTCCAGCAGTTCACAAGTTCCATGACCGTCCATTCGTATTACAACAGCATCCTTGCCGACACTCTCGGCCGGGAAGTTACCATCCGCGATGACGAGCTTGTCGCTGTGTCCCATCTCGCAAAGCACTTTCAGAAGCTGTGGTGATAATATCTTCGGAATTCCTTTCAGCATAAATGCGCTCCTTTCCTTGCAAAAACGTTTCGCTTTCTACAATCCCAATTTGTTATTCGGTAATTTTTCCATCTACATCCCAGAGGTCTTCCCAGCTTTTGGCGCCCTTCCACAGAAAAACCTGCCCTTTTACCAGACGGCAGCCTTTGTCGTCCCGTAGGATAGCTTCCATCTCTGCATCCGTGAGCGGGTCGCTGGTTACGCATTGCAGATTGGAAACATACTGCGGCTCTTTCACCGAAAAAGGAATCGGAATCTGACCTCTCTGCACAGCCCATTTCAGGCAGATCACTGCCGGATGTACCTGATGCGCCTTGGCGGCGGCTGCGACAGAAGGCAGCTCCGTATCGACCACATCTTCCTCCGTCCGGTCTCTCTCAGGACGGGAAGGGGAACCAATCGGACAATAGCCGATGGGCAGGATATTATGTGCGACCGCATAATCAAACAGTTCCGGCTGCTGGAAGGATGGATGCAGTTCCATTTCAAGAGCGGCAGGCATGATCCTGCATAAGGGCAGTACCGCCTCCAGCTTGGGGATGGTCATATTGCTCATTCCGATATACCGTACAAGTCCCATGTCTACAAGCGTTTCGCACTGACTCCATACTGACATAAATTCCTCTGTCGAAAACGGTGCGGAATCCGGATTTCTGGAATCTCCGCCGCATCCCGGCGCATGATAATTCGGAAAGGGCCAATGTACAAAATACAGATCAATCTGAGAAATACCCAAATCATTTAAGCTTTCTTTACAGGAAGCGATGACTTCCCCTTCTCCGTGTCTGTCATTCCATACTTTGGATGTGATGAAGAGCTCGTCCCGCGTTACAACGCCTTCCGCAAACACTTTCTGAAGAACCTGTCCGATCTGCGCTTCATTTTGATACACCGAAGCACAATCGATCAGGCGGTACCCGTATTTGATTGCGCCGTACACTGCCTCAGAAACCGCATCTGCCCCATATTTATCCGATCCAAAGGTTCCCAACCCCATACAGGGAATCTGCTCTCCGCCGGGTAAGGTTCTCTTTGGAATCAGGGACTGTTCTATTTTCTGTTCCATATGTCTCACCTTTGTCCTCTCTTAATCAAATACCACAGCGACCTTACCGCACTGACCACCTGCCATAAGGTTATAGGCTTCCCCGGCTTTTTCCAATGGGAATTCATGCGTGATCAGATCTTCAGGATGAATATTCCAGCGCACCAGTCTTTCAACCAGTTCTTCCATCCGCCAGAGCGATGTGACCCATGAACCATAAATGGTCTTCTGTCCGTGAATGATATCCGGACTGGGATTAAAGCTGCATGTGCCGCCTTCTCCGACAAATGCAATCTTCCCCCATTCTCGGGTAGCACGGATGGCGAGCTGCCTGCCGTCGTCGTTGGCCGATGCGTCGATGGCGCGCTCCACTCCCTTGCCGTCTGTGGCTGCCAGAATTTCATCCAAAGCGCCGTCTCCCGGTTTAACTACCAGATCTACCAGTCCCAGCTTCCCTGCAAGCGCGATTCTGTAATCGTTTATCTCCACGCCGATCAGTTTATTGGCTCCCAAAGCTTTTGCAAGCATAAGCGCGGCAAGTCCGACTGGTCCGAGTCCGGTCACCAGTACCGCATCGTTACCGCAGACGCCGATTTTTTCGATGGCTTCATAGACTGTTCCGAACCCGCATGCTACTTGAGCGCCGTCTTTATAGGACAGTTCGTCAGGAAGAGCGATCAGATCCTTTTCATCCGCCAGAATATAAGGCGCCATGCCGCCGTTCCTCTGCCAGCCGTAAGCCTGCCGAAACCTGCTCTTACAGGAAATATAATATCCCCGGCGGCAGTCATTGCATACGCCGCATCCCGAAATATGATAGACGATCACTCTGTCTCCCTTTTTGAAACGCTTTAATCCTTCGCCCTCTTCCACAATCTGGCCGCAGGGTTCATGTCCGGCCGCCATACCCGGGATATATCCCTCCGGTCCTTTACCTGTATGTTCTCTGTAGATACAGCGGATATCGCTGCCACAGATTGTAGTGGCCTTTGTCTGAATCACCACTTGTCCATAGCCCGGTTTCGGTATTTCAAAGTCCTTTAATTCTACCGTGCTGTTCCCGGGCAGCACGGCTCCTTTCATTAACATTTTCACTGCCATAGTAATTTCTCCTTTCCGAAAGTATTTTGTTTCGCTGCTGCCTTGTAACTGATTTCAGTATACTCTTTTCTATGCCCGATACCAGATTGGAACATGCCGATTTCCGCTGAAAAGTGTCGTGTTTTTATAGAATATTTTGCAGGAGGATGGAGTATTTGTTATACTATACAAGAAAGCATAAATATCCCCATCAAATATCCAAAGGAGAAACTGTGAAGAAACAATATACCGACTTAGATATCCATTTTACTTTGGATGGATTTCCCGTACACGTTCTGAACATCATATTTGAGCGCTTTACCCGCGTCATTCCTTCCCACAGCCATGGAAACGGCTGTTATGAGATTCACTATATTCCGGCGGGCTTCGGCAGGTTAAAAGAAGGTGAAACTTATTACGATATTACCCCCAACACACTTTTTGTGACAGGGCCTCATGTGGTGCATGCACAGTCGCCGCTCCTGTCCGACCCAATGCAGGAATACTGTGTTTATTTCAGGTTCCCCGGAGTATCCCGTACGAAGAAGCTGTCGTCTCTCCTGAACGCCTTTTTATCTACCGGCTTCTGGATCGGACAGGATGTGCAGGGAGTCCATTTTCTGATGAAACAGCTTTTTGATGAGCTGGAATGTCAGTATACCGGTTATCAGAATCAGGTGCAGCTTTTGCTTTCACAGCTTATCATTTGCCTTGTACGGAATTATGAACAGGAAAAGAAGCCGGAATACCGCTTTGCACGGACCAATCTCTATAACAGCAAATCTATGATCATAGAAGAATATTTCCTCTATGAATACAGAACGCTTTCTTTAGACATACTTGCCGACCGGCTCAAGTTGAGCGCCCGACAGACCCAGCGTCTTTTACAGGATTATTATGGCAAGACTTTTCAGCAGAAGAAAACGGAAGCACGTATGTCTACTGCGTCCATCATCCTTAATGACAGAAGCAGAAGCATTGCCTCCATTGCCGAGGAACTTGGTTATTCCTCTGCGGAGCACTTTTCCTCTGCTTTTAAAAAATATTATCATATCACTCCCGGAAACTATCGAAAAGAACAGGGAGAATTTCCGTCCTCCGCTTTGTAAGAGCGCCGAAATCCATTTAGGATGAAAAGGGGATATCAGAATGGCATCTCGAGATTGCTTTTCAGATGGGGAAGAAGTATAATGTAAAGAATAATCTTTTCAAAAGGGAGCAATCAAAATTTCATGCAAAATGAACAGGAATATGAAAAAGTGGCAATGAAAGTGTCAAAAATCAGCATTATTGCGAACTTGGCGCTGACAATACTCAAACTGGCGGCGGGTGTGATCGCTCATTCGGGAGCAATGATATCGGACGCGATTCATTCGGCGTCTGACGTGTTCAGTACAATTGTGGTTATCATCGGTATCAAGATATCCGGTAAAGCGTCGGATAAAGACCACCCTTACGGACACGAGCGGATGGAGTGCGTAGCGGCAATTATGCTGGCGACTATTTTGGCAGCTACCGGTTTGGGAATCGGTTACACGGCAGTAGAGAAGATAGCGGGAGGAAATTATGCGAATCTTGTAGTGCCGGGCATGATGGCGCTTGTGGCAGCAATCCTTTCGATTGTTGTGAAAGAAGGTATGTACCAGTATACGAGAGTATATGCAAAGAAAATTGACTCGGGTGCACTTATGGCGGACGCATGGCATCATCGTTCAGATGCGTTGTCCTCTGTGGGTGCATTGATCGGTATCGCGGGCGCCAGAATGGGATTCCCTATTTTAGATCCGGTTGCCAGTGTGGTAATATGTTTTTTTATCGAAAAGGCGGCTTATGAGATTTTTATGGACGCAGTAGATAAGATGGTGGATAAGGCGTGTGATGAAGAAGTGGAAGCAGAACTTACGGAATGTGCGCTCAGTCAGGAAGGCGTGCAGGGAGTCGATTTACTACATACGCGTGTCTTCGGCAATAAGATTTATGTAGATATCGAAATCAGAGTGGATGGTGAGATGAGACTGCGGGATGCTCACGGTATTGCGGAGCACGTTCACGATGCAATCGAGAAGAACTTTTCGAAGGTCAAGCATATTATGGTGCATGTGAATCCGGCGGAATAACAACTTATAATCTTTTTGAGGGAAGGGCTTCTTGCCCTTGTCAAAGGAAATAATTACCGATATAATAAATCAAAGAGATTGAGAATCAGAACGGTGGTAGGGAGTATGATGAGAGACAAAAGAGAGCGAAAGAGTGACAAAAAGGGCAAAAGAGCGAGCAGCAGAAGCGAAAGGGCGGCTATGGCAGTGCTTGCAGCGTTATTGACAGTATGCGGAGTACTTTTCGGGAGCGGCACATTGAGCGCGGAGGCAGCGGGACGTCCCGTGACAATCAGTTCCTGTACCATTGCAGGAGCAGATGTAGTGTGTCAGCTTAGTGCGGGCAGCGTTCCTTCGAGCGATGACGGTAAATACTATATTTATGCGAACGAAGTTTATCAGGACGGACCAGTCGGTAGGGTGGCGGCGGTAGTTGATGCGGGGACATCTGCCATGGCAAGTTTTCCGCTCGGATATAATACGGCGGACTCTAACTTGAGCCGTAAGTTTCTTGTTGCCGTGAAACGCGGCGGACAGATGGTTCAGGTCAGTGACGAACATTATATTACGAACCCTGAGGCGATTGCGTCGCATACATCTGAGCGCAGACCGGCAGGAATCAAAGGCATTCTACCGGATCTTACGAAGGCTTCCAAGGAAGAATTGCAGGAACTCGGTGTTTCGCAGGTTGTATATAATATGTATGTTGACGATATCTGTGTCGATGCGACCGTACCCGGAGCGATTCCTTTTGAATATAACGGACAGACATGGTATTTCAATAACGGAATGGTGACCAAGTTTGATTCCATGATCAAGAGTTTTAATGCATACGGTATGCAGGTTACCATGGTGCTGTTAAACGGCGGCAGAAGCCAGTATACGCAACATCTGATTCATCCGATGGCGCAGGGCGGAGACTGTCCGGGTTATGCCTTGAATGTTGCGGATGCAGCGGGAACCGAACACTTGAAAGCCATCGGAGCATTCTTGGGACAGCGCTATTCGGGTCAGGCAGGATGCGGACAGGTGGACAATTGGATTATCGGTAACGAGGTGAATGCAAGAACCTCATGGTGGTATACCAGTTCCACGTCGTTGGATTTCAATGTGAATATTTATGTGAAGGCATTCCGTATTATGTACAATGAGATGAAGAGCCAGAACGCCAATGTCCGTATATATAATTCTATCGATCAGGAATGGAACAGAAAATCGAACCCCGGAAGTTTTTTGGCTAAGGAATATCTGGACCAGTTTAACTATTACATCAACAGAGAAGGAAACATAGACTGGGGGCTTTCCTATCATCCGTATAATTCTCCGCTGTATGACCCGTATGCATGGAACGGTCCGGCGGTATGGGTGCAGAACAGTATTTCAACGCCTTATATTACGATGCAGAATATTGATATATTGATCAACTATATGCATCAGCCGCAGTTTTTAAGCCCGGGAGGCGATGTGAGAAGCATATCTCTTGCAGAAATCGGATATACGTCCAGTTTTGGTGACGATAAACAGGAAGCGTCGGTAGCTTACGGTTATCTGAAGGCGGCTTCCCTGCCTGATGTTGACTCATTTATGCTGTTCAGACAGACAGACGATGCGCATGAGATGGAGAGTCATCTGGCACTTGGATTATATGATTTGAACGGTAACAAGAAACCGGCTTACCATATCTATAAGAGTCTGGGCACTGCCAACGAGGCGGCAGCAAAAGCGAGAGCTTCTGAGATTATTGGTATGGATATCGATCAGATGATCAGTCAGAATATCATGTGGACGAGAGGCGGCAACGGAGTGGTGCAATAATAAGACATGAAGTGGTACTAAGGTTATAAAGGACATAACCTAAGTACCACTAAATCATGTCTGGAAGAATGCCGCTTGCAGCGTACATTCTTCTGGGGTGGAATAGATTATAACTAAAGTGTCACTGATAGGCGGGGTGTATCATACTTTATAGCATATCGATCTGTTAATTATGAAATGATCATGGCTATGAAGGAGAATGAATTATGGCAATCGGCTATCTGATGATGCAGGCGAGGACAGCACATGACGCAGTGCCTTTAAGAGGGGTACAGATCAGCGTCTTGGATGATGAACAGAATCGCGTTTATGATTTAACGACAGATGAAAACGGTGAGACGCGAAGTGTGTCGTTGGAGACTGTGGACAAGAGTTATTCACAGAACGAAAATTTTGCGGGGACACCGTATGTAACTTATAATGTACTTGCACAGGCGGAAGGATTTAATACGCTGTTTGTCACGGATATACCTATCTTTGACGGAGAGCTTGCGGTCCTTCCGCTTTCGCTTGTTCCGATGCAGGAAAGTCAGCGAAGCAGAGAACAGACTGAAATTACGGTGGGAGCTCCGGCGGTGGCTATGGGCGGAGAGCGCGAGCAGGAAGGACCAAGAGGAAGTATGGGTACGCCATATGTGCTGCGTCAGGTTGTTATTCCGAATCCTATTACGGTTCATATGGGAACGCCAGACTCTGCCGCGTCAAATATACAGGTTTCTTTTCCGGAATATGTGAAAAACGTTGCCAGCAGTGAAATATATCCGACATGGCCGGAAGCCGCACTCAGGGCAAACATCTATGCAATTATTACGTTTGCCTTAAATAGGGTATATACGGAATGGTATCGTTCAAAGGGTTACAATTTTGACATTACGAACAGTACGGCATATGACCAGTATTTTGTCTACGGAAGACCGATCTATGAATCCATCAGCCGTATCGTCGATCAGATTTTTAATGAGTATGTCCGCAGGCAGGGTCAGAACGCTCCGTACTTTACGTCTTTTTGCAGCGGATCAACAGCTTATTGCTCCGGAATGTCGCAGTGGGGAACGGTTACGCTGGCGAATCAAGGATATACGCCTATCAGAATATTGCGATACTATTATCCGGATGATATAGAGATTGCGGAGACGAATGCGGTCAGTAATGTGGTGACATCGTATCCGGGGACGCCGCTCAGAGTCGGAAGTACGGGACTGGATGTGCAGACCATACAGACGTATCTGAACAGAATCAGGAGAAATTACCCGGCTATTCCGACAATTACCGATGAGGCGGGAACATTCGGAGACAGCACGCGTGCGGCAGTAACGAAGTTTCAGAGTATTTTTAATCTGGCGACGGATGGCATTGTAGGGAAAGCCACTTGGTATAAAATTTCTAATTTATATACCGCAGTGACCAGACTTGCAGAGTTAGATAGTGAGGGAACGACGCTTGGTATCGGAACGGTGCCGCCGTCTACCGTGCTCAGACAAGGCTCGCGCGGACAGGATGTGATTACGTTACAGTATCTGTTGGACGTCATATCCGAATACTATTCAGGCATTCCAAGTCCGGAACAGGACGGTATTTTCGGGAATGATACAAGAGAGGCGGTCATTGCTTTTCAGCGACAGATGGGGCTTGCCGCTGACGGTATAGTCGGTCAGTCTACGTGGAATTCACTGTACAGAACTTATCAGGGAATCAGTCAGAATGTGCCGCCGGCTAATCCGAACCCGACGCCGAATCCGACACCTGATTCGGGCAATGTCATTATGCATATCGTCCGCTCCGGCGATACGTTGTGGCTGCTTTCCAAACGTTACGGTACGACCGTAGATGCTATTAAGCAGGCAAATGGATTGACAAGCGACAACTTAAGCATCGGACAGGTGCTGCGGATACCTGTTCCATCAAATTCACAGTATTTCTTATATACGGTTCGTCCCGGCGATACGTTGTGGCTGCTTGCGAACCGGTTTGGAACGACGGTAGACGCGATTATAAACCTGAACGGATTGACAAGCGATGTATTACGTGTAGGGCAGGTGCTCCGGATTCCGGAGTAAATCTGCAGGAAGAAAGAGGCAGTTGTTATCTTGCGGCGGTATCAAGCCAGTCAAGTATAAAACGTACTCTTTCTTCCGTTAGTGCGTGACCGCCGGTATAACGCTTGTGCTGCAGGTTTTGTGCGGCGTCAAGCGCCAAATAGGCGGGCTTGGCCTGCTCGACGATGTATGAGGCATCCTTTGAATATTGATCGTCTTCGGCAGAAACAATGAGCAGATGCCTTGGTGCAATACAAGATACCAGATCATCAATGTCATATTTACCATGGAAGTTCGGAATGACGCTTGCCATTTCTATTCCCACATTATTTTTGATGCGGTTTTCATAGGTGCATGCACTGCCGCTCGCACAGCTGAAAGCAATTCGCTCGTCTAACGCTGAAAGAAACAGAACCGTATTGCCTCCATAGGAGTGCCCGAGCGTACCGATTTTTTTCTGATTGACATAAGGGAGGGAGGAAAGTAATGATATTCCGCACATGGCATCATCCAGTACTTTTTTCATCAGATAATCTCCGCTTACAATTCGATAACACATTTCATTAAAATGCTGCCAGAAATCGAATCCTTCCACAAACGGATCTTTACGTCTTGTCTCAAAACATATGGAGTCGGGAGCCAGAACGACAAATCCTTTTTTGACCAGTGCCGGACCGAATGCCTGTAAAGGATCTCCGGCCAGTCCACAGACTTCGCTTTTTCCCAAATGATGTTCTCTGTTGTGTTGGTGATTGATCAGGATGGCAGGATGTTCGGTAAGCGTTTCCGGAAGCAGCAGAAAGGCACTGACATTGTCTCCGTGAGAGGTATACTCGATGAGCAGCCGGGTATAGCCGTCTTCCTTAGAAGATTCTGATATTTTGTAAGTAACGCATGCCCGGGCGTCAGGGACGACGGCGCCGATTGTTTTGGTTATCGCATTTCTCAACTGCTGCATATATGATCATCCTTTCCCATTCTGATATCTGCTATGATATAAATTGTATCATATAGATAAACGCACAGCAAACAGAACAATTATGTAGGAATGTCTGATCATATGAAGCCAATGGGCAGAAAAATATTGACATATAATTAAATATATGTTTAAATGTTCATGTAAAGGCTGAAAAGATGGAAGGATGATAAATTATGACGAAGAAACAAAAAAAGGTATTGATTCGCATTATCATATCTGCGGTATTGGTCATCGGGCTGCAATTTATTCCGGTGGAAAATCCGTATATCAGGCTGGCATTATTCATGGTGCCGTATCTGATTATCGGATATGATATTTTGAAAAAGGCATTCTTGGGAATCGTGCATGGTAAAGTATTCGATGAGAATTTCCTGATGGCAGTTGCCACTGTGGGCGCCATTGCATTGGGAGAATATCTGGAGGGAACGGCGGTTATGCTGTTTTATCAGATAGGGGAACTTTTCCAAAGTTATGCTGTGGGTAAGAGTCGTAAGAATATTACTGCGCTGATGGATATCCGCCCCGATTATGCCAATGTGGAACAGGATGGGGAACTTGTACAGGCAGACCCGGATGATGTCAATGTTGGAACGATCATTGTTGTACAGCCGGGAGAGAAGATTCCCATTGACGGTATCGTTGTGGAAGGTACTTCCTCACTGAATACGAGTGCGCTGACCGGAGAGAGCCTTCCGAGGGAGACGGCGGTGGGTGATGAAGTCATCAGCGGCTGTGTCAACATGTCAGGGGTGCTTCGCATTAGGACGACTAAGGAATTCGGGGAATCTACGGTATCTAAGATACTTGATTTGATGGAAAATTCCAGCATGAAAAAGTCTAAATCGGAGAATTTTATCACCCGGTTTGCCAGATATTATACGCCGGCAGTCTGTATAGGGGCACTGGCACTGGCAGTTCTGCCGCCGGTGATTAATTTAGTCGTAGGTAATCCTGCGAGTTGGTCTCAATGGATCATCAGAGCGCTTACAACGCTTGTAATCAGTTGTCCGTGCGCGCTGGTTATATCTATACCGCTAAGCTTTTTCGGCGGAATCGGAGGAGCGTCGGCAAAAGGAATCCTTGTCAAGGGCTCTAATTATTTGGAGGCGCTTTCACAGACGACATATGTGGTATGCGATAAGACAGGTACTTTGACGAAAGGTGTGTTCGAAGTGACGGATATAGAGCCGGCTGAAGGTTTTTCTAAGGAGGAACTGCTTAAACTGGCGGCGTATACGGAGCATTATTCTAACCATCCGATTAGTAAGAGTCTCAAAGAAGCGTATGGAAAAGAAATTGACGCTTCCAAAATCAGTGGTGTGGAAGAGATTGGCGGACATGGTGTGACGGCAGTAGTGGATGGAAGAAAGACGGCAGCCGGCAATGTGAAGTTGATGAAGCGGTTAAATATTGCCTGTCGGACGCCGGAAAAGACCGGCACGCAAGTGCATGTAACCGTTGATGGGGAGTATGCGGGCTATATCCTTATATCTGACGTGGTGAAACCTAACGCAAGGGCAGCCGTTGCAGGTTTGAAGGCAGCAGGGGTCAAACAAGTAGTTATGTTAACTGGAGACGCCCAAAATGTTGCCGAGTCGGTGGCGGAAGAAATTGGTGTGGATGTGGTGAAAAGCGAACTTCTTCCGGCGGATAAAGTGACTGAAGTGGAGAAGATGTTAGAGTCAAAAGGAAAGAAAGAGAAGCTTGCCTTTGTCGGAGACGGAATCAATGATGCGCCGGTACTTTCCAGAGTGGATTTAGGAATCGCCATGGGTGCGCTGGGCGCGGACGCAGCGATTGAGGCGGCAGATATTGTGCTGATGGACGATAATCCGGAGAAGATTGCGACGGCAATCGGTATTTCCAGAAAAACACTCCGTATTGTATACCAGAACATTGTGTTTGCACTGGCAGTTAAGTTTATCTGTCTGGCATTGGGAGCTGTCGGAACGCTCAATATGTGGTGGGCGATTTTTGCAGATGTCGGTGTGATGATTATTGCAGTGTTAAATGCAACGAGAGCATTGAGATTTCATGAGTCCGAAAAGGAGTAAAGTATGTTTTGGGATAAAGTATCAGGTGTTTATGACTTAATTGAAACAGTGTATAATGGAAAAGTATATAGGCTTCTAGGCAAAAAAACGGCTGAACAAGTATGTAATGGTGATATAGTGTTGGAATGTGCTTGTGGAACAGGGGCGATCAGCAGTTGTATTGCGTCCAAGTGCAGGCTATTAATCGCGACGGATCTTGCCGAGGGAATGTTAAGACAGACCGCAAGAAAATGTCGGAAATATAATAATGTAAGAATAGGGCTGGCGGATATGACGCAGTTGAAATGGCGCGACAACAAGTTTGATAAGGTTGTAGCGGGAAATGTGATTCATTTGCTGGATGATCCGTATATGGCAGTCAAGGAATTAGAAAGAGTCTGCAAAACAGGCGGTAAAATCATTATTCCGACTTATATCAATGCATCTGAGACAGTGAATCGGAGAGCAGTGCGTTTGTTTGAACGTGCGGGAGTAGATTTTAAGCGGGAGTTTACCGAGAATTCTTATCGGAAATTTTTTGAAGACGCCGGCTATGAAAAGGTTGACTATTACACGATCGACGGCAGGATGCCTTGCACTGTGGCAGTGATAACAAAGACATAATAGAGATGTTGTTGTGATTTGGCGATGGCTCATGGAATATTAGGAAAGCGAAGGGTAGAAAAAGAGAAAAGAGAGGCCGAAAGAGAGGATAAATATATGGTTGACATAAAGTTGCCACATGACCACGGTCAGAACGTAGACAGGATATTGTCGAAGATGCCTGATATTGACGAATGCGTACAAGTAGCAGAAATATTTAAGCAGATTAGCGACGGGACAAGGCTGAGAATTCTGTGGCTTTTGTGCCATTGTGAAGAGTGTGTCAGTAATATAGCTGCGGCCATGAACATGAGTGATCCGGCGGTTTCACATCATTTGAAACTGTTGCGAAAGAGTGGATTGATTGTGAGCAGACGAGATGGTAAGGAGGTATACTATAAACTGGCGGATACGGAGCAGGCACAAATTGTTCATCAAGTCTGTGAAAAGATGTTCCGGATATCTTGTCCGTTAGGATAAGAAACGTTTTGCACAGACAGCTTGCCATTCATCAAATATTCTGCTATATTAGTTTTATTAATTCAAAGTGAATCTCTTATTTCTTTTGCCATAGCCGGTATCAGAACCTGTTATGGCAAAAGAAATCTATATCGGCATTTCGCCGGAAATTCACGAAAACAAAATTTAAATGGGCAGGGCAGAGATAAGGATATCGACATGTCGTGGATTTTCATGGTATGCGCTGTCCCACTCTGCCGGAAGGAGGATGAATGGGATATACCAAAAAGACACTGCAGGAACTGGACTTAATCGATAACTTTCTGTCAAACGCGATTGCGTCCAACAAAGAACTTAATGAGCCGTTCTATAGGCTGCTATTGTCCGTATTGCTGGGGAAAGAAATAAAAGAAGTGCGGGTGCTGGCACAACAAATTATACCGGCGGCAACACCGGAGCTGCGGGGAATAAGGATGGATGTGGAGATCACGGAATATGAAGAGGAGACTGTCACAAACGTGTATGATCTTGAGCCGCATCTGAAGGATGGAATGAATTTACCTAGACATAACAGATACTATCAAGCTAAGATAGACGGCAGATATCTGAGGCGGGGAGTGAAAGACTTCTCTGCAATTCCGAATCTTTATGTTATTACGATTACCAATTATGATGTATTTGGCAAAGATTATATGATGTATACGGTTCACAATAGATGTGACGAGATACCGGAACTGGATTATGATGACGGACTGCAATTTATCTATTTTTACACGAAAGGACAAAAAGGAGGTAGTCAAGCGATAAAAAATATGTTAACATATATACAAAATAGTGATAGTAAAAATGCGGTTGATGATGCAACAAGAATGCTGGACTCATATGTGATGAAGGTGAAGAATCTACCGGAAGTGGAGGCGGGATATATGACACTTGGAGACTGGATTGACGGCATAGAGGAAGAGCTTAGGAAAGATATCAGAGCAGAGATAACGGAAGAAGTAAAAAAGGAAGTAACGGAGAAGGTAACAGAGGAAGTAACGGAGAAGGTGACAGAGGAAGTAACGGAGAGAGTGACAGAGGAAGTAACGGAGAGAGTGACAGAGGAAGTAACGGAGAGAGTGACAGAGGAAGTAACGGAAGAAGTGACAAAGAGAGTAACAAGAGAAGTGCAGGAACAGAATATAAAAACAATTATTGAGATGTTCCGTGACTATCATGAAACGAAGGAAAATGTGCTCATCAAAATTCGTGCAAAGTTTCCTGAGAATGCTGATAGGGCAGAAGCACTTGTGGAGAAATATTGGCAGGAGAGCATGGTTTGATCAAATATGTAAGTGAGTGCTTCTGATACGGGACATATATGCGTCTGGTACGGAAGTGCACAATCATAGAAGGCGTGGAAAGGAGCAGACATGGAAAAGAGAAAAGTGGTTATTAATCAGGGGCAGGAAGCGGTATTTCACAATCAGGTGGACTACTGTATCGGAACAGGAAGAATGGGACTTGCCCTGCAAAAGGAATATCAGGAGCAGCTGAAACTGGTACAAGAGTTTATCGGTTTTCAACATATCAGAGGGCACGGATTGTTCTGTGACGATATGGCGGTTTATCAGGAGACGATGGTGGATGGAGAGAGGGTTATTGAGTATAACTTTACCTATCTTGATATGGTGATGGACAGCTACAGACAGCTTGGCTTAACTCCTTTTCTGGAACTGGGATTTATGCCAGAAAAGCTTGCAAGCGGCACCCAGACGATATTTTACTGGCAGGGAAATACTACACCGCCGAAGTCTTATGAAGACTGGAGAGCGTTGATACAGGCCCTTCTGCGACATTTGTGTGACAGATACGGTGCGGACGAGGTGGTGAAGTGGCCTATTGAGGTATGGAATGAACCTAATCTTCCCGGATTTTGGGAAAATGCAGACATGGAGGAGTATTTTAAACTGTTCAAGGAATCCTTCGAGGCGGTCAAGGAGGTGGACTCCAGATTCCGCGTGGGCGGTCCGGCGGTCTGCGGAGGAAGCGACAGAGTCTGGATCAAAGGGTTTATGGAATTTTGCCATAACAATAAGATTCCGGTAGACTTTGTGACGAGACATCATTATACTACGGAATTTCCCGATTATGTTGGACACTACGGGTATGCGGAACTGATGGATCCTGAGAATAAGGCGGACGGGTTTGCTGATTTACATTCAACCCGGGAGATTATTGACAGCTATCTGGAATATAAAGGATTGGAGATACATATTACGGAATTTAATACTTCGTATATTCCTAATTGTCCGCTTCATGACACAAACCAGAATGCCGCGTATATTGCACATCAGCTTTCCAGATTGGGAGATGACAATGAATCCTATTCCTATTGGACATTCGGTGATATTTTCGAGGAGAACGGAGTGCCTTTTACTCCTTTTCACGGCGGTTTCGGGTTAGTGGCAAACGGATGTATTCCAAAACCAACTTTCTGGACTTTCGCCTTTTATAAGAAATTGAAAGAAATGCAGGGCAGATGTGTTCATAAAGATGACAATTGTGTCATAATGAAATCAGAAAATGGAGAATATCGTGGAATTCTTTGGAATATGACCAGACACAGAAACGACAATAGTATGGAACTTGCTTATGAAATAGAAGCGGACAAAGACGAATACTGTCTTCTTATAAAACGAGTGGATGAGGAGACATCCAACCCGTTAAAGCTGTGGCATGACATGGGAGAACCGGCTTCACTGACAGAGGAACAGCTCCGGCTCCTGCGGCTTGCGGCGCAGCCGTCTGTGTCTTCCGGGCGGAAGAAATCTGTGAACGGTAAACTTGAGTTTGCGTTTACGATTCAGGAAAATGCGGTGGTATACTTTGAATTGAAGCAGGTGAAAACCACTCCTGACAGAGGATATTCATACGAGCGCGTTATGCAGTATCCGGCGAAGAATCCGCTTACCAGATTGGACTATCCGGATCCGGATGTGATTCGCGTGGATAATACTTATTATATGGTCAGCACTACAATGCATTTTATGCCGGGATGTGAAATCCTGCGGTCCTTTGATCTGGTACATTGGGAGCATGCATCATATGTGTACGATAAGCTGGATGGTACGGATGGGCAGCGGCTTGAAGGCGAAGAGAATATATACGGAAGCGGCATGTGGGCGGGAAGTATACGTTTCCACAAAGGACGTTTTTATGTCTGCTTTGCGGCAAATGATACGCACAAGACATATCTCTTTACGACTGACAACATCGAGGGACCGTGGGAGAAGAGGGAGATAGAGGGCTTTTATTATGACAGTTCGCTGATGTTTGACGACGATGATAAGGTGTATATTGTGCATGGCAATAATGAAGTGTATCTGACGCAGCTCAAGAAAGATTTGAGCGGACCGGCGGAAGGAGGGCTGCACCGCCTGCTGATAAGCGACGACGGACATCCCGGCTTAGGGTATGAAGGCAGTCATTTATATAAGATAAACGGCAGATATTACCTGTTCTGTATTCATTCATTGAGAACTGAGTGGAGGCGTGTGGAGGCATGTTTCAGGGCAGATTCCCTAGAGGGCGAGTTCCGTGGCGGAGATATTTTGAATGACGATATGGGGTATTGTAATCAGGGAGTTGCACAAGGGGGGATTGTAGATACACCCGACGGAAAATGGTATAGTATACTCTTTCAGGACAGAGGTGCGGTAGGCAGGATTCCTGTGCTGATACCGCTTACTTGGAAAAATGATTACCCGGTTCTGGGAATGGATGGCAAAGTACCGGAGAATTTTGAGACGGACAGCACAATAGGAGTTCACGAATATACGCCGCTGGTGACAAGCGACGACTTTAAGAAGGAGGATGCGGTGCCGGATGAGGAGTATGCAAGGCTCTATGGTACATATGGCTTTAAGAGCGCTTGGCAGTTTAACCATGAGCCGGATATGACTCTGGTGGAGCATGATCAAGATGAAGGAAAGGTTTGTGTGACTACGGATAAGCTGTGTTCCAATGTCGTACAAGCGAGAAATGTACTGACGCAGAGGATGATGTATCCGGGCTGTGCGGGTGAGGTGACCGTCAATGCAGCCGGTTTGAAAGAAGGTGATTATGCAGGAATTTGTGCGCTGCAAGGCTGCTATGGTATGGTGGGAGTTACCAGACGTGAGGGCAGGATCTATGTGGTGATGCAGAGCAGAGCAGCGGACGATGACAGCAATCAGGCAATGCGCAGGGACGACGAGCCCGGCAGAGAATGGGAAGCGGTTCCGCTTGAGGACGAACAGCTTCGACTGAAGGTTGAGGTTGATTTTACCAATATGAAGGACGAAGCAAAATTTTATTATCTGCGAGGAAGAAGATGGGAGAAAATCGGTATTACCCATAAGTTGTATTTCAAAATGGATCATTTTGTGGGATGCCGTTTCGGACTGTTTGTATTTTCTACAAAGCAGACGGGCGGAAAAGCTGAATTTACCGATTTTGTGTACCGGGCAAGGTAAGTGAATGGGAATCAGTATGTCCATGGATAAAAAATGAAATGGAATAATAATATATTATAATACATATAATAAATATTGATTTTACTTATATGATATCGTGCTGTATAATCATACAGTAAGAAACGGACGGGTTTTTTACAACACGTCCGTTTTTATTGAAACAAAAAAGGAGGAGTCAGAATGGTAAAAGCAGTTGTAGGCGCTAACTGGGGAGATGAAGGTAAAGGTAAGATTACGGATATGCTGGCGGAGAAAGCGGATATCATCGTACGTTTTCAGGGAGGCGCTAACGCGGGACATACAATCGTCAACAGCTATGGCAAATTTGCGCTTCATACATTGCCGTCGGGCGTATTTTACGGTCATACGACGAGCATTATCGGTAACGGTGTGGCGCTTAATATTCCGATTCTGTTTAATGAGATTAAATCCATAACGGAGAGAAATGTGCCGATGCCTAAGATTCTTGTTTCGGACAGGTGTCAGTTGGTTATGCCCTACCATATCCTATTCGACCAGTATGAAGAGGAAAGACTCGGAGGAAAGTCATTCGGTTCCACAAAATCGGGAATCGCACCGTTCTATTCCGACAAGTATGCGAAGATTGGTTTTCAGGTAAGCGAGCTTTTTGACGAAGAACTGCTCAGAGATAAAGCAGCACGCATTTGTGAGACAAAAAATGTAATTTTGGAGCATTTATATCATAAACCGTTGATTATGCCGGAGGAACTGATTGATACGCTGCATGAGTACAGAGAAATGGTTGCACCATATGTGTGCGATGTTTCGGCATATTTGGATCGTGCATTAAAGGATGGAAAAACAATCCTTTTGGAAGGACAGCTCGGCACATTAAAGGATCCGGATCACGGCATCTATCCGATGGTGACGTCTTCTTCCACTTTGGCAGCATTCGGTGCGATCGGTGCCGGTCTGCCGCCGTACGAGATCGGGGAGATTATCACGGTATGTAAGGCATATTCTTCCGCCGTAGGGGCAGGCGCATTTGTTTCGGAAATCTTTGGGGATGAGGCGGATGAACTCAGGCGCAGAGGCGGAGATGGCGGTGAGTTCGGCGCCACGACAGGCCGTCCTCGTCGAATGGGCTGGTTTGACTGTGTGGCTTCCAAGTACGGATGCCGGCTGCAGGGTGCAACAGACGTGGCATTTACTGTGTTGGATGTGCTTGGATATCTGGACGAGATTCCCATCTGCGTTGGATATGAGATGGATGGGGAAGTGACGACAGATTTTCCTGTCACCTGCAAGTTAGAGAAAGCAAAGCCGGTACTTAAGAAGCTGCCGGGGTGGAAATGTGATATCCGGGGAATCAAGTCCTATGATGAATTACCGGAAAACTGCCGTAAGTATGTGGAATTTATCGAGGGGCAGATTGGTTATCCGATCACGATGGTTTCTAACGGTCCGGGCAGAGAGGATATTATTTATCGTGAAAGTCCTCTGAAAAAATAGAAAACGGCAGTCGCGTCCCGCCCATGAAAAATTTTGAGAAAAAATGTTTTCACGGGATGATTTATGCTACAATATGGAAAGATACTATTTCGAGACAGATGGAAGGTCTGTTTGAAATGAAGAGTGATATGACCATATCGTAATAGGAGGGAAATTGTATGCTGTTAGAAAATAAGGTTGCGATTGTAACGGGCGGGAGCAGAGGCATCGGCTATGCGACGGTTGAGGCTTTTGTAAAAGAAGGCGCGATCGTGGTGTTGTGCGCCAGTAGACAGGAAACGGCAGATAAAGCGGTAGCGAAACTGCAAGAGACATATCCGCAGGCAAAGGTGGAGGGAATCTTTCCGGATTTATCCGATTTTGCGGCAGTGAAGGCAGCATTTGACAATGTGGCTGAAAAATACGGGAAGATAGATATTCTGGTCAATAATGCGGGCGTGTCGGAGAGCACTCCTTTTACACAGTATACGGAAGAGACTTTTACAAAGGTTATGGATTTAAATATCAAAGGTGTATTCAACTGCTCTAAAGCGGTAAGCGAGCATATGATCGAGGCAGGATGCGGCGTAATCTTAAACACATCGTCCATGGTGAGCGTGTATGGGCAGCCGGCGGGAATTGCTTATCCAACATCGAAGTTTGCGGTCAATGGATTTACGTTATCACTTGCCAGAGAACTTGGACCGAAGGGAATCCGTGTCAACGCGGTTGCACCCGGAATTACCTATACTGACATGATGCGAAGTGTGCCAAAGGAAGTAATCGAGCCGATGATTGCACAGATTCCTTTGCGGCGCATGGGACAGCCGGAGGACATTGCCAATGCTTTTGTCTTCCTCGCATCTGATAATGCGTCATATATCAGCGGCGAAGTTCTGCATGTAGACGGACTTGCGAGAAGCTGACGGGGATTACAAAGTCTTCCATTGTGTTAGAGTTATGACTAAGCGGAGTTATGTAAACTATGAACAACCTAGAATATTATAAAGTATTCTATCATGTGGCGAGAGCAGGAAGTCTGACGGTGGCTGCGAAGGAATTGAATATTTCGCAACCGGCTGTCAGCCAGTCCGTCAAACAGCTTGAAAATGCGTTGGGAACGAATCTTTTTACCAGAGTATCGAAGGGCGTGCGTCTGACCGGAGAAGGCGAACTGCTCTACAGTTATGTGGCAAAAGGATATGAACAGATTACGTTGGGAGAGCAGAAGATTCAGCAGATGCTCAATCTGGAATTGGGGGAAATTCATATCGGAGCCAGCGACATGACGCTGCAATTCTATCTGCTCCCTTATCTTGAACAGTTTCACGAGAAGTATCCGCATATCAAGGTAGTAGTCAGTAATGCGCCTACACCGGAAACGCTCGACAATCTGCAGGACAATAAGATTGATTTCGGTGTGGTAAGTACACCTTTTTACAATAAGAACGGGCTGAGTGCAGTGAATGTCCGGGAGATTGAGGATGTTTTTGTGGCGGGGAGAAAATTTATTCAGTACAAAAACCGCATGTTGGATTTGCAGGAATTGGAGAAAATGCCTATTATCTATCTGGAAGGTATCACCAGTACGAGAAATTATATGGATGCTTTTTTACAGGAAAGAGGCGTAAAGATACAGCCGGAGTTTGAGCTGGCTACCAGTGATATGATCGTGCAGTTTGCGCTGCGCAATCTGGGAGTTGGCTGCGTAGTACGGGATTTTGCCAAGGAGTATCTGGAGGACGGCAGATTGTTCGAACTGCGGTTTAACATGATTATACCCAAAAGACATTTCTGCGTGGTGACGAATCCGAAAAATCCGTTATCTGTGGCAGCGAGAAATATGCTGGAATTGCTGTATTAGAGACAAAGACTTTGAGAGATTGGTTTTCTTTTGCCATCGATCAAGTTGTTCTGTATTTACTTATTATGAAAAATTGGGAACGGAGAAAAAGAAAATATGATTACGACGATTATATTTGATATCGGAAACGTACTTGCTGATTTTGACTGGCGGAAACATTTTGCAGATTTTGGTTATGATGATGGGATGGTGGAGCGTATTGCCAAGGCGACCGTCAAAAGTCCGCTGTGGAATGAGGTGGACAGAGGCGTCATGGGACAGGAAGAACTTGTAGATAAGTTTGTGGCAAATGACCCGGAGATTGAGCAGGATATCCGTAAAGTACTTGCATATGTCGGGACAATGGTCACACGTAACGATTATGCGATTCCCTGGATACAGGATTTGAAGAGTAAAGGCTACCGCACGCTTTATCTGTCTAATTTCTCGGAAAAAGCGGGGACAGACTGCGTCAAAGCACTTGATTTTATTCCTTATATGGACGGAGGCATTTTTTCTTATCAGGAGAAAATAATCAAGCCGATGCCGGAAATTTATCAATTGCTGATTGACAGATACCAGCTTGTGCCGGAAGAGTGTGTCTTCATGGATGATACGGTGGCGAATTTGACAGGCGCGGAGAAGTTCGGAATTCATACGATTCATTTCATAAATAAAGAGCAGGCAGTTTCAGAGCTGCGTAAGCTGGGTGTGGATGCTTAGAGGAATATAATATTCATGGCAGCATTGGTCTGAAAAAGTTTGATTTCGATGTATGCCATGCAGCAGATAAGGGGAAGAAGTAACGGATTATGAGTTTACATTATACGAGTAAGATAACGGGAGAAGAGTACAATGAAATGCGTGTGAGCGTCGGCTGGCGTCCGATTACGGAAGGACAGGCAGAGCGGGGAATTGCGCATACGACGTTTCTTGTAGCGGTAAGAGAGGATGATAAGATTGTCGCCATGGGCAGGGTGTTGTTTGATTTCGGTTACACGGCTTATCTGGGGGATGTCATTGTCCGTCCGGAATACCAAGGCAGGGGAATTGGCAGGAAAATTGCGGAAATGCTGATCGGTATGACGATGGAGAGCGCTCACGGAGAAGAAAAGATTATGTTTATTCTCGGCGCCGCTAAAGGAAAAGAAGAATTTTATGAGAAATTGGGCTTCATGAGACGTCCCAATGAAGAGTCGGGAGCCGGTATGACGATGTGGCGAAAGAAGTAGCAAAGATGGAAAAGAGATATCAAGAAGCGGGGCAGTTTAATCTGTCCCGCTTTTCATATAACGCGCTATGAGATCTGCATCGTTGCCATACATATTCTTATGCTTGGCACAGTTCCTCGGCAAGCGCTTCAATCTGTGTTCTATTCTCATCAGTCATGGCAGAGCGGATCTGTACGCTGTTTTCCGCAAATGTAATATCTTTGCAGTTTTCTAATCTGGCTCTCATAGCCTTAGCCGCCATAGGCGCCCAAGAACCGTTTTCTATCAGGGCGATTGTGCGGTTCTGGTAGCAGCGCTCAACCAGTTCGTTGATAAATTCTCTCATGTAAGGGAACATATCCGTGTTGTAAGTAGTGGTGGCGAGCACCAGTTTACCGTAGCGGAAAGCATCCTCCACACATTCCGCCATATCCTCACGGGCAAGGTCTGACACGACAACTTTCGGACAGCCTTTATCTGCCAGCTTTTCAGCAAGAAATTCGGCGGCGGCTTTTGTATTGCCGTAAACGGAAGTGTAGGCGATCATCACCCCTTCCGATTCCACGCCGTAGGAAGACCAAGTCTGGTATAAGTTTACATAATAATCCAAATTCTCTTTTAAAATCGGACCATGCAGAGGGCAGATTGTCTGAATGTCGAGGGCAGCGGTTTTTTTCAATAAATTCTGCACCTGCATACCGTATTTGCCAACGATGCCGAAATAGTAGCGGCGCGCTTCGCAGGCCCAGTCTTCGTCTGCGTCCAAAGCACCGAATTTGCCGAAGCCGTCTGCGGAGAAGAGTACTTTGTCGAGACAGTCATATGTAACCATGACTTCCGGCCAATGAACCATCGGTGCGGCAACAAATTGCAGCGTATGCGAGCCGAGGTCTAAAGCGTCGCCTTCTTTAATGATCTGCCGTCTGTCGGAATAATCCGTACCGAAGAATTGCCGCATCATTGTAAATGCCGGAGCGGAAGCGACAATAACAGCGTCAGGGTATTCCTTGACAAAGATGTCGATATTGGCGGAGTGGTCCGGTTCCATATGCTGTATGATTAAGTAGTCCGGGGTGCGTGTGCCGAGGGTTTCTTTCAGGTTCTGCATCCAAGTATCGCCGAAATGCGTGTCAACCGTGTCCATAACGGCAATTTTGTCGTCTGTGATGACGTATGAGTTGTATGCCATCCCGTTTTCTACAATGTACTGTCCTTCGAAAAGGTCGATGTCCCGGTCGTTTACACCTATGTAATGAATGTCTTTTGTTATCTGCATAATCATTCTCCTTTTTCTGATATTGAAATCTGCGGCGGTCATACGAATGATATCCTGTTCGGTTTACCGCGATGCTCTATTAGTATAACGCCTTTTAAAAAAGTTGACAATATTTTCATCGTAGTTCGGTTGCGGGATGTTGAGAACAGTAATAAAATAAAAAGGCGATAAATATAGAAACGGAGAACGTCATGACAGAACAATTTTGCAGGACAGAACTTTTATTAGGGAGCGACGCGATGGACAGGCTGGCGGGAGCGCACGTTGCAATATTCGGCGTTGGCGGCGTTGGCGGTTATGTGTGTGAGGCTTTGGCGCGAAGTGGTGTAGGAGCGCTTGACCTAATTGATGACGATCGGGTATGTCCCTCAAATATCAACCGCCAGATTATTGCAACACATAGTACGGTTGGCAGATACAAGACAGATGTGATGAAGGAGCGGATTTTAGATATCAATCCCCATGCGAAGGTACAAGCTTACCGTTGTTTCTTTCTGCCGGACAATGCGGACAGGTTTCCCTTTGAAGAATATGATTATGTGGTTGATGCGGTTGACACGGTGACGGCGAAGATAGAACTTGTTCTGCGTGCGCAGGCATATCACGTGCCGGTAATCAGCAGCATGGGGGCGGGGAATAAGCTTGATGCCTCGGCATTCCGGGTGGCGGATATCTATGAGACGAAGGTGTGTCCGCTTGCCAAGGTGATGCGCAGGGAACTGAAAAAGAGAAATGTGGAACATCTCAAAGTTGTGTATTCGGAGGAAGAGCCGATGAAGCCGGGAAATGAAACGGAAATCTCTATAGAATCCGGCAGCCATACGACGCGCCGGGCGACGCCGGGCAGCGTGGCTTTCGTGCCTTCCGTGGCAGGATTGATTATCGCGGGTGAAGTTATAAAGGATCTGGTGATAGCGTGAATTGTGTAGATATAGTATAACGGTGAAATATGCGTTTTCAAAAAATGAAAAACCCCCTTGACATATTATCTAAATGATATTATCATGATGATATCAACAGAAAACAAGAGGGGGTTTTGCTATGGGAATCGCATATAAGAAATTTGAGCCGACAGAATATGTTATGAAGGTTAAAAAGGGAAAGGTGATACAGAAAGGGCTGGGTTTATCCTTTTTCTTTAATACGATGACGGAGAGTATGATGGTCGTTCCGACCACTGCCTTTGACACAAGCTTTGCATTCAACGACATCATGACGTCAGATTTTCAGTGCATCAGCGTGCAGGGAGACATTTCCTACGTTATTACGGACTATGAGAAAGCTTCCAAGATGGTTAACTTTTCCTATAAAGATAAGAAAGAGTACGCGGAAGTCTTAAAAGAAGCAAAACAGAAAATGGCAAAACGCATCATCAATCTTGCAAAGGTCTATGTGACCAAATTTATCAGCGGCAAAAACGTCAGGGCGGCAATCATATCTGCCGATGAACTTGCAGGAAAGTTGAAAGAGACTATGAAAGACGACGAGACGGTCAAAGAGTTTGGCTTGGAACTGATTTCCATTTCTATTCTGGGCATTCTGGCGCAGGCAGATACAAGGAAGGCGCTGGAGGCAGCCACCAGAGAGGAAATACTAAAGCAGCAGGACGATGCCATTTACAAGCGTAGGAATGCGGCAATCGAGCAGGAACGCATCGTTAAGGAAAATGAACTGAATACTGAAATCAAAGTGGCAGAGAAGCAGAAGGAGAAGCGGGAAAAGGAGATGGAGATGAAGCGTCTCGTGCAGGAGAAACAGGCGGAACTGGATGCGCAGAAGCTTGCCAACGACATCAGATTAGAGGAAGAAAATTGCAGATTTGTAGACTTGCAGACCGAGAACGAGAAGAAGAAATCCGATGCAAAGGCATATGATTCGGAAGTGCTCCTTAAGACGTTTGCGGGTGTGGATAAAGACGTCATCAAAGCGCTTGTGACAAGCGGGATGGACAGCAAAGCGCTGATTGCGAAGGCGTTCGTCGAGATTGGCGACAAAGCGGATAAGATTGGCGTTTTAAACGTATCGCCAGATTTGCTGGAAACATTGTCTGCTACATAAGAGAGTCAAGACAATTCAGCAAAGCGTGCAACTCATGAAAACGGATGGGATTGATGCTGTGCCCGGATATGGGGGTTAGCAGGAACGGAGGACACACTTGGAAAGAGGAATGAACAAAGTCGTTCTTGTGACGAGAAAGACGAGACTGAATGAGCTGGTCTATAAGTATAACACGATCCAGCAGGCGAGATTCTACATCGAGCATCTGGGCGCGGATTTTACGGATTATATGCGTGAAGACGAGAAGTATCATGCGGCAGTTACGGATGTGATGCGCAGCGCGGAGAAATGTGCCAGAGTTCAGCAGATTGACCGTGACTTCCTGCCGAATATGATTTTCGGAGAAAAGGACATTGTGGTTGCTGTCGGACAGGATGGTCTGGTGGCAAATGTAATGAAATATCTGCACGGACAGCCGCTCATTGGTATCAATCCGGACCCGGCGCGGTGGGACGGGGTGCTTTTACCTTTTGAACCCGGACAGTCAGAGCAGGTTCTGTTAAAAACGATTGCCGGAAATCATGATGCGAGGCAGGTTACGATGGCGCAGGCGACGACGCAGGATGGACAGATGATGCTTGCCGTCAACGATTTGTTCATAGGACAGAAAACACATGTGTCGGCGCGCTATGATATTATGTGGAATCAGAAGAGAGAGCATCAGTCTTCCAGCGGCATTATCGTCTCTACCGGACTTGGTTCTACCGGCTGGTACAAATCTGTGATCACGCAGGCGGCAGGAATTGCCCGTGAGTTCGTAAGTCAGGATTTCCGGGATAGGCGGCGCAGATGGGATGACGACGAATTGACTTTTGTGGTAAGGGAGCCCTTTCCGAGCCGTTCCACCCAGACCGGTATCGTCTATGGCAGCCTTGGTGGCGGGGACAGTTTCCGGATTTTGTCCAAGATGCCCGGAAACGGCGTGGTCTTTTCAGACGGAATTGAAAGCGACGCCATCGAGTTTAATGCGGGAACGGAAGTTACGATAGGGATTGCACCGCAAAAAGGGGTGCTGGTGGTATAGGTAAGGATGTTGTAAATCAGATAGATTAAATTGGGAGAGCGAAAACATGTACAACATGACGCAGGAAGAAAAAGATTATTTGGCACAGTATGACATTACAAAGTTTGAGCGCCCCTCCATTGCGGCGGATATGGCAGTTTTCTCAGTGATGGGGAGCAGAGCGGACGAGAAGGTCAGAGACACGGAGAATTACCGGAAGCTGCCGGAGAAAAAACTCAAGATTCTTCTGATACAAAGAGAGTCCTATCCATACAAGGGACAGTGGGCCCTGCCGGGTGGATTCTGCCTAAAAGGAGAGGAAGTCGGCGAGGCGGCAAGACGAGAGCTGTTCGAGGAGACGCAGGTTGAGGACGCTTATTTACAACTCGCGGGGGTGTTTGGAGAAGAGGGAAGAGATCCGCGGGGATGGATTATTTCGCATACGTTCCTTGCGCTCATCGACGGGGAAAAATATCGTGTTAGAGGCGGCAGCGATGCGTGGGATGCAAGATGGTTCGATGTGGATTTTGAGATGGAGAAATCCGTAGAGGAGCGGGACAAGGATTTTGTCAGAAAGAAAACAGCTTATCGGATTCGTCTCACGAACAGAGACAGAGAGGACCCCATTGTACTACAGGCTGTTGTCAGAGAAGAGAAAACCATACGCAATTTTCGGGTCAAAACAGATTATGATATCGAGGAAGAACAGGGATTTGCGTTTGACCATGCGAAACTCATCGTTTATGCGCTATTAAGACTCAGGCAGCAGACGGAGACGGACGGCAGGATTGTTTTTGACCTGATGCCGGAATATTTTACGCTGACCGAATTGCAGAATGTGTCGGAAATCATATTGGGTAAAGAACTTCTGACTGCCAATTTCCGTAGGAAAATGGCTGACTATGTGACGGAGACGAACCGGATGATTACAGGGGCGGGACATCGTCCGGCGAAACTGTTCAGGAGAAGTATACAGTCGGTACTTTCTGAGTGAGATGAAAGGCTGAACGAAATTGCTGGTATGCACAAAAATATTAAAACTGGATATTTTGCAACAGCCAATATGCTGATATATTTCTGGTAATCGTTGTGCGCAACGTAAGAGGCAATGATTAAGGGAGTCATATGGTGACAAGGAAAGGAGGCATAGCGGCTGATGAGCGAAGAAAGATATGCATTAAACAAGCAATTGGCACAGATGTTAAAAGGCGGCGTGATTATGGACGTGACCACACCCGAGCAGGCAAGGATCGCGGAGCAGGCGGGGGCGTGCGCGGTGATGGCGCTTGAGAGGATTCCGGCGGATATCCGGGCGGCGGGCGGCGTGTCCAGAATGAGCGACCCGAAGATGATCAAAGGCATTCAGGAGGCGGTGTCTATTCCGGTGATGGCGAAATGCAGGATTGGACATTTTGTGGAGGCACAGATTTTAGAGGCAGTCGAGATTGATTATATAGACGAGAGCGAGGTGCTTTCTCCGGCGGACGACGTCTATCATATTGATAAGCGCAAATTTAAAGTGCCTTTTGTATGTGGAGCGAAAGATCTGGGCGAAGCGCTGCGCAGAATTAACGAAGGCGCTTCCATGATACGGACGAAGGGGGAGCCGGGAACGGGAGATGTGGTGCAGGCGGTGCGGCATATGCGTAAGATGAACGGTGAGATTGCTAAGATTACCGCAATGCGTAAGGATGAACTGTTCGAGGAAGCAAAGCAGCTTGCAGTGCCTTATGAACTGGTAGAGTATGTACATGCAAACGGCAGGCTTCCGGTAGTCAATTTTGCGGCAGGCGGCGTGGCGACCCCGGCGGATGCGGCGCTGATGATGCAGCTTGGCGCAGAGGGCGTATTTGTAGGATCAGGTATCTTTAAATCGGGCAATCCGGCGAAAAGAGCGGCGGCTATTGTCAAAGCCGTGACGAATTATCAGGACGGCAAGCTGATCGCGGAATTGTCTGAAGATCTAGGGGAAGCCATGGTAGGAATCAATGAGCAGGAGATTGAGCTTCTGATGGCTGAACGTGGGAAATAGTGTGAACGAAAGTACCGTTCCCAGCGTGAAAAAATTTCACGCGGAAGAACTGTCCGTAGAGCGGACTTGCTGCAAGCAGCATTCTTCCCACGTTATGAGATTCTGCAAAGCGGAATCAATGAGGTTAGTGTAAGAAGGAGTTATGTTGACTATGAAGATTGCAGTACTCGCCGTACAGGGAGCTTTTGCAGAGCATATAGATAAATTAAAGAAGCTGGGGGCAGACTGTGTGGAACTGCGGCAGGCGTCGGATTTGGATGTGGATTTTGACGGACTGATTCTGCCCGGCGGGGAGAGCACGGTACAGGGAAAGCTGTTGCGCGAACTCCATATGTTTGAACCGCTGCGGGAGAAAATCAGGCAGGGACTTCCGGTGCTCGCTACCTGCGCGGGACTGATTCTACTGGCACAGGAGATCAGCAATGAAGGTCATGTCTATTTTGGAACCATGCCGGTGCGCGTACAGCGCAATGCCTACGGAAGGCAGCTTGGCAGTTTTCAAACCATGCAGGAGTTTGCGGGTATCGGCAGGGTGCCTATGACTTTTATCCGTGCGCCATATATTGAGGCAGTACTTGAAGGAACTTCCGATGTGCGCCATATGAACGGCGGGTGTGTGGAGCAAGATGCGAAGCTTATTGTCGGCGGGCAGGCTAGAGCAGAGATATCAGACGGGGTAGAAATTCTCGCCCGCGTGGACAGTCGAATCGTGGCGGCGCGTTTCGGGAACCAGCTTGGGATGGCTTTTCATCCCGAACTGGACGGGGACGACAGGATTCATGAGATGTTTCTGGGGATATGTAACGGTACAAGGGCGGTGTGATAGGCTATCATCAATTGTTGCGGCATAGTGGCTCTTTATAGTATACTGGTCATATAGTAATAGTGATATCGAGAGACTAAGAGAGAACAGATTGAAAATTATAATTTTCAGTCACGAGATTTGTGCCTGCGCGTTGCTTGCCACAAACTCGTCATGTACAGAAGACAACGCGGAAAAGGAGCAACGATTGAAGATTAAGACAGCCAAGATGAGTTACGAGGAAGTGCTTGCGCTTCCTGTGCCCGCGCATGAGAAACCCGTGAAGCAGCGGTTTATTTTCAGACTATTGCTCGCGGCGCTTTCTTTGTGGGATTTGTGGGCGACGCATTTTACATATAGGATGATTGACATGGACAAACTGGATAAGGACGAACCTTGTCTGGTGTTAATGAATCACTCCAGTTTCATTGACTTAAAGATTGCGATCAGACTTCTGTGCACCAGACCTTTTCATATCATTTGTACATCGGACGGTTTTGTGGGGAAAAGGTGGCTGATGAGAAGTCTCGGCTGCATTCCGGCAAGAAAATTCATGACCGATGTGACTTTGGTGCGCGATATGGTCTATGCGGTCCGGGAACTGAAAAGTTCCGTGCTCATGTATCCCGAGGCAAGTTACAGCTTCGACGGAACGCAGACGCCGCTGCCGGATAGTATTGGTAAATGTCTGAAGGTTCTGAAAGTTCCGGTGGTCATAATCCGCACGCATGGCGCGTTTGCGCGTGACCCGCTGTACAATAATCTGCAGCTTCGCAAGGTCAGGGTGTCCGCAGATGTAGAATATTTGCTTTCTGCCAAAGAGATTGAAGAAAAATCCGCGCAGGAGTTAAATGACATTCTGCAGGAGAAATTCACCTTTGATTATTTCCGTTGGCAGCAGGAGAACAAGGTCAGAATAAAGGAAGCGTTTCGTGCGGACGGGTTGAACAGAATGTTGTATAAATGTCCCAGATGTAAAACGGAAGGACAGATGTGTGGTCAGGGGACAAAGATATTATGTAAACAATGTGGCAAAGAGTATGAATTGACTGAGTACGGATATCTGAAAGATTTCAGTGCAGATATGCAGGAAGAGGATAAAGTATCGGACCATGAGCAGAAATGGCAGGAGGAACAGCGCGAAGGATATCTGGAAACAAAAGAAAGAAATTTCACGCATATTCCCGATTGGTACAAGTGGGAAAGGGAGTGCGTCAGACAGGAACTGTTAGACGGAACATACCGACTGGAAGTCCCTGTGACAATTTATATGATGGTCAATACGGATAGGATTTATCAGGTGGGGGAAGGAGTGCTGACTCATTCGCGGAGAGGATTTCATCTGACAGGCTGCGACGGTAAACTGGATTATACGCAGGAGCCGCTTGCATCTTACAGCCTGTATTCCGATTTTTACTGGTATGAAATCGGCGATGTAATCAGTATCGGCAATGAAAAGGTGCAGTACTACTGCTTTCCGAAGGAGAGCGGCGACATTGTGGCAAAGGCGCGGCTTGCTACCGAGGAACTTTACAAGCTTGCAAGGGCAGAGGCGTTGAAAAATAAATAATGTATGGTAGAGCGGCAGACAGCTTAGGTGAAAGAAAACGCCTTTGAGTCTGCCGCTTTTCTGGCATCTTATGAGCAGAATCGGGCAGGATATGTAAGGCGTCATTGTGGAATGTAAAGACATGTGATATGTTTGGGGAGAAAAGAAAAGCGGGTGCATAAGGAAGCCAGGCAGAGTTAAGGTAAAGTAGGTAAGAAGTATTATGATGGCTTTGAAAGGATAGGAATCATGAAGATAGAAATCAATATAGATGATAAGTTTGAGGAAACCTGCATCAGCATTTCATGCAAAAGTCTTACGCCGGAACTTCATAAGATGCTTGCCATGATGCGGATTTTAGACAGACAATTTGCTGCCATACGGGACGGAGAAACTTTTCTTTTGGATGTCTCGGAGATTATCTATATAGAAGCAGTCGAGAGGAAGACTTTTGTATACACGAAGGACGGCGTATACGAGTCGGGGCTGCGCCTATATGAGTTGGAGGAACAGCTTGAAGAGTGTGGATTTTTCAGGGTGAGTAAATCTTGTCTGGTACAGCTTCGCTCCATCAGATCGCTTAAGAGTGATATCAATCGCAGGATCAGGGTGACATTAGACAATGGGGAAGTCATCATCGCATCGAGACAGTACGCGGAGGGAATTAAGAGAAGGCTCGGAATCTTGCCGGCATAAAACGAACTAAGCATAGAGAATATAACGAAGAGAAGATGAAGATAGAAATAGGGAGGAAATGACATGGAGGAGAGAAAAACGATCTTTGATTATATGGGACAGGTATTTATCATATACGGATTCAGCATATTGACGCTGAATATCTTCTGTATTCTGGTGGGTGAGGACGCGCAGAAAGTTTCTACGATTTATTCGCTGGGACGAGAAGGGCTTTCCATTTCAACGATGCTGCAATTCTTAGGGGTATCTGTATGCATTACGGGATTGCGCGCCTTTTTCTTTACAGATAAAGTCATTAAAAGAATGTCAGTAGCGGCAAGGAGCGCCTGTATGTTGGCGTCCATTGTAGCGTTGGTTGTATTGTGCGCAGTGATTTTCGGATGGTTTCCGGTTACGATGTGGCAGTCTTGGGCAGGATTTTTCATTTCGTTCGGATTGTGTTTTGTGGGAAGTCTCTGCCTGATGACGCTCAAGGAGAAAACGGAGAACCGTAAGATGGAAGAGGCGTTACAGAGATTAAAGATACAGGAGGAAAAGACGGTAAAATGAAGGCGATTGCAATTGAGAGAGTAAGGCACCATTTTGGAGAAAAGGAAGTGTTGAAAGGAATCACCTTGTCTGCGGATCAAGGTGAGATTATCGGGCTTCTTGGCCCGTCGGGAGCAGGTAAGACGACACTGATCAAAATCATTACGGGACAGCTTACACCGTCGGAGGGAAGTGTTCTTCTGGCAGGACATGACATGAGCCATCCGTCTGGAGAAGTGTATCGTGAAATCGGGATGATGATGGATGACTTCGGCGTCTATGAGAGGCTGACCTGTTATGACAATCTGAAACTATATGCGGATATTTACCGGATTGATGCCGACAGAATCAGAGAGGTATTGGAGTGGGTCGGATTGTATGAGGACAGAAAATATCCGGCGGAGAAGCTGTCCAAAGGGATGAGAGGCAGGCTTATGCTGGCTCGAGCGGTACTGCATCAGCCCAAGATTCTGTTTCTCGATGAGCCGACAAGCGGGCTTGACCCGGCGACGACCAGAAGGATACATGACTTGATACGTCAGATGCAGCAGGATGGGACGACGGTTTTCCTGACGACGCATAATATGACGGAGGCAGAAAAGTTATGTAAACATATTGCGCTTCTGCATGAAGGCAGTATCGTGGAGTACGGGGAACCGAAAGAAATCTGCAGAAGGTATAACCATCAGAATAAATTACGACTGCTTCTAAATGACGGCACGGACGTCAGATTACCGAATGCGAGAGAAGCGGCGGAACAGATTAAGGAGTATTTGTTAAGCGGACGGATTGAGACGATTCATTCTACGGAACCGGATTTAGAGTCGGTATTTATGGAACTGACGGGCAGGAGCCTGCAGGATGATTAAAAGAGCTAAACCTGCAGACATGCAATGAGACAGGGGTGGAATGAAATAAATATGGAGAAGGCAGGAGGAAAGACGGAATGAAAAACGCCGCAATTATTTACAGAAAACAGATAAAGGACACGGGGAAAAACATAGCGCTTCTGATACAGTTTGTCATGTTTCCTCTGATGGCGCTTATTATGGAGAATACCGTAAAGATAGATGATTTACCGGAACATTTCTTCGTGGGAATGTTTGCAGTGATGCATATCGGCATGGCGCCGCTCAACGTCACAACGGCAATCATTGCAGAGGAAAAAGAGAAAAATACGTTACGGGTGCTGTTGTTTGGCGGTGTCAGACCACTCGAGTATCTGCTTGGCATCGGCGGGTTTGTCTTTAGCGCCTGCATGCTTGGCGCTGTCGTATTTGCACTGCTAGGCGGATATCAGGGAATGGAGTTTGGGTTGTTCCTGCTGATTATGGCAGCGGGTATCATCGTGTCCATGTTCCTCGGGGCGATGATCGGTATCAGAAGCAGGAGCCAGATTACAGCGTCTTCCATTATGGTGCCGACGATGATGGTATTTGCTTTCCTTCCGATGATTGCCATGTTCAATGAGACAATCGCCAAGGTTGCAGATTATGCTTATTCACAGCAGATACAGATTCTGCTGAACGGTTTGTCGTCGCGTACGGCGCCGGAGCCCAAGAGTCTGATCGTGCTCTTGCTCAGCGCACTCATTGCCGCAGGGCTGTTTGGCTTCTCATACCGTAAGTGCGGTTTGAACTGAGAACAACAGATTGTATTAAGCGCCGGCTTCGGCATGATCGGTATCAAGAGCTGCTTTCGGTGTTAAGAGCGGCTAAGAAAATGAATGAAAATCCAACATATGATCGGCAGCGCAATCGTGGCGGCGAGACAGCCGGCAAAAAGCTGTCCGGTGGCTGTCGAATCGAAACAGGCAGCAATCAGGGTAATCACATACAAGGCAACGAGCAGAATGACGCAGATCAGCGCGGCAATCTGCTTCGGGGTCTTTTTTTTCATGGGAAACCTCCTTGTAAACGGATAAAATCAAACTTGTGTAAACTGCGGTTGACATATTATGATTATATAAGAAAAAAAGTGTTTGTGCACTACCTGAAATTATGAATGTACACGGAAATTTTAATCTGCGGGACGGGAACCAAGCGATTACAAGCAGGGATTTGGCCTGCAAGGGACGTTACAATGTGGCGGTGTGCGCGAATGAGTGGTATCTTAAAAGTATATACATACTAGAATAAAGGAGCAGACAGATGAAATATAGTAAAGACAATTCACTACGGGAAATCTTAGCAAGACCAAGGATGGAGGAGTACCTGCGGATATTTTACTCGGAATATCTGTTGGGATTCTTTGAGGAACGATGGATGGATATGCCGCTGCGCGAAGTGGAGAAGGTGGCGGTCATGCCATGGGACGAGCCGTTTTCAACAGCAGTGGACCGGCTGCTTATGGCGGTTGAACTGATACTTCAATTACAGGAAAAAGGAGATAAAACGGCTGTCTCGCTGTGGGATTCGTCTTACGGTGAGTGGAATCCGGAACAGGTGGGATTCGGAAAGGCGAGGAAGGAAGACGTGTTTCTTATTGCGCCCCGTCATCCGGTGAAAGGGATTGGGAAACCGGCGGTGCTTATCTGTCCCGGAGGAGGTTATGAAGAGGTCTGCTTCTCCGGGGAAGGGACACCGGTAATGAAGCGGATGGAGGCAGCGGGATATGTGGCCTTTATCCTGCGGTATCGTGTGGCGCCTGCGGCGTATCCTGCGCCGCAGGAAGATTTGGACCGGGCTGTTTCTTATGTGAGAAGCAACGGGGCACGGTATGGGGTGGATCCGGACAATGTGATGGTGATGGGATTCTCGGCGGGAGGACATCTGTGCGGCTCTATTCCGCTTTACAGTCAGACGCCGCCGGATAAATTGTGTTTATGTTATCCGGTAGTCAGTCTTACGGTAAATGCACATGAAGGCAGTGCCGAGAATCTGTCCGGCGGCGATAGCGTTATCAAAGAGCAGTGGTCGCTGGAAAAGAGAGTGACGGCCGGTTATCCGAAAACGTTCCTTTGGACGCTGGCGGATGATACCTGTGTGCCGCCCGATAATACGCTGCGTATGATGAGCGCCTTATTACGGGCAGGTACATGCTTCGAAGGACATGTGTACGGCAGCGGCGGGCATGGATGTGGGCTGGCAGAGGGAAAGGCGGCATCCGGGTGGTTGGACCGCATGTTGGAATTTATGGCGGAATAGATTTTCGGCGAGAATTTGCGGTGTGAGGAAATAATTAGGATGACAAATTCTCTGATTTCCTATATGATGAAATAAGTGTGAAAAAGACGAAAAGATTTTCTAAGGCGTCAAAGGACGCCGCCTAAGAAAATCTAAGTTTCGTCTCGAAGAATCGTTTTATAACGCTGGAAAATGGAGACAGATTCGTATGGAAAGAATGATACTGGACAAAAATTGGCAGATGCAGATTATTGGAGATAATATCTACGGGATTTCGGAAGACTGGATAGACGCGCAGGTGCCGGGGTCTGTGTATGGCAATCTGTTAGATCAGGGACTGATGCCGGACCCGTATGACAGGATGAATGAGTTGGATGCGCTTCGGCTGATGGAGAATGACTTTTGCTTCCGGACGACGTTTAGGCTTGATGAAGAGCAGGTAAACAGCGATTTTCTGCTTTTGCATTTCGCTGGAATCGATACGCTCGCTGAAGTCTACCTTAATGGTATACTTTTGGGGAAAGTCGATAACATGCACCGCGTATGGGAATATGATATCGAAGAAGCGGCGAGAGTGGGAGAGAATGAACTGCGTGTGGAATTGTCTTCGCCTACGAAATTTATAGCGCAGGAGAACGAGAAAATTTATACAGGAGGTTCAAGGGAAGCGATGATAGGCTTTCCGCATCTTCGTAAAGCACACTGTATGTTCGGATGGGATTGGGGACCGCGACTGCCGGATGCCGGTATTTTCAGAGAAGTGTGCGTTCTGTCCGGCGAAAAGGCTAGAATAGAAGAAGTTTACATAACACAAGACTGGACTCGCGGGGAGATGGTTGACATAAAGTATTCTGTGACCATTGAGAATTTTATACCAGAGATGGCAGACGACCAATATGAAATCAGAACGGCGCTCTATGACGAGAACGGGGCATTAATTGCGGAGAAATCTTCGAAAGAACATGAATGGGACGTCATCACTGTCAACAACCCGAAACGTTGGTGGCCCAACGGCTATGGCAAGCAGCCGCTGTATCGGGCGGAAGTAAAGCTTATAGGTGAGAATGGCACTTTGCTTGATAGATGGAACCGCAGGATTGGCCTGCGAACAATGACGATTAATACACAGGCGGATGAGTGGGGAGAGTGCTTTGCCCATGAAGTGAACGGAGTGAAGATTTTTGCCATGGGTGCGGACTATATTCCGGAGGACAATATTCTGTCACGCGTGACCAAGGAGCGCACCAGTAGACTGCTTCAAGATGCGGTTGCTGCAAATTATAATTGTGTCAGAGTGTGGGGCGGCGGATATTATCCCGATGATTGGTTCTTTGACTTGTGCGACGAACTTGGTCTGATCGTGTGGCAGGACTTTATGTTTGCCTGCGCATCGTATGAACTTGACGACGCCTTTGAGCGAAATGTCAGCGCTGAAATCCGTGATAATGTGAGAAGAATACGTCATCATGCCAGTCTCGGCTTGTGGTGTGGCAACAATGAGATGGAGACGCAGACACTGGATAAGGCGTGGCAGCCGTCCAACAAGCAGAAGTACGACTATATTAAGCTATTTGAATATATTATTCCTAAGATTCTGGAGGAGGAAGACCCTGTGACCTTCTATTGGCCTTCGTCTCCTTCTTCCGGCGGTAATTTTGATAATCCGTGGGATGAGAATAAGGGAGATACTCATTATTGGGATGTCTGGCACGGCAACAAGCCGTTTACGGAGTATCGGAAGTTTAAATTCCGGTATGTGTCAGAGTTTGGGTTCCAGTCATTTCCATGTCTAAAGACTGTGGAGACATTTACCAGACCGCAAGACCGTAATATTTTCTCAAGAGTCATGGAAATGCATCAAAGGAATGCGGCGGCAAACGGTAAGATCATGACTTATCTGGCGGCGACATATCTTTATCCGACTGATTTTGATACACTGCTGTATGCATCCCAACTGCTGCAGGCAGATGCCATCCGCTATGGAATAGAGCACTTCAGGAGAAACCGGGGCAGATGTATGGGCACGATCGTATGGCAGCTCAATGATATCTGGCCGGTGGCTTCATGGGCGGGCATTGACTATTACGGCAGATGGAAAGCGCTGCACTACGCGGAGAAGAGAGCGTTTGCACCGGTGATGATATCCTGTGAAGAAATTGGAGAATTAAGTGAAAGACCGTTCTGCGTCGCACAGCCGGTACCGATTGAGAAGTCAGCGAGATTGCATGTGTCGAACGAGACTTTTGAGCCGGTGAGCGGAGAGGTGATCTGGCAGCTTTGCTCTGCGAAAGGAGAAGCGCTCCTTATGGGCAGAGAGAAAGTTACGGTGGAACCTCTTAGCGGCATATGGCTTGCAAAACAGGATTTCTCGGCGTTTAATGAATTAGAAATCTATTTAAGTTATGCTTTTGAAAAAGATGGAAAAGTCGTATCGGAGAATACCTGTCTGTTCACGGCGCCGAAGCATTTTGCATTTGAGGACCCGCAGCTTTCTTACACGAGAGAAGGAAACCATTTGGTCATCAGTGCGCAGACATATGCAAAGAACATAGAGATTCAAGGTGTGGACGGCGATGTGAGGTTGTCCGATAATTTCTTTGATATGAATCCCGGTATGAAGCGGGTGGAAATCATAGAGGGAGACGCCACGGAGTTTAAATTGCGGTCGGTATATGATATCAGATGATAGATGTGTCTCAACGCAGCAATGTGGTTGGGCATCTGCATACCGTATTTGCGCCAGCGGTTTTTTGTAAAGTATACAACGATGGGAGAGTTTGACAAACATATGCGATGGAACGGCATGTCTACAGCATCATGTAATCTATGTCCGAGAGAATGCGGGGTTGACAGAACGAACGGTCAGAAGGGATTTTGTCTGGAAGATGATGTAATCTATGTGGCAAGAGCCGCCCTGCATATGTGGGAAGAACCGTGTATCTCAGGCGGGAATGGTTCCGGCGCTGTGTTTTTCTCCGGCTGTAATCTGCGCTGTATCTATTGTCAGAATTATGAGATAGCCTCCGGCAGGAGAGGAAAACCAATTTCTGTGAGGCGGCTTGCCGAGATCATGCTGGAATTGCAGGAGAAGAAAGCGGCGAATATCAATCTGGTAACGCCGGATCATTATGTTATGCAGGCGGCGGAAGCGGTTCTCTTGTCAAAAGCCGAAGGGCTTACGATTCCTATCGTCTATAATTGCAGCGGTTATGCGAAGAAAGAGGTTATCAGGAATCTGTCCGGAATCGTGGACGTGTTCCTGACGGATTTTAAATATATGGATTGTGAACTGGCGGCGAAATACTCATCGGCACCGGATTATCCGGAGATGGCAAAAGCAGCGCTGGAAGAGATGGTTTACATAACGCCGGATTTGATTTTTGATGAAGATGGTATGATGCTGAAAGGTGTTATTGTCAGACACCTGCTGCTGCCCGGACATAAAAGGAATGCCAAAGATGTAATCCGATATGTGTATGAGACATACGGTGACAGCGTGTATTTAAGTCTGATGAACCAGTATACGCCGATGTCCGGAATAGAATGCAGGGCGGAGACGCCAGAACTATGCAGGAAAGTAACGCAGAGAGAATACGATGCCGTGGTTGATTATGCAATCGGATTGGGTGTGAAGAATGCCTATATCCAAGAGGGAGAGACGGCAAAAGAAAGTTTCGTGCCGGAATTTGACGGCGAAGGGGTGTAGACGATGAATCAAATACTTAAAAAATTTCTGGAACCGGTGGATATGACAGAAGGTTCTCCTTGGCAGAAAATTGTTCTGTTTGCCGTTCCAATGCTGGTCGGAAATATTGCGCAGCAGCTTTATAATACGGTGGACAGTGTGGTTGTAGGTAATTATGTAGGAGATAACGCACTGGCAGCGGTTGGAAGCGCCGGACCGATCCTGAATCTGCTGATTGTTCTTTTTGTGGGAATCAGCGTGGGCGCAGGAATTATGGTATCTCAGTATTTCGGGGCAAAAGAGAGGGAGAAGCTGTCGGTTACAATCGGTAATTGCATTACGCTGACGTCAATCGCCACGCTGTTTGTCATGGTGGCGGCTTCCTTGGTGGCGAGACCGCTTCTGGAACTGCTTGATACACCGGAATCTATTATCGGCTGGTGTCATTCTTATCTGCTGATTCTCTTTATCGGTTCGGCAGGACTGGCATATTATAATATTCTGAGCGGCGTATTGCGTGGACTGGGAGATTCTATGTCTGCGCTTGCTTATCTGCTTGTTTCTACAGCCATCAATATTGTACTGGATCTGCTGTTTGTGGCAAAACTTGGAATGGGCGTCAATGGTGTGGCGCTCGCCACGGTGATTGCACAGCTTATTTCTGCATTGTTGTGCTTGTTGCGGCTGATGAAGATGAAAGAATTCTTTGATATGAGACCGGAGTATCTGAAAGTAAAAGGGGAATACAGCGGTAAGATTATCCGCCTTGGTCTGCCTTCCGGTATCACGCAGGCGATTCTGTCCATGGCGATGATCGTGGTGCAGTCTCTCACGAACAGCTTCGGAGAGATGTTCATCGCGGCGAACGTCATTGTTATGCGTGTGGACGGTTTCGCCATGATGCCTAATTTCTCTTTCGGAACGGCGATGACGACTTATGCGGGACAGAACGTGGGAGCGAGACGTGATGACAGAGTAGACACTGGGGCGAAACAGGGAACTCTGATAGCGGTGGTGACGTCGGCGGTGATTACCGCACTGATATTGATTTTCGGCAAAACGCTTATGGGGATCTTTACCAAGACGCCGGAGCTAGTGGACTTAAGCCGGGATATGATGGGGATTCTCGCTGTCGGATATGTCGCTATGGCGGTGACGCAGTCGCTTTCCGGCGTGATGCGCGGCGCTGGCGATACGATGACTCCCATGTGGATCTCTATTGCTACGACAATTTTTATCCGTGTGCCGATTGCTTACGGGATTTCCTATTTAACAAGAACGCCGGAACTGCCGAACGGCAGACAAGAATGTATCTTTATCTCGCTTCTGGTTTCATGGGTCATCGGTGCGCTGATAACGTTTGTCTTCTATAAACGTGGTAAGTGGAAAGAGAAAGCGGTGTAAGGGCTTGGGTAAAGACGCAACTTTCCGGCAGGATTGGCGATATCGCGGAAATAATCCTGAAATGGCACTGTATTTGTTAGAGTAATGCATTTTATTTTAAGGAGGATATCAGATGAAGTACTATGTAAATGCGACTGCTGCACAAGGCGGCGACGGAAGTAAAGAGAAACCGTTCGCGCGGATTCAGGAGGCTGCGGATAAGGCTGCGGCAGGAGATGAGGTAATCGTTGCGCCGGGAATTTACAGGGAAGCGGTAAGTCCCGTAAACGGCGGTAATGAAGCGGCCCGGATTGTTTACCGCTCGGAAGTGGAGCGGGCGGCGGTTATTACGGGAGCAGAACCGGTAAAAGATTGGGAAGCTTGTGAAGGTAACATATGGAAAGCGAGAATTTCCAATAAAATGTTTGGCAAATATAATCCCTATACAACACTTGTGTATGGCGACTGGTTTGTGGCTTCGATGATCGCGCATACGGGAGACGTATACTTAAACGGCAAGTCTATGTATGAGGTAACGGAATTTGATAAAGTTCTGCACCCTGAGAAGAGCAGGACGTCATGGGATTCGGAGTTTTCTGTCTATGTATGGTACACGGTTCAGGACGAAGAAGAGGATGAGACGATTATATATGCCAATTTTCAGGGTAAGAATCCCAATGAAGAGAATGTGGAAATCAGCGTAAGAAAGAACTGTTTCTATCCGGAAGAGGAAGGCGTCGGCTATATTACGCTTTCGGGATTTACCGTGAGACAGGCGGCGACGCAGTGGGCTCCGCCGACAGCTTATCAGGAAGGAATGATCGGACCTCACTGGTCAAAGGGCTGGGTGATAGAGGACTGTGAAATCTATGAAGCGAAATGCTCCGGTATTTCTCTTGGTAAGTATCTGCAGCCGGAAAATGATAACAAGTGGTCTAAATGGAAATATAAAGACGGAACGCAGACGGAGAGGGATTGTATCTGTCAGGCGCAGAGGGAAGGATGGAGTAAAGAGAGAATAGGTTCTCATATTGTCAGAAGATGCGACATTCATGATTGCGGCCAGACGGGAATCGTGGGACATCTTGGCGGCGTATTTTCTGTCATTGAAGATAATAAAATTCACCATATCAATAATAAACAGAATTTGTGCGGCGCTGAAATCGGCGGTATCAAGATGCATGCGGCAATTGATGTCATTATACGCCGTAACCGCATTTATCACTGTACCCGTGGCTTATGGCTCGACTGGCAGGCACAGGGGACAAGAGTGACAAGAAACCTGTTTTTTGATAACTGTCTACCGGAAGAATATAATCATACGGAGGGTAATGAAGTCGGAGAAGATATTTTCATAGAGGTATCTCACGGACCGACGTTACTTGACCATAATGTGCTGCTTTCGGATTGTTCGCTGAAACTTGCCACACAGGGAGTTGCACTGGTACATAATCTGATCGCAGGTTCTTTTACGGCAGTCGGGCGCGGCGTCTTAAACGGAGCGCTGACTAAAGCCGCACCGCGTTATACGCCGTATCATGTTCCGCACCGCACGGAGATTGCCGGATTTATGACGATTCTGCATGGGGATATGAGATTTTATAATAATATTTTCATTCAGAAGGAATTTCGTCCGTCATTAAAACAAATGATGGATGCAATGAAGGATAATGAATGGACGGACGGCAACTTAATAGCAGGAACTATCTCCTACGAAGAATATCCGACTTTGGAGGAATACAAGGAGCAGTTTGAAGGCTATTGCGGGATGGGATCAGAGCCCAGTGACAGGTATTATAACCCGCTTCCGGTCTGGGCGGAAGGAAACGTCTATTTTAACGGCGCGAAGCCTATGTCAAAAGAAAAGGCGTTTGTGGATGAAACAAATAAAGTATCCGTCAGCTTGGAAGAAACAGAGGAAGGCTTTTTCTTAAGAACGAATCTGTATGATTACATGCCGGAAATGCAAAATGAAGTCATAACCACGGATGTGCTGGGGATGGCATTTGAGCCGGAGCAAAAGTTTGAGAATCCGGATGGCTCGCCGATTGTATTTGACGAAGACTATTTCGGAAAAGCGCATGGCGATAAGCCGCTTGCAGGACCGTTTGCAGAACCGGGTATGATGAAAATCTGATAGGAGTGCAGTCATATTTCACATATCACGAAAACCCCGACACCATGTTTTCACAGGATCGGGGTTTTCTTTTAGGGGAGGATAAGTATTTCCTTATCTTTTGACTAATATCATTATTACCCGATTAAGTGAAACTATACACATTAATTTCAAAAAAATTTTGTTGACAGGAGATGTGTACAAATGAAAGAGAAACTAATCGAAGAGATTATCAATGATGAATTAAGTGCGGACGACAGGGCAGTTGCACTGGATTTTGTTGCTTTTTTGCGAGAAAATGAATTAGAGTTTGTCAGAGACAGAGGGTATTGGAGAGATAAAATTTATTTCTTGATACAGTACGATCATGAATGTGTATGTTTTATGGCGATCAACGATCCCGACGAAAAAGATAACCGTTTTACTGTGTGGTCCGACGAGATGCATGAAGAATATCTCACAGAAGAAGCGGTTGAAAACAGCCTGAAAGAAACAGCATGGATGCACGTTGATTTATGTGGTCATTGTGGTTCCTGCGGCGGCGGGAAGGACAAAGTTATTTTTGGAAAGAAATTTGACAGAGTTTGTGGATGCACGTTCAGGTTTGATAATCCGGACAGAAACGATTTGGCTTTCATGAAAAAGATGGTTGAACTGAAAATAAGAGAGCTGATCGAGAAATAATATGATGGTGGATATCGTATATCTTAATGCGATATCGTACATCTTAAGGAAATATAAATTTACTTTTTAATGAAAATGTTATATACTAAGGTATCAAATATCCGCAGTCTGCCATTGCAGCGCGGATATAAGGCAGATAAGGCATAGATAAGGCGCCTGCTCTGTTTGATATTTGATATTATTAGGATAAAAGGTGGTATAGTACGATGGCATTATTGAAACAATGGCGTGATATGGCGTATTCCGAGACAGCTAACAAAGGTGATTTACAGAGACTCTGGTCTGAGTATTTTTTAAAGGAGAAGGAAATTTACGCCCAGCTTCTTAAGACGCCTGACAAGACGGTGAAAGGAACCGTTAAGGAGCTGGCGGAGAAATATAACGTTGATATCATGACGATGGTCGGTTTCTTGGACGGTATCAACGATAGTCTGAAGAAAGCGAATCCGATAGAGGAAATGGAGGAAGATACCAAGGTAAATCTTGGCTTCGATACAGCGCTGCTTTATAAAAATATGGTAGCGGCAGGCGCAGACTGGCTCTATGAGTTGGAAGAGTGGAACGATATTTTCGATGAAGAGACGAGAAAAGCTCTGTACAAAGAGCAGAAAGAATCCACCACAATCCACAAGGCGCCCAAGGTATATCCGAATGACCCGTGTCCATGCGGAAGCGGGAAGAAGTATAAGAAATGCTGCGGTAAGAACGCATAATGCATATGGAAGAAGAGCAATTTGAATCCCGCACGCAGCGGGCGGTAGAGACTTTTAAAGAAGGGTATAATTGTGCACAGGCTGTCTTTGCAACCTATGCGGACTGCTTTGGCATGGACCGGAAGACGGCGCTTAAGATGTCCAGCGCCATGGGTGCGGGCGTCGGCAGGATGCGCGAGGTATGTGGTGCGGTATCGTCTATGGCGATGTTAGCCGGAATGAAAGAGGGCAATGACAATCCGCAGGATGAGGCGGCAAAGGAGCATATTTATGCACTGGTCAGAAAGATGAGCGCGCGTTTCAAGGAAGAGTACGGGACGATTATCTGCAAGGAATTGCTTGGAATGGACAGCGTGGAGGAGAGCGCGAAGCCTTCTATACGAACGCCGGAATTTTATGAGACAAGACCTTGCGCAAAGATTATTGCCTGTGCGGCAAAGATTATTGAAGAAGAATTGTTATGTAAACCATAGGATATATCCGTGGCGCAGCATATAGTATATCTATGGTGAGACATATATCATAGTGTAAGTGGCTGACTGGGTAACGGAAAGAAGAAAAAGTACTTTACATTTCAATTAACATGGAATAGAATAAGAGCAACAAAAGAACACTATTTTATAGGATGAATACGTTGACGAGAAGAGTAGGATGCGGAACGTAACAGAGAGAGGCGCCATGTGCTGGAAGCGCTTTTGCCGGAAACATCTGAAAACTAACTCCGAGTGACCCCAATCCGGTCCGTTGACTTACGTTACAGTCGAATGAGAGGTTCTGGTAAGCCGTCATGCGCGCACAGAACAAGCGAGGTGGAACCGCGTAAACAATACGTCCTCTGCATTACCGTAATGGTAGTGCAGGGGATTTTTTTATTCGTGTGAGCGTAAGCGAAACCGGAGGCAAAGATTGAAAAATAAGTCTGATGACTTTATTTTTCAATCGTGAGTTTGTGTCGGAGCCACAAACTCGGAATCGCAGAGCAAAATTTGAGATTTTGCTCGCGTGTCGTCGCGAAAAGAT